>Ga0325405_1000206_pt1 | contig 55677 bp, 27 predicted proteins | sample PopdelMetagenome_21_FD_205663 | JGI IMG/M metagenome (GOLD analysis project Ga0325405, IMG submission 205663) | Populus deltoides microbial communities from Bellville, Georgia, United States - Xylem-Control-R2 | ecosystem: Host-associated > Plants > Phyllosphere > Stem > Wood/Secondary xylem...
GCCAGACGTGTTCTCAGAGAGCAGCTCAGCTCATACTGGCGTCTGGAGGGATCCTTGGGAGAGGAAGATGCTGTGGATTGCAGGGATAAAATGGACCCAGTTGCATGGTGGGAAAACTTCGGTTTTGAAACACCCAGCTTGCAAACACTAGCCATAAAGGTTCTGAGCCAGGTTTCAAGTGTTGCTATGTTTGAAGAGATTTGGCAAGCTAATGACTTCTCATGTCGAGAAGCAGCAGGCAGGTTGGGAGTGCAGAAAATGGAAGATCGTTTTTTCATTCGCAACAATCTCAGACTTCATGGTCGAATAAATGGGAATTTATGCTTCTCATTTGCCCAAAGAAACGCCTTTTCAAGCTCCTCTTCTGGAGTTAAGACACGGGGAGGTCTGCATCTTGATCAATCTAATGCGATGGTAGATATCCATGAAAAATTATAATAAAGCTTTCTCCGCTTCTAAATTGGGGCTGGACTCCGACCAAAGGCGTGCTTTTATTAATCAGCAGGTACTTGCATGTCAGCTACCTGCATTCACTGGACTTTGCTGTGCACTGATCAGGATGATCCTTTTGAGGTTAGTAACATCTCTTTTGTAAAATGAAAATCAATTCTGTATTTGTACTTGAAAGGGTACGTGTTTATTGTTCACTGTTAGTGACCTCAAGTTTAAAAGTTCTCCATCAAAGAATTATAGTTGTGGTAAAATCTAAGAGCATTTTGAAGCATTAGATGAAGTGGATTATCAATAATTAATATCAGTGACATTATGCTTGCTTGCCTGGCGGATCAAGATTAAATGTGTTGTCTAGAGTAAATTAGCACCAACATACTTGACAACCTATGAATATATCTTTCCAGACATTGAAGTAATTCTATCACAGCAGTGTCCAAAACCTTAATCACAGTGGCCCACTATCATGATCAAAATTTCAACGTGGGGCATTCCATTGGTGATTTGATTATCCCCTTTTTATAGTCTTCTAGTCCATCTCTTACAACTAATTAATTAGGTGCTATTCTTTTTCTTTTTAATCTGATGTTGGGGTACATGGCTGTTGCATTGTCGTAGAATAATATGAACAGTAATCAAATTTTGTCGGCACAAAATGTTCCTTATTAGTTGTTACTCCATGTTGTCTGGTTTATGCCTGCAGTGACCTCCATACTTGTCTCGAAATCACTGATTCATCATTCATTATCCTGCATAAAAAATCTTGAGTTGTGGGGTATGTGATTTGAAAAATGGGCGAGAAAAACATCTTTAACTGGTATCAAACTCTGTAAGTACATCATTTACGCAGGATTCACCTCTTTTACGAGGTTATTAAAAAAATGACTACCCTTTAATGAACTAAACATATTTGTAACTTTCCTTACTTTTCTTTGAATTAAGTTATTCGCCGTCATGTTGACTTCAGGAAAATCGATTTCTGCTTGAATCAAGAGTGGAGAGGAAAATAAGAAAAAGGAGAGTGTAACCATTTAGACGTTTTACCCGTTTGGGAACGGAGTCAGCTGCACAGTTGGCAGCATTCCCAAACAAAGCCTTGGTGAATCCAGAAAAAAGAAGAAGAAGAAAAGAAAATGCCTTCAGGTCTAAGCATAAAAGAAGCATACTTTCTGCCCTATTTACTCGATGGTGAACCTCTTGGACCAGCCCTCACCCAGGATTTATGCCCTTTGATGTACGGAAGAAGAATAAGTGGAATGGAGCAGCAAGAAGAGGTTTCTGTATTAATTTGTATTTGTTGGATTCGAGAACATTAAAACATATTTGACTCTCGACCCCATTGATCCACACACAACATAAATCACGGTGCCTCAGGTGTATTGATCTTGTTCTTTATGAGTAGTGGAAAGGGATTAATATTAGGTTACTATTAATTTAGAGGGAGGATATCTACTTGACTTGGACATTACGAAAACTTAAGAGCAATATCAGCGGGGGATTGTCGATTTCCATGAACAAAAATTAAAAAAAAGATTTTGAGAAAAGTGGGTTTGCTAAGAAACAGAGGAAGCATAAGATGTGGGGATCCAATTAAGATGTAAATAAAGGATTTATTGAGGAAAATGGCATTAATAAAGAAAATCTTAGATTGAGTATCTGTGTCTACATTAGAGACAAACATGAGGTGGGAGTACATAAAGCAGCATATCAAAACCTCACCTTGCATTACCTTCATGCCAGTAAAGTGAAAGCATTACTGATAAAGTAAACTACTGTACTGCATGGAGGGAAATGAACCTAAAAGTAAAAGAAAAAAAAAAAAAAAGAAACTTTGATTTCCGAAGAAGACTTGGGAGGTGCGGGATTTCAGCATCCCAAAAAAATAATAAAGAAAATCCATGCCGTCGTTGAACGTGGTGCGCCGTATCCCTTTTCCGTGGGCTCTAATGAAATGGATCCAAGAAGGTATAAAAAATAATAAGACTGGAATGATTGATTTCGCACACCAAGAGCCTCGATTTAGCTTTAGATACTTTTCAAACCAAGATAGGGATTAATATCGGATATTTTTTAAAAGTATTTTTTTATTTAAAAATATATTAAAATAATATTTTTTTAAAAATATTTATTTTTATTATCAATATATTAAAATTATTCAAAAATATAAAAAATTTAATTTTAAAAGTACAGCTAGACCAAAAAAAAAAAAAACCCCTAGAACTTAAGACAATATGTGCTTAATTAATTCTGCTTGATCTAATCAAATTCCCTTTTCTTCATTTTCGAGTGTCGGTATCAGGCTCACAACAGTTCCTTTTCTCTTTTGTAGCAAGAAAGCAGGCATTCCAATCACAATAAAGCAATTTTGTTTTAATAAAGACGGTGGGGTAGAATTTGGGATCCGTCCATAGCTAAAAAACTTCAAGGCATTGAAAGACTAACATAAAAAAAATAAAATTAAACGCACTATTTTCTTAACTAGATATATTATATAGTCACTGATCTAGATTACAATCAAATTCTCTTGACATTAAATTTCTTGTTTAAGAAATAATATATAAAAGATTGTGAAATATTAAAAAAAAAAACCAATTTGAAGAAGTTCACTAATTAAAGAGCAGTGGCCAGCCACTTGCCTTGTATAGATAGGTCAGCACACAAACGCAAGATCTTTAATTAATCAAATCCGTGAAGGTTAGGTGGCAATTATCAATGGAAAGGCAGTTTATATACCTTTAATTAGTTTTGAATAATTCTCGTCGTTAATTTATTATTATTAGTATACAACGATGTTTTAACAGCGTCAATTACAAACTATTCATCAAATATTCTCAACTGATAGTATTGTTGACATCTTGCAAAACTCACATTACTTTCCAAACTATTCATCAAATATTCTCAACTCGATCCTATACAAAGACTTCTCTTAATCGAGTGTGCAAAGTTTCTCAAACGTCTCGATGGAATCCCCTTGAACGTGTCCATCTAGAGCGAGAATTTTCAAAATTTGAAGATGATTTTGACATCTTCTATCAACAGAAAAAATAAAAATCTTAAATTATAATTCTAAAATTTGCTAAAACCTGACAAGTTGGTTTGTTATCTACCACCTCATAACCTAGATCATGCCATACCTTGCAAAATTTTCAAAATTTGTAGATGATTTTGATTTTCCTCTATCAACAGAAAAAAAAAATTATAAATATTTGAAATTGTAATTCTAAAACTTGACTAGATCTAGTAAGTTGATTTGTTATTTGTAAACTCTTAACCTAGATTGTGCGAAGTTTTTTCAAAACTATTCATGTAATTGATTTGATTGGACTTTGGTGACTAATCAAAATCTATATGAGACTTCGTCAATATATTTGTTCAAAATATTGTTTTAGTTTTTTTTTTAAAAATAATAATTTAAAACAGTGTTTTAGACAAAAATTAAAAAAATGATTTAAATTAATCTACTAACCCATGAATTGACCTATTTAACTTGTATATCAAATCGAGTTTCAAAACTATATTTTAGCCTGAGTGTCCTATGAGAGAATTTTGAATAAATGGGCAACTTAAACAACAAAAACTTTTGTTTGGGAACTACACTGAAACTTGGCAAAAAGTCGGGATACTAATATGAGGTTAGGATCGCATGCCTCACAAATATTCTCAAAAGACTCAAACTACTCCATCTAAATTTAAAAAAAAAATGGCATTAAATTTAAATTTAATTAGAAATGTATCCTAAAAAGTTATAGAAATGTAAACAATTACATATGCATGCATGAAACTACCTTGATAAATTCATGTTATATACGACAAAACTGCTTTGATTAACTCTAAGAATGTTTCTCAAACTCATAACACGTCATTGTTAACTTGGTTTATCGTTCATCAGCCAAGAATATAAAAAGAAAGTGTTTCCTGTTCTCCACCGATCTCCTTCTCTCAACCACATTGCCTCCCACTTGTATTAACAGGAGACAAGAAAAAGTGTGCTAGCCTAGCGGTTCTCCAACACGAAATTAGGTGCCGTTCATTTACTTTAAGAAAAATAGTTTTTTTTTAAAAAGTGGTTTTTTTTAAAAATAAATTTTAAAAAAATAAATTATTTTTTGATGTTTGGTAGCGTCATGGAAGGTAAATTGAAAAACACTTTCTAGTGTTTGGTTATATTATAAAAAAATAAGTTGAAGAATAACTTATTAATGTTTTATTTACATTTTCAAGTTTATTAAAATAATAAGGAACAAATCTTACAAATTAAAAAGTTGAATGAGAATGGAATTGAAAAAAATATAATTTTATAAATTATCTCAAATAAAATAAATAATAATCAAAATAATAGAGATCAAATCTAACAGATAAAAAAATTAAAAGATGATGAAATTAAAATAATAATAATTACAATTTCATAAATTATTTTAAATAAAATAAGTAACAAACAAAAGAATGAGGATTAAATTTGATAGATGAAAAATTTCAATTTAAAAAATAATAAGAGAAAAGTAAATAACAATCATAAAAATAAAGACCAAAGTTTAAAAATCAAATTTTAAGGAATGAATTTGAAGAAAAAAAAGATTCAAATAAAATATATAGCAATCAAAAGTTTGAGGATTAAATTTGATATAATCAGCAAATAATATAATATTTTTAAATTTTTTTATAATTTCTTAAAAGTATTTTCCGTCTAAAATAAAAGAAAAATATTTTTCTAAAAATTAAACCAAATTTGATTTCACATGAAAGTATTTTCCCATTGAAAAGGAATTAATTAGTTGTTCCATGCTCCAAGCTGAATATTTTTATGTTGATTTTGTTATTAAGTCAGTAAAAATTAAAAAAACTAAGGGTATGCGTCGGCCAAAATGAATGGTCGAATTGATTTTTTTTTTTAATTTTGAATTGAATCCAACCAAATAAAAAATCTAATCAAAATTATTCAACAAATTCGAGAAATTATTCGGTTCAACCATACGAGAAATCCTCCTCCAATTCTAAGAAATCAGTGAGTTAATACTCTGGATCATCTAAGCTAATTTGTTCGTCCCTACCAAAAACCCAAAATATGCACCTAAAAAAACAGGAATCCGAGGGTTGACGAACCAACCGACAATCCTGGTATACAGGGAACGTAAGGGGTCGGGAGAGACGTGTCCTGATTTGTTTCAGAAAAGGAGGGATTACGTAAGAAGAAATGGAGAGAAGCTTCACAATTACTATTTATTTCTGCTTCTCAATCCTTTTAATAGCTAGGCTTTTGTGTACAAGAAACACATCTCCCATCCACTTTTTTTTTACGAGGGTCCATCAGCTTAATTATTGGTCTGACTTGGAAATCCTCACATTTTTTACAAAAAAAAAAAAAAAAAGATTTGGAAAATTCCTTGTCGATGATTCTCGACGACATTTTCTATATTGACCAAGTTTAACATTGTCTGATTCAAAATAAATAAATTACAGTCTCAAATTGTAGTTCTGTCCACTATAATGACTGCTGTAAATTCATCAACTAAATACTGACAAAGGCTTAATTAATTAGTAAATTATTTTACCAAAGCATGATGGAAAGGGATAGGACTCGTACATATTAATTCAAGTGTTAATTTGTTCCCGTTTTACCACTCCCTGTGTATATAATAAAGTAGTAACGGAAGAGAAAAACAACAAGAAAAATTAATTAGTCTCACATCCTTGTGAAACATATATATATATATATATATATATATGTTCTGGGGGTAAAGGCAGGTAGGGCATATAAGATAAAATTAAAGGGGCTGGTCACACTCTCAATGTGGTAGGTCACCATATGTCTTAACTTTTGACACATTATTATTGTGATTAGCCTCACCTTCCCAAAGCAAAAAAAAAAAGAAAGAGGAAATCTGGGCTACCTGCCAAAAAGATAAGGCATACTCGGTTTGCCTCTAACATGTCACTCGTGAGAATGATCATCACTATAGCCAAAACCCTAATCCAAACTACCCTTTAATTTTCTCATGTGGCTTTGACCTGATGTATGCATGATAATCATCCATGTACCAATGCGCCTTCACCTGAATTCATGAGTGATGAATTAAAATTTTATCAATATATCTTTATTAAAAAAAATATTGAATCAAGAAAAATTTACGTATATAAATTTCTCGGAACACAAACATGCTTAATGAAGACGTTTTGGGTCTGGCACTAGCCACGCCGAGCCACGATTGGGCTTTGCAGTATGTCAAGCCTAAGGCATGTTGGGTTTAGGTGTTAGGTCTGATACTATCCAAATCCAGTGACAATTGGGTTGACAGTGTGCCAAGACTCGCAACTCTTGGGTTTGACGCTAACCAAACCTAATTATGATTGAGTTTAGTAGTGTGCCGAGTCCCGGACACGTTGGGTTTCACCACTGCTAGACCCAACTGCAGCTAGGATTGACAGTATCGCTGGACCCAGCCACATATGGGCTTGACAGTTGATTCTTCCTTCAGCCCCCACTGTCAGCCACTAATACCTCCACCAATCTCACGCCAGACTAGTGACAACAGTCATAGTCCTGCGCCAGGTGAGCTTCTTTTTCTCCTTCCCTAATGTTCTTCCTTTGCATGCAAACATGCAGATTGTGAATTATAAATCATGTTCTGTTGTTTACAATGCAACTTAGTCATTAGGCTGGGCTAATGACTAAGTTGTGCTGGGATGAGCTTGTTTCGGCCCAGTCTAACCCACCCAAAATAGAGAAGGAGGGTTTATTGGGTTGCTAGTCGGCCCAACCCGACTAAGTCGAGTTGGACTCATTTCGGCCCACGCCAAATGTCTTGACTGGTCCAGCCCAATATAATTATAATAATATAATATTATAATAAAAAAAACTAGTGGCACGCTTTAACACCAGCTATCTTGCCCTACCAAATACCAAATATAAGCTATCAATTACCTTGGTTAGAAAGAACGAATGAGATTGCTTGGATCAATTAATTAACCGACTATCTAATCCGTGAGCCTTGTTTTTAGACTACTTGAATTTTTGGTATTTCATCAATGAGTAAATTTTGAATTCTCGCAACAACATTTGGTGGATGTATTAAATTCTAAACTTACAAGGAAAATTAAAATATATATATCCCAAGATTTAATTAAAATATATATTCTCAGCACTATGTATATATATCCCAAGATTTAATTTGACTCAATGACAGACATATGACCCCATGTATCTAGATTTGTTGGCATCCCTTGTGACTGTTCTGTTAGTTAAGATAATTATTGTAGGCAGGGATTTAGCCAAATAATTTCCAAAACCCTTGATTCTTGGCCATGTTGGTCAACATCATCACGTGATTACAAATTGGAATTGTTAATTTATTAGCAAAATCAGTATTTTTATTGCTAATCAACACGTGGTGCACGGGCCGGCTATATATCAACACTACTGTCTCAGCAACGTACGAAATTGCGTTGATAAAAAAGAAAAAGAAAATCGAAAAGAATGGCTTCTCTAGTTTTTATCTAGTTTATGTGGGACTTCTTTCAATTACCACAACTTTTGTATTAAAAGAGATTGGAAGAAGAAGGAGAAAAATCCTCGAAGAGGGTGGTGGGAAGGCAAAAGCACCTTCCATTGGCAGCGGCTTGTGATCTGACACGAGGCTCTAGGCTTTAAACATGCTCTCTTGTTGCTACAGGAAAAGCAAAGCAAAGCAAATCTATACAATCAGAACATATGTTACAATCTATTTGTTTAACAATCAAATCAATGAAAATAATTTCAATCCATTTATCCCCTTTTCCTATTTTCTCAAGTGTTAGAAAGATTTTATTCTTAATAATTTTGGGTGGGGTATTTGAATATTTCGGTATTCTAATCAATAATCATATTTATTATAACCGGTCTCATAGATTATTTAAATTTATATGTTTGAAATTGTGAAAGTGATTGTGATTTAAAATATTTTTTTTATAGAAATATATTAAAATAAAATTTTTTATTTTTAAAAATTATTTTTAAAATCAACACATCAAAATAATTTAAAATCATAAAAAATAATTAATTTTTTTTTAAAAAAAATTTAAAATTTAAAAAAACACTGACATTCCCAAACAAGTTCAGAGTACTCATCGCTGCAACAGTCATCGACCTTTAATTCATGCTTAAGTTTGTCGGTCTGCCCTTGCTTGCATCACTGGGAGTGGGAGGCTGTCAAAGGTCATATGGGTCCCTGGCAATATCATTAAATGTCAAGGGTGTCCCTGCCTTGAACACCTTCGCTCAGTTGCGCGCGCACAGTTTGTACCAAAAAAATAAGAGTTTGCACGCACCCACGGTTTAACCGCTATATTTACACATACGGTCCTTCGAGATTTTAAATTTATTAATTTAACTACCTTACTAAAATTGTTCAGGCCCATCAACCCCTACATTCCCAGCTCTTAATTTCATTTTTTGGGTGATGGTGTGCCCGGGATTTCAATAAAGGAGCTAAATGATCAACATGAAAAATAGAGGGACCATGGCAGAAACAATGCTTGCAAGGAAATGGAAAGGCCAAATTTAGATGAAAGCAGGACTTGTTTTTCCTGAAGATTAGATTCGATATGCCTGTTCTAAGAACTAGGATTGCTTGAGTAGGGGATGCCAAAATACCAAACTATTAGGATAAATCTCAAAATAAGTTGAAGTTCAGAAGATAAAGTGAAATATGATACTTTAGACATGCCAAATGCAAACAATTTTAAAATAAAAATAACAAAAGAAGGGTCAAATTGAAAAATCTAAAAAAAAAACACACTTGAATTCACATAAAACAAGAAAAAAAGGCCATTAATTAATCCCGATCTCATTTTATTAATCTCTCCTTTAACATAATTTTTATCCACTCTTGACCATGCAAAAACTTTGTCTTTTGAACAGTTTTTACTAGTTTAATTGCATGGACTGACTGACTTATCATTGCATAAAAGGGAACCAAAAAACTAGAACTCACAAGGAAGAGGACTCCTCAACCACCAAGGCAGGCAGTGGCCGCCTGTGGTCAATTTTAGACTGCGACCGCAGCACTACAAACCCTTGCGGAGTGCCATCATGTGCGGAGTGATTAATGTTAGTAACTATCTATTTAGCTGGAAAAAAATCCCTTTCCCACCCCCGTTGATTATGAGAATTAAGACTTGAACATGGGACTAATTACCACGCATGAATGGACTTTTCCAAGCTTTAGAGGTAAAACCAATTTATCTTGAAACGAAATTCATGTGAAAGTCCAAATTAAGAAGAAGATTTTTTCTGAAATAAATCCAAATTGAAAGACAAAGATCCCATCATAGCATGTTTATTTTTTTTTAGCATAAAATCTATTAATTGGACATTAAATGTAAACCCTTTTGGCAACACGCCATTTCCCCTCATTTCTTACTTGAAATTCAAGCCTGTACTTTGTCTCCTAAATAAGCTTACATTCTTCACCAAGTGGTAAGGTTAACACCAAATCAGCTAGCAATATACTTTTTGACACCTGAAAATGAATCATATCTCAAGTATTTTTTTTTCCCAGACCAGAAGATGAGCGGACCATTAATTAATTTTTCTCACTCGTGGAGCTAGGAATTGCATCCGAGCAGGCTAAGAATGGCGTGCGAGCCAAAACTAGGACCATAAATATTAAAGGGGCAGCTGCAATAGCTCTTTCTTTCTAAAATTTGCCAGCATCGTCGCGTTACCTGAGTGTTTGTTTTTATGTTGTAATCTTTAAAATTTTTTTATTTAAAAATTAATGTTTTCTTAAGCGTTTTTAAATTATTTTGATATAATCACGTCAAAGCACTGTGCTCAGTAACCTTGATTTATTTTAATAAAAATATTAAATATATAATGATTTACTGAGATATATTTATTTTTATATATTTTATGACACAAAACGTAATATATATTAGAATTATTTGGATGGATGTACTTCAACTTGGGACTTGAACCCAGCATTGAGTTTAGGTTTAGTTTTTTTTCTTACTGGATTAATACATCATTGGCTCGAGTTTTGACCCTCCTCACGTGTGTACTTTTATACTTTCAGGTACGGGCAGTTAATAACATAACCATGATGTGAACCTAAAACGGTGAAAGCTCTTCTACTTTCACTTGTTTACCCCTATATTGTAAATTTGTAATACATCACCAACTAGTCACAAAAGTCAACCACAGCACTTCAACTCGTTGTTTTTTTTATTTTTAATGTTCTGTTTTTTCTTTATTTAAAAAAAAAATCTATAAATAGTAAAGATTTATTATTTAAGAATAATATAAATTATATTTTGAAAATTCATCTAAAAGTTTAAGTTTTTGAGTCGGGTGATTCTTTGACATGATATCAGAGTTTTGATGACCAAGCGGTTACAAGTTCGAATCTTACCATCTCTATTTATTTGATAAAAATTAAACATAAAATAATATGAGTCTGTGCTAGTTTTAAATTTAAATGGCTTTTATTTGAGGAAGTGTATTAAAAAATAATATAAATTATATATTAAATTTTCACCTAAAAATTTAAGCTTTTAAATTGAGATAATTCTTTATTATTTATTATATTTTACTCATGTATCTAACGATTATATGCATCCAGTATTTTTTTTAAATAAAACAGGTTTGAGTCGTAATCAATGTATTGTTATTATTATTATTATTATTATTATTATGAAATTAGGGAGAACCACTCCATTTCTCCTCTGGATTTCCGAATCCCCCAATAAAAAAAAAGGAGAAAATCTTGATGAGGCCATTTTGGTAATACAAACAATTCCCATTCTTGAAAGTGACAAACATATCCTTTCCATAAAATTCCATGCAGGGTAGCTGTGTGCTGTAATTGAGACTCTACTTCAAACTTTGTAATTGGAACGGTTAAGTTTATAAATCGTTTTGTGGGCAGATAATACTTCTTGCTAGGGCAAGAAGTAAATTTACTTCCAAATAGTACCAAAATTGACTATAAAATGACCACCTTTCTCTCCCCCTCTCGCAAAACCCCTTCTGCTTCTCCCTCTCTCCCAGCTCTGCCTCACCTCTGTTCTGCCCCTGCTTCATTAGATCAAAAGAAACAGAAGCATTGGATGGCACAGATTGTGAGAGAGGAGAGGCATTGAAAGAGTGAAAAGTAAAGGTTTGTTGTTCTTTCCTTTTAAGGAGAGAAAGAGAGAGAGAAGAAACAGGAATACTTGAACTGGGTTTTTATAGCATTTAACCAAGTTTTCCTTGCAATCATAGCTCTGTTCCAAATATATATACAACCTTTATTTCTACCACATTGCTGAGAATCCAAAAAACCCATACAAGAAACAAATTTACTGTTTCTTTTTTGTACTCCTCTTGATTGTTCTTTCTGCCAATTTAGCGTATCCCCTGTTTTTCCTCTGTTTTTCTCTGCTCTTCTGGGATAGAGAGAGACAGAGAGATGGCTGAAGTTTCACCGAAAGTCATGATACCTGAATCATTTCAGTTTCAGGTATCAAGTTCTGATATTGCAGGTCAGCTTTCACTCATCTGGGAGCTACTCAAAGCACCATTGATAGTTCCTTTGTTGACACTTGGGGTTTACATTTGCTTAGCCATGTCACTCATGCTCTTCATGGAAAGAGTTTACATGGGTATTGTCATAATCCTTGTTAAGCTCTTTTGGAAGAAACCAGACAAGCGTTACAAATGGGAGCCCATGCAAGATGATTTGGAATCTGGCAATCTTAACTTCCCTGTTGTTCTTGTTCAAATTCCAATGTTCAACGAAAGAGAGGTCTCTAGTTCCTTCTCCGTGTCCTCTGTTTACTTTATTTTCAGTCAGTTTGTTTTCTTCTTCATACTTTATTCCTGGGATTTAGAGAAAAGTCTTCGAAGTTTAGAGCTTTTCTTGCTTTTCGTCATATAATTATTGTGTGTTTTGGACAGGTTTACAAGCTATCCATTGGTGCAGCCTCTAATCTTTCCTGGCCAGCAGATCGTCTTGTGATCCAAGTCCTGGATGATTCAACTGACCCTGCCATCAAGGTAGTCAAAAACAACAAAAATCACTTTAATCTGCCCCCAATGTAAATCTTTTATAATTCCTAGACGCCCCTTTTGTTCTTGATTGGTTTTGATCACATTCGTGTCATGTAAATAATTTTTGCTAAGCTTAGCAAATCGGTGTAGGCTCCAAATTGGCTAATTTTAGTCCAAATTTATCAATTCCGAGAAGGACTGTTAAATCTCTGATCTGGGTTTTGCTCATGTACTTAAATTAAACTATTTTTTTGGTCAATGAGTCACGTGTTGTCATCAATGCAGCAAATGGTGGAGCTAGAGTGTCAAAGATGGGCGAGCAAAGGCATAAACATAAGGTACCAAATCAGGGAGAACAGAACAGGCTACAAAGCTGGTGCTTTAAAAGAAGGCCTAAAGAGAAGCTATGTTAAACACTGCGAATATGTTTGCATCTTTGATGCTGATTTCCAGCCTGAGCCTGACTACCTCCGGCGTGCCATTCCTTTCTTGATCCACAATCCTGACATTGCCCTCGTTCAAGGTCGCTGGAGATTTGGTAAGCTCGCTAGAAACAGCAAATAGTTTTAAAAAATAAACACACCAAAACCCTAATTAAGCCAGTTAATTAAAGCCAGTTGATTATTTATTTTCTTAAATTTCCAACATTGTTTTTGCGAGTGTCGGTGGTCTTTATGTGCTATAGTTTAGTCCTTTTATGATAGGAGACTGCTTCTGCTATTCCTGCATGAGGGTGATGATGTGGGTTCACCCAACAATCACGGGATGGGGACCACTGTACCCTGGCTCACTTGGCCACCTTGATTTTTACACTTGGGGGTCTACTGACCGTCTATCACGCTGCCATGGAACCCACATGAACAAAGGAGAAAAGAAAAGTTCTAACGGGTTCAGCGAGTCTTTCCCATCTTTAATTTTGTTTCCAAATTATGTTATTAATCAATCAATTAATAATAATAACTCTCTAAAAAAAAAAATACCAGTGTCTTCTTTTTCAAATTGAAGTTGCCGAAATTAAGAAAATTTGTTCCTGAAAATTGCTAATTGCCGTGGCATTTTAGTCATTTTAGATACAAGAAAACAAAAGTGGTCGTTTTGGTGTTCTTACATGAACGCCCCACGTTGCACGGATCACATGGACAGCCCGTGCTGTGGGGGCAAATTTGTCATTTACAGTATCACTTAACCTTCTGTTCTTCTAGCGGCAGCTAATCCATTATCTGGTCACGTGCGTTTTACCCTTTCGAAGTGAGTTCGCAGATGGGGTGGGACCCCCTCTTAAATTGCCGACACCTTCATTTTTTGTATTTTACGGTAAATGAATAAAAAATATATATAATTTTTCTACTACAGTTAAAAAGAATAAATAAATCAAAGACCGTTACTGTGGATAGCCACTGGCATTACTCATGTGAAGACAAAGAAGTAAACGGCTAGTCTAATTCATTAATTTAATGTTTCATAATTCATTAATTTAATTACATGTTTAATGATTAATGATGATACTAATGATTTTACTTTTGGGGGTGGTGAAATTTTTGCAGTGAATGCAGATGAGTGCTTGTTGACAAGAATGCAAGAAATGTCTTTGGACTATCATTTTACTGTGGAGCAAGAAGTTGGGTCAGCTACTCATGCATTCTTTGGCTTCAATGGTAATTATTAAAATTTAATCTGCCTTATTTCCATTTCGGTGACAAGGTGCAGTGAAGTAGTTGTGAATCCGGTCTGGCTAGGTAGATTGATACGATAATATGATGATTCAGAATTTCATCTGAGTCGGGTTCGGGTTTTTCTTTGATCTATTTTAATACTGACTCGATGATATTAGATTAATTTGAAAGTTAATCTGGGTGATACTTAAATGATTAATACTAAGAATTTTTAAAAATATTTTGAACAAAATAATTAATTTGAATTGACCCGTGACGTGATTTGAGTTAGTTGTGAGAGTGAGAGCAACTTGTAATAATAATGGAAAGTGTTTCCTGGATTAAACAAAGGTGAAAATGTTACATAAAATTTATAGCATCTAATGTATTTTGTGATGTGACCAATGAAAAGATTTTTAATGTGACGATGAATGCCAATACAGGGACTGCTGGGGTATGGAGAATTGCGGCCATTAATGAGGCTGGTGGGTGGAAGGATAGAACTACAGTGGAGGACATGGATCTTGCAGTCCGAGCTAGTCTCAGGGGCTGGAAATTTCTCTACCTTGGTGACCTCCAAGTATGTAATTAACTATCCTTAAGTACGTTCATAACACTGGAGTTTTTTTTTAATTAACGGTTGATTTTCTTGGCAGGTAAAAAGTGAACTTCCAAGTACATTCAAAGCTTTCCGGTTCCAGCAGCACAGGTGGTCCTGCGGTCCTGCTAATCTGTTCAGGAAAATGGTTATGGAGATTGTTAGAAATAAGGTTTGGATCTTTTTATTCTTCATCTTTCGTTGCTAATTAGGATTACTTTCAAATTAAAGTTAATATTTTGTGCTATACTCCTAATTAAATTTATTTTTTGCATATTTCAGAAAGTTAGGTTCTGGAAAAAGGTCTATGTGATCTACAGCTTTTTCTTCGTTCGCAAGATTATAGCTCACATGGTGACCTTCTCCTTCTACTGCGTTGTACTTCCATTAACTATTTTGGTCCCTGAAGTCAAGGTTCCGATCTGGGGAGCTGTTTACATTCCTTCTGTCATTACCATTCTAAATTCAGTAGGAACTCCAAGGTATGGTCATTTTTTCAAAATTTTACTCACAGATTTAAAGTTTTCTTCCAAGAATCAAGACGGTACTAATAAATTGAACGCGCAGGTCAATTCACTTGTTGTTTTACTGGATCCTTTTCGAAAACGTTATGTCTTTGCACCGGACTAAGGCAACGTTCATCGGTCTGCTTGAAGCAGGGCGAGCCAATGAGTGGGTTGTCACTGAAAAACTAGGAAACACGCTCCAGAAAGCAGCAGAGGCTAAGAAATCAAACCCCAAAGCACCCAGAAAATTCCGATTCAAATTTACGGACAGGTAATAATCCTTTACTTTTAATTCTATTGGCACAAAATATTTTACCTGTCACGGATCATAATTCCAATACCTTCATAAATTGTAAGTTTGTCCTAGTTGTGTTCGCTGTAGTTTTTTTATTCACAGTCAAGGGATTTGTCGGTCTATGAATGGCTGGCAAATACCAAACTAACAAAATCTAAATATCATAGAGAAATATTATTTAGCAAGATGACCAAATCCCACCATCCTAAAATACATTTTTGCTTGTTTTTTTGCCTCCTTTGTTGTAGTAGTTGAGAATATTTGCATTGTTATTATTTTATGTGGATTTGATGTTGGATTCAGTTAAATGAGATCAAGAGCCTACACTATCAACTCTAGATTATTCAATGATTTTGCAGTGGACCTCTCTCTCTCTCTCTCTCTCTCTATATATATATATATATATATTTGTCATCAGTAATGATGATCCAAGATTGGTGTATATAGCAATAGCGTATGTTTTTATTCTTTTAACATGCCCTTTGTTTTTCTTTTTTTGATTTTTTACAGACTCAACACATTGGAACTGGGATTTTCAGCATTCCTTTTCTTGTGTGGATGCTATGACTTTGTTAATGGAAAGAACTGCTACTTCGTCTACCTTTGGCTCCAAACAGTCACCTTCTTCATCACTGGAATTGGATACGTTGGTACCATTATTTAATAGCTCTTAGCAGCAGCAGCAGCAGCAGCCAGAATGACGCACAAAAACAGCAAAACCCTCTTTGTGCATGTCATGCTGCCATTTGTGTTTTTATTTTTTCTCCTCTACAACACAATATATAATTAAGTGGGGGATCTGTGAGCAACATTTGATTGCAATTCCTGCCATTTCAGCCCATTCAAGGAAACAAAAAAGGTCATTCAACGTGATTGGCACAAAAGTCATAGCCAATGCCTTCAGAAGACTTAGTGTGAATCATTCTAGTGAAAGTAGAAAAATACCAAAAAGAGATGCTGTTATTGTGGAAACACACCATACAGATTCAAGGAGAAAGAAGCGTCAGAGACAGCATTAGGCAACAGGAGTGTTATTTCAATTAAATAGATTGCTTGTAATTGTGAGATTTTGTTCCTTTTCCCCATTGTTCCTTCTGCTTAGTTTAAGAGAATAAGTTGAAGCAATGAAATGGTGTATTTGCTGTCAAAGTTAATTTATTGTCTCCTTCCTCGTCTAATTACATTTTTACATAATATTTTGCTATTGAGGCGTGAAGGTTGAGAGTGGCAGTGGTCTGAACACCTCCATCCCTTAAACATGGGCCCCAACAACAAAACAAAACCAGCAGTCTTCTGATGCAGACTGTTTGCAAGAATGTTAACGAGTCCCAGGCTCTAATTATTATTAAAAAAAATAAAAAAAATTGTCGGTGAGGTTTCCATTACAAGAAGAAAGACTTTGATTTTGCTTTTAACAGACATTAGTTATAAACCCAGGTTTAAAACCCGAGTTATGAAATTGGTCAGGTTAACTCCCATGTCGGTGGATCAACCTGACGTGATTATGAGGGCATGTTTAGCAACTTGTGATGCTACACTATACTCTGTCATCATCGTGAAGAACTGGAATTTATTTTTTATATATATTTTAAAAACATTTTTTGAAAAAATTATTTATTTATTATTTTAAATTATTTGTTTTTAGTATTTTTAGATTGTTTTAATGTTTTAATATTAAAAATAATTTTTTTTTAAAAAAATATTTTTAAATAAAAAATACTTTAAAATACATTCTCCAAATCCAAGAACCATCTTAGTCGTGTTGTGCACATGCATCACGCGCTATTCTTGCAATAATTGTATGGATATTCACGTTCTGGCCTAAGCACATTTTAGTAGTCCTGTAAATCCAAGTGCCTGGCAATCCATTAATGTTCTTTGTTTTCCTGTAGATTTTGACAAAAGCCTGGGACTTCCTTATGGATACTTTTCATGCCTGGTGCCAGACATTTGTTCCCTGTGACAAGAATTATCTCTCACAATCCATCCAATATAGAGCCATGTTTTTTTACCACTTGCTTTTATGTGCGCAATTGTTTTGCTGTGTTACCCTTTCGTCATTTACGAGGTTAATTTTGTTTCAAGGAATCACCTTTCAATGATTAGACTTGAAAGATGCTTCATGCTGCTTTCTTTCTTCTACTAGAAGTGTCAATATTATCTGTGCTCAAGCTTTTTGCACTTGAATCAATGAAAGGATGGGGAGCACAATAATAGCCTGCAATTGTATTATACACCACTTAACTCCATTCTGATCAGAAACCAGAGATTTATAATTTAGTAACCCTAACTGCAAACAATATAAAAATGAATTATAAGAGTAATGATAATCACCATCTTAGAAAACTACAACTCTTAGTCATTGATTATGGAAACTTCCAAAACAAGCTGTTTTGATAGCCTTTTAGTGAGAAAACAATGTGCTCAGATCATCACTCCCATCCCCACATCACTCTTTTCTTTATGTTCTTTTATGATCTTGGGGTGAAAGTATTTAAATATACAGGAGAACTCAACTCTGAGAACCCTAAATCTTAAGCCTTTTACAACTAGATTAATGCCTCATAATTGGCTATATTCTGCCCCCTTTTTTGGCCCTATATTGAATGGAATATACCAAACCTTGTTCATTAAAGAAAGATCATGGTGTGGTTAGACTAATGAGAGTAATGCCTCGTCTGCTACATTCTCACAATTATTTGACAGTGTATGACCGATTCTTGTACATCAATAAATGGTCATGGTGAAGCAAGAGCAACTAATGCCAACCACTGAATTGAGCAACGGTGCCATTAAAACTCCTCCTATCATAACATTGCAGAACTTGTCCCTACCACCAAAACCATAGGGAAAAAAAATACCCACACACGAAAACAGAACACAAGGGACGTGGTGTATATATTGCGTTCAGCCAATCTTTTTTTCCTGATAACTAACAGCCAATCTTTATTGGGTTATCTTTCTTTCCAATTATTGTGTGAAAGAATCCTATATTTGATTGAGACAAGTGGTGTCTGCCCTCATGTTGCCACTCATCAAACATTAACACCCAAGGCATGCAAGGTCCCCTAATTGGCTAACGAGGTGCCCTTTTCAATTGTTAGAATAACAACGAAGAGTTTTGAAGCAATGGCTTAAATCTCTGTATGACAGTTGTACATTCAAGGAAATCAAGACATGGGGTAACCAGGGAATGAATGATTGCCCCAAAGGGTAGAGTCAGAAATGGCATCAGCTCTCCAGGAAATGGCAAGGAAATTGTATCAACAAAGGGAACGACTCAAAGATGTAGTCTTTTCTATGATAGGATTAGTTTCCAAAGAACCATATTAAATGCTGAGTTTTAGAGCTTAATTTGAATGTTCACCTAGGAGAGTATGCATAATCTAATTCATCTTTTTTTTTTTAAGGAATCAAAGCATGCTAGACTGCATTAGTGTTCCAATCTCAGCGAGATTTCCTCTACATGGCACATGCTCTGTGCCTTTCAAAATCTATAGCATTAGCCAACATGGATCTTTCACCATTGTAACAAGTTATAATAAATTAAGACAATTTGTCTAAATTCTACGGTTATTCTTCAATCAAATCAAAACAATTTATTATACTAACGTTGTTAAGGATCTGAAAACAACTCTCACATGTGTCCTCCAATCAATCACACAAACATCCAAAGATTTAAGATATTATAAACCAGCAAGTTGAAATGTCATCTCACTTGGTTGCCGTTCTGTGCTAAGCCCTTTTGGAATTAGCACTACCTTAGTCTTACCATCTCTCTAATGACAACGTGACTTGTCAATTCTAGCATTGATGCATCGGGTTCCCTTACTCTTGCTGCCCTTAACGTGGGAGACCTTAGTCCCCCCATTTTTCTGCTACATGGGGTCAGTTCTTTATAGGCCAATATATTCTCAAGCATCTTGTTTATATTCTCCACCCAATGTAACTGTATGTATGAGAAATCATTTTCTTGTTTATCCACCACCTATCTTGCTGCTGCTTCTTTTTTTATCCAAATTGCTTCAACGTTTAAGTCCAGTTGTCGGTGGCGGTGAATGATCCTAAGCTGTGGGGAGTTTTTACAAGACAGGAGAGGTCTCTCTCCAATTATGTAACCCCACAAAGGGACTGAACTGAAGTACCAGAAAAATCCGTAAAGGTCCATATCTAATACGTACTGCATAGAAGGCCCATTATTTTCTAGTTTTGACGATGCAGGACGAAGTAAATAGAGCTCCATTGGGTTGCCAGAAATACGTGTGACTTGTTGGAGAACAAAATAGATAGGGAGAACAACCCAAATCCACCAATGTATTAAATCTTTTCATTGCCAATATACACATGAACACACAAAATTTTAATGCGAAAATGATTCCAAGACAGGGCCAATTCACTTGTTTTGCTGGGTCCCTCATGAGAATTTGACGTTTTGAACTGAACTAAGGGAAAATTTATTGATTCTGGCGATAGAAGGTGGATTATTATTATTATTATTTCAAGAAATATAATTATAAGATTTGGTTTGGATATGAATCGTTCAAGATCCGAGTGATGGGTTAGTGGGTCAATTTAGCAACATCGTTTAAGGTTTTATAACTATACTTGCGAATGCTTTTCGTGCCTTACTTTGTTGCAATCATTTTTCCCATGAGACATGAATTATGTCTCAAAATCCATCCAATCTGGAGCCATTCATTAATCTCTAGCTTAACATTTCCATTATTTTCTTGCGTGGCCCTTTGTCATTTGCAAGGCTAATCTTGTTTTAAGGAATAACCTGTCAAATGATTAGACTTAAAAGATGCTCCATGTTGGTTTCTTCTGCTCAAAGCATCGATTCTATCTGTGCCTAACCCTTTTGCACTTGAATCAGTAAAACGGAAGGGGGCAAAATGAGTCTGCTACAAATCAACAATATATATAGCCTGCATTACCCAAAACACGTCTAATTTCAAACAAAATAGAAATGAGTTTTGAGAGCAACAATTTTCTTAATCAAACAAAGGACTCGTTAGCCATAATTACCTTCTTGGCCTTGTATGGAATGGAGTGTGCCAGATTGTGTTCATTTAAAGACTAATGTCTTCATTAATTAGACTCTTTTCTAGATTAGTTTTCGAATTATTTGATACAGCATGAAATATTACTAAACCTTGTGCATTAATTAATAATGGTCGTGGTAAGGCAAGACTGCCTAATGCCAAGCACTAAATTGAACAACTGAGCGAGCCATTAAAACTGCTGTTATCATGACAACGGAGAAGCTGTCCCTACCAGCACCAAAGGGGAAAAAAGACGCACAAAAAACACAACTACACATGGTGGACTGACTGATAGTATAAATGCGACGACGAACTCTTTTCTGAAAAATAACAGCCAATCTTTATTGGTTGGTTTAATTTATCTTTCCAATTATAGAGGGGAAGAGTCCAATATTAGATTGAGACAAGTATGGGCTACCCTTCTGCTGGCACCACGCAAACATGAACACCCCCCAATTGCCTAATGAATTGCCTTTTTCAATCTGTACAGCGACAACGAAAAGCTTTCGAGGGGATAGCACAAATCCTGGCATGCCAGTTGTCTATTCAGTTCAGTTGGAGTATCTCAGAGTTATTAAAAGTTTCCGTATAAACGTTAATTTTAAGGCTTGTAAAATTAGTTAAAATACACATAAATTAACCCGAATATCTATATTAATAAAAAAATATCATATAATATATGAAATCACATCTTAGTTATTTCATGGACTAAGTAGTCTAAAAAATAAAATGGATATGGAGTGCATAAAACAAATAAAGTTGCATGAAAATGGCGACCAAATAGTGACCAAACAGCTCAAATGCACAATTACATGCCCACAACTGAAGATCAATCTGTCCAGGAATTTCTGTATCAACTGTCAATTGATCCTGATTGAAGGTGTTGCACCTTAGTTACTATATTCCTTCAAAATTCTATTCTTCTGAAAAGAATCACTTGTTATTAAAATCCACCTGATGTGGTGGATTCATTGATAAACCCGCAATTTATAAACTGATTTAGACAAGATTTCAAATTAAATTGAAAAATATATTAACCCATTAAAACTGGATCAAATTGAATTTTTAACCACTAAGAATATGTTTTAAATAACAAAATTACACTGCTTTGACTAAAATAATTCACCTGATGCTCGTTGATGGACCAATGACTCGACATCCCATACCCTTTCTCAAAATAAGTTCTCAAATCACATCTAGCAACTATCAACTAAACGACTCTCTTCCAGTTAGATCTGTGAATTGAGATTTAGATCTGATTCAACTTGTTAAGACATATGGGCTGGATGAATAGAACTTAGAAGCCTTCATATCATGCCAAGTCTGACCCCCTGGGCCTCGAATTAGTAATAAACCACACTCCTAACTCTTTTAACCGCGGCTTGGGCTTTAAAGAGCCGGACTCTTTATTAAAAGAAAACGGCGAGTACTTGAATGGTTTTCGTTGTCGTTTTCATAATGATTGTCTCTCTCAACAAAATAATCTTAGTACAATACTTTTAATTAAAATTACACATTCAAGAAGCGTTTGTAGTCCAACGGTTAGGATAATTGCCTTCCAAGCAATAGACCCGGGTTCGACTCCCGGCAGACGCAATAATTGATAATTTTTTTTATTCAAAATACAGGTAAATAAGTAAAAAAATCAATAACGTCAACTGCTGGCTGTGGGGTTCGAACCCACGCGTGCTTATGCACAGAAGATCTTAAGTCTTCCCCCTTAACCACTCGGGCAAACCAGCTCGTTGAACAAGGGTTCATAAACATATAAATGAAACCTTCCGAACTGCTTCACGAACTAACATTTCTCCTTCGACAGAGAAATAGGAGAGCGCAAACAAAACTGGCGTATCTGAATCCGATAAGGAGGAAGCACAGGGAGAGGGAGTTTCTTTGGCTTATCAATGGCGTCGATATTTGGAACAGAGAAAGACAGAGTGAACTGTCCGTTTTACTTCAAGATCCGAGCTTGTAGACACGGTGACCGATGCTCTCGTCTCCACACCGAACCAAGCTTCAGCCGTACTCTTCTCTTATCAAACATGTACCGGCGTCCTGATATGATCACTCCTGGCGTTGATGCACTGGGTAACACCATTGATCCTCGCAAAATCCAGCAATACTTCGAGGTAATTATGACTCTAATTTTATTTATTTATTTTACAGTTGAGTTTAAAGTAATTAATTTATTTCAAAAAATTTCAACTTTAATTACTAATTAATTACAGGATCTTTATGAGGAGCTAAGCAAATACGGAGAAATTAGAGCTTGAATGTCTATGACAATCTTGCTGAGCATATGGTGACAATATTTTATTTTCTTTGTCTGGAAATTACAATTAGTATTCCATATTTATTTTATGTGTCTGCATAGGTGGGTAATGTTTATGTTCGGTTTAGAGAGCAAGAGCGCGCTTCCAATGCACTTTAGGATTTGACAGGGAGATTTTTTCCTGGTCAGATTTTTTATGCCCTTTTTTCAGTTTTTTGTATATGGCAATGCCTAGGGGTTTTTTGGTTTTTTCTTTTTTATATATATATTTAATCTGAATGTGGATGACTGCAGGGCGTCTGATTATTGTGGGTTTCTCCCCGGTGACAGACTTCTGTGAAGCCACTTGTAAGCAATATGAGGAGAACGTATGTAATCGTGGTGGGTACTGCAAGAAAAAGAAATGGCAGGTAATTTATTTATTTATCTGTCTGAGTCTTCTCTCGTGGCATGGGATTGTTTTGTGTCGGTTTTTATTTTCTTATTTCTGTTGATGTTAGGGAGTTGAGACGTTAATTGTTTGGGGTATGCAGCCATGAAGACCCTATAGGCATGTAGCCATGAAGAGTGTTCGCGTGGTGGGCGAGGTTGTAGGCGAGGTTGTAGCAAAAGCCCTGGACATTGGAGAGGACAGGGAAGGCGTAAACGAAGCCCAGTACTTAGGGAACGTAGTGAGGAGAGACATGCTAAAATTGCTGTGGAACCAGGCAAGGGAACAGCATAAAAATGCAGCTAATAAGGTAAAACGTTGACAATGGTAACAAGGACAATAAGCAAATGATCATGAATATCAGCAGCAGATACCACTGCAGTAAGGAGAATTTGGATACTGATCTACTTTTGATGTCTGGTTCGCTTTCTCTCTACTCTAATCATTTTCATTTTCCAGTTGCTCAGTTAGGATGTTCATTTTCAGCGAATATCGTGTTTTTAGTGTTGCATGCATTACAGTTGGGGACTGACCAAAGCACATCAGGCTAGTGCAACATCAAATTTCACAGTTCTAAATTGGGTTTTGCTTCATAAACTCTAGTCTTTTTTTTTTTTAATTGAGAAATAAATAGAGGTCCCAACATTTTAATGAGTTTTGCAGGTTCGGGTATCCCTGCTTCTTCGAGACACAATTATTTTTTCTGCGGCTTACCATGAAATTTGTGTACAGTGTCAGAGGATCTGTCAGACTACAGTTCAAAATCATCCGGAAGCAGATTGATTGTTCATAAGGTCATTTAGCATTTCTAGCGATACGTCTTGTTGCAGATTAGGAGTCGCAGTTGCGTTCATCTGTCTTTTTAGGGCCGCTCTACTTACCTGCTCTGACCATGTTGTTGTTAGACGTTCGATATTTTGACATTTGTAGTTTGTGCAAGATTTGGAAAAACGAAATCCATTCCAGCAAGTTTAAAATTTTAATTTGTGTGGATATTGCTGATTATTGTTTGCTATGCCAAATGATGTCGATCACCCAAAATTACAACCAACTTGTCCGATGCCTAGACGCTTTTGCTTGGAGTTGTATAACCTGTCCGGTGGGTTAACCTAGTCACCCTTAATAAATTAAGATTTCAATTAATTTTCAGTTTAAAAGTTTAATATATTTCTTATAATATCTCATCAATACCTTTGAAAACGCCCATGGGTATATTTACAGCTTTTTTCTAAAACAAGCTTGAAAACATCAACATCTACAGCGAAACCACTGAAGCTTCCTCATATCAGTCCGCGATGAGGAGAGGAGATGATCATCAGCACTAGAGTTTAATTTACTCATATCAGGAGGTCGCCAGATCGAGGAAAGATATGAACGCAGAAATCGAAAATGTAACAATCCATAACCCATTTGGATGCAGAAACAGGACGGATCATAATAAAGATTCAAACGATCATTTGCCCAAATTTGGGGCGTAATCATGCACTTATTAGAGTGCCTGAACACTTGCAGGCTTGTTAAAGAGCTAGGTTTACACTTCCAACCTGAAAAGCCATTATCAATGAACTTCTAAACAATGCTCCACCAATATGAGGGCCTCAATAATCATAATTTCTAGAACAAGATTAAACCACTTGCAGCTAATAACATGAATTCCTGAAATGATTTTTCAGCCATGCTAAATAATATAGTAATGAACACATCACAACCATTTCATTTAAAACATAATGCATAAAAAATATTTGTTCAAATGTAGAACCATTTCATTTAAAACATAATGCATAAAAAATATTTGTTCAAATGTAGATTTCTAACAAAATTTCAAAATGAGGTACTAACATAAACCTCTCATATAACTACTAAAACCCTATAGCATGGTTCTTTCAATGAGATATCGTCTATAAATTAGTAGTCGTTTCACTTGGCACCATGCTTGGCTTGTGAGTGAGACTTCAGAGCTCCATCAGTGCCAAATGCCCTGAGCAAGAAATACAAGCAGTCAGTCACCCAATCAAGTCACTTAGGGATAGGGAACTGACGGGAATTTTTTTTCTAGAATGTTGCTTATGTACATACTTGTCACAGGATTTGCAAGAGAAATTGCCGCCAGATTTTGGGGACTTGGAGCTGTTGCCATTGGCTGCAGCTTTTCCCTTTGCAGGGTGAGGAGTAACTTGCCCGGCCTTCTTAGCATCTTGATCAAGCCAAAGAAATACAACGGGTTAGAATGAAGAAAATCATACACAATGCACGTACTTCATATGAGTTGATAGAAGCAAGAAAAAATTGTCCAAATAGAAAGAAAATAAAACAGACAGGGAAAAAACAGATAAAGGAACGTATGCCATCTCAGAAACTTAAGAGAACCTGACACGACAAGAAAAAGGAGACTATACTTGATAGTTAGAAATCTGTGCATGGGATACAAGAGATTTCCACATCAGACTACCCAAAGGACATAATCAGGGAATTATTTAATGGAAAAATATAGCCACATTTAGGAAAAATTGTGAAATTAAGATTTCAGAGTAAAGCATTAAAGCAAACATAAAACTCTATATCACCATAATAACGCATGTCAAAATCAAATAGGATACATTCAGCTTAAAAAAAGGCCCAGAAGATCTGTAACAAAACAGTCATGCAAGAATATTAAAAAAATACCTGTCTTTTGAGGAGTAGCTGTTTTTGCCTTCTTTGAGGACACAGGTGTCTTTGTTGCAGAATCAGTAGCCCTCTTCTTGCCGGTTTCAGCCTTCAAAGCATAAAATAAATTAAAAACACAATAAGAAACTATCTCATTTAATTCCAAAATGACAATCAACAGAATATTGATACCTTCTTAGGGGTCTCTTCATCTTCACTATCAGATTCATCATCTGAATCTTCATCAAGAGACATACCCTGCAGCACAAAAATTGATCAATTTCAGAGGACAGAATGTAGGGAAAATAAAAAGAAAAGAAAAAATAAAATATATCATATCACATCATTTTATTCCATAACAACTTGGTTACTTGATCAAATTTAAAAAGCAAAAGAATTCCTTCCAGAATTAAAATATGTAAAACTTTAGTGTATGATCCCAGTCAACGTCTTTGTTTTGTGCTGTACACACATCCCTGATCTGATTACATTCTAAAGATAAAACGCGTATCTATGTTAGTTTATTGGTTATGAGAAAAAGTAAATAGGTTAATGTCATCTAGTTACAAGAAGATACCTCTTCAGAATCACCATCCTCGTCAGAATCATCCTCTTCAGAATCATCCTCATCATCATCTATGCTTGGCTCTACAAGAGTAGCCTTTGGTTTTTCAGGCTTGGCAGCTTTATCCTTAGCAGTAGCAGCTTTCATAATATCAGCTTTCGCAAATTCAAAATCCTCTTCATCACCAGAAAAATCTGTATGCATTGAGAAACTCAGCAAAATTTGAAAAATAAAGCTAGAAAATGGCATATTGTAAGTATGTGTTGGGACTCACCAGAAGCATCATCATCAGGAATAACTTGGTAGCCACAGAAGAAAACACTCCCCTTTTTCCAGTTGTGAGAGAGTTCAAACTCTTTCTCAAAAACTAAATCAAAAGACAACTGAGGAATGTTTTCCGGAGAAAGAGTCCCCAACACAAGCTTCTTTTCATCGAATTTAACAAAAAGGGGAACAGATTCATTTCCTTTCTTTGACTCGCCAAGGGCTGCCTGAGGAACAAAAGTCGATACAAACATTTTGTTAGACAAAAAAACCAAAGTCAAACTAATTTCAGCAGTAGTTGAATACTTCAATTAATATACATCAAACCTGAGAAAGATGGATCATGCAGAAGTCTTTGGGTTCCACTTTAAGGGGCTCACCAGCCTTGACTTCAACACCTAGTAAAATAAAGAGAGTTATGTAACATTAGTAAATGGAAACAATACCAATCCTAGACCTCATTACACAACAAGAAATAGGTAATAGAAACAAGACATCCTAGAAATGTGGGCGCTTGCATCAACCATACCACAAAACACAGAAAAATAAAACCCCGCTAGCATAAGATGATATTACTTGGCTAGTAATTATCATTGTTCATCAAAACACACCATTAAAACAATCAGAGACAAAATCCAACACAAAATAAATCACATAACCGAAAACAAAAACAGTGAAAATAGCAGGAACAAAACTATTACGTAAATGGGCATCCTTATTCCTTTGTTTCGTTCTATAAGCATGTACACATACCTTACATAAATACATTATAAAACCGATGTAAAAATAAAAAAACCACTCCAAACTAAAAAGAACAAAAAAACACGAAACCAAAATAAAAACCAAACAGAAAATCAAAACTTAAACTCAAAAAACGAAAAAACCCAACACGCCCCATAAAAACTAATCCCACACAGTGTATTTCATAAAACAACCTACAGAGAAAAAAAGGACAGCTCTGAACAGCATAGAGAAACGCAGAAAGAAAATGACCAAACAATCGATAACATAACACAACAAAAGGGATGGTCCTATTTAGAATAAAAAACAGGAAAAAAGATTAAAAAAACTGTTTCCTAAAACAAGAAGAGCAAGAAGCTGCTCACCCCAGAACTCCATAGACGACATGGTTGACGATAGATGAGAGAGCTTAAAGGGTTTTGAGGTTTCAAGTGGAGAGAAAGACTTCGTGGGAGTTGTGAGAGTGAGGGAGGCGGAGGCGGAAACGGGGAAGGGTTTAAAGGGTTTTTATAAGCAACTTGCAGCGAGGTAGGAGATAGGGTTTTTCAAGAGAAAATTGCCCCCAAAAAAAGTGCGTGTCAGCTGTCATTGTTATCAGGTTTGTCCGCTTTGGGCCTTTAATCATGCCCATTAGCTACCTGTTTGGGGCCAATCTCATAGGCTTAACTGGGCCAGCTATTAACCGGATTCCTTTCTAATTAACTTTCGGCCCATGTTGGAAACGACATCGTTTTAACTGTAGAGCAGCCCCACTAGCGTTGATTAATTATTCTCCTAACCTCCTCGTCCTCCTCCAAATTTCTTAGTTGCAGCCGTCGAGATCTCGGGTTATTACTTTCTCTCCGTCTCGCGATTTAGTTTTTGTTGCTTCTTTAGTGAATTGAATCGAAGGTGATGAATACTTTTTATTCCACTTCTTCAATATTTTTTATTTATTTATGTATTAGCTGAGTAAATTGGAAATTTGTGATCTGGAAACCCTAAAATTGAGCAGAGGGATCTTGAAAAAGTAAAAGAGATGGATTCTACACCACGAAGAAGTGGAGGAGGCGTGTTCGAAGGTATCTACAAGTTGATTATGCGCCGTAACTCCATCTACGTTACCTTCGTCATCGCCGGCGCTTTTGCCGGTGAGAGGGTAAGAATTTTTTTATTTTATTTTTAGTAAGATTGTTTTATGTTTTATTGTGTATAAAATTGAAGAATTAGTGGCTTACTTCGGAAACAGTGCCCTAACTTATTCGAACATTTAAATTTTAATCAATTTTTTAAAAGAATTAATTTTTGCAAGAATTTGGAAATAGCAAGTTATAAATAATATTATTAGAATTCTGTTTCTCGTGATCAAAGGAAACAATGATCTAGAAACCAAAAGTTGTTGAAGAAACTTGCCAAGTGGAAACCTTTTTTTTTTCTCGTTCCATGTAGAGCTCACATTTTGCATAGATGTCACTTGCATTATTGAAATCTTTAGGAGTAGCCGATCAATAGAGAATATAAATGAGCTTCTGTTTGCTTGAGAACTTTTCTACGGTTTGATCTGGAAATGATGATATGTGAGACAATGGCAAATGAATCTATAAATGTATAATTGGATTAGATTTTGCTTAAGAAACACAGACATATTTTCTATGCAATCTGATGGAGTGGGAAATCTTTTTCGTGTTTTGAATCTGAAAGGGGCTAGTCTACTTGAATTGCACTTATTGATGCATTTAAAAATTCTTTGGTAGTTCAACTATGTGAATGCCTAGCTGAATTTGCTGAATGCTATGGCAGTTCAATTATGCTTTATCGCTTCAAAAATCTGACTTATATTTTGCAGTTGTTTTTAATAATATGTGGTATCTTATCCCGGTTAATCATTGTTGATGCATGCAGGCTGTGGATTATGGTGTTCGTAAACTATGGGAGTACAACAATGTTGGGGTATTACATCTGCTATAACATGCTTAACTATTTGTTTAGTTTGCATGCATTACACAAATGGAGTTGTTTCTTTACCTTTCTGGTGACAGCAACTGGTCCTATCTACTTATTATTTGATAATATCGAATGTCAAGTCATTTCATAGATATCTACATATATACAGAATTTCATATTTCTTTCTTTAGCCAAGGAGGTGTCTCTTGCAGTCGTTAGTTATGATGGGATGTGGCTGACTCTTGGTTTGAGCTTCCAACTGTTAGAACTAGGCCACATTCATTTCCTTTTAAATTAGTTAGGAAGTGTTGGAAATTTGGAAATGATGCCCCTGTCAAGTCTTGAAACGTATGCAACAGATTTTTAGAGAAATTGTAAGTTCCAGCTGCTTTGGCAATACTGGCTGATATTTTTCTCTGAGTTGTATGATTTGTGGCTATAAAATTGGCCCAAATCTCCTGATTATACTGAAAAGATTTCTGGCTATACTGCTAGGCCTTCTTCAGTTAAGTAGTGACAGTTGTCGCTTACCTTTGTCTACTTGAGTCTCAGAATCTCAGAGCTGTAACTGCTCGTCATTAATGAATTAGTTGCTCTCCATTCGAATCTATGAAGAGCCAAACTCAAATGCTGTTGCTTAATTTAAGTCGGTGGTAAACTTGAATTTCATGAATGTGCTTGGTTTATTCCTTGAATGCCCCTGATATGTTTCATTTTACTGCAGAAACGTTATGAAGATATTCCAGTTTTGGGGCAAAGGCCAACAGAAGAATGAGCTTCTGAGTTCTTCTAGCCATTTTGAGGATACAGAGCAAGCGCTTGTGCTGTAGTAAGCAATTTTAATTTTTGCAATAAATATAATTTGTTTGGATGCACGATTATTGTATTCAACAATGTTTCCTCCAGTGCACTCTGGGATTGTTGACTGGGTATAAATTGTGGAGGCTACAATGATTTGACAGGGAACATGTTTTTATTAAGTCTGCTTCAATTTCTTGTCAAGTCATGTTCTGGTTTTCGCTATATACAATGTGCTGTGAACTGGATCGTTCTGCAAGCCTAGAAAGTAGAAACTCAAAAGCTTGAGGACATGTGAATAATACTGCTAAAAAGATGCGGAAACATGCACTAGACAATCACAAAGCTGCCACAAAGAAATGATGCTCAATTTTTTTGACAAAATGTTTAAGACCAGGTAATCACAGGTGTACTTGTCGAGTTAACAGCCGTTGTAAATAAACAGCAACTGTAGCCTGAGATGCAAAAGACATAGTATCCAGACGGATAAAAGCTACATGAATTCATGGTGATTCCTCATAAAATCTTTGTCGTGTTCCCTTCTTCAAGATTCGCCTTGAATGTTTGCTGTTGATGTCTTTCTGTAATTCCTTTTGCAGACAAGAATGACTCCTTTGATCCTTTACAAGATTTGGTATCTAGTTTCTAGCATCAAAACAAGTTAATCCTTTTCTGCTTGTGTTTGCTTGTAGCGGCAACCCTTCAGTCTCAAGCAATCATAACACTATCATTCGATGGGTTTGGTGCAAAAACAATTGCAAACGAAAGAAAATGAATTTCACACGAAGTTCGATATGAATAATTTCTTCTTGTCTCACAACTCGATGTTCTGTGATATTTGAACTTCACAGGTCTGGAGGAACCTCTCTAATAAGCTGTTGAAGAAGCAATCGATTCTTAGGATATCATGGAATACGAAGCAACGGGCATAAGATTTTTCCCGAGTGTCAGGAGAAAATCTGTGTTTGCAATGCATGATTGAAATTCAAGACTTCTGAGAAATATTGAAAACCCAATTGAATTCACGAGCCTTTAGCTAATCCAGAAGTCCTGCACAGAACACTCGACCAATTTATTAGAAAGCAACTCAAGGTTCGTCATCATCCATGATTGAATTTTGAAAAGTGGAAAAAAAAGGTTGAAAATTTGGAAAGAGGAAATCTGAAAGGTTGAAAAAAAAGGGCAGCACAGATTGCACCACAATAAAAATATGATTTTTGGTGTTTTCTCGGCGAACCACAAGTTGCTCGATACCCATACACTGGGAAGCATAACCCGCATGAAAGCACGTGTTTCTTCTTTCCTTTGAACATAAAGTGAACCAGTTACAGAGGTATTTTTGATGTGTTCCGCGTGCAACTATGATAAGAAAATGAGTAATTTAATGATGTAGCGCCTCTATATACCAATAGTTAATTTCATTCGATCCTATATATATATATATATATATTAAAAAAAACAAATAGAGAAATTGATATCCAGATTGATTTATGTTGATTTCATCTGATAATATTATTTTAATTTTTTCTGCTGTGTGACAACTTCACGCTGAATTTAGTAAGAAAATGATTATTGTAAAGATGCATAGAACAATTAAAAAAATATGATTGTAGTATTGTCTATATTTGTAAGGATAATGGACCATCCTGCAACGACCACACGTTGGTTCACCAAGTAAAATAATTTTTATGAAATTCAGATAAGTAAAACTTAATTGGTAAAATTCTAAATTTGTTTTTAAAAATTATCAGTTTGAGTGCTATAAATTTCAAGATTACTAGAGATTTACTTATTTGTTAACTTTAGGATCTTAGAAAATTAGTTGATATATGTATAAGCTGACCTGGATAATTACAATAAAATTAAAAAATTATAGGGGTGTATATTTTAACACGGTGACTTCTTGACTTTATTCTATTCGCCTGGACTGAAAATTAACTTGTGAATTCAAGGTTGTTAAAATCGCGATTTTAACGTAGCACGGAAAATACAATACAAACTCGGATCGTAAAATCGTAAAATCGTAAGGAATTTTAAAATACATTAACATTTTATGATTGTAATTAACTTTTTGTTATACAAAACAATTCAAAAAACTATAATACTCAAATGGAATCCTAAAATCATTAATTCAATTCAATTTAGTCCAATTAATTCAGTCCTATAATACTGAAATGGCATTCAATTCAGTCCAATTCAATAAATTTTCAATCCAATTTTCACCTCATTAATTCAATTCAATTCAGTCCAATTAATTCAGTCCTATAATACTGAAATAGCATTCAATTCAGTCCAATACAACAGTTTTCAGTTCAATTTTCACCTGATTAATTCAATTCAATTCAGTCAAATTAATTCAGTCAAGATATATACGAAAATGGCATTCAATTCAATCCAATCCAATAATTTTCAGTTCAATTTCACCCGATCAATTCCATTCAATTCAATTCAACATTATAAATATACAAATTACAGGACTGGGCAAAATCAAAATTGTAATTAATAATTACAGGGTAACGGGGCAAAATCAAAATCTATTACAGGGGAATATACAATTATGATTGACAGGGCAAAATCAACTACTGCAGTGATGATGATGAAGGCAAAATCAACTTACGATGAAGAGTTGTTGATGATGAAGGCTAAACGGCTGCCGGTGAAGAGGCCCGATGTCGCCTGTTGCTGTTGATGAAGAGGAAGCCGTCAGGTGTTGATAATGGAAAAAAAAGGAGATTGTTGCCGCGCGTGTTGCTGTTGATGAAGATTGAAGAGGAAGCCCGCAGCCGTGAGCTATTGAGGAGATCGTTGTCGTTGTTGATGAAAAAGAAGCCGCGACCGTGAGCACTAATGACTGGATTCTGGAGTGAAGACTGGAGTGAGGAAAGAGAAAGAGTGAAGACTGGACCGTAATCGTGATGCCAATAAGCGCCTGATAGCTAAACCATGGGGGGACATTTTGTTTCAGTGCATGCATTTTGTTACAATCATAAAATCGGTCATGAAATCGTGATTTTGCGCGATTTCATCCGATTTTAACAATTTCATTTATTTTTGATTTTTTTAAACGATTATGTATAAGCAAGTTTTGACTCGTAAAATTATATGATTTTACAAGTTAAAATATAATTTTAAAAACCTTACTTATAATAAAAAAATTCAAGAACTTTTACTCGAGGAAGAAAGCCATTGGCAAGGCCCCGTTAGCCTAAGCTAATGCCAGTCCATTTCTAGGCAGCTTCCTTTGTCAATTTGTGGGGCAAGCCTGTAGGATGGTTGGACTTTCCAATTATAGTCGTCAGAATCAAAATTATTGCATCGGAGTAATTGAGAGGTTGTCCTAATTATAAAAGAAAATAGAAAAAATTAAAACATTGTTTTACTTATTTTAGAAATTAAAATAAATCGAAATGGAACTGAATTATCCACCAAGGCGCGTGACAAGCTGAGCTCTCTCAGATCTATTTTCGATGTTTTTCATTGCATTAGGGCCGGCTACAAAAGATAGGTGGATGGCTTTCACGCACACTTATGTGGATGAAAACTATTTGTATGCTAGCGGGGTTGTCGCTGCTTTGTTATTTTCTTTTCTTTATTCGATATTAATTTATATTCTTAATTAATTTATGCATTGATTGTTGTTAAATTTCTTCAAAAGAATATTTTCAATCTAATATATTAAAAAATAATAACTAATTTTATTTTAACTATAGTCAGAATATTGACCGAAAAAAAATCTAAATCACTAAATCAATTTGTTTGTTATCGGACTAATAATCCTGGTCAATTATTTTAAAAAATATAGTTTAATTTATTAGATTTTAAATTTAATTTTTTTTAAAAATCACACCTGAGCTAATTTGGATACCATAATTAAAAACAAAAAGCATGGAGAATATATAGTAGACTACGACTCTAACTAAAGGTTGGGTAACAGGACAAAAGTGTCACATGTTTTGTTGGCCCTCATCACATAAAATTTCATCTATCGTTATCATATAATATTTTCATACATTTCACATTTTGAATGCTAAAGATGTGTTTACTGAGAAGGTGGTAAAACAAACAAGGAAATGATCGATTCCGACTAAATCTCGTATCGTCTCGTCTCGTCTCGTCTCATCTCCTCTCCTTGCATATTACGAGTTGAAATCACAGAAAAGTAGGATGCGTGTACATATCACGAATTGATATCACTTTAAAAGTTTTAGTACATGGTTAAAGCACGAATTATTTTACCATGTTTATATTTATAATTAGCGGTATCACATTAATTATTTTATAAAACTTATTTAAAAGAAAATAAAGAGGCAATTACTAGAGAAAAATCATGTGAATGTATTATTATTATTATTATTTTTAATGGAGGATGGATTTTATATTTTATATTTCATATTTTTTTATGTTTATGTTTATGTTTTTCTTTAAAGTAAACTATGATGAATAATTAATAGGATGTTATTAATTAATTTCTTATCATCATAAAATCTTTTATTATAGAACTTTAAACTTGACAAATTTTATAATGGTTAGAGAGAAACTAGTTGTGTCCAATTAGTTACTCTTTAGATCTAGTTGGAAGAAAAAACATAAATGTAAATAAAAAAAAATTATAAATGAAAATATATGTATTTTAATATAATTTAGGGTTTAACACCTAAAAAATTAAATTAAACTCGGATAGAAAAACAATAACCTGTGTCAATCCAAACCATGTCCTTCACATTTTTTGGATTAGACTGATGCATTCAAAAAAATTAATAAATTATTTTTAAACAATGAACCTAAAAGCCAAGGCTGGAAAGTGAAAAATAAAGTAACAAGTCCTTGACCACCAAGTGGATCTAAACTAAAACCCTCACAAGCTGCGAGCTAGGGCCAGGGACGGGCAGCGGTTACCTTTGCCTCGAGAGGGAGAATATGAAAGGTCAGCATGTAGATGATGCCGTTATCAGGTCTTCGAATTGAGTTGGAAGACGAAGACGATCTTGGGGCCATGTAGGAGAGTTCTTCACGCCGGGGCAAGCGAGTTAACAATGGGGGAAGTGGAAGGGGACCAATCAAGTCGCAAGTGGGGGGAACTCTCTTTTCATTTCACTCACGATGGGCTGTCTCCAAAGAACTCCTTGCGATATTATCTGTTCTGAGTTCAGCCGCTTCAGTCGATGCTTCCTCGTTCAAGGATCGCTGGTCCCCCGTCTTCGAATCAGTTTGCACATCAATTCAAGTGATTTGGATATTATCAGTGATTTATTTGAAAAAAAATTTAATAATATGAAATATGATGTATCATGGTTTCTTAGGTTTCCTCTCATTGTAATCATAAATAAATAAAGAAAAGAAAATGTTAAACTACAAGCTCAACATTTTGGTAATTTCCATAAAATCATCAAAATAATATTAATGATATATATATATATATATATAAAAGTGTACAAACCTCCATTCACTTCTCCATTGATTCAAAGCAACAAAAACATAGAGAGGAAAATTTATAGGTAACAATCCACCACTGCACAATTCTACCCCACGACTGCATTCAAGAATCTCTTGCTCTAATTTGACCTAACAAATATACCTAACGGTCTAATACCTAATTAACCCCCCAAACCCATTTTTACACCCACGATTTGCATTAAAAAAGACTATTAATAATAGCAATTCTGATAACTAATTAGCCAGCAGGCATCATCTGGTGGTTAATTAATCACAGCAGGAAATCCATGAATTTGAGCCAAGGATGAAACCCACTTTTAGCAGCCTCCTCTTTAACTTCTTTTGAGCATGACGGAGACGACGTCGTTGTCAATCCTCCACTACGACTACAGCTTGCACCGTCCATCCCCGATTTTTTTGGACACAGAAAGAAGTTTCTTGAACCCAGCGCCATTAGTTTCTCATCCCTATCCAGACCTGCCAAGAAAAAACATTTTCAAAGGTTTCCATCAGTCTCCGCCCTACACGTGTCCACCTCTCAAAATTAACAGAGATCAAAGCGTGATTTGTTGATGATTAATCTTACTTTCTAAACTAAACTGCGAGTAATGGAGGTCGAATCTGGAGGAGTCATTGGCAATGATCGAACGTCGGCCTTCCTTCATGTACTGCTGGATAGCTGCGGCGATTAGTTCGCCGACGGTGGATTCAAGAGACATCAAAACCTGCACCGCACCAACGCTTCCTTGGACACTCACGTTGAGTAAAACCTTCGTTAACTTCGGCCTCACATCCGGTACCGTAGCAGGCAAATTCTTTCCGGCCAGCAAGTCCGGGAGTGTCTTCGGCCGTCGAATCCTCGCCTCCGGCATTTCCGCCGGTATCTTCCCGTGAAACGACAACGCTTTCTCATTTAACCTATTTTTCCTGTTTCTTTCCAGTTCCTGTCCTCCTCCTCTCCGGTAACCCTTTGTTGGTGTTGGAGGCATAATTGTAAGCGACAGTAAGGGTGTTACACGAAAAAATTAAAAAAAAAATACAATAAAAAATCTCTTTCCCTCAAGTTACTCTATTTCACCGGTTACCTCAAACGGCGGTAGCGAAGGAAACGCGGGCGAGGGAAACCGAGAGCAGGAGAGGAGCGTTGGCTCTCAGGTTTCCGGTAGCTGTTTACTATCATAACCTGTAATGTAAGACCGTGAGTAAAAGGAAACCAAGGGGCAATTGAGAAGCGAATTATAGGGGATGGACATTCTGGGCTAAAAAGCCTTGCCAGCGCTTGCCTATTTATATGGAGAGGACGGTCAGAAACCAGCGCGTATTTTCTTTTCAACTATCTGCTATAACCGGATGCGGAGAGAAAACGGATGGTTTCACCGTTTCAGTTTAACTTAATCGATCAACAGTCAGAGAGGACGTGTGTCGCGTGTGTGGTAATTTTTGAAATTGTTACTGATGCGTGTGGGGATGGTGTATAACTGTTGGTCTTTGCGATTTGTGGTTGACACGTGGATGGTGATCGTGCGGTGGTTTTATTGCGGATTCTGTGTGGTGGTCTGAGAAAAGGTGAGATGCCAGATAGAGAACTGCTGTTGCGTGTGGTCATATGTTTCCCACGTGTGGATATTACTAGTGGTGAGTCAGGGTAAGAGTAGAGTTGGCTACTCAGTTAGGCACTGCCTCGAAGTGTCGAGATCAAAATCACAGAAATAGCGTTGAAATCCTCTATTTTACAAAGGAGCAACCTTAATTTAGCTTCCTAATGCATTACTTTATTATCATTTGAGTCCAAAATATTTTGGTTTTATCGATTTTACTCCAAATAGAATGAAAATTGAACAATGCCACGTCTCCATCTAACCACTAGTTAAATATTTCATTCGACTTGTATTAAATTACAAGTTCTAGTATACTTTAAAAGACATTTTTACCATCAAATTATAGTAATTTTCACCACTTCACTGGCTCATATAAAATGAAGATTTACAATTATTTGGTGATACAATTATTTATTATAATATATTGAAGTTTATTTTAGTATTTTTAATAAAAACACTTGGCGAACATGTGTAAATAGACAGATATTTAACCATTATTAACAATAAATGGATTTAAGGGTAATATAATTTACTGTTCATTATATTTGGAGGTGAAATAGATAAAAACATAAAACTGAAATGACAATACAGCAACATATAGGAGCTAGCATGATGTTTTTCTCTCTCCCAAATTATAAATCGACGTCGTCGAGGTAAATACTAAATACGGTGGAGGGGGACACCAATCTGCACCTCCAAGACACGTGTCGAACATCGAGTGGGTCATATCGGGTCCCGCAACCACGTGGTGGGATTCGGCGACGAGAAATTCCAGCACGCGTATGTTGGGACGTGTAAATAGACTATTGGTTAGAGAACCCCACGTAACCTCCCCGGATTGGATCGATGCTGATTTCATGTAGCTTGTTTTCCTGTCATTAACATCAACCATATGAGATTGTGCATTTTGTCATGGCATCAATTATTATGTTTATTGCGTTGAAAGTCAGACGGGATTGTTTATTACCTTGTTAAAAGGATGGCGTCTACGTTTTGTAGTTGACAACTTAGCTGCGAAGGAGGAAAAAAAATGGACCGAAATGAAATGAAAGTTGTGTATTACTCTTTAAAATATTTTTAATTTAAAAACATATTAAAATAATATTTTTTATTTTTAAAAATTATTTTTTATGTTAAAAAAATTTAAAAACATAAAAATAATTAATTTTAAGTAAAAAAAATTAAATTCTTCAAAAATACAATTTCAACCCGATCTCAAACTGACCTGAAGTTTGATAAATTTGTGTGTATATTTTTTTAGGTATCAGAAAATTTGTATTTTTTTTAATATTATGACATATTCGGACTAGTTTATATGTTATTTAAAAATAAATTACTCTCTAAGCAATTTTAAAAACATATATTCTATATTGATGTGGTATATTTAGTATATTTTATTAATAATTGCCCAGTGATTTAAACCTAAAAAACCAAGGATATGAACAAACCCCCTTGATTATTAGGAGAATTTAATGAGATTAGTAGAAAGTTTGTGTATGTTTGGTGTTTCATGCCAACTTTATTAACCAAATTAAAGTATATCTTGACGGAATGGAATCTTACTTGTTACATTTTTTTAAATATTAATTATCAAATCATGATACATCATATTTCATATATTTTTTTTCTTACAGATAAATCACTGATAATATCCAAATCACGTTTTAAGGGAGCTTTTGTCCTAATTATTTATGAGTGGGATTGCACATGTGAGGTTTTTCAGATTAGGAAAAGAATATATTATAAAACTATAAAGGTAGTATCGGTCCTGCTGATCTTATCAGAAGATTCTTTTTCAAGAAAAATTCAATCCCGTGCATGATATTTTTCAAAAATTGATTTTGGAGATTTTTTTATGCAACTAGCATTACTTTTATCTCGTTGTTTAATATATATATATATATATATAGAAAAGTTCGATATTTTCTATAAATGAGTGAGAAGTGTCAAAAAGGTACGTACCCAAGATTGCAGTGTTGATATGGTTCTGTTTGGTACTGTGTCATTCCGTTTCAGAACTATTTTTAAAAAAATTTACAAAAATTATTTTTTATTTTATTTTAAATTAATATATTTTTAATATTTTCAGGTTATTTTGAAGCACTAATGTGAAAAATAATTTTTAAAAAATAAAAAAAATATTATTTTAATATGTTTTAGAATGAAAAGTACTTTTTTAAAGAATCTAAACCACACTTTCAAATAATCGTGGGCAAAATATAAAAGGCTTGAAAGATGAAAAATAATGTAAGAGGAAGAATAGCTAGGCCAAGAAATTTATGATATTTTCTTTGAAAATCGATTAACAAGTGAAAGAAGACTCTGCTGTGAGGATAAGAATGAGCTACATATCTGGTTGTAGGATATTTACGTCTGGTCTCAAAGAACTGAATTTTCCGTGCTTGTCGAGTTGCTAGCTAGCTACAAATTCAGCTTGGTTATATCTTCTATAATAGTTCTTGAAACCCAGCTCGAAATTTAATTTAATTCAAAGTTTAAATTGCAAGTCGATAACTCGAATCAATTCAAGTTTTTATTTTTATTTTTATTTTTATCTAAGCCAAGTTTTTATTTTTATTTTTATTTTTATCTAAGCCTTTTAAGTGACTCGATCGATCGGCCTGATCAGTAATAGTTGAATAAAAAAATTACTATCACATAAGTTTTTATTATTATTATTTCTATTTTTGCACATATAATTAATGTTACAATGATAGAAACAGCTGCGTTTTGAATATTTAAGTTAGGAGGTTTATTAGCATCCATAAATAAAAATACATATGTTGTTGTCATGAAGCCAATCAAGCTCTCTAAGGAACATTATATTATATTAAATTAGAGCATCAAACTCATTTCTTGTTGTTTGACAGATACTCCTATTAATTTATTCAAGCAGACCGCCTCATTGTCTGAGATATTCCAAGTTTCCAGCAACCTACTTGGTTTTCCTAGTACAAGAAAAGGAAGCCGGCGAAAAACAGCTCCAACGTTTTGGTCTTGACAACGGGTTGGATTCAATTTGACTGAGCCTTATCACCTAGGCGAAGAGTGAAATGTTTTGACCGATACTCTGTCTTCTTTCCCTTTTCTCTTGGCTATCATTGTAATAAATCTTTTCGGCATTAAAACAAATCCATGTTTTGAGCGGAAATGTTTTGTTATTAAGAACCCAATTGTTTCAAGAATTTCACCTTAAAAAAAATATGTATCCCATAATTATTAGATTAAATATTTATGGATCATATAAAAGTAATTATTGATTTATACTGGATTAATATCGGGTTGATGAGCTATGTCTAAATAGTCTTATCTCTGCTTTAAACCCAAGTCATGCATTCATACGTACACTGAAGTGGATTAGAAGGAGCTCAAGTAAGTATGCCGATATGTGTTTTTTTCCTATATATCACAAATAAACAGTAATTTTAGAGAATGCTTATAACTCGGATAAGGTTGGATTGAAGTCAGAATCTCATAGATTTTTTATTCTAATGATTCCATATTGCATTAATATTTTGCTCATATACTATTGAATATATATAATTGGTTCTAACAGGTCATTACGTGCAATTTCAAGCCATTGTCTGAAATCATACAATTAACAATTGGAATAATATTGATACGGACATGAAGCTAAACTGCAGCGTCCGATAAGCAGTAAGGGGAGGCCAATGAAGCCTAAAGATTGGGATAAAATCAACCAGGATAGTCTCGAGGAAAAGAAAGATTAAGATTTGGAGTGCCTTGGCGCCTTGATCTTTAATTCAAGCAATTAATTAACCCTGAGATTTATTTCTTTTCTTCCAAGTATCAACAAGAATTAATTACATCTGTGTATTTATTTAATGATTAAGTTATTTTCGTCGGTACGTTTTTGTATATATCAGTAAGAGTTATTTCATGATTGGATTCTAAACACATCGTTTACATTTAAATTAGTATATTCATGAGTATTTCTTCCACACAACATTCAGCACACGCGTGTACACATCTAGCTTTTCGAATGAACTATGCTAATTATACTTTATATAAAATTAATCCAGGCTATTGACATGAAGAGTGTTAAATAGTATTTATGTAGTTTTATTTATTAAGGGTAGAATAGTATTTTTAGTTTGACCTATATATACTTTATTTGTATTTAGGTTAAGACCATGCATTCATAATATAAAAATTATTCAGAATTCTAGCCTCCTTTCTCTATTTGATCTCAATTAATTTAATAAAGAGTATCAGGGCATGCTAAACTCTACTGTTGCGTTTGAATATAGTACTTTAATAAATATACATACACGCAAAAATAACAAAAATATATTTGACTCAAGAAATGATTCTGTATTTAAAACAATTTTAAAATAAATTTTTATACTTTGCATGAAAATACATTATTTATATCTCCACCACTTGAATCTTTTATATATATCAAGGAAGTATCCAAATACTATATAGAATACATCACACAAAACATTACCAATTCCACTAAACTTCTCCATGTCATTCGTAATTATTAATTTAAATTTATTCATGGTTTTGTCACATGGCTTTATTAATTATCAATAATTTATGGTCTTCAAATCATGTTTGACTGCGCTAACATTGATGGCTCTCCCACCCCAAAGGAACACTTAACTTGGTGTATATTCTTCTTCTTCTTTTCTATTATTATTATTATTATTATTATTATTTGGGAAATAGTCTCTCTAGTATTATTATTATTATTATTATTATTATTATTATTATTATTAGTATTGTTATTATCTAGGGGAGGCAATATTCCCAGGCTGGCATCTTAGTTTTGGGGGGTAAACAAAGGCCACACATTTGTGAGACTGGAAAGGATAGATAGGAGGACAAAAGTCTAATCTTACGTCTGCTTACGATCCAGATCATTCTTGATCATGGGCATAAAGGGTTCAAGGTGAGTACAAGAACACGAAAACAGCAGGTCCATAAGACAGAAAATTCTAATATTTGAATCCCAATAGTACGTAGCTAATTAGAAAGGATTCGATTCCAATAAATCTAAAAAACAAACAAACAAGTGGATAATAATTGGCGATCACAAAATAGTTCAATAGCTAATAATTTCTTATTATTTAGACACAAATATGTAATAAAAGGGTGGGGATTATACGTCCTCATTTCCCAATTCCCAGACTGAAAATGAAAACCTTAAAGTTTCCTTCCTCCTACGTAGTTATCCTTGAGACCAGTTGCATGACCACCAGCACCTTAGGTTTGCCTCGTATGGATGAGAAGTTCTTTAGAATCCGAAGCTTCAAGGTGGACGTGATTCTGATGAATTCTTAGGTGGGTTTTGGATGCTTCAACTAGTCAACAGCGCAGCCGCCATCAAGAACGTGACACCATAGTATTTCACAAAGAATTAAGATGGCCAAATTGAATTCAATCAATTTGAGCCACGGTCACTATAATTAGGCTTTGGTCCCCCTTTGAGAGTAGTCTTGTAGTGACCAATTTGCCATTTTGGTAGGGCATGCAAAATTGAATCATGGTCCCAGAGAATACTGCCTCATGCTTTAAAAATACTTGGTCTATATTTTATTTGTTAAAAAAAAAAAGTGTCAGTGAATTTCCATTGGACAGCATGTGATAATAAAAAAAATTAAAAAAAAATAAAATAAGGAAACTCAGAACCTAGTTGGGGTAGATATTTATTATAACAAAAAGCTTAAAAATAAAAAATTTGAAGAAAAGTAATATACTTAATACGCTTTATCAAATTAAATAGATAAGCATGATTGTATTTGGTTAGTATTATAGAATAGAAAAAACATATACATAAATGTGTTTGATAGAGTTAGGGATTAAGATAAGGATAAAAAAAATACATCTCTAGAACAGTATTAAAATGAATATCAAAATATAAAATACAAGATACAAGAGTTTGTAGTATTTTAAAATTTAAAGACCTATGTCAACTGAATATTAGAAGAAAAAATATATATATCAATTGATACATATTTTTGTTTAAAGACCTATATATATATATATATATATATATATATATATATATATATATATCAATTTAAAGACATATACTCACGGACGAATAACTGAATTTTTGTTTAAATATTTTTTTCTACAACAAAATATACATATAATTTCTTTGTTTTTATTTTATCTTGTCAGATACTATAGAGTTAGCTCTAATAGTTAGAAAGGGTAAAACTCTTATCTTATAAGTTTTTATCTTGAAATTAATTCGAGTTAGGTTTATAAACCATGTTCAAAGATAACTTGATCAAATTCAAGAACGTTAAATGGTTAATTTATAGTTTGGTTGACCCAACATTTCAATCCATGATACAATTGGTCATACCAAGCTTAGATAAGGCTTAGCTGGATCGACTTTAAGAATTTAATTTTTATATTTTGTCCAAACAATGTTTTGGGACGGGTCTGAGTTGATTGATTGACCTAGAGATTGGCGAGATCTGAGATACATGGCCTTCACCATCAATCATCACCAAAGAAGAAAAACCCATTTGATTACACCGAATGGTTCTCATAGGCAATTATTGAACCTACAAGGTGCAGCCATGTCCATCCTGCTAGTATATATGTTGCATGGATATTACAAATGGCCGAAGCAGTCACAAATGGGCATTAGTGATCGGTTGGATGTGAGCCATGACCAGCCTAGATGAGGTTATGATGCCACAATCAAACTAGAAATAAACAAGCCCATGATAACAACTACTCAAAGAGAGAGCACCCTCTGTCTTGCCACTATCTGGCAGACAGGCACTCTTGAGATTTCAGTAATTGCTGATATTCCGTCTGTCTCCATAGGCAGCCGCTGGTGACTTGAGGCGGCTTTCAACATTCCGTTGAAGATAGGTGGGGGCGGGAATAATCAATCTACTTTTAGTGGTTGGATCCTACTGCTAAAAAACGAAAGGTAAAGACACACCAGCCCATTTTGACAGCATCGCCTCCATCTCGGGGCTCAACAACTGACACTAAAAAGAAACGTTTCGTGAAGCATCATTTACCATTACTTGCATTGAAAGAACACTCGTGAAAGAAGCCCTGGGGTTTCACAGCAGCTACGGAAATCCAAAAGTAGGCACCGATACATGGCAAGAAACATCCAAACATCCAAGTTCCAACAATTTGCATTCTCACATGTTCCATCACCTTATCCTAAGGAAACCAAAATACAGAGTACATACAGACATTTTGCCAAAAAAAATGAAATGTGGTCTCTACAAAATTGGCCATCTTGCAATATCATGGAATTCCTATCTAATTTAAGAGAGGAAGAGGCTCATATTTAATTGTATTAGTATATGATTCTAAATAATACAATTGTGTGTGCAATGACAATATGCTGTCTGAATCTCTCTCTGGTGCTGCATGCAACCAAGGATGCCTCTGTTTTCTTGGCTTTTTTAGATTTTCTCTGGGGTTCACAGAAGCTGAAGGATGGGATAGAATTCGTGATAAGGAATGTAACCGAGACATCTTTCCGATGGAATGGTTTGTAGCTTGAATCCTCTGATCTGCACAACTTTCAGCTCTCAACCTTCCCTTTTGACCAAGGACTGGGGGGAAGCTGACTGAATTAACCATTCCAGAGAGGTCATTAGGGCTCTCCACACAAAGGGAAGGAGTTGCCTTCTGCGGCAATCTTTTCTTCCATGTTAAAAACGATTGCTGTAGCCTAGAGGGAACCTGCAAACCAGCCGAATGAGAAAATCAAGTCAAGCCAGTGGAAAAGGTATAGGCAACGGTCAACAGATCAGAAGGGGGAGAAACAAAAATAAGTCTTCACAAAGAAAAGAACATCCATATAACTGCATGCAAGTCCATCTAAAACACAAGTCATCTCCTGATGGGAGAATAAAACTAAGCATCCACAGAACTGAACATCAAACCACTCTAGCCTAAACCAAACAGCTTGCATTGTCCAACTAAAATACATCTCCCAGAGGAAACCAATCAATATTCCAGAAGTTGATGAACAGCAAATCTCATAACCCATTTACTTGGGTGCTAAACGAGATGGATAGATGAAGAGGGAGGGAAAGACAGGGAGAAAAAGATCACCTTTTTCGGTTGGATAGATATACTCCCCAGGAAGGAAAGAAGGATCAATCCTACCTTTCAAGCTTACATTTTTCAATCCATCTGATTTGGATGAATTGATACATCATAGGCACTTTTTTTTTTTTCTAACCCTTGACCAATTTATTTTCTTTTTTCTAACCCTTGACCAATTTATTCCAAACAAACAAATGGTGTTTGAGATTCAACAAATACTTTGTGACTGTTTTACATAGAAAAGTGAAAGAAAATCATGGTTTGGATATTTAGAGGATTGTGCGATGCATCAGGAGTAGTCAGGTAACTTGAAAAAAAAAAAGAAATCAACGGCGTTGCAGACATTTTCCTTCTAATGAAATGCAAGGCATCAGAAAGCAGATATTCTTCAAACCTCGCATATTATGGCTTCTTTTCTTCTAAACATTGGAGGACATTCAGACTGAGTGCTAAGCACATGGAAAAGAATTCATGGAGTTTTGAACTTACTGTTGAAAGAAGACTACAGGAAGCAAATGACAGTGATGATGCAGAAAATGGAGCTCCTGCAGGTCTGTTTCCTTTCTGGTCATTCTTTCTTGGGTCCTCATCTTGGGTCACAGAACCAAAACTTGATGGTGTAACATCATCCTCCTCCTCTTCCTCCTCCTCCTCCTCCTCCTCTTCCTCTTCATCTTTAGCTAGAGGTTTCTCCTCCTGTTGGGCTGACACAAGGGTATTTTCTTCCCCCTGCAAACCAATATCAACCTTCTCTTCCTCCTCTTTTTCTCTCATCTTCAGCTCCTCGTCCAAGTCTTCCATGGTCTCCTCTAAACACAATTCAGCCTCTATTAACTCAAGTTCCTTTTCATACAGCTGTATTTTTATCTCGCTAGCTTTCTTCTTCTCTTCAGTCCATTTCTCTAGTTTACCACGCACCAGCTCGCACACATCACCACCTCTTTTTAGAAGTCGCTGCCATATGCTTTCCTTCTTCATCACCTCCTCTTTTCCATAAAACTCATCAAAACCAAGAGGTAGGAACTGAACTTTATCAGGATCAAAATCTTCCCCATCTTTCATAGCTGGCTGCCAAAATAACCGAACCCCATGTTCTTCATCCTCAACCCAATCAATTATTCGTCCAGTTGGTGTGTGTAAGATGACAGGATCTTCAGTATATATGCGCCTAGATGGATCTTCAGGATCAGGTTCTGGTTCCTTGTCAAGAACAATGAATTCAGGAGTCTCCTCTGTCCAAACGAATGTAAAGATGTAAGCAGCGAACAAAAAGGAAAAAAAAAGAAGAAGAGCATTGGGACTGAACCAGGAAAGCGCTAGCAACTAGCCTAAAAACAAGTTAATTGGACTATCTTCATTAACTGGTTTTGGCTCCATAGATGCAAGCTAAATGCCTGGATCAAGAAAGAACAAAATGATGGCGCAAGACAATTTATCTTGGCATCAAAAGGTGAGACATTTTAATATTATTTTCATTTGCAAATTAATGTCGTGTTTGTTTTGAAGAAGAGAAGCACATAAACAAGAAGAAGAAAACTCTTATGACCTAATGAAAAGGCATGTATCACGAAGTTGCACACCTATCCATACAACTAGCCAAAAGCAAAATTTCTAGCAAGGACTAGAGAGAGAGAGAGAGAGAGAGATGATACCATTCTCCCACCAGTATGAAAGCTCAGCAGGCATAGGCAATCTCAGTGGAGCTTTATAAAAGGAATTTAACCACATCTCTCTTTCTTGATCTACCTCATGTGCATATCTTTTCCAATAATCAGGTACCTGCCAAACAAGCACATTTGTTCTCATCCTCTCCATGGCCTAAAAATAAGTCTAAAAGCAGGTTAACAAAGTAACTTACTTCGTAGAACTGGTTGATGAAGCCTGGCGCCATCCACACATCTTCTTCCTCATAGAAATAGGGATGTTGAGGATCACTATATGGACCAAACGCTTCCCTAACCACTGCGAGCAAACATAATACCAAAAGAAGAATAAATGAGAGATCACATAATCAATACATTATGGACGAATTCTACAATAGAAAATTGGATCTGCAAATGGCAAGTTAGCAGTTATAAATCTAGTGACAGTTGGGATTAGAGGCATTAATTGTCATAATTCAGTGAGGGGAAACATGGATGTCTAAAAGATGAACAAAAGCTTAAGCATTCAAGCAAGCAAGCTGAAACCCAATGCTATATCCTGCATTCCCAATTCCCATGCTTCAACATGTACGATGTCACGATGCTTAGTTTGAATGCTTGAATCCTGTCTCCAAAGAACATTTAACCAGCAACATCTAACAAGAAGACTTTGTAGCCATGACGATAATATTTTTGAGAGATATGACAGCATATACCTTGGTCAGCCATCATATGTGCATCTCTAAATCAATGACCAAGGTTGTGTTGTCCATCAATTTGTAGAGTATAATGATTACACAAAATGGATATTATATTTCATCAGTTATTGATTATCACCACATAACAAAATAGTCAAACCCTGACTTTCCAGCCCCGGTCGATGCATTACTTTGTAACTCAATTGCTACTATTCCGTAACTCTATTGCTACTCTCCATTAAAAGCAATATTTGGAGTAAAAAAGACATACTTCCATCTGGTTTATTGACAAACATCCTAGCCTTTGCAGCAGCTACTTCAGCTATTCCTGCGTGCACCTGTAAGACCTTTTTGTAAGAGAAATATCTTAGAAAAGTTTAACCTTTAAAAGAAAGTGATAACATACCGCAGAAATGTCTTCATCACAATCAGTAGCATCCTCTACGAACTCTCCAAAGTAGAACCTACCCTGTATGTACACCAAAAATAGGGGGTCGCTCTTTCATGAAACTAAAATGGAAAAAACAAAAAAGCCGTTATCCAGTTATGGTCCTGCCACAGTGCAGTGCTGGGAAGGAAGGTTTGGAGACAGTGTATCCTTCAACATATATGCATGAAATAATTGCTTTCAAGACTCCACATGCAGCTTTGTGGTTACACCCATGGCTTCCACCCGGGCAACAAGTGACCAAGCAATAGTTACTTTGACACTTTACCAGGAATGGAAAATTTACTGAAATATTAAGAGTTGTAAAACACACAAAAAAAAAAGAGCAGACCAATTACACACATCAAATTTATTGGTTGTGCATATCTGTGTTCATGAAATTTCTATCACCACGGTGCATACTTTCAAGCTAATGGGTTTGATTTAATTTCAAGTCTTAAATAATCATTTCCAACTATGCCACTTGTTACTTGGAATATCAACTCTCTTATGATATGGAGCACTAACAGAGAAAAATTGGATTCAGATATTATTTCAAGTTTGTGTTGACCCTTCCAACAGATTGGCATTAAAATTACATACATGCCAAGCTCTGAAATATGGTTTTAATATTCATGAACCTACAAATATGGTGCGCTCGTTGACTTCGTAGACACCGCAACCATGCATCCTGCCATGCTTCCATTCACCAGCATAACGGTACCGACCTTTCTCCCTGACATAGAAACACTATCAACATTAATCAATTATCACATGAAACATGCATTCACCAAAATAAAAATTCATGTCTTCTATGAGAAAAAACCAAAAGATTCATACAATACAGTAGCACTTCTTTTATCTTTAGACAAGATAATTGTATAGATAAAGATCGTTCACACTGACACCAATAAAAACAAAAAACATATCACTTGGCATCAAAAGGATGGTTAATTGATGATCATCTATTACTCCATTGCCTAGTCGCTTATCAGATTGTCTCCATCTTTTCAGTTTTTTGGGAGTCATTGGATTATAGGGCCATCACTTCTAGCAGCTTGGAGAGCAGAATCCTTGACTCATTGCCTTCGGTTGGATCCTTGTAAGATGGGAGGTATGCCCGAGGAGTTAGTCAACACATATGCTCCAATGCTGTCATTGTGACCTTGAAATTCAACTTTGGTTTTGTTCACCTCTTTGGGATTTTATGGGTCATGGCAATGGTACCACAAACACCAAATGTGTGTGTGGAAAATGGAAATAGAGAAGCATCTTCACCTTAAAACAGCAGGCCTGTTTACAATTTCCTGCTCTTACTAAGACTAAGTGTGCAGCAGCTTCTAACTACATTTTAAAGGAAACTTTGGAAGGATGCAACGCACGTGATCTCAAGTTCAAACCAAAGTAGCATGCCCAACTCATTGACCCTCAGATAAAGGGAAGAAACCAGGCACTTATGCAAGCAATGGGATTGACATTAAGATAGGTTGAAGATTTGAAAAACATAAAAAGTTTGGTAAAAGATGTGAACCAATCTAACAATAACAGAAAACAAAAATAACCCACAGCTGAATACAAAGAACTTACGGTTTTTCCCCAAATTGTCTAATCCACTCATCATTCTCGTAAAAAGGTATTTCATACTGCCCTCCAGCCAGACGCATGCTATCTTCAATATCCATCTCCAGCCATTTCCTGTCCTCCGGGGACATAAAATCTCTAGATATAATTCTTCCCTCAGCACGCATCTTTTCTTCAAGCCTGAAAAGATAGTCATAACCAACTCAAGTTATTTATTCTGTTTGGAAAAAGATCACACCTTAATCATACTATGATTATGAAGAGATATGGATTGTGAACATACTTGGAACCTGGTATGGGTTCTATATCAGGTATATCAACTTCTACCACTCCGTGCCCTTCCATGTTGTTCCGGAGCCACTCACCTTCATACCTACAGTAAGGGAATATCATAAAAGTCTGAGTAGAAGGCGCATTGCTAATAGGCCAAGCAAATTCTTTATGATGGATAGATAGATAGAGCTTTAAAGTGTTTCTATTCTGGTTTGAAGCATCAACTACAAATTTATGGAGCCTAATACACATCAAAATCTAGACAAAAAGGGGCTGTGAAAGTGGCAAGCTCTCTAACAGCATATGAAAAAATAAACTGTTTGGGAAGCTTGGAGTTTTTCTGACTTTGCTATGAAAAAAAAATAAAAAGAGGGAGGTAGGAGGGGGGGGGTGCTGAAAAAACATGTATTTTCATTACTAAATTGCATCCAAGGAGCCTAAATACAGTCTTTGCACATCATGTAGGGGTTTCTTCAGCTATGGAGAAGCTTCCTATATACATCTACCATACAACATTATATCCTCTTTTTTCCAAGGTTGCTAAATCACAATGATCATTCAAAGACTAGGATGACGTCAAATAATTATCTGACATGTGTTCCTTTTTCTTTCCTTTTTTTTTTCATAACTCCAAGTTCTTAGTTTCTAAAAAAGTACTTTTAATGCAGGCATAAATCTCAGACACTCACACGCTAGTTTAAATTTTATTGGATATTTGATAACAACATGCCATGTACTAGCTAGAGAACTATAATCGCAGTGCATCAGCACTTCTATTTTCTTGATGACAGTGTACATCAAATTGTGTCACTTTTCTGTTAACTTTCCAATGGATAAATATAAGTGCAAGTGCAACTTTTAAGATAAAGTACAAACCTGACAAGCCCCTGTTCAGCAACATAAACACCCTTGCCATGTGCCAAGTCATCCCAAACAGTACCTTCATACCTTTACAAATCCAAAACACGATATAACAAGTAGGTGAAAAGAATTCTCATGTGATGAACTAGGATGGAGAGATCATAGAAAGGATCAAATATACATTCAGACCAGACTGTACATGAGCAATTAAAGGCATATTCTATTAACCTCATAAATTATAATTGTGATAAATAAAATCCAGTCCATTAGTCACACCCACACCCTAAGCTACTAGACAAACAAATGAAGAGTTCAAAATCGAAAAACAAACTGAATCATCTGATATCACCCATTGAAATCATCTCAAAACTAAGGGAATGTTTTGTGGTGTGTAATTTCATTGCAAGCTAGCAAGCATACCATGGTTTTATCACCTTTAACAACTTAAATTGAATGAAGAATTATAAACCACGCGTAACAAAGCAGTACACGAAACAACATACTCCGTTTTCTTTGCACCAAAAATAATCAACAGGAATTGAACATAGACTCACGAAACCCCATCCAAAAAAATGGAATAATCGTGCATCCAATTCCTCTAAGAACACCAACGCAGATTTTAACGCATTTATACAAAAATTACAAGATCAAATCCCACCATAAACTAAGCAAAAATCACCAACCATTCATCCAATTGCTCTCAATATCACCAACGCAGCTATAACCACAAAGCAAATTATCAAAAAATGAACAAAAACCTATGTAACAAAACACAACCAAAAAACAAAAAACACAACAACGAGCAAGCTTCACAAGCACTTACGAGCTGCCATCTTCGAAAATGTAGCTAACCCAAGTCAAGAACTCCTCAATCCTATCCAGTTCTTCAATAACAGCTTTCGGATTCGAGATATCATAATGATTATCAGGAATCACCGGATAAGGCCTCCTATAAGGCACGTAAAAAGGTGCAATAGGCGGGTCTCTCCCTTCTTCTTTCATCTTCCTAACAATATCCCAATCCTCCTCATCTGCCCACACTGGGTCCCACCCTGGTTTCGTAGATTCCCATGGAGGGTCAGCCCACAGCTCCTTCAAATCCTCTTCCCTCCAATTCTCTCTGTCCCTTGGAAAATCAAACAAATCCTCGTAAAAAACATAGTTTCTGTCTTCTTCTTCTTTCATCCTCTTCATCCTTTTGCTCTCCAAGACATCCGCGAACCGCGCAATGTTTTTCTCCGGTGTGTTTTCCGATTCTGGGATTTCATCTCCCGGTCTGGTGTAGGTGACAACGCCGTCCTCTTGGTTGGTGGAGGATTGAGTGTAGTCGTAGTCGTAGTCATAGTCGGAGTCGGAGTCGGAGGAAAAAGAGAGGTTGTTGTCTTTGTTGGTATCAGCATTTGGGTCTTCTTGTGGGTTCGGGTCGGGTGAGTCGGTGGTTTGGTCTGCTGAGTTATCGCCGGCCATGTTTGGAGGATAAGAAGGAAATGAGTGAGGAGGGAAGCGTGAGAAATGGATAGGTGTTTTTAAGGGGGAAGGGTTTTGGGGATTTTTGTCCGTTACTACTAGCATTTTTTATTTTGTTTTTTTTCAGTCTTACAGTTTTACTGTCTTTTCTTTTTAATCTGGAAGAGAGTTGTTTTTCACTTTTCTTTTTGGTAAAATTACCTTTTGTTTTCGAATTCGATGGATTGGTGATAAAAATGGGTAAAATGTTGATAAATAAAATGGTTGGTGTGATTTCATGGTGTTTTCTTAAAACTAATTTTTAAAAATTAATATCATATTTTTATTTACAAAAATAGTATATTTCATGGATTTTTAAATAAATATTTATATTTTATAAACTTTGTGTAGTACATTTTTTTTTTTATCTCATTAAAAAATATATTTGATTAAGATGCAATAGCTTTTTGAAAAAATAAATATTCTTTTAATTATTACTATCCCTTAATTTTTAGTTTAGGAATTTTATTTTTATTTTTTTATTTAGTATCCTTATGCCTTTTGGTTTAATATTTTTGTTAATTTATTGATAAGATTTTCTATTTTTTCTATATATAAAGGGTTTTAATCATAGTCATTAAACACGAACCGCCTCGATGGGTTAATTTAATGGCTAAACCGATCCGAGTAAGGTAAAAGATCAGAATGAGTAAAAACCTGGTTGACTCATGACCCGAGCAACCCAATAAAACCTGATAAATACATTTTTTTTAAATGTGTTTTTTTTCCTAACCAGAGACCTTGTTTTTTTATAATTTTTTCATTGATTATTAACCTTTTTTAAAGTTTCACTATATAAATACTAGAATAATATTCTATTTACTCAATGTTTACAAAAAAAAATTTATGTTTTTTCAATGTGAAATAAAAAACATTTTTGGTTTAAATACTTCAACTTAAAGGGATAACATAGTATTTTTTTAATGTGAGATAAAAAAATCTTTTAAAATAATTTTTTAAACTTTATTTTTACTACATGTATAGTCTATATTTACATGAATTATTTCTTAATTTTTTCATATGAAATATTAAAATTTTAAATATTTTTTTTAATTTTTTTTGGTTGATTCAGGTTGATCCGGGTCAACCTGGGTTACGGTCAACCTGTGTAACCCAGGATTTAACTCCTTGATCGAGTTAATCTCCAGATCGGGTTAACATCTATGATTTTAATAAAAAATTTTAACAAGTGAGATTTTAATAAATAAATAAAAATTGTGTTTAAAATAAGTGATTTTGGTCCGGTTTTGACTTTTTACAAATTTTATTACCTTTTATTCCTGGATACGGTAATTGATACTGGAGCTTAGCTATTGTTATGCCTCTTTGATTCAATATATTTATTATTATTATTATTATTATTGAGGTTTTCTAGTTTTTCTATTCGTAAAGGGTTGTAATAATTTTTTTAATAAGCAAGATTTTAATGAATAATAAATAAATATTTTAAATGTTTTGAATAAATAATTTTGGTTATTAAAGGTTTGACTTTTAACAAATTTCATTATTTTTTACTCGTTACATTAGTTGATATCATAGTTTAATATTTTTTGTGGTTAATTATTGTAAGTTGTTCTTAGTAATGAGATTCTTGATGGGATACCTCACACAAACATGATAAAAATCTACTATGAGGTGTCCTATGTACATATAAAATGATTATTGAATTTCCGGATGAGCAGATTCTACTTAAAAAACATTATGAAGGATGCTCTCAGGATAGACAATAGGTTTTTTTTTTTTTATAGTAAAGGTTCCACCTCACAAATAATTTGAAATGATGAGTTTTTTTTAATTTAAGTAGATTTTTTAAATAAAAAAAATTATTTTTTCTTTCTAAGTTAAGGATTTTTTTTTATTATTGTTCATGTTTTCATATTCAATATTATTAGATTACTTGTGATTTTTCTTTTAAATTCTTACAAGCTCATAGATAAGCTTATTTTCAAGGTTTTTTTTTTTAAAAAAAAATGGTTACAGGTCCAATTCAACCAATTATATCTTAACAAATTAGTTTAAACTAAACTCTTACACAGGTAAGTTCATTCATTTATATCCCTAGCACCAGCACCAAAGCCAAGAAACCTAGATTCCTAAAATGATACACAGGTATTTTCGATCCATGTTACTTCTCTATTTAGTTTGCTTTTCAACCTTGTTATTTATATATATATATATATATATATATAATGAGATTTGGATATTTATTATTATTATTATTAAAATCCTCGGCTCAACAGGAAAACATGAATCTAGATTAGTAGTCGTGGAAAGAAAGACAATGCATCAAAAGAGGCTGGGATCAGAGAGTGCAGCAGCAGCAGCAGCAAGAGAGGGGGGCATGTGTATGTCTATAATCAAGTTGGATAATTTATTGAATTGTGGTATGGTGGTGAGATTTTATAAAAATATTTATAATTTAAATTAAACCTGATAGTTATTAATTTAAACCATTTAAATTTTTAAGATATTTAACTAATAAATACGAATATTATCAAACACTATTCAAAATCTAAGCCAAGTAAAATTTGTTGTATACAAATATTTAGATATTTGTATCACGCACACATATATGATATTTATATTTTTTAAAAAATATAATATAATATACAATATCACTTTTTTAATCGAGGTTAAACTATAAATAATATTTAAATAACGGGTATTCAAATAAAAACTTAAAACTGGATAAATAAAACAAAAATATTTAAATTTTGTATTTGATAATAACGAGTAAAACATAAATATCGATTCGTGCATGCTGATTCTCGTTATACTACAACAAGACCCTCCTCAGCACAAAAAGCATCGGCTTGCATTTTCCCCTAAAACAATCACGTAGCGTATGATCCAAATGATAATATAAAGGTGAGATTTTTTAATAATAATCCAAACGATAATATATTATATTGATTTGGATCAACTTGAGATAACTTGTTAAATCATAGCATTTAATTCTCTATTAACCTAGTATTAAATAATTAAATTAAGAAAGAAAAACTCGAGATAACTAAGTTAATCTATTAAACTTGAAATCTAAATCAAAAGTATGATAAAATTTTCATAAATTTAATATAAATGATAAAATTAAAATTAATATATATATATATATATATATATATATATATATTAAAAAAAAACTAAAGAAGGAGGTTTCCTGTGCCCCTCCTCACGTGTTATTATTCACTTAAATAGTATTTTTTCCTTATTTTTTTTTTTTTTATCCTTGCGTGAGGAGGGGCACAGGAAACCTCCTTCTTTATTTTTTTTAATATATATATATTGAGGATGTTGTCTTGGAAGTTAGTACCAGTCAGTTTTATGGAGATTGGAACCGACCTGCTCCACTCTACTCCGCTGCTACTTCACCCCCTGTGCTCCTGGAGAAAAGGCCTGGG
>Ga0325405_1000212_pt1 | contig 54815 bp, 24 predicted proteins | sample PopdelMetagenome_21_FD_205663 | JGI IMG/M metagenome (GOLD analysis project Ga0325405, IMG submission 205663) | Populus deltoides microbial communities from Bellville, Georgia, United States - Xylem-Control-R2 | ecosystem: Host-associated > Plants > Phyllosphere > Stem > Wood/Secondary xylem...
ATTTTATCGCTTGGTGGAATTTGCAGGCCATCCTTTTTCCGCCCTTCCGTTCCAAACGATCTTACTGCAAATTTAAGCAATGTGATTTAGAGCCAACAGACATGCTCTACATCTTTAAACAGTATCCAAAAGAACAAGAAGGAATAAAATACAGAATGTGAAGGCAGAACTTGGCCATAGATTTACTTCTAATATCTTTTGAGGCTGACAATTTCATTATCATCAGAAATACGAGAAAGTCAAAGTGGCTGAAAAACATATTATTTTGCATAGGTTCCAGAAAAATGTGGTTGCTGTTACAGTAATTTACATTAGGATTAGCACGAAACATAGAAGATTGTGACCCAAACTTACCACATTATGGTACCAGTATAAGTATAATACTAAATGTCTATTAAAAAATGTATAATATTGCGAAAATGATATAAGGTATTTCAGCAGGCGCACAAAAAACAAGAAGCTATTGTTATGCTCAAGAAAAACATTCCAGCCATGGAAATATCACAGGTTTCATATGAAAATGGTCTGATATCTGCATGTTCTGAACTTCCATTTAAGTCATAACTTCCATTTTTGTACAAGTAAAATACAATCCTGTGGTCCAGTTTTCTTCTATTTCCAAACTTCCATTTATGCCATATGCAACTTCAAGGACATTCTATGGAACAGTTAATTTTGCAATAGTTTATCAACGCTATCATATCACTTACATAACCAACAGATTCTTCCAATTAAAACAAAACACTACTGAACATTGCACAAAATAGAGTGCTATCCCCTACTTTTCATTCTTTTTTTTTCTTTTCAAAATGGCATCCTTTCTCTCAATGATGAATAACATCACCTTGAATCATAAACAAAAATGTCTAATTCCAAGAGTGCCATGAAGCAGATTTTGCAACCATGTCTGCCTTAATTTAATCCTCTTAAACAACACAACCTCTATTCTTCAAATATAAGCCCATATCAAATGTGTCAATGCTGATATCTTTTACCACCTTCCACCAGGCATAGAACTTTGAACTGGGCTCACAAAATTTTCTTTACCAATAGAAATTCTCCCAGGTACAAATGAACCTTCCAGTGTTAAATACAATTTGCATTTCAACATCTACATTCATACATACATGACTTGTACCAAAAAGAAAAGAACTCTAAAGCTCCAACCCACATCAAAAAATCACAATGACACAAAACTCATTTGAGATTGAAAGAATCTCTGTCTTAACAACCAGAAAAGCAAAAATCCAGAAAGCAAAACCCAACACAAATGTATAAAGAAAAACCCCAGAAAAAGGATCAAAATATTTACCATTTCTTAAGCCGATGGTGGATTCTTGAGTGTTGATGTTGAAAAGAACGCCTTCATAACGAATCTCAGACTTTGAAGTCAAGCTAATCAAGCTACCTACATAGGAATCTGCTGATGACCCACCACCACCACCACTACCTGTAGAAGAAGAAGAAGAAGAAGATCTGGCTGCCTCTGCTGTTGCAGCTGCCATGACTTGAAAAAAATATCAAATAAGGATTGATGCTTTCTTGTTTCTTTGCCAAAGTAGAAATGGAAGAAAAAAAGAGAATGCAGATAGATGCAAAGGGTGTGTCTTTCTTCCTTCTTTTGGCTTTGATAAAGGGGGCAAGTCTTCTTGTTTACGTTGTTTGTTGGTCTGCTTATGTCCCTCTTTAATGAAAATTGCTGTATCCGTAATTGTTCCAATTCCATTTACTTTAATATTTGAAAAACAAATATGTAGTACTGTATCTATATTTAAGTTTTAGGATATTGCTTTGTTGTGGTTTAGATTAATTTGTTTTTTAAAGTAAAAAAAATCCAAATATTATTAACATATTTTATAATAAAAAAAATAACTATAAACTTAAAATCTGATATATAAACATATTTTTTAAAAAAAAAATTATTGATATAGTGATATATTAAATAATATTTATTTTTAAATATTGAGATGATGATATACTGGATTGATATAGATTAATATGTCAAATCTTTAATCGTAATCATGAGATCATGATAACCTTATAAAAAAACAGATCAAAATAAATTATGAATATTAATTTTTAATCAATTTAATGTTGAAGGATAAAATTAAAAAAGAATATTAAATTAAAAAATAACAAAAAAACCTATCTAAGTCAAACTATCAAACCAATAAAACGGGTCATGAAATCAGGATAACTCTAGAAAAAACAAAAAACAAAAATACAAGGTCTAATTTTCAATTAATCTAATGTTGAAGGATTAAATAAAATAAATAAATAAAGGATAAAACAAGTCAACCCAAGCTAACATGTTAAACTCGCAACCTGGATCATAAGACCAAGATAACTTCATAAAAAGATAAATAAAAAAAAATAACAAAGTTTTATTTCCAACAGATCCAATGTTGAAGGTTAAAATCAATAAAAAATAAAAACTAAATTCATAAAACCGAGATAACTCAATAGAAAGCAAATTTAAAAAAATTACAAAACTCAATTCCCAAACAAACCTAATGTTAAAAGATGAAATTGAAAAATAAAATAACTAAAAAAATAAAAGTAAATTGAGTTGTTGGAGGGTGAAATTGAAAAAACAAATATTCAATTATAAAAGAACCCAAAAAATTAAACAGAGTCAACCCAGATAAACTTATCAAAACTGCAACTCGGATCATTAGATCGCGATAGCCCTAAAAAATAAAAAAAAATAAAAAAAATACTCAATTAAAAAATTACAAAAAAAAATAGAGTCAATACAGGTCATGAGATTATGATAATTTCATAGAAAAAAAAATATAAAAACATCATGAAACATAATTTCAAGTCATTCCAATGTTAAAAAATGAAATAAGAAAATCAATTAGAAAAAGTGGTCCAAAAAATAAGTCGAGTCAACTTGTTAAACGCGTAGTCTGGGTCATGAGATTAGAATAAATTCATAGAAAGCAATAAAAATATAAAATCCCCCTTCCAATAGATCTAAAATTGAATGTTAAAATCGAGAAAAAATAAATAAATCCATGAGATTGATATACAACCTAACAGAAAGAAAATAGAAAAAATTATAACAACAATTCTCAAAACAATCTAATATTAAAGAATGAATTTGAAAAAAAAAAACTAGAAAAAGGAAGAAGATTGGTTTGGTAAACGGTAAAATTAAAAAAAAAACTAACAAAAAAAACATCATTCAAATTAATAATGTTTTGCATAGTTATCAGACCTGGCCTGACGAGTCATCCCAAGACCCGGGTGACCTGGGGCCTTGGCCGAGCCTGTTTCATTCAAAACTCGGGCCTGCAATTGGCTCTGGAAAACCTTTCAACCCACCGGGTCAACCTAGAACCCGGGTGGCCCTGTAAAATCCGGTTGAAACCTGTTTTTTTAACCAGAAATCTTTTTTTATGTATATTTTTCAGTTGGTTGTTAATTCATTTCAAAGTTCATAATATAAATACTAGAAGAATATTTTATTTTTTCAATGTGAGATTTGAAACCCTTTAATATATATATTATATGTTCAAAAGAAAAAAGTTATGTTTTTTCAATGTATGATAAAAAATCTTTTTGGTTTAAATACTTCAACTTAAAATAATAAAATAGTATATTTTCAATGTGGGATAAAAAAATCTTTTTGAAATAATCTTTTAAACTCCATTATTTACAACATCTATAGTCTATATCCACATGAATTGTTTCTTAATTTTTTTCATGTAAAATATTAAAATTTCAAATTTTTATTTTATTTTTTTAGGTTGACCCGGGTCGACTTATGTAACCCGGAACCGGGTTTTTTAGCCAAGTCAACCTCTAGATCAATTTTGATAACTATGGTATTTTGTTGGTGTAACTCCAATGATTTAACCATATCCTTTACTGTTTATATATAATTTAGGATATTAATTTATTTTGACATAAATAATAACTTATTGATAATGGAAGATTTTACCATGTTGGGTTCTAAATATGTTATTATTATTTTTTTTTATGAAAGTTATATTCTATTTTAAAACTTTTTAGAAAGATAAAAAAGAATAAATTTGAAAATCTAAAACTTTTTAAGATGATGAAAAATTCAACCGAGTGATAGATTCATTCACATTTTTAAATCAATTTGATTTGTTTAGAAAAAAAAAAGTTCTTTTTTTTATAGAAAAATGTAATTTCATTAATATTAGTGATAGTACATTATTATTATTATTATAATTCTTAGACGACTAAAATAAATATAATAAATATAAAAATCGAATCTATTAAATGAAAATAGATCCAACAAATAAAACATTAACTGTCAACTTTTCAATGAGTTTCAATTCAAGGAATTCATTGTCGCCATTGTTGGCAGTAGAATCAAGATTGCGAGATGATATCGAAGCCTCTCTCCAACAAGTTTCATTACTTGAAATTCAAACATAAATGTTAATTTATTTTCCTATCCATTAGAATCTTTGAACAAATCACAAAAAAAAAAATATCAATTATTTGAATATTAAAAATGAATCTGAGATTATACATATCGAAATTTATAATTATTTGAACCCCTGAAGATATCAAATCTAGTAATTGGATAAAAAAATATATTAAAAATGAATAGAAATTAAAAAAAAATGAAGAAAAACAAGGGTTATTATTAATGTAATTTTCACTATTGACTGTCCAAATAAATCTCTTTTCATGGATAGGTTGTTTAGAGGAGGGAGGGAGAGAATAAATATTGTTTGAATTTTTGTTTTTTTTTCAGAAGAGGGAGAATTAAAACCTACTCTTACTACAGTTTATGTGCTCCTAACAATGATGCCTGTCATAACCTGGTTTTAACACCCCTTTAAGCATATGTTCAAAAATCAGAAAAAATGTTTTAAGGTTAGGGAGTTAAATAAAAGGGATCAAAATAAAGTTTGTATCCATTTTCGAAATAATTAGGGGAGATAAAAGAAATTTGAAATTTAAAGAAAAAAAAGAATTGTAAAAATTAAAGAGAAAAGGATGGGGTCAAAAGATAAAAAGATAAAAGGATAAATAAATTCAAAGATTTAAAAATTTAATAAAGAGAAGAAGAGAAAAGAAAGGGATAGTAAATTTGAAATTTAAAGACTTTAAAAACAAAGACTATAAATAAAAGCAAACAGTCCAGAACCATCACTCTTACCGTGTCTTTTCAAATAAAATGCTATATTTTCTATGTGTTTTCTTCTAAATTCATTTTCATGCCATTAGTTATCCTAGTTATTTTTTCAAGCTTTTTTTTCTACCTCTAAAAATAAGAGACTCATCATCTTGGCTATTCACCAAAAAAAATTTGATGTCTACCCTTAAAAATAAGAGACTCGTTGATTAGGCTATGTATGAAAATTTAACTCATCAACTTGTCCATTCATAAAAATTTGACTCATTGACTTGTTCATTCATGAAAAATTCAACATTCATTTCTAAATATGGAAGACTCGTCGATATAATTTTTATTATTGTTTGAAAAATAAATATTTACACACACATGTATATGGAAAAAGGAACACACCACATTTTTTATGAAATGATAATGATGCTATTACAATGAAATTAAAAAAAAAATGCACAAATGAATGAAAAGTAGCCCATTTTTTAAAAATGAATCTTTACACATGCAAGTGTTTGTAAAAAATATGACAGAACAATTTTATGAAATAAATATAACACTATTGCATATCTTGTAAAAATAAAATAAAATAAAATAAAATAATACATTAGTGAAAGTTATTGATTTTCAAGAACGAATTGTTTCACATAAATGCATACATAAAAGTGCAACGACATGGTTTATGAAATGAATCTAACACTATTGCAAAGCTAGTAAAAATAAAATAAAAGCCAAATAAATAAAATAAAATGCATGAGTGAAAAGTTGCAAATTTTAAAAATGATTTTTTATATGTTTATACGTTCGTGAAAATGAGAACATGTAGTTTTATGAAATGAAATTAACATGATATGAAGTCAATAGAAATAAAATTAGAAAAAGGCAAAGAGAATAACATCATGCATGCAAAACCCTAGTATAAGAAGAAAAGAGGGAAAAAAGGTTGTGGCTGACCTTAAAGGTGGTTCTAGAGACATGAAAAGCTTTCGTGGTGGTTGTCGGTGGTTTTTGGTGGCGAAGATTGTAGTGGTAGGGTAGTGGAGAGGTTTTTGATGGCTTTCTCTTCTAATTTCGGGTTTCTCTTGTTTTTGTTTCTTTCCCTTTCTATTTTCTTCCTCACTCTATTCTCTTACCTACTAGCTCGAAACTACCATTTTTTAGCTCAAAACTCTTTTATTTCTTCTTCTCTTTCTCTTTTTGTATTTTCTCTCTAGCTCTTATCCTTTTTTCTTTTACTTTTCTTGTCTATTTATAGGTAATGCGGAAGATCCTATAACTTGTCTTGATGGAATCATCGTGGTCATTGGTTTCCTTGAGTTAGTCTCAATCATCCACCATAGATGTACCCTATAGCCATGCATGGTTGAGTTGGCTTTTTTGCACTAGTTTCATAGCGAATTCAGAGGGTTATAATGTAATTTTTTTTTTACTGAATATGGAGTACATATGTAGAGGAAGAGAATGATATGTTGTTTGTTATCTTTGGGAGGTGTGGGAGAGAGAAAACGAAATATAAAAAATCGAGCCAAAAGACATGAAAATTAAAAGGGTGTAGGTTATATTATGCATAGGAAAGAAGAAGTATTGTTCATGCATGCCCAAAACGACATCATATTAGGCTTTTTTTAAAAAAATTGTTAAGTGAAATAACGTTGTTTTGGTCAAAATATGCCATTTCATTTTTGTTTTTGTTTTAAACAACATCATTTTAAAATAAATGCAAATTTTTAGTTTTTCAAAGCAATCCACTTTTTCTTGTTTTGTCGTTGGATTTTTAATTTATTTTTTTAGCCAATTTCAATATTTTCTCAAAATTTCTTTCAATTTAGTCTCTAATTTCACATTTTTACAGCCCTTTTATTTCTGTCTTTTCCAGTTTGGTCCCTGAATTTTTTTTTTATAGTTGCACCCTTTTTCTTTCAATTTCCTCTCAATTTCACCCTAAATGCATTTAAAATGGTCCCTTGATTATGGTGTCTTTTTTAATCCAGTCATTGGCTTTTCAATTTTCAATTTCAAGCCAATTTCAAACTTTTTTTTAATTACTTTTATTTTCTTTATTCAATACTTAACTTTTCATGTTTAGCTAATTTCAAAATTTTTCTTTAAATTTCTTCTAAATCTAACATTGATTGCATTACAAATAGCCTCTTGATTTTTATGCCTTTTTCAATTCAGTCATTGGTTTTTTAATTTTTAATTTTTAGACAATTTCAAACTTTTTCTCAATTGTTTTCATAATTTCATCCCTAATTGAAATTTTCTTCAATTCTTTTTCTTTTCCTTTTTTCTATAGTATTTTTTCTATTTTTCTTTCTTTTCAATCACAATTTTATTTTGGAACATTGTTTAGGAAATTATGACTTGAAAACTTTTTTTGGATGATTTGTTTTTTGTTTTTTGAGGGGGTAAAAATCGGGTTATAACAAAAAAATATATAAAGTAGTTTACCTTAAGTAAGATGCTTCAGAGTGATTTTATTTTTTCCTTTTACATAACCGGCCCCTTACCTCTTGTAAATAATGAAGACTATTTCAAAAGGTTTTTATCCCACATTGAAAAAATAAAATTTTTATATAGTGTTTATATAATGAACTTTGATATGAGATAGTAACTAACAAGAAAGAATACTGGGCTTATGCGCATAAGGTTTAGCCGATGTTGTTACCCATTTTTAAGCCATACGTGCTAATGAAGACCCTTTTTTTACCAATCAGATTGCTGCCACTTTCTGTTGTTTTAAAAAAATTTCTCACTTCGAATCCTTCATCAAAGTTATAGTCTTGGATGCATAGATGAATTTGGGCTTCCGAGTCGCTGGATTTCGATATCAGAAGCTCAAAATATTCACGTTTGAATATCTACTGAGGAAGCGAAAATTCTGCCGCAAAGATTCTACCACAAAAAGTTTCTACCGCAGGAAAGGTTTAATTTGCCCCTCAAGTTTGCAGGATTGAATTAAAAAAAAAAACTGAAATAAGGGAGTTAATTGCAGATAAATTTTGGAAGAGCTTGGCTGGGTTTTAGGAAGAAATAGAAAAAAACATGGGATAGGATCAGCAAATGACAGAAAAATCTACAACCATAAATTACGTGGCTGCTGCTGCCTTATTTATTTATTTTTTCAGCAACAAACGACGTCGTCATTCATTTACACATTAATGCACATTGTTTTTCCTCTCTTCAGCTGAGGAAACAATACGGCGCCGTTTTAAAACAGCCCCATTTTTGAATTAATGAGCTTGGTACTGTACCCCCATCTGCAACCTTTTCCCTCCTCTTCAGCCGTTTCCTGCCATTTTCTTTTCTCCTGTCCTTGCACTGCACAAAACAGCCCCCCTTTTCACGCTAGGATAGCAGCTGCGAGAGGAAACGGCATTGTACCTCCAGTGCCAGCTGGGGAAGAGGACGCACGCAGTCACGTAGAGGGAGCCTTGCCATCATCCAACGGTTGGAATTCCATCCCTAACAAAGACGGCTGGGATGAGAGGGTGTTAGGTTAGTCTCCAAGTGTTTTTGCTCGGCTATATAAACGAGCTGTTGGAGAGACAAAAGAGGAGGGGAGAGGTAGGCGGAGAGAAGAGTAAAAACAGAGAGAGCTAGCATAGAAAAACAAAGAGAAGGAGAGGAAAAAATGATCTACAGTCTATCCTGTATTGTCGAAAAAGAGGTCACCAAACCTACGGGTTTTCTAAAAACTCTTAGCGGCAAAAAGAGGAAGGCTTTTTTTAGTTTAAGAGGCAGAAAAGCAAAGGATGTCACCTACCTGCACCTCATTTTCTGCATTTGAACCAGCAGCATCAGCAGGTATCGGTTCCTAGTCTCTTGTTTCTTTGCTATTATTTAAGCTTGGCATTTTGTTATGTGGTTCTTTCTCAAAACCTGTTTTATGGTTTTTGCTCTAGATGTTCTGTTTTATCATGGTTTGAACAAAAGGTTTATGCTTGCCCACTGTCATTGCCATGCTTTATAGTTTGGATTGCTTGTATCATTGCAGCTGTGTTTTTCTCTTGATCTTACGTTAAGGCTATATGTTTTTTTTTTGTTGGTTTATTACTATGAGGAACCATGAGTTTATGGCCCAGCAACATCCTCATATATAGCTGCCAGTTTCTGCTGTAGTGAAACTTGGCATCTTTTGTTTGTTTATTTTACAAAAGCTGTTCTCCGCTTTGCTCTAGACATCCAGTTTTGTCCTTGGCTTGGACAGAAGGTTTTGAGCTTGTCCACTGATACTATTTCCTTGATCTTTAGTTGGGTTATTATTTTATGTTAAAGCTGCATGCTCCTTTCTTGGTTTATTTCTGTGAGAAACCGTGAGTTCCCTTTTGTATAGATTGTGGGCATTTATAGTCTTCTTTGCCCCTCCCTCCCTCTGCTGGAGCTGTCTCCTGCCGGGAGTTTGCATATTTAGAAACATAGTTTCTACGCGGGCCGGGAGGAAAAAGGAAAAAACAAAGGGAAGGAGGGGAGAACGGTAGAGGGAGACAGAGAGAGTTTAAATACAGACAGAAAAGAGAATGAAAAAAAAAAAGAAGAGGGGAGGCAAAGAAGAGTAGAAAACAAAGAGCTAGCATAAGTTTGGGTTTAGGGAAGTAGAAAATCAGTTAAGGACGAGGGAAGATCACTTTCAGCTCATCCTACCTTGCCGAAAAGGACTTCACAAAACTCTAAAAGGGTTTTAAAGAAGCTCCTAACGGCAGAAAGAGGAAGTCTTTTCTTTGGTTACCAGAGGCGAGAAGGCAGAATCTGTCCATCGGCTTGCACGTCATCTTTACAAGCAATATCGGCAGGCCACAGGGTTGTGTGTTTGCCTGCATTTTCTCTCATAAGCTGTGAGTAAATAGATGTTTAGGTTAAGAGTTGCTGGTTCCTTTCTTTCCCTTTTGTTTTTTAAGAATCGATCGGGAGCCTTAGGGTCCTCATTATCCTTCCTCTCCTTTTTCTCGGGTGTTTCTCTGTTTTAGAATTCTGTAAGGATGCGTTTTCACTCCTAAAAGTTTGCTTGTCCAGAGGAGAAAGTGAAACAGGAGGTAGTTCCCTTTGCGTTTGAAGTAATCTTTTGACCAGGTTCAGAGGCTCATATTTGCTTTCCTGTTTGGTGAAATGAAATACCTGGCTGTGTTGTTTTGGTTTTAGTCCGTGATGTAAGTGGCATGAAATCATGCTCTTCAAGTTCTTCCCTTTTGCATTGAAACTGGTATGACAGCTTTCCTTACATGAAACTAGTATGGCAATGTTCCTATAGTGGTAAAAGAGGATAGGTAATGAGTCCCACTGCGTAGGATTTTGGATTTAAAATATTGCTTTTAGAACTTCGGCCCCCCACGTGACAAGTTTATTCTTGTGCTGGATTAATAACCTTAACTATGATGCTTGTGTTTATTTGTTGCAATTAACCGTTTGTTTTGAGTTCCATCCGGACTTTGATTCCCCTATATGACGAAGTTTTTCTTGTGATGTTTTGCAAGCTTTGGCTGTGATATTTGCATTTAATTGTTGTGATAAATAGAGTTTTTTTTATCAAAAATATAAAAATGTTTTTGTGTGTTGCATACGGCCAATACCCTAACATATTTTTAAATTCTTTTTTTTTCAAAAAAGCAAATATTCGAGTTTAAAAAAAATGTGTTTTAGCATGGATTTCTTAAACACAAAAATTATTTTCTTGCATCTTGGATTTTACAACATGTTTGTAAATTCCAAAGGGTGTTGGCCAATATTCCAAAAATATAAAAACCTTATTTTTGGGAATTCATCTTTATTCACTATTAATGTTTGGCTAAAAAATCCCATAGGGGCAAATATCCAAAATATTACTAGGAATAATTTGTTATTATTCACTATTAATGTTTGGATAAAGAAATCCCAATGGGGTAAATATCCAAAATATTATTAGGAATAATTTGTTATTATTCACTATAAATGTTTGGATAAAGAAATCCCAAGGGGGTAAATATCCAAAATATTATTAGGAATAATTTGTTATTATTCATTATTAATATTTGGATAAAGAAATCCCAAAAGGGGTTAATATCCAAAATATTATTAGGAATAATTTGTTAGTATTCACTATGAATGTTTAGATAAAGAAACCCCAAAGGGTAAATATCAAAAAATATTTTTCTAGAAATAACAAGTCATTATCCTCTAATAATATAATGACAAATAAACTTATGAAAGGTAAATGTCCAAAATATTGTTAATAGGAATACAACTTGTTTATTTTTAACATAAGGGTAGATTTATGCCTAAAATTTTATTTATAACAATCTAATTGCGATCCTTGAAAGAAGCCCCAATTATAATTGGGGACATTTCAAATTTTGATTCCACAATTTATGAGTCATGAAAATATGAAATACTAAGGCAAAAATAGGTTTTTAAAGCATCTTGAATTTCCTTAGATTTCTAACTTAGTCTTTCTTGTTTTTCTTCCTTGTGATTTACGAGTCGCGAACACTTGAAATACTAAGGGAAAAATGAACTTTTAAGCACATTGAATCTCCTTAGATTTCTATCTTAGCTATCTCTAAATTCAAAATTTCTAAATTTATTTCAAAACAAACATAGACTTTAAGAGATCTGCGCCGTTTCTCTTTGGCACTCTATAGACATATCTAAAGGTATGATCTATATTGGCTAAGGGTTCTTTCCCTTAGACTTCGAACCCAAGTTCGTGCATCATAGCAGACTTATCCTAGGAAACTGACGGGATTAGAGAACATCAACACCATAGCAATTATAGGCAAACCAAACACCAAGCAGCTTACCTTAGGTAGGGCGTACTAGGGGTGCTAAAACCTTCCCTATACGCAACCAGTCCCTTGCCTTAGAATCTCTGAAAGACCAGTTAGGTTTTCTAGTGACCATAATACTAGGTGGCGACCCCCTTTTTTCACAAAACAAAGACCCCAACATCAATCCCTGCTACCAGGAAGGGTCGTCGCGACGTCGAGCTCTCGAGAGGGTACGACAGCCGACATGAGAAAAACCTTTGATTCCCCCCTCCCCACGCGTAAGGCAACATTTATACTTTTTGAACTTTTTCTCTAATGAAACAAAAAAAATTTAAACAGTTGAAATTAATTTTCTAACAGTCATAAAATCTTAACAATTCTTTTATTTAAAACTTTTTTAACAGTTCCAACTCTCTAATTCCCTAACAACTCTTTTATTTTTTTAATTGTTGTAACAACTCTTTAATTTTCTAATTTATTTTCTGTCTAACTGTTACATGTTAGCAACTTATAAATACCAAGCACTCTTACAGCCAAAGAGTGCTGGAAAAAACTATAGTATTATTTTTCTGTGTTTGCAAGGCTTGATGGTATTTCCTTTTGATCTTGGTCTGGTTGTTTGTATAACTCTCATTTTAGAGGAGGAACTTGTTGAATCTTAGAGGATAGCCTTGTGTTGAAGAAATATCCTTAAGGACAATGTTTGTACATGCCTCAAGTTATATTTTGTTTCTGTTATTTATTGTATTTTCTCACAATATGACCTACAACCTTTAAAGACTAGTTAGGGTTCATAGTTATCATATATATATATATATATATATATATATATATATATAAAATTGTTTTTGTACTTTATTTCGTGCAATTCTCTCTCATGTCTAGATTGGATATGGACTAATGTATGTATACTCACTATACAAAACTTTTAATTTGCACATACATTGCTTTATGTTGTACTAGAAAACTATCGGTGTTTTGATTAGTCATTGACCCGAGAAACACTCGTGAAACTACCAAACTTTTATGAATAGTTTTCTCGGTCAAAATTGGTAAAGCGATAGTGCTTCATCCTGGTTAATACTTTTTCCACTATGTAGGCCTTGATTTATCCCATTACAGCTTGTTAACCGAGCAACAAGGGACTCTTTTAAGGTGAGTTTAGATAGCTAACTTACCCTTACATATAATCACTAAAACATTTCCTTAGGGTGCCTCTTTATATCATTGTATCTAATAATTTATTTTTAGGTTATTTATATGAATATTAATATTTAGGCTGGGTATTTAAAGTTTCTTTACAGAAAGGGAGAAACAGATACAAAGGTAATAAATCTAGTGTGCATATCTTGAATACTTTTATGTGGCTCCATTTTGAAAAGTTTGTATTCTCTAGTAAAACTTATCAACTTAGAGTCTTTAATTTAACGAGTTTCTTCATGTGTAACTTATAAGCCTTTTTGCATTTCTTAACCCTTGTGAACTCCATATGGTTAAGAGCATAAAAGAATGTATCATGGCCTTAGCATTGTAACTATGCCTTTTCTTACCATCACACTAACTTATAGGTGTTGGAATAACCTTATCATTAGAGTCAATCTTTGTGGTTCAAATATAATCATTCTCAACAATATCCCACAACTCAATACAATTGACTCTAGAAAAGTTTGCATTCTAACTTTCTAATTAGTATAATTATTACTTTTAAAATAGGGAGCCCTAGTTAAACATTGACCCTCTGATATCGTAATATTTTTCTCCTAGGTGATTAAACCTCAAATAAGGAGTCCAAGCTTTGATAACAATTAAAAGACTTCAATATCCTAAAAGGGGAGTGAATTAGGACTTTATCTAAGTTTATAAAACTTTAAAAAATTGATCTCCAATTAAACCAAGATAGCAAAAATACCTAAGCAATATCAATGAGCATCAATTTAAAAAGATAATGATAGCAAGAGAAACATCAATTTTTATAATGGTTTGGATGATCACCTACTCCACTCATTGAACCTTCATTCAAGCATTCATTATCATATACAATCTTTTTAGCAGGTGAAAGGACCTTTACACAATTCTTTTCATAGGTCATATATTGTAAACCTTTCCTAATCCTTTTTTTAGATTCAAGATATAACCTAATTCGAACTCAAGATCAAACTCAATCATATTACGAGGTTATGATCAAACCTTGCTCAATCTTTTTATGGGCTTAAGATTAAACCCAATTCTTTTATTAGCTCAAGATCAAACCTGATTTTTTTACGAGCTTAAAATCAAACCTATCACCTAATCTTTTTACAAGCTAAAGATTAGAAAACCTTACATACAATATTTTTCAAGGATCAAGATTAAAAACCTCTCATATAATCTTTTTCAATGATCAATATTGAAAACCTCTTTTTGGCTTACACCTAAAGGATAAACCTAAATGGTTCAAGTGCCACTTACACTTTTACAATTTGTTTATTTCTCACAAAAGAATATTCACATTTTATATAAGAGAAGATTATAAAAATTAACCCCAAGTCCTTACAGAAATGTAATCTAACCCATGAATGTGAAATATTGATTTAATTTAATATGGAATTTAAAGCTTTAAGAGAATAGAGTGAGCAATAAAAGCTTTTAAAGTATCAAGTATGTAAGATTGTAAAAGAGTAGGAGTGTGAGAGAGATCTTACATGAAAATCAATTAGGTATTTATAAGAAAATCCTAACAACTAGCCATTACTCATAAACAAAAAATAAGAGAAAAAACTTGCTCTTCCAAGTATTTTTCCCGAGTGTTAGAAATGGTTAGGAGGAGAAGTTTGAGAGAGAAAGAATTGTTGCAAGCATAAGAAGAGTATTAAGCATACTTTTATCATAATTACAAGTTTTCTACTTTAGCTAATAACAAATAAAAGGTATAAAACCCATGTTATAATATTTTTAGATAAGAAGTGGATATTAAAATACTTTTTAGTGTAAGAGCACATAATAAATATAATTCTCGTCATTTAAGTGAAAATACCAAAATATATTGTCATAACTCAATCTTGAATCCCCCGAAAATTGTTTTATAAAAAAATTACATTTTATTTTTTATTCAAAAAATAATAAAAAACCCAAAAATATTTTTGGGATATAAGGAGATAAGCCCTCCAGCTGCAATTGACCAAAATAACTAGACTAAGATACTTTGACATGATGGGCTGCAGAAAGACTTAATAGAAAGAAAGTGGAGGTTGAAATCCAACTTGACTGAAATATTAAGTTTAAGGACTTAATTAAACTTTTAATAAGTTTAATTGGCTTAATTAAAGATTTAATTGAAGAGAAATTAAGTTTAAAAGTCAATTTGGCCAGAATCAAAAGAATTAATTAGGTTCAAGGACCTAATTTAACTTTTAATAGGTTTTATGGATTCAATCAAGGACTAAATTGAAGATAAATCAAGTTTGGAAGCCTAATTTTCATCAATTTGCAAAGATTAAAAGATTAGGGACACAATTAAAACTTGGAAAGGCTAAATTGATGCAATCAGGAGTTCAATTGAAAGAAATTTAAAGATTAAAGGCTTAGTGAGGGCTAAGTTGAAGAATTTCAAAACCAATAACCAAAGTAAATAAGGCGTGTGAGTTCAGGGGCTAAAATTAATTAAATAAAAGGTCTACTTGAAAGAAATTGAAAGTCTGATAATTAGTAGGGGTGAAATTACATAATATGCAAACCAAGAACAAAAGGGCAAAAGACGATCAAATTAAAGGATTTAAATCAAGGTTTCCTGGGTGTAATTACCAAAATTGAAAAGTTTAAAGGTCAATTGAGGATTTATATGCTTAAATTGGAAGGACAAGGACTAAATTGAAATTTTTCTAAAATCCTATTTAAAAACCCTATTATTTAGAGTTTAAATGAACAACGTGTCACTCAGATTTTAATAAATAGAATGAATGATATGTTATTCGGTCATAGTGTTTTCTTTTTTATCTGAAAGGCTGATCGAGTAACCACTTTCAGGCAAATGAATATGACATCTATAACCACCTTACAGACCCCAACCTTCACCACTCGACTTAGAAACATCTCCTCTACAAGGACTAGTTATCCTCATCACATGTTTGTACATTATTTAGCTTAATGAACTCGACAATATCTTGTCCCTAATCAGCCACCTCTGCACTGGCATATTCAAGTTAATCGAGAGCTTACCTTCCAATCAATAAATGTGGAGTTTTAGACCTTTAAATCTAGTGTGGTTCGTTCCTAATGACAGATTTATATCCCCTCTATAAGGTTTAGGTCAAAAAATGATACGTTTATGGCTCAATCTCCACAATGATCTTGACAAAATACCTAACTCAATCATTTATGACTGAAGAAAAACACACCATAATAGAAAAGATTCAATGAATATTTTCTCATGTGTGATTTTAGTTTGCTAAAAGACAAAAGGGGACCAAGTACCACCTATTTCAAAGAGGAAGGTTTTGAAAAAGAAAGAATAAAAATCTTTCATAACAACTTCTTGGAAAAAACCATCATGGTGTTGAAATTTGTTGTTTTATTTTTCTTATAAAAGAGCATCTACTCTTGAGCAGAGGAGGGGGATTTTTGGAAAAAAGAAATAGAAAAAGAAAAAGAGAAAGCTTAAAGAAAATTAAACCATTAAAGTTTCGTGATATAACGGCCATAAAGTATTGATAAGAAATGAAAAGAAAGAAGTAGAAGGTAGAGCTTGTGAGTCCAAGATTGGAAGCAGAAATACCAGAGATCTAAAGCTTGAATAAGGAGAAAGAAATTTGAAGCAAAGGAGGTAACATTGTTAAACAAGGTATACCTTTAACTTTGATGAGGAGGTGTAGCTTAGTGAGCACACCCCTCCCCCCTCTATTTTATCTTTTAAATTCCTATTTAAAATGTTTATTACGCATCCATTATAGTCATTTGTCGGTTTAAATGACATGAATGTTTGTTTTAAAGAGTTTAATCATACCTTAAAAATTAGCTTATACCAAAAATAATGGTATCTCTAATTATAGCCCTTATGGTATTTTACTCTTTATTGAACTAAAAAATCTGGATCTAATTATAGCCCTTATGGTATGTAAAATATATCTCTTCTCACCATCCTCGTAGTGTATGAGATAAATGCATGCATTTCGATTAAGGTTGTATTCTATGGTTACGATTCTACCATATATGTATTTTTCTTTCTATCAAGAATTGATTTTACAGTATAGACATCTATGACCTCCCTCTTTATCCCTTGCAGTAATGATTCTTCTAGCATTACAGCCTTTACCACAACAATGCTGCCTATAAATCAAATTATTTCGTGTATTGGATTTCACTTGACTGTCTACGGCTTCATTGAGTGTGCTCGGGGTAAAAGTTTTGTATAAATGTATCGTCATGCTGTTAAGTATTTTGATTTAAGTTCTTTTCTTTCTAAGAGGTGGAATAGAATAACCTGGTTGAAGCGTAATGATCATATGTCTATAATGCATTGTATGTCTTATAATAGGTCTCATTCTTCTACCCTTTTCCGGGAGTCGATGCCTATTCATAGCTATTACCTTGACATTAGAGAAGAGTTCGACCCTATGCATTATTTTTGTCGTAGTTGATCCTGATTCGACATTAGAAGTATATTTATTTTTCAATAATTACCAAATATTTTTATTTGTAACTATTGCGATTCCACCCATAAATCTATTTTCTTCCCTATGAGTTCTAGTCTCAATAAGAATGTTAGTCCCTGCTGTTCATATGTTATGATATGAATATACCACACAAATTTGTTATGTATGGATGATGAGATTGCATTTATACAAAGCCAATTCCAATAGATTTATTGGAAGGTCCCATTGGCGTGCATCTAGTAGGAATTGAACCTATGAATTCGCCAGTTATGAGTTGGGCGTTTTAACTATTTAACCATAGATGCTTAGCGGGGATCCTCGCACATGGTGAATAACAAAATTCCAATTGAAATAAAATATTTAGGATAAATCAATGCAATTTAAATTTAGGAGGAATCAATGAAAGGACGTCAATTCAAATCCTGGATTTTCAAATTGAGAGAGATCAAGAATTCTCACTATTTCTTGGATTCATAGACCCAATTCAATATAGTGGGATCTTTCATTCACATTTTTTTTCCATCAAGAACGTTTTATAAAACTCTTGGACTCCTGAATATGAAGTATCATATTTTCACGCAATTCACAAGGTTTAACAAGCAATTGATATTTCACTATTGGTGTAGTACTATTTGTAGTAGTAGTACTTATATATCGTATTAACAATCGAAAGATGGTCGAAAGAAAAACTCTCTATTTGGCAAGCTTCTTCTTATACCTATGAATTCCATTGAACCCATAAATGATACATTAGAAGAATCCTTTGAGATAATATTTCAATATGTATGCCATATATATATTTTTTGGTTATTCTCCAATTTATATTTTTTTCTCTCTAAAAAAAATACAAAAAAATAAAAAATATTATCAAAAAATATAACAATGAAAAGAGGATGCCAGAACGCTCAGAAAATGGTCAAAAATTGGTTGAGGAGGTTTAAAAATACAAAGATTGAAATTTTATGGTATATCATTGACCGTTGAGAGCCCTGTTGATGAAGAACATCCCTAAACTACAAAAGGCGCGTAAATAAGAGGGCTGACATTGACTAAATCAGGGACCAGATTGAAGAAAATTAGAAGTTATTGATCAATTGAGGGTCGAATTGCATAAATCAGAAACCAAGGATCAAAGTGGAAAAGGCAACCAACTTCAAGGCCGACTGTTAATCTTGGCAGGGATGTGATTGAATTGATCAAAATTTTCAATTAAGGACTCGATTGAAAAAATCACAAATTGAGGACTGGTTTGTACTTTGACATAAGTTTGGCATCGTTTTCATTTAAATGAAACGACGTGTTTTGGCAAAAACAACACCGTTTCATACACTTTTTTTTATAAAAAAAAAACCCAAAACAGAGTCGTTTTGAACGACACTATAGCCTTTCTTCTTCCCCTAGACGCACAAAAAATAGGGGAAGAAGAAAGTTTTGTTCCCCTGTTTCTCACTGCCTTCTCTTCCCCCGAGGACCCAAAAAGACACTAAAAAAACACCCCACTTGCCTAAATACTGACCGGTGGCCTACCACGAATGCAAAAAAAGAGAGGCATGCCATTTCACCGCCCTTCTCTACCTATTAATACAAAGGCAGAGAAGAGGCAAAAAAAAATAAGGGAAAAAATCAGAAGAGGAGAACCAGAAAAGAAAAGGAAGAAAGAGAGAGAAAAAGAAAGAGAAGGCAAAGGTAGGGGCAGAGGGGAGGACGACCACCTTCAGCCCAGCAGCGCCACCATTGCGCCTCCTCTCCATCGCCACCAGCAGCAGCAGCTCGTCGAGTAGAAGAAGAAAAGAAAAAAAAACAAAGGCTCTCGCCTCTGCATAATGAAGAAAAAGTAGTCAGCAGCGCGCCACCGTGCCCCCAGCCACCACTAGCAACGTCGTTACAACCACCACCGCCAACAGCACCGCCTCGACGCCGCCACAAGTTGGCCTTCTCTGCAACCGTCGTCGTCCCTATCACGCCTCTATTGTTCACAAATCATGTGAACAGTGGAGAGCACTGTTCAGATGGGTTGGGCTGGGTTCGGCACAACCCATACATTTGGGCCAGGTCTGGCCCATTTCAAAAAATTTAAAGAAAAAATATTTTTCAATATTTGTGATTTCCCTACTTTTTGATCTATGCCTTTTTTTGCTTAATATCGGTCTGTATTTTACGTCGTAAAAATATAAATCTGGTATTAACATACCTGGTTTTCGTCAACTTTTGAAAAATTAAAAAAATTAAAAAAAAGAAGAAAAAATTTTTTTGTGCATACAGCCAAGTATCTCAAAGCTAAAAAATCATATTGTGTTTTCCATACACCATAAAAGAGATATATTTTAGCATGTATTTTGGATTTAATAACCTGTTTATTAAAGTCACGAGAACGTTGGCCAAAATTTCAAAAACAATAAAAAATTTTAATTTGTCTGTCTTTTAGTATCCGGGGCACGACCTTACACGTAAGGCGCATTCCGGATATCAGTTTCTTTTTGTGGACACTAGAACGATTAGGCTTTTACCCATAAGATAAAGAACCTCCTTATTGAGGAGGGTCTTTTCTTGAACCCTTAGAACAGACTAACGACTAGAAAACGCAACAAAACCTTAGATTTTATCAGACATTAAAACAATGCAGCCTACCTTAGATAGGGTGTATTTGGGGTATTAATACATTCCTTTTACGCAACCAGTCTCCGTATCCGATCTCTGAGACCAGTTAGGGTTCCTAGTGACCAAAATAGTAGGTGGCGACTCTCATTCCCTTTTTTCATGGAAAAAGACAAGAATTCCTTGTCTTACCATATTTACCTAGACGGACGACACACCTAAGGGTTGAATGATCGTCGCACGCACACGTGCGACACTTTTTTCTGGAATTTCTAGAATTTTAACTTTAACAAAAGGATTCCTTTATTTAATAGAAGGATTCCTTTACTTGACTAATGCAACGTAGTCAACTCTATTTGTTAGAACAACTTTCATTGAGTCTCTGCACCTATCCTTTTGTATTATTATTCTGTCTTTATAAACCTTTGTTTGTTTTTTTGTTTTTTTTTGAAAAATAAAATTTAGCGTAGGATTACCCCTTTTTTTTTCCAGGGTTTCTCTGAATTTAAAATTTATCACCTAGTAAGTTTCCATACCAAGGCTCAATACAATTACGTCCGTAGCGTCTACCAATTTCTCTATATCCCTTTTTTGTTTTGTGTTTTGTGTTTTGAGATTCAGATCTTATTATTATGTTATTATGTCATTCCTTTTTTCTTTCATTTCTATTCTACTAGAACTGTTAAAGTCATTAGATACTGATTCCTATATTCCTAGAAAAGTGTTTCCTCTTATTTTTATATTTTATTTGATTTCTTGTCTAGCCTCTTTCATATCGTGATGATGTTGAGGATGAATTGTGAGTTGCCCACTCAATCTAATGACCTCCTCAGAAAGCAAACGTATATGCTCAGCCATCTTCTCAATCTGGGGTTGGATGGACTTACCAGCAGCAATGTGGGCATCCATGATATGCCCTGGTGTGTGTGGATCAGCCATGGTGGTGTGCTAGATAAAACCGCACGTCAAAGTTTACTTTCTTGCTGAAGAAGTAATTAGCTTTTTGTAAGGTCCCCACAAATGGCGCCAATTGATGAGGTTATAAAAATCACAGGGGATATTCTCAAATGAATTATTCCTAGAAATTCTTATACATCATTTATGGTGAGTTCTATGACCTCCACTTCAAGACTACGTAGGCAGGCTTCTCCTTTGGCAAATCTTCTCCTAAGGGGATATGAAACTCTTCTAGAATAAATGCCTGCACAAAATCCCCTAGGATATTAATGGGGGACCCTCTGAAGATCAAGTCAATACTAGGAATATGTGTAAAAAAAAAAACAACATTAATGAAGATATTAATAAGCTTTATGAAGATTGAGAAAAGGTTAGGGAAGAAGATCTAGAGGTGAAGGGAAGAAGCTAAGAATGTGTTTATGTCTTTGGATATGTCTCTCTCCTTTTCTGTATATTCTTGTTTTCTTTTATATTACCTGATTTGAACTGCCTTATGCAACGTAGAAAAAGTAGAAAAGTAATCTTGTATGATTAAGATAATATTATCTCATTACTCATACCATCACATCTAATTAATGTAAACATGAACTATTTGTTCATATTTAATGGGATTATAATGGGTATCATAATTATTAACCCAGACTCATGGTATGGGAAGCTTAGTGTAGAGTGACCCTTCAACCGCGCACTTAACCTGAAGGACGTTGGGCACAGCTCACACCCTGCGCCTAGGAGGAATCGGGCAAAGCTCATGATTACACCCAAGAATAGTCAAGGACGGTCGTGCCATAACTCAACATGGAGTTGGGCGTGGTCATGTCCCCAACCCAACATAGGGTTGGGTACGCGTCCCTAGGTGTGTCCCTAGCCTAACAGGAAATTAAGCACGATCGTACCCTTGCCCAACATAAAATTGGACATAGTCATGCCCCTACCCAACTTAGAGTGCTAGCCCCTACCCAACTTAGAGTTGAGCACTGAGAAGGATATAATCTCAACCTGGATTATGACTTTCTTGTGTGAGCTTTTAAATGATAGGGGTTTATAGAAACCATGACCCATCAAAATCAATAACAAAAAAATAAACAAACACTGTAGATTGTAATCCTAATTGATGTGGGAAAACACGTGTTTTCCCAGATACTTTTAGCTTTATACTTGATACTTAATTAATATAATATAATATTTATATATACTCGATGATATACAATGTATAGATACAGCTGCACATGACTAGAGACCAGTGATCTGCCATGCTGACAGCATAAATAACCCTAGACTAGAAGGAAAAAAACTTCCTAAGATTGAGATTATCTTATCATTCTAGGGTAAACTTCTAGCTTAAAAAGAACAATATTAATTATATGCTTAGGTTACAGACCTTTTCCTCTTCCACTAACAAAATTCCGTAACTTTCAAGCCTAGCTAACTGTACAATTCACTCTTTTCTGGCACGCAGTATTTGGTTAGGAATGTCGACAAGTCTGTTCATATATACAGTTGGGATAATCATTTGCCACTTGGTTTTCAGGTGCTTGCTGCCGACTAATCATCCTCCAGGTTCCAGCTCCATGTGGTTTTTTAGATCTCTACAAAGTTTAAAACAAACACTAAAAAACATGGATCTGGCAAATCAAGTATGGTTTAAACTCACGTGATTAGGAAGTGACACTGGAAATGGAAACTGTGAACTCACATGCAGCGTGGTACACGGCAATCTGTTTGTCTGCAAATTCCCGCATGTAGCTTCAACAAGTACCATACCTTCTGACAGTGTTGACAGCCCCCAAAGGACCGAATGCTGCACTTCCTTGCATGGCAGAACAACCTTTTAATTTGGAGGCATTTTGGGTAAGAGCAGGGGTCACTACTTGTTGCTCGACAATGAGTGGCATGCATTAAAAGAGTTAGCAGTTCCTTTTGTTGCTGTGCCACCAAATTAGAAAGATTTTGTTCCTTTAGCTGCGCCACCAAATTAGCAAAATGTCAAACAGAGCATTAATATTCTAAATCCATAACATGTCTAGCAATGCACGCACACACACGGTCCTACATCCCCTATGTATGCATGAGAAGAAAGAAAATCGAACACGAAGAACTTGAATCATTTGTATTAAAACAATGGCTTAAAGACCAGTAACATGTGAGGGAGATTCATCATGCCTGAAGTGCTTCTTGATGAGCATCTACATTCTCAGTTCCATAATTAGCTGCTGGAGAGCATTGATTCAACTTATAGACATGCAAAGAACTGTCTTTCTTGTGATAGCACGCAGCACAGACATCTCTATCCAGTGTATCAGTATCCTTATGACAAATTTTGCACATTGTCCCAGCTGCTGGCAATGTTGGATTATGAAGATTATGCAGGATCATCATTGATGAATGCTTGGCTCGGCGAAGCGTATCAAACTGATAATGATTCTTCTGACAAAGACCCAAGAAAGTATGTCTATTATCGAAATGCCAGTTTTCTAAAACAGCATCATTATCCTCAGTATCGGACGGTATCCCCTTCACCATAACCTGAAAAGAAAAGAAAGAAAGAGGTATCAATTGTGTCATCTTTGCAATTACAAATATCATCCTGTAATTTTAGCAGGGATTCTCACCTTAAAGAGTAAATGTTTTTCCTTGTTATTTAAGGAGTGCGAGTCCTCCCCATTGAGGTTTTTCTCTACAACATGGCATCTGCAAATGCGTATTGAACTACAATTAATTTCCAAGTAATAATTCCACCATTTGGTCAGACAATAGTGGGAAACAATGTTTCAAGTAAAATGACAAGCACCATCATGGTTTAAGGCGCCATTTACATTAATTACCTTTCACATAGCTGAAAATTTTTGCACTGTCGGCAAAACCATCGGCTTCCAGATAACATCACTTCATGACAATGAGTGCATACGTGTTGTAAATGAACAACCATGAAGTCCTCCTTGCGACCACACATGGGACCACCCCTCAGCTGATCAAGGGAGAGAGGAAATATAACAAAATTAAAGAATAGCATAGTTAAGTAACAAAAAAGCAATCACTCAATTAGCTTCGGAATTCATAAAAGAAACAAGTGTCAAAACAAGTAGTGACATGTAGGCCATGCATGTGCAAAATTATGCTGCTACACATTTTCCCTTCCTGTAATTCCAGTTGCTTTGGAAAATAATAGGTATAAAATCAAAAGCCAATAAAAATAGCTTAGATTTAGATGCTTGGGACGGTTGACAAACTCTAAGACGTGATCTGAAAAATTGAATTATTGCCCTAAGATACCATATCACTATAACTAATATCATGAACTGTTAGTTTTATTATTTCAGGAGTCTAAACTATGCTTTATGATGAAATGATTTACCTTGATAGATATAGTTTCTGCACTACAAAGTTTTCCATGTGTAAGAGATAATTGAAACAATTAAATAAGAGATGGTTCTGCTATTTTGCAATACACTTAGCAGCTACTTAGTTAGATATAAGAAACAAACAAGTTTAAGCTCTCAGTTTTGCCCCATCAACTCCTAAATTATTCACTGAAACTCTTAGTTGACTAGGAAGTCACAAAGATAATGATAAACTTCCGATGATTGCATGAACAGAAATATCTAACAAAACAAATAGAAACAAAAAAAAAGTATCAGTGGATTACATGATTTGTTACTAGAATAGCTTTGGTGTTTCCACCAGAGGACTCTGTGTGCCCCATGGCTTTTAGAGTTCTTTTTGTCATTACTTTCTTCACCTTCCTCTCTGCATATACTCCAGTTTTCTGTTCAATGTTCTTGAGGATATCCTCCGCAGCATCATACCAGTAGCAACCATCAAAGTAAGGCAAACGAGCTGCTGTTATCTTCGAGTAAAAATGTCCAGTAGGGACAAAGAAGTGGTCATATAAATTAGTACAATTGACCACAATATTTTCTTTGGCTGCTTTTCTTAACATCAAATGATACCTGCATATTTTAGCTTAGTTAGTTTGTCAAAACATTCACTTAGAAGGGAGAAGGGAAAAAAGTCAAACAAAGCAGTGGCCATGGGGATCTGAGCAAACAAAAATCAGTGGGCCCAAGTCAAGGATAGGGTTATGTTGCTATAAAATGGTGAAACCAAAATAAAACCAGTGTGCCCCTAAACAACACTGAGAGACACTTCAAACCATCACTACAAATGGAAATGCAAGTTAGTGACAGTGCAGGTCTATGTGGTTCAATGATTTTCATATTGAACCTTGTGGATAAAAAAAGAGCAATTTAATTCTTAGCCTTTAGATTTTTGCATCATATTCATTCTTCCATCAAAAGCAGACTAATATTTGAAACATTATGTAAACGTGTTGCACACCTAATGGATGACATCATTGCCATTTAGATCACATAAACTAGCTTAATGGCTAATTAGGATGTGAAAGGATAATAGGATTGAAACTTAACCTATAATCAAATGTCAAGGGAATTGCACTGCCACTGAACCTGCAAATGTACACGCACACAGACAGACAAACAGACACCCACATACAGACGCGCGCGTGCGCGCACAGAGACAGAGACAGAGAGAGAGAGAGAGAGAGAGAGAGAGAGAGAGAGAGAGAGAGAGAGAGAGAGAGAGACCATTGTCGCAGCTTATCAGACTTTGGAGTCTTCTGGTTCTCTGGATGGCAATATAAGATATAATCTTCTCCCTTTATAGGAGGACAGGCCCATAAATAGCAGGTTGCAAAACCCCGTTTCTTGCAGTATTCAAGGTACCCTATCTGAGGATGCAAAAATAAGTAAAAATAAAAATGAGCCATTCCAGTTACTAAATAACAAATACCAAATAAGTAGTAACTGATGTGAAGTACCATACCAATATTTCATGGTAAACAAATGTACGAAGAGCTTCTCCAGTTGAAGTTTCTGTCTCCGGCCTGAAGTACTTGATAGAATCAAGATACGAAATATAAACACTGCGTTGGTTTGGCTGACTGCATTCTGAGCCAAACTCCTGGACATAAAGGCCAAAAAGGCAAACATCCACTCCTTCAATCCTCTGGAACAAAAGAATCACCTAAAAGGGAACAGAACCAGCAGTGAGGTTGTATCATAAACCACATAAACAGCCACAATACTAAAAGATAGAGAATTTACAGAAACCAAAATAAAGGAACGCTTAACATCCTTGTGCCAATGGTTATCAATATTTGCGCTTCTATGAGTTTTGGCAAATTAAGACATGAGGCATAAATTGGTAAAGACCCCTATATTTTGGGAAAGATCAAGGAAGGTCCTTGCTGTATAGTACAATTTTGGGATGCCATTATTATTTTTTGAGAGTTTAAAGAAGTTCCCAAATTGTCCAGAAAGAATTATCATGAAGAAATATTAGGCATGTGGTTAACTGTTAACTGCAACCTCTTACCTTTGATCTGTAGGGAAATTCAGCAGGGTAGTTCTCACCATGGAAGATTTCCAGAAACTTCTCTTTCACTTTCAACTGTTTGTTAACAGATAGCACCACTCTTAGAACAAGATCTTCAGCTTCTGGAACCTGGAAACCAATAGAACATACATATTAAACTAGTTCCTAGGCTAAGCTTGTAGAGCATGTATAAAAGAAACCCCATCCATTGTAAACTAAACAATAACAAAAAAATGCAAAAGAGAAAAATCAGACCTAAGCATGAACTGTCCATTACCACATAATTCTAGCAAATGTTTATCTTTACATTCATTTTTATTTTCAAGAAAACAACACACTTAAAAGGTCCATAACATTGATCATAATAAATTAGATTTTGAAGACAGATTTGAGTGAAAAGATATAATCATAAATATCTAGTCCTTTAGAACTGTTATTTTTGTATCCATTTTCTTTCTTTAACAACAAATTCCCATTCAAACCCACAAATGCTTGCTCTTTTATAAGCTTATATGATATGAAGGAATCAAATTAAATATGGGTCAATTCATATTTAATTGCATTGCTTTCTATTCATATTCTGAGACCTACAATGGACAATCAGTTCACAATTTATCAACTATTTATGCACAACAAGGCACATAAAAACACAGTATCCTTGTAAAAATTTGCATCTGAGAACTAACCTCGTCAATGTTCATTCCCATAAACTTTGCTCTTTCTTCTCTCTCTTGATTAAGACGCCTAAAAAGTCTTTCTTCTATGAAATCACTCAAGATGGTACGAGGCAGATCTTTTGCACCAAAAATAGCAGCCTTAGTAGATGGCATGTACTCCTCGCTTTTCATTTCTTTCAAGCAGCATTTGGGACAGATGTACTCAGTTTTTCCTTCCATATCTCTTTTATCGTTGAACAGAGCACATATCTGGTGTTGCCACCTTTTACATTTATCACACTCGACCCACTACAAGAGCACAGCAGACTTAAGAGCAGGTCCCTTGTAAATGAACAGATTTAACAAAATAAACTTATTATGCTTAGCTTACGGGTTCGTCAGTTGCCTCGTCATTCTTTCTTTTGTGAAGCTTTTCCTTGAGAATGGTAATTCCATAGAATGTGATCTTCTTAGGTGGAGAACTCTTAAAGCATAAGGAACAAAAGCAAGGCTGTGTGCCATTTTCATCTGATGAGGTGTAATAAATCACCCCCCGCTTGATACGAGCACCACAACACGAGCAATATATAGGCACTGGGGCAAACCAAAGCTTATCTTCTGCGCATAACTGGCATCGATTCTCGTTGACATGATTTATTATTTTGTCTTCTTCATTTGATTTTCTCTAAAAGAAGATGCACAAATGTGTTTAGTGTTCATCAAAAAGAGTATGAACACACAGCTACACACATTGGATATCCTCAAGTCAGCAGACAATATAAATAGATAATTGTAATAACAAAATGAGAAAAAGAAGAGCAAATGTTGAACTCCAGGTGAGAAGCCACATGTTTTCTAGGAAATAATATATGAACACACAACTTCACACATTGGATACAGACTCAAGCTTTTGCCCAAGTAGATCTGCAGCTACTTAGACTTCAGATCCAATCTACTTAACTTCCATGACATTTCTTTCCTGTTTGATTGATCAAATTTATAAAGGTTACACCAAAGCATATATATCACTGGACTCCCTAGTTTCCATTCATATCAAAAGGCTCATAGTAACGGTGATTGGCACATGGTCTGTTGTTTATTTACATAACTTCCCATTTTTAACACAACTATTTTCACTCTTAGAGGATTGACTTTAAGACACCAAGTAAAATCTCTACTCATTTGCAATAATGACCTAAGCTACAATGTAAAGGAAAAGAAACAACAAGAAAAACAAAGTGTGCAAAACAGTTGCGAGCACTCAGAAGCAATATGGTAAGCTCTTATCATAATTCATGGCCCCGTCTAGAAAACATCAGAAAGAAGATTCTGTAGCTAGGCCCAGATAGCTGGGAAAGGTTCAATTAAAAGGATATGTTCATTTGTTTCGCTCTTTCTCTTCTGTGCATGTTTTTTGCATTCAAATAACTCACTCAGAGAGGTTAAGCAAGATTTCCGAATTAAGCCGATATGATATGTTAATCTTTCAATTTCAGCATCAAGATGCAACATCTACAGAAAAAATGTGCTTCTAGTCTCTAAAGATTAATATATATATATATATATATATATATAGTAATGCTGATGTATTCACCTGGCACATCGACTGCTCAAGACTGGACATGTGTCCTTCTATCTGTTCTGGTGTGAAAAAATCAATTAAGGAAGCACCTCTCATCTTTGGACTTTCTGATTTCATTCCATCTTCATGTTCAGCAACTGTTGCCTTTAGCTCATGCTCTATAGCTGGTTTGGCTAAATGAAATTTAGATATGACTTGGATCGCCTCCTTGTTAAAAGCAGCGCCAACCTCTTCAGAGACAATAGGCATACAATTATTCATCAATTGGTTGCAGTCACCTTTCATAACGTCTGCAACTCCACTAGAACTTCTGGAGTCCATCTCTCCTGAACTACAACCAACAATGTGCTCCTTAAAAGGAACAGAAAAACTCTCACAAATCAATCTGGGATAACTATCTGCAGCTTTGCTCCTGATCTGATCAGAGCTTGTAGGATTTTCCATGGAATTCATCAGTGATTCATTATTCACCCCAAGAAACTCAGAATTAATAGATACAGGAGATTCAGGCAATTGCTTCAATGGCAGGGGTCCTCCAAGACCATCAGATTGAACCAAGAATGGAGCAACCACAGATGCGATTCCATCTCCAGATGAAAAGTAATAAGAATATTTTTCCATCTTCTGACACTTTGATGGAGGCATTTTGTCTCCTGAACAGCAAGATCCATAACCACTAGAATCTGTATCAATGATCTCCCGTTTATGACCACTCTTCACCTCTTTAGAGTTCTGACCAAGTTTATCAGTTTTACACAGAATTCGGCTAGGAGCACATACAAGGCAATCAGTTTGGAGGCAGTTATCAAAATGCAATAACAGTGGGCGAAGACTTTCACAATAGCACTTGCTATTGTCACACACTGTTGAATGGAAATGCTTAAGGAAAGAATCTAGGCAGTCCACCATTGGGATCGTTGATCTCTTGGAATTGATATAAGCAGCTAAGACCTTTTCTCTTGAAGAAAAAAATGGCAGGTTATTTAAATTTGCCACTTTTTGAAGAGGTGCAGAACTTTTTGAAGGCACATGAACCCCGTGTGATTGTTCTGAAGGGAGCGGGAGCTGAGAATGCATAGATTTATGTCCAGATGTTGGCCTGCAAGACTTATTGTGATCCTTTAAGTGACTTGGTACTTTGACCTCCAATGCCTTATTAAACTGTCCATATAACTGACAAGACTGCTGCTGGGTCTGTTCTAATACTTGTGCTCTAGATTCCAGTAGCTTATCAGGAGTTGAATTTGTTATGCCAAACCTTGTGCTGGAACTTGGTAGAATGCTTGAGACTCCAGAGTAATCTGGGATCTGCAGAATTGAATTTGAATACTCCAAGCATTCACCTAAAGTGGACAAAGGCATACCATAATGGTTCTCATTTTTTGTCAAGCTTCCAAGTTTCACCAAATTCAAGTTGCCTGACATAAATGGTTGAACTCATGAGGACAAAGTGATGACCAAAACATACAAAAGAACGAGCAAAACAATAGCTAGAGATCTGATAGGAATGCCACATAAAAGATAAACACAAGCATGTTGATAAAAACAAAGAACGGGATGTATGCCAACATAGAAAAAAAATCTCAAGGTAACAGGATGACAGGAAAGAATCAAACACACCAGGACATCACCAAATCACAAAGTTGGAAGCCCTATTCATGAAATGCCAGATTATAGTGATAAAAGCTTGTACTTTATTGCAAATGTGATCATGTTGTATAATATGACATGGGCAATACAAGTCCATTTCTCCTTGATCCATTAAGAGAACCAATAACTAAAGGATATTTCACATTGGACTTGCCAAGAGCTAAACAAAAGTTTTGAAAAGCATCATCAGCCACAATCATACTTTAAGACCTTGAAGAAACAAGTAAAAAGAAAAGCAGAGCGACCAAGAATAACCACAGTTTAGAATAACCAAAGCAAGGAATAAAGAAAACATACTCAAAATTGAAAGTGTGATTTAGATTTTGCATAAACTGGTGTGCAAGCACAAGTTGTCTGTCATTCACCACTTACTCAATATTTATAAATTCCAATAAATGACTCGCTATTACAGAATTGCATAAAGTAATACCATGTGCAGCAATTACCTCAACTAAGGTATAAAATATTCTTTTAAAAAACTAAGACTTCTTAGTTGAAATGCAGATAAACATACTTTGATCAAAATGTTGCTGCTGAAAAATGTCTTTGAAGGCCTCAGGATGATATGGATGATCTCCTTGAGAAAAAACTGGTCCACTGTCAAAAGTTCCAGTTTCGGGAAACCCATCACCACTAGAGATAGTGGTGATGGACGAATTTATATCAGGAGAGGAATCCATCTCATTACCGATCTGCTTTGAGGCCACAGTGAAAGCATTGTACATACTTGTGGTTCCTAGATTAAACTCGTTGTTAAATAATCCTATGGAAAAGAAATTGCATTGTGAGACATAAAAGTAGAGTATCCATTTTCTCAGTAAGTCCTATAAAAATGGATGGATTGCTCACCTTTTTGGAAGCCAAAATGATCCTGTTCTTCAGCCCCCATCAGATTATAATTATTGTTGCCAATGATGGGGTAACTATTGAAAATAAGGTTTCCTTCATCTGAACTGCACCCCTGAGTCAAACCCAAAGCTTGCATTGCTGTCAATTTGGATCCTTGCTGACCACAATTTGCATCATTGTGTTGCTGTAGGATTAAACTTTGTAATCTATTTCTCAGAGTGTCCAGATTGATATATTCCTCCTACAAAGGCGCACAAATACAAATGATGTCACTTTAATGCTCTCGAAAAATAAGCAGAGCAAGCCTGACTGATTCTTCATTTTTTCAAGTACTACAAATCCCACATTCAGTTTTTCCCTTCATAAGATCATTTTAGTATTAACCATAGACAATTTCATATTCAAAGAGTAACTCAAAACAGCAAGAATTTTCAAAATAAGCTAAAATGCGGCAACGTTAACAACAACAACCCATCTTTAAACCTCAACAAAACCAAAACCAAAACCAAAAAGAAACAGACATATAAAACCATCTTAACATCACTTAATCATAGAAAAGATAACAAGAAATTACCTCAGAAACAGCCTTAAAAAACAACTGGTTCTCTAACACGTTAACATAATCCCATCCTTGTAATTGCAATTGATAATTCCTATCCTTTTCGAGAATCTCAACGCTAAAAAAAACAAATTCAGCATCTCACATACAATAAACAAACACAAAATTAAACGAAAAACAAAATTAAAAATAAATACGAAACTTACATGTTGTTTCTAACTAAACCCCGAAAAAAATCAATGTTAGGGTCTTTCCGCCAATCATCCAAAAGATTATTCAGTGAACTTGAATTGGAAAAGCAATGAGCTTTAAGGTTATTAAAATCACTGCCTTCCAAATTATATCTCCTTGTCAACATCTTTAATTAATTAGGGTTTCCTCTCCTGCTGCAAATTCAAAAGAAACACATTATCAATTACAAGCACCATCAATTCAGAAAAAAAAAAAAAACAATAAAACCCTAATTTCGATAATGTCGGTCGGTGATTAAGAACCGGCTGTACAGCTCAGAAAAAGGTCAAATTAATTACCAGGAATCAGAGAAAAAATCAATCATGATCAATAAAAGAGAAAAACGATTGGAATTGAATAAGAGAGAAGAATCGGAGTAGAAAACCCTAGAAATTGAAAAGGCCGTGGTTGTCCCTACAGGGACACTTACCAGCGAGGGTTTTTGAAAAGGGGAAGCAGATGCATGTGCGGGTCGGTGTTAGGGTTGTTTTCGTCTTTTTAAAAGAAGCTGGTTTTTGTGTTAAAATAGATTAATAATGCCTCCTATCCCTCTTTATATTTAACGTCAGAAATAGAAAGAAAATCCGTTTTTTTTTCCAAGGTTTGGATTTTATTATTCGTGTCAGGTCCGGATTTTAAAATAATTTTTAATAATTATATATTTTTTCTCTCTTTTTTTTATTTTAGAGATGTCCAGGTAAAATATGATTATAACAAGAGCTAAATAATATGAAAAAATCACTATAAATCAAGAGATTTTTTATTATGAATTGTAATAGTAATTTTATTTAGAGGTGATTATTTTCGGTTCGGTTTGGTTTTTATAAAAAAAAAGCAACCAAATCAAAATTTAAAAAAAAACCAAAACCGGTTCAAACCGACTGGTTTCGGTTCGGTTTGGTTTTTTAGAACAAAAATCGGTTCAAACTAGTTTTTCCGATTTGGCTCACTTTTTTCAGGTTTTTTTCATTTGGGTTCAATTCAATTCGGTTTTTTTGGTTTCAGGCTTATAAAACCGAACCAAACCGATCGATTTTTTCAAAATTCTAATTGGTTTTTTTCGCGGTTCGATTTTTTCGGTTATTTTTTCTGGTTTTTTAGGTTTAATTGATTTTTCAGTTTTTTTGCTCACCCCTAGTTTCACTTTTAATTTCTCTTATTTTCACGACGTTTCTTTGGCTTTCGTTTTCTTCCACAGCGAATAGGTGGTACCCGGACTATTAAAGAGGCGCGTACAACGCTTCTCGGTGGTTAAATATGGTCATTCACCATCTCACTTGATGCGCAATTATGTTCTCTTCCACATGGCGTGACGCATGTAGACATATAATGGTTAAATTACCGTTGGTGATCGATTATTTGTGTTTTTTTTCTTTTCTCTCTCCTAGTAACTAGAGTGCACAATTATTCTCTTCCTGACAACCATGCCAGACTAGCACGCCTGGGTTTGGCAACCCCCGCGCCTAGGTCTGCCAAACCCAAGCGCCTGGATCAAAAAATTTTAAAAATTTTAAAAGCATGATTGAACTGCAAAAACAAATATTGCCTCATTCAAACATGATTTTTCATTTATATACAATAGAACTTAGCTGCAAATTCTTTTTTGTTTGTGCATTTTATTTTATAAATTTTTTATATTCGAAGAGAAAATAATGGGAAAACAATATTGAGTTCTAAGTAATTTATTAAATAAACTTCTTTTTTGTAAACATTATGGATGAAAATATTAATTTTATATGTTCCATCCAAGTGTTAGATAGTTTTTTAAAAGGTTCAATACTTTTTAAAAAATTTGAGATGTTACATAATCTAATTGTCAAAGTTTGTTACAATGAGAGTTTATTCTACATTATAACTATTAGTATATACGAAAATTTAAAATATATGATCACAAGAGAAAACCTTTGAATTTTTGAATTGATACATTATGTTGTAGGAAAAGAAAATATTGTATATGTAAAAGACTTATTGTCCCTTTGACTATCTTAATTTGTGCAATTTTGTAGATGATTTCTTCATTAAAAAAATAAGTGATTTTTAGGGATGTGTGTGGTTAATGTTCCAAAATAGAAGAAATAAATATAGAAAAAGATAAAAATATATTTGGTTAAAAAGACAAAGTTGAAAACATAAAATAAATATGTTTTTAGAAAAATTATATATGAATTACTATATTTTTAAAAAAAACGCATAGGTCTGGCATGGTTGTTAAGCCGAGGTGCTTAAGTCATGCCACACCTAGGCGCTTAAGTCATGCCAAACAAAGGTACTTTGGTAGGGTCTGGCAACCATTCTACGCTCAAACGCCTTGGGCCAGGCAACTACGTCAAGGCCAAGCGTCTGGGTCAAGCAACCACCGAGGCCCTAGCGTTTTAGGTCTAACAACTATGCCAGGCCGACACACCTTAGTTTCGACATCCATGCCAGCAAAAACGTCGTGGGTCTGGCAACTATATTGGGTTTGGTATTCAAAAATAAGCCCCGACACATAGGTCAAAAATAAAATTCAAAATATTAAAAAATAACTGTGTAAAAGCGAACCTAAATCTATATTTTGAAATTTTAAGGATCAATTAATTGGTTTTATTGAACAAGAGAAGAAGACAATAAGTTATAATTAATGCTCTAAAGTTCACTTTTGTTGTTTAAGCATAGCTATCAAACCCAAGACGTTTAAGTTTAACATAGTTGCTAGGTCCAAACACTTGGATCAAAAATAAAATTTAAAAATAACAATGCAAAAACAAACCAAAAACAAACCTAATCTATATTTTAAAATTTTAAAATCAATTAATTGGTTTTATTGAACAAGAGAAGAAGAGAATAAGTTATAATTAATGCTCTCAAGCTCACTTTTTGTTGTTTAAGCATAGTTATCAAACCCAAAGTACTTGGATTTGATATGGTTGGCAGACCCAGGAACTTGGGTCAATAAAAAAATTCAAAAATAACAGTGCAAAAGTATACCTAAAACTATATTTTAAAATTTTATGGATCAATTAACTGGTTTTATCGAACAAGAGAAGAAGGGAATAAGTTATAATTAATGCTTTTAAACTCACTTTTTGCTGTTTAAGCTTAATTATCAGACCCAAGACGCCCGAGTTTGACAAAAAACAGAGTGAAAGCTTACTTGATTAGGTTTAATAACTTTATTAAAATATTTTCTATATTTTTAATATTTTTTTATATTTTAAAAAATTGATATTAACCCGCTATGGATTGCGTGCCAATATACTAATTTGTATTGGTTATTTATTTTTTAGGGATATTTTGATATTTATTTTAAATTAAAAAAATAAATATTAAAATAGTATTTGAGAGTGTGATAGTGATTATTTTTTATTTAAAAATATATAGAAATATTTTTTTTAAAAAAATTTAGTTTAGTGACATTAAAATAATTTAAAAATATTAATTTAAAATAAAAAATTTAAAAAATCATGGAAAGCAGCTGGAATTCCTAAAACAAACTGCCTACAAAAGTTTTTTTTTTTTATTATTTCAAATTTAGTGATAAAATTTTATGTTGCTAATTTTATCCGTTTTGGTAAGACAATTTATTTTTATTTTTTGGTTTTTTTTACTAAGAAAATATTATTATTATTAATCTACAAAAGGTTTTAAATTTGTCAATTTCCAATTTCACTACTTATTTCTTTTTGTATGAACCCAAAATTATATATATAAAAAAATCAGATAAATACTGTGTATTGTGAGGTATTTTATTGTGGATTTATGCAGTGTTTCTCGCCAGAAAATTTGTTGATCTCGCGATATTATGTTCAATTTCATCTCCTGCTTTCTGTGTCCCTTCCATTTATTGAGAGGCGTGGTTGTTAGGAGGCCATGGTTTTCCTTTGCTTTTTAACTTCTTGGCAGCTAATCTATTTCTTTACCTTCTTCTTTTTTGAAACCAAACAGATAGGGGAAAGACATACGAGAGAGGCTGTTATGGAGAAGAAAAGGATCCAGTGAGAGGGTCTTGCTCTTGCACCAACGATGATGAGGTCGGTGGTGCGACGATGGTGCTTTCAATGTAGATAGGAATCTGTGAAAAAAAACAAAGGAAGGTGTATCCTTTGAAATCCTAGTTTCTCATGATCTTTTTTGATTCCTGGTTGGGAAATTATGGATTCTTTTTTATTTGTTGTTTTTGGTTAATGGGTTTTTATTTCTAGGATATATCTGCACTTTTATTTCGTGCTGGGTTTTAGATTTTAATCTAATTTCTTCTTTTGTGGGATTGTAATCCTTCGGTTTGGGAGCTATTTCTGTGTTATTGCATTAAATTGTTATTGATGTTGCTGGATTTTTTTTTGATGAATTAGAATTGTACTAACAACTCTCTCTATGCAGTTCGTGGGGACTTAGAGCAGAGTTGGAAGGTTACTGCCGTAGTGGCCTTCTCTTGCATCAAAGGCAACATGGCAAGGTTTCGACATGTGAGTTACGTTTTTTGTTGCTCAAGCATCAATTTTTTTTTTCATTTTTTCAGATTTATCTTCTTCTATTTGGCTGCAAGCTACATGGTGCTGGGTTATTTGTGTGTTTCTTGGGGTTGGAATTTGAATTTAGTTTTTTTTCATCTTAAAAAGGTTTAAAATTTGGAGAAGGAATAGCTGTTGTAGCTTGCTGACTTAGGTATAAGTTGGTTAGGTTGGTTCTTTTGAAGACATTCCCAAGCTTCTCCATGCCCCTTTTATGTGCAGGTAAGGAATTATGTAGCGGTTCATCATGCAACTTATTCACCTCCATTTATGGATCAGACACAGACCATGTTTGCTTCTGGTTTAGGTCCCTGCTTTGAGTTTTTCCAGTTGTTTTGCATCCATGGGTTTAGTGTCAGGGAACTAACTGAATTAGACTTTAAGCCTTTTCCATCATCCATGGGGTAGTCCTTTACTGAGCCATCTATGTGTAATCGTGTTTTGAAAAATAAATTAGTGTTGTGCAGTAGCAGTGTGAATGATAGGAGGCAGATGATAGGGTTAGTTAAGTATTTTAATTAGTTTGGACTGTCTTCTTTACATGTTGCCCACAAAGTGATTGACGAGGATTCTGAGAGAGATGTGTTTTATTTTAAGTTGTTCCTTGGATTTTATTCTTGCTGTATGTTGAGCTTTTAAGTCCTTTTTTTTTGGGTTCTCGATGCTCACAGGGAAAGACATGCTAATTAAATGATGTTTGGGTCAGTGGTGGATGTATGTTGAGCTTTTAAAGTCCTTTTTTCGGGTTCTTGATGCTCTTAGGGAAAGACATGCTAATTAATGATGTTTGGGTCAGTGGTGGATGAAAGAGACTGTGATAAGAGGTCTTTGTGTTTGTGCATTTCATGTTTTTATGGATTTCATACTTGGCTTAAAGATGCTATTAATTTGGTCTTTGGTTATGTTGTTTCGTTGATAGAGATCTATATTGTTTCGGTTTTTGCATGTCATGTTCATGGTCCTTTTCTATGCAGTTGCTTTATAATGGAGCAGCTTCAGAAAAATTCAGTCCTTCACATGACATTAGACAAGGCGACCCTTTTTCTTGGTATATTTTATGTATCATGCATGGAAGAATTTACTCATTTAATTACATAACAAGTGCATATTAGAAAATGGAATCCTGTAGGGTTGGAAAAGATGGGTCTTGCATTTCACATTTGTTTTTCGTTGGTGATTAAATACACTGTGGAGTCCTCTGTAAAATCATATTGATGTTATTTTGGGATGCTTAAAGAAGTTGTGTGCCTCATTTGGTAAAAAAATTGGTGTTTTCAAAACCAATATTTTCTTCTCCAAAAACACTTATAAACAGGTATCAAATGCAATCAGCAATGTAGATGGTTTTGTATTGATATCTGACCTCAAAGATATTGTTGAGAGAGTTTAGAGCAAATTGTCAGCTTTGAAAAATAATCAATTTTTCTGTAGCCGGAGGAGTCGCACTCTGCATTTTTGTAGTCCATACTATACTGGTGTATACAATGTAGACATCTCATCTCCCCTGGGCACGCGAGGCTATTGACAAAGTGCATCAAAGTTTTGTTGGGGGGATACGATAGAGCACATAAGAGTGCACTTGATGAACTGAAGGACTTGTGTCATTAAAGATTATCTGGGGATTAATGACCCAAGCTGATTTCTTAAATTTTTTTTTAAAGATGATATAATGACTTTTAGTCAGTTGGGTTTGGTTCCAAAGAGAAAAGGGTCCATGTCCAATATTTGGCAGAAGGTTTTCTTATAAAGAGTGAGTTGTGGATGGCCGGGGAAGGATAGTTGATAAATTTTTGGAAGATTAATGAGTGAATAATGTAGGCATTTTGGTTGTTCATGTTCTACATGAAGGAGTTCCAAAGCTTAATAACGTGAAAGCTTAATTTTATGATGTAGAACCCATGAACCAGGTGGTGAATTCTCTGTTGTTACAGCCTACCATTGCATATCCTGTGATGATTGGAGCTTGCTTGATGATCTGTGTTAAAGTATTAAGTGGCCAGGTTTGGAATCTTTTCATGGCTTGCAATCCATAAAAGATGTTCATTCTTCATTTGACATATTTGTCTATATATAGATCTGCAAGCAGATTGAGGAAGATGTAATCTCACACATCATGCAACTGCCATCTTTTTCCTTGGTTATATCAGGTTCCCTTTGTTGGGCATTACACGGTTAGGCATGATACAACTACTTTTGAGTCTATTCACTATGTAGAGCTTCATGTCAAATTTCTCTTAGTGCTGCTATTTCATTACATAATGAAACCCAACACACCTCAACATTTTTCTGGCCACAGTTTTATAAACTTTGAACGTTCACATTTTTTTCTGTTAAAAATTTAATTATTTATCCGCCTGCTCGAGCCACTTGACTACTTATCATCCTATCTTGGCACAATTTGACAGTGCATCAAAATCCACGAGATCCTCCAGAGATTCCTGATAAACACAATCTGCAATTTGTATGAAGCAACAAAGATGGATACCAAAATAATTAAACAAGCTCCCACCGGAGGAGTATTGCAGAAAACATCTGAACTAGTTACGACCAGCTAGTACTGTGCTATACAACCTTCTCCTGGAGAAAGAAATCGAATGTGTATTTCTGGTCAAGGACTAAAGGGAAACGGAAGCAGGTATTTTACAAGGAATATCGCATCCAGGCTACCTTGTTACAATCAAGTCTACTAACCCTTTACCGCCTGCTACGATGGCGATGGCGATCGAATGAATAATCCCGATATGAATAATCCGTGTCATAGTCATCCGGGCTGTTATCAGTCCTGTACCTCGCTGAGCCGATATCCTGTGGCGAAGAACGTTTTCTTAAGGATGAGTTTGATGTGGAACCATGGCTTACAAAATCTTCATGTACCAAAGAGCTCCTTCCTCTATCAGAATTGGACCTCCCAAAGGCAGGGGCCAGATCTCTTGGGCTGTCAGAACTGTAACTAGAATCATAATGACCATACCTTGGAGGGTAACTAGACATGGATGGGCTAAGCACCGAATCAACACCTGGAGGCCCATCATCCCTATACTGTCTTTGCTCGTGATGATGCCATCTACCTGTAGCTTCTGAAGAATATTTCAATCTATGCTGCGATCGGTGCCTCCATGGATCAGAACTTGTAGGCCCAACTTCCCAGAGTCTTTGATCTGCATTTTCTGGGATTGCCGCATTTATTCCAGGAAATTCAACTGACATTTTCCTCTGTGGTTCAGGAGGAGGGTCTGTTTCCGTAATCTCCCCATCTTCCTGTTCCTCATTGACATCCCCATCAGCAAATATTGTGATCCCTGATGGCTGGTCCTCGTCATCGGGATCTGCAATACGAGCATAAAGAGATTATGATGGCAAAAATACTTGTGAATAAATAAAAGCTGCCAAAAACAATGACTTCAGTTATTGGGGATGGCAGCGACAATGAAAACAAAACAACCTTCACCACCAATAACATGGGGCAATTTGTAGTTTATCAAATGGAAACAAAACCGCAAATGTAGTTAATAGCATAACCTGGAATTATCATGATGTTCTGTAGTCTCTTCTTGTATGTGGGAGGTGATTACCTCAAGCATCATTTCTAACATGCTCAATAATCTCTACTGGAGTCCTAACTGCCTTTAATATGCATGGCCTCAAGTTCAGGGAAAACAAAGTTTTGATCTACATTTACAGTAGCAGAGACATTAAATCTAATTGGCTCGGAATATGGTTATTGCCTCCATTGAAAATTCAGGTACTTGTCGGACCAAAATCTCCAAAGAGCAAGAAGATGGATAGTGATAGCTTTCTCTGACCTTAGGTAAATTTGGTACTCACTGTGCACTAGCATCAGCCTATCAGCTTAGGTGAACTATGCAACAGCTACAACGAAGCCTCAATCCAAGAACTAGCTGAGGTCAGCTAAAGCTTATTTGAGCTATGAAGTGCAAAATATTAGCAAGAATTTGGAATCCTAATTTTCTTTGGGCTACATTAGCTTTTCTTATCCTTGCTGGCCTCCAACCACACTAGCTTAGATGACATTTACCAAACAAAGTCGGTCACTACATTTACAAAACCACTAACATAAATTAAAAACTAGGCCTCCAATCCATGCAACAACCAAGGGCAACAGGAGAGAATTTATGTCATGATCCTTGAATACCTTATTCAAATTCTATAAAGGACCACATTTTCCTGGTGAGCAAATTGGCAAAAAAATAAGAATACCAGACAACGTAGAAGGAAACCAAAATCAACAGAGCAATATCCGACAAAGAGGTGAAATGGACTGCATTACCTAGATATCCTGGCGGGTATCCCAGCTCTTGCATTCTGTTAAGCCATGGTGGAGGATCAAGTTCCTGCATAACAAATTCCAAAAAAAGGGAAAAACAAATCTCATGAGCAAAGTGGGGGGGGGGGGGGGGTGATAGGAGAAACAAATGATACGATGTAGTAAGCTCTTACCCCAAGACCTAAAAGTTTTCGTGTTTCAGTGTCAAGAGAACCTGGCTTCAAACCATCATACTTTCCACCTGAAGAGCTCTGATAATAGCGTGTTGGATTGCGGGAACTAGAATTCTGATTTCGCTTGAACTTGTGTTGTTTGCGAGCATTATTAACAGCAGCATTATCACGAGGCTTAGGGCATTCCTTCAAAGAGTGGTTGTACGAAGCACAGTTATAACAACGTGCAGCATCACCTACTATCTCCAAGCCTCTATAGAAATGGAAGGCAATAGCTAATATATGATAAACAATGTGCAGGAACCCTCATAAAACAAATATATAATATAAGAAGAATCACTGGTTGAATCAGAAAACTGACAGAAGAATAGAATTATAATTAATGAATTACTATGTCTTGACAGGTTTGCACCAGGAAAATTGGCCCCATAAAATCATCAATGGATTATTATCTGATGCAAAATGCAAGATCCTTGTTATATAGATGAAGGATATGAATGCAGCAACTATTCTAATGGGTTGAACAAACTTGAGTTTCTAATGATCTTTCTCAGATCCTCTTTTCATTAAAGTCTGTAATTAGTTACACATTCCAAGTTGCCAATGGAAATGAAAAACAAGGTTATAGTGATTCTCGGTGATAAACACGCATCCACATGGATATCCCTTGTGGTTAACTACTCTCCAATACATTATATTTTGCCCACCCATGACATACAATGCCCCCATCACAATCAAAAAATCATCACGAATGCTAATATCCTAAGTTTTTCAACATACATAGCAACCAACAAGTTTTGAGCAACTTATGAGCATGTCGGACACAAACCAAAAAGGTTATATATTCAAAACATGAAATTTGTGAATGGTACATTAGTCAAGATCGTTTACCTTTCGATGTTAATTGGACCATCTGCTGAAGTCAAACCCAATGCATATCCACGATCATACAGAGGCACATAATTACTTTGCAGAGGAATTATGGCATTGTCCTGCTGTTTCCTTGTTTGGTTTTCAATCCAGAAGGTCTACGCATAAAAAACATCAAATGAAAAACGGATGAAACAGAAAAGGCATGCAATCCTAACTTTTAATCTCTTTTAGAGAATATAAATTCAAAAAAGAAAGAATATCATTGTACTATGATGGCGTGGCCTTCACATCTGCTCTACAATGAGTGGAGTGCAGTCATGAGTGAAAATTTTCAGGTAAAAATGGCTTGAGAAGTGTAAAGTAAACTCCAAACCCCATAAAGAAAAGAAGAAAAATCCCACAATTACAAATTGTATAAAAACTGGGAACTCGAACAGAAAATATTTGTACTTTTGTGTATGTAATTTTCCATGGTAATGGATAATGAACTGACCTACAGAGTGATAACAGTGTTCCAAGTAGAGCATGGTTGGCTAATATATGCCTATTAAAATCTTACATTACGAAAGCTCTGTGGTCATTGTTTAGAATATAAACAAGCTCAATATGTGCTTTTTAGATTTTAGCATTAAGAAATAGCTCAAATAATTGCACACCAGTGCAATGAAGGTGCAGTAACACATGCCAGAGATTATCTAAGAACTACATTATCCACTTCCAAACTTTAGGATTCCATATCAAAATTGAAGGGCCTTTCTTTTATTTTTTTTAAGGTCCTTCAACAAAGAGCTCGACCAGGGTTCAGGCCATATACCAAAACAGAATCCCATTCACAAGAAAATGAAACTAGAAAATTTATGATGGAAAATATCTTTGCTATATTTTTTCCTTTAACAAAGGTATATAGTTGTAATCCAACTAGCTTTATTAATAATGCAACGGGTTAATTGCATCACAGAAAATACATCCTGGAGCATCTAATGTTGCGAGAACAAAAAGTTCTTCATGATTAATACTTGGCTAGTCCTTTAACTTAAAAACTATATGCATGCAGGATCAAAGGAAAAAAAAAGAAGGAAATTACCACTGCAGAGGACTTCACCATGCCAATACGTAAAGCGGGAAAGTAAGTGTCTTCACCAGATTGTAGCATCTCGTCAGAATCCTGAAAGAATGAGATACGTAGTTTAGACAAGTCATTGGTTTGATAAAGAATACGAAACATCAGAGAAAATAGCAACAGATTGTCAGCATTCACAATAGGATATCTGAAAAATTCTCTTTCTAATGGAAATGTAAGAATATTTACACTAGATTTTCTACCAGTCCACTCTGGATCATGTGGTGGAAATACTTTCCTAACTTTTCAATGGTCAAGCCAAACCAAGCCTCCCAAACTAGAAAAGATAAAAAGGTGAAATTTTACATATTACCGCAATTTTAAATAGCAGAGAATATCAAGCCTTACATGAGACGAAGAGTTCTGTTGAGCATGCCACTCTGACCACTGTTGTAACAGTTCCTCAAGCTTTTTCTTGCTAGCTCTGGGAAGAGCAAAACAATCACCAAGGAATTCAACAAATGAGAATCCAAGCTAACTCTAATAATATGACATAATGGCTCCAATAATTCCAGAATGATAACAGTCACAGCTATTCAACAAGAAATCTAAACATAAAGTTTTAAATTCTTGAATTTGCAAAGTTATTATGAACACTTCCACCCTGACCTTGTTAAGGAGTTATACATGACATGCACTGAAGGTTGCTCTTCATTATATGTTATCCTTTTTCTCTTAACACCTGATACATCTGGCATATTGGATTAGGGAAAACATGACCAAAAAGGGAGCAATCAGATTAAACTGCAACTGCAAAAGTGATTTTCATGGATATAGCATTCTTCATATTGACTTTCAATTATTAAGGTTATTTGCAGCATACAATTCTGGAAGATAAGTTTTTTTCTGGACTTATGGTCCTCAAAACTAATGGGTCCAATAGAGTTGAGCTGGATAATATACAAATAAAAGGATTAAGTTATCAGAGGTTAAGAAAGGATACGACTGCCATCAACCTTCTCTTGCTGGATAAGACTTTTATTTTGTGTATCAAGGAAACAATCCTCAACATTCCCTGTGATGCTTGAAATATTTGGTTTCTTAGAAACTATAACAGCATCAACCACTTCAATATTCACTTGCCTGACAGGCGAATCAACCAAATCCATGTCAACTTCTGTTTCCACTGCAAAGTGGACTTCTTCAGATCCAATGCCACGTTCCTCAAGCACCAAATTACTCTGATCTGTTGCAGCTTCTTCAGTTCCAGTATTACCTACTTTAGGCGCAGAATACCCTGGATCGACTATAACTTCATCATTTCCAATAACACCTACATTGAGCTCAAAACCCTCCCCATTTTTTGTACCTTCATTGTTTCCAACAGCACCTTCATTGAGCTCCACACGCTCCCCATTTTTCATACGTTCATCATTTCCAACAGCTCCTTCATTGAGCTCCACACTCTCCTCGTCATCCTTACTTTCTTTAGTCTCATTACTACCTAGTTGGGAGTGAGAATCACTTAGCTCTAAATCAGATTTCAAAAGCTCATCATTCCCAGTCCCCATACTTGGATTTAAAAGCAGCTTCACTTCTTGCAAATCCACAGACCAAATCTCCACAAATATCCTGCATGAGACAAAACCTATTTACTTAAAATGAAAACCAACATCTATCACCTATGCCTCTGTGTGTGTGCCTGTGTAAAAACCTCTTGCAATAAAAAGACTCATTATTTCACTTTTAACTGAAAAGAAATTAAGAATGAAACCCTAATTGAGTATTCACAGAAGCACATATTAATATTTATATCAATAACTATCAGTCTTGTATTTGCACTATATAAAATAACAATTGAATCTAAAACAACAAAACAAAACAAAAACAAAGAAACCGCAGTAAAGCCGGAAGATTTGGAAACGGAAAACAAATAAACACCAAAAATGGTTCATCTCAACTAATCTAAACCAATAATAGTCTAAAATTTACCAATTAAAAAAAAGAATTCTTGATTCCAGTAGCTAAAAAAATAGCATTAGTCACTAAATTTATAAAAAACTATAGTCACTAAATTTATAAAAAAACTATAGTCACTAAAAGAAAATAAATACTTGCAGTTACCAATCAATACATTTCTAATTTCTACAACATAAACAACAATGCTCCAATGAACTCAATAATTAATGTCAAACAAACTATAACTCAGTCAAATTAACCATCTTAACAAGAAATTAACTCGCAAATTTAAGAACAAGAGGAAAAATAGAGAAAAACAGGCTAGAAAGAGAGAGAGAGAGGGATAGGGAGTAATAGTTGTTTTCTTCTGATTTACCTGAATTTTCTCAGAAACCAATCAGGAAATACAGTGAGAGAGAGAGAGAGAGAGAGAGAGAGAGAGTTAGGGTTTTGGAAGTGAGGTTTGGTTCAGTTATAGTTACAGTTACACTTGCACACACGAGTGCATAACTTAACAGAAGAAGGCAGAAGCTGAGGCTACCCAATTTTTTGGATCTGTTTTTGATTTTATTTTTTAATTTTCGGTTTCTACGAAATGAGCGGCCTTTTTTTTTTTTTTCCTCTTCTATTACCTAATTATTTGACACGGAGAGGGATATAAAGAGAGATGATGGTATGCTGCAACGCGGTGTATATTAGGCTTTTTATTTTCTGGTATTCGGGAAAGATGTTGCCTTCTTGTGAAATCCTAGCTGTCCGCGTGGCGAGGGACTTTATGATTTCCAAAAAATTGCCATTTGTTTTTACTTTTCAAAAATATTTTTAAAAAAATTTAAAATTTATTTTTATTTTTTTCTATACTTTAAATTAATTATTTTTTATTTTTAGATCATTTTAATATACTAATATCAAAAATATTTTTTTAAAATTAAAAAAAATATTATTTTAATACATTTTCAAGTAAAAAATATTTTAAAAATTAATTCCTACTATATTTCTAAATACTCCTAAAATCACATGTTTAGATCAATGTTATAAAACCGGACCAGCATAATGGCTCAACCTGATATCTATTTGGGTTAGGTTTCATGAAAAAATAAAGAGAATTAATTCATTGTAATCTAGTTAAAAACAAGGATTAACTTGTGGCAATCTCAAAACTAGTTTACTTATTTATTTTTCAATTTTTTTTATAAAAAAATTTTATTTTAATTTTTCTAAGAATATTTTTTTTATGAACCTACACTCAAACACATCTCATTAAATAACTATGATATAAATGGTTATATATATGTATATATATGACATGGGCTCACACTATGTTGGAGGTTTGAATTTTTTTTTTTTGCATAGAAAACAATGTCTAATGCAGTAAACATGTTTTAAAGAAATTTAAATAAAAATGACTCAAATTACAATTCTAATCAAGTTTAATAAATTGATTTTATTCTAATTAGATGATGAAGAAATTGACAATGATAATACATGAACAAGTTTTTTTTTTTTAAAAAAAGATCATAACAACTTGAAAAAAAAACAATTGAAAGTTCATAATTGGATTAAAAAAGAGATAAAAAAAAACTTAACACAAGTGAACTCTAGATAGCGTGATAGACATATAACTTGGATAATAAGAGGTGAACTAACCAGGTTTAACCCACACAATATGTGGTCTAGATTATGAGATCAAGATAACTCGGTATGAAAGAAATTAAAGAAAATGACAAAGTCAATTTATTTTTAAAAAAACAAATGTCGAATGATGAAATAAAAAAATAATAAAAGAAAAAGAATGTTAAACTACATTAACTTTAGAATCTTGTGACCTAGGTCACTAGACCAAAAGAAACATACATGAAAAAACCATGAAATTCAATCCCTAACAAATCAAATGCAAGAGGATGAAATCGAAAAAAAAAAAAATTCAAATGCACAAAAATATCTAAAATAAAAAATAACAATTAAAAAATGAGAGTGAAAATAAAAACAAAAAATAAATCAAAGGGCAAGAACGGTTTTTTAATTGGAGGGTTAAATTGAAAAGGAAAAAAAATAATAACAAGAAAAAAAAAGAACGAGGAACAAATTAGAAAAAAATGCATCACGAACTTGGATTGAATGATGAAGTCAATAATAATAATTTTTTTTAGAAAAGCGCTAAGAAAAAAAATAGATATTAAAAGAAATAAGATGACATTGAAAAAAAAACTATATATGATAAATTAGAATTGAAAATAAATAAAACCTTAACAAAATAGTCAATGATAAAAATTAAAAATTCAAAGAATAAAGACTGAAATTTGTATATCAAGAACAAACAGGACCAACCTATATTTTTCAGGATTAGAGAGAGAGAGAAAAAAAAATCAATTGATAACAAACCATCCCATTGTTGCTTACAAGTGTCACATCAGGAGGAAGAGGAAGCGGTGACTCATCCAACAACAAGGTGTAATAGCATTTTCTTTTACCAGGAAGTACCTCACGTGCCACACAAAAAGCGTGCATGCCTCTCACGCCTTGATGCGTGCACTGCACATACTAGAAGCTGTTTCAAATTAATTAATATTTAATTGATGCTAAAAGAAAAAAAAAATCCTTGATTACCTTGATAATTACACAAAAACCTAAATAAAAAGACTAAAAGATACTTGAAACTATGGTATAATTTTTTGATCTCGATGGCATACCTATTAATTTATTATACATGATTAAATAAAAATACATTTATACCCCTTTTAACTAGTTTATATTCTATTGATTATGGTGCAATTGGATTATTTTACTATACTAAAAAGATGAAAAATGAGTGTTTTAGGGAAAAATATATTTTAACATTGTTTGATAATATTCTTCAATTTATTTTTTAAATTATTTTTCTCTTAAAAAATATTAAACTGATGCTTTTTAAGTGTTTTAGATAATTTTAATATATTAATATAAGAAACAGTAAAATATTATCATTTTAATATATTTTTAATTAAATTATTTTTTACAAAAACACACTACACTTCACATACTACAAAAATTACTACCAAAAATAAACTTAGTAACCACGTATTACCAAAATTAAACTTATTATCCTCCACTTCATAAATCCACAAACAATTATATAAATCCACAAACAATTATATATTAGTAGAGGCGATCTCTATTTTTTTTTTATATGTTGTTTGTTTTTGTTTTGAAAATCATATTACCTGTACTCCTAAAAAAAGTGGGGTGAACCTAACTCTTTCACTGTTTATATGAACCATTTTTTTGCTACTCTAATTTTTATTTTAATTTTAATTGAATTCCTTTTAGTTTGTTTTTTAAAATTTTATCCTTTAATATTATATTAATTTTAAATTAATTTTTATAATTTTTTCGGTTTACTTTTATGATATTATCACGGTTTTAAATAACACATTCAATATTTAGTTGATGCTTAATTTTATAAGCATCTATATTTGTTATCATATTATTAAATAAAAAAATAATTGAAAAAAAAAATTGTTAAACTTAGTAGAGCCCACGATTTGTATTGCGAGTTTAGTATGTTAAACTTGAAACCCAAGTTGATGTAATATATCACTGTCTTAATATTTAAAAAAATATCATCTCAATATTTTTTTAAAAAGCCAAATCATACTTTTTATCCATTGTTTGAGTTGTCTTTGAACTTATAGAGTCAATTAGGTCACATCACGGTAACTCTTATGCAAATTAAACTTTAAACCCAGGCTAGACTAGAAGTTAGATTGAGAGGTTTTAAGATTGACTCATTGGGTTAGATTTTTTTTTTAAAAAAATCCATCTTCCAAATTTTCTCCTATGATTGAATCCTTTGTCTTATTTTCTTTTAAATTTTATCTTTAATATTTGGTTAATTTTAAATTGATCTTCAATCTTCATAATTTGTTTTAGTTTATTTTCTATGAGATTATTGCAGTCTAAAAAAATTATCTTGGTATTTAATTGATACTCAATTTTGTAGGTATCTAAATTTGTTATTATATCATTAAATAAAAAATAGTTTTAAAAAAAAATTGTTAAACCTGGTAAAGTTCATGACTCGGGTTGTAGGTTTAAAATATTAAGATATGAGACTCGAGTTGATCAAATATATTATCATCTTAATATTTAAATAAAATGGTGTTACTTTCAATTTATCTTTAAGTTAAACAATGATCTTTATTAATTATTTAGGTTGCTTTTAGATTTACCACGCCAATTAGGTTATGTCAAAACAACTTTCATGCAAATTAGTTTTAAGCTCAAACTAGATAAGAATTCAGATTCAGAGGTTTGAATGTTAACCTGCTGGGTCAAATTTAATAACAATACTAAATAACTTCACGTGAACTTGACATTTTCTTTTATATTTTTAAAAGAATATTGATGAACATAACACCAATAACTAAACTAGGAAAATATATATACAGTACTGCAGAGTATTTACAGAGTATCGGGGATGTTTTCCCATACAGAATATTAGTGAAATAAAAAATCGAGCCTACAATCTAACTCAAAATTCTCTGTAGGAGTTTTATTCAGTCCAATCCAAATCCAATGTAGCTGCTATATTTGGCTGTGTGGTAGCATGGACTTGTGATGCATTATTAGGAAGCCAACAGATATGAACAGCATGCCTTCGTTATATATATTTTTTTCTTAAATACTAGAATCCATCATTGCTGTCCAACTTAAGAAATGAAGTTATTCTGTGTCCTTTCAAGGATGAATTTAAAATAAAAAAGAGGATTTAGGACTAACTTTTGATGGAAACAAGAAAGAAGTAAAGGAGGACTGTTTGCTGAGTTGAGAAGGCAAGCAAGGAACCTAGCAAAGGATCCTACAAGTAGATCTCAAGATTTAGCTGCCCTGATGGGCATAAAGTAAGATCTCCAAGACTCTGTTGGAAGAGGTCAAGAATTCAAAACGTAAAACTCTTTATATGCAAGTGCAGCAGCTATAAGCTGCTCTTTCAAGAGCGAAAGAAGAATCACTTGGACTAGCAAAATTAAAACCAACAGTTTTCAAGCTTGAAGTGAACATTAATTTCACCTATTCTCACTTCCAATATACACGAATTTGCTTAACATGTCTGCATTAACCTCTGAAGACAATCGCTACAGATGTTGCAGGACTATCAAAGGCTGTCTAGCCTTACACGTGTATAAACTTCTCTGTTGGCATATTGCACACCTGTCTGCAATCTAGTTAGTTGAAGACAACGTCTTTCTTCTCTTTAACCACATGCTACTAGTTCTGCCACTGCCTGTTGCTGATTCCACCACTTTCCCCTCATCATTCAACTCCTCTTCTGTCAGCTCTTGCTCCATAAAAAATGGATTGGCATACCCTTTTGAGCTTGATGTTGGCTCTGATGAACTTCTATGGTAGCCTTTCTCAAAGATATCATCATCACTTGAACTTTCTGTTTCAACAGGTGCTCTTGCCTTTCCCTTTCCCTTAGCTGAGGACTGGTTCTCTTCGTGAAAGTCCCGGTCAGAATCTTTCTCTTTGCTGCTTTCTCCAGAAGATGCATTACTTAGTGTGTGAAAAATAGTGACGCTTTCTTTCCTTGCACTTTGAAAAGAATAGCTCCTTGATTTCCCATCATATACTGGAAGGAGAGACTCTGACCGCAAGCCCTTTCCATCCCTGCCTAAACTGTATGTTGTTGAGAGCTTCCTTGATATGCTCTCTCTTTCTCGTACCAAGTCCCCTATTTCTTCAATGACTTCATGAGCCACTGCTTCGTTTGCAGCCTTCTTCTCGAGTTGCGTGATTGTCCTATCAAATTCTTTCTTCTTAAGTTGGAGAGAACGCTGATAGGAATAAAAAAGGTCAACACAACATAATAACATGGAAGAAGTCAGCAAAGGATAGAAGGGAGTGATTGATCTTACTCTCTGTTCAAGGAAACTTCCCAAGCCTTGATCTTGAAGCTTCTTTTTCGTCCAAAATATGCAGCAGAATCGTACAAGTCCAGCTAAAATTACCAAGAGCATGGATTCAAGTAACAAGAACAGCAGTATTGTCCTTTCATTACCTGAAAGAACGAGTAATATTAATTAGCTTTTTTCAAGTGTTGTGTTTCTACTCGGAAGAATTTGCGTCTTGCCTGTGTAGATACTATGATGCCTGGGCCTTGCTTGTGAGCAAGTAGATAAAAGCTTCTGATCTGGAAACAAATAAATGATTACATTCTATTCACATTATGAATGATAAAAATTGAAAAGAGAGTTGCAAGAACAATTACGTTTGCTACGGCAAGGCAGTGGTTTGCCAGTCCCTGCAGCATTCACAATCACAAAAGCTGAGACATGACTCATATAAGAGCTTATTATCAAGTTCAAAAAACTTATTATATGCAAATGTCTATATACATTTGGTAACTAGTTCCACTTCGGTCACAACATTCATAAACAAACACTTGAGATTTTAGGATTACATAGAAAAATGATGCGGATTACAAGATCAAGAAGTGGGCTTTAAACCATCAGATGATCAGTTCTCTTAAAAGGGTGACACGTTCTTGTAGAAAGTGTTAATATAATGATGATCTGGATTTCCCTTTTCTTTTGAAACAACAGATTAATTACATATTCACAAGGCCAAATAGTTTCAGACCTTGGCACATATGCTTTGTGAATCGAAACTTACTTGAAGCAGCTATAAAAGAAAGAAGAAGTCCCTCATCCAGTACAAAGTTTTTCAGATCACTTTGAGAAAGCATGGATGAGACTTTACCTGACAATCAAAATATGAAAGCATTTGGAGTGACTAAGAAATAGATCATTATAAGAGAACGTTGAAGCTAGATGAAATTCTAAGAAATTATGCCACATGAAGACTAAAATTACCAGGATAGCTTTCAGACCAGTGGATCACACCAGTAGCTGGAACCAACATAGTGAACAGTACACCTTTTGGTTTCATTGCTGAGACACAAGTAGATTCACCAACTGTGTGGACAACTTTTCCTTCCATCTCAGTCTGGGACATATAAACAGCATTGCCGGAGCAATCTAAATGTGGGCTTACTTGAATAACATAATCTTGTTCAGATGCTTTTGAGTATTTCTTTAGGGCTCCGGTTGGTGAGATTGAGTACAGGAATCCATCCAGTGAACCGATAGATACCCAACCTGTCATGGCATTTATGCAACAAACAAATTAATGTTGTCAGTTATGACAGCAGCCCAAATTTTTGACGAAGTTCATATCAATTTCCCCGAGGATTACTGATGACTTGAATCCAAACTAGACATTTGTTTGATACCAGTGTACCTATCATATTTAAGGTATTCACTCGTATGATGACTGGAAACAGAAGCATGATACTCATGGTGGAATGTCCAACGTTATCTCAGATTAAGTGAAACTAAGACTATGTTTTTACCACCAAGAGGCACAAATTCATATGAGGAGGTTAATAGGTCTTAGAATGAAAAGAAAACAGACAGAAGCAAAAGAATGGATGTGTTAATAGGAAACTGTAGATAGACTTGGATGATAAAAGTGCTTCAGCATGCGATCCAAGAAACTGGAATTTCTGGCTTTACACCGAATATTTTTAGTCTAAACTTGTCCTGCATTAAGGCTATCACTAACTTCTTTGTATTTCCCCTGCCACTGCTGCCTAATCCAACCCCATAATATTTACCTATTTGTGGCACAAAGTCATTCTGATCTTTATCTAGCAGCAATCAGTCCTTAAATATGTCGGCACACCGCGCATAAACTCTGCTTTTGATCAATTTTGGCATCTAATTGATCTCAAATTAAGACTATGATATAACAGTTAGAACAACTCTTCAATTTTATGTAAAAAGAAAAAAGAAAAACTACAGATTTACCGTTGGAGTCCACAACCGGTTCGCATTCTGCTGAACCTAACGGTCCAATACTCGTCTGCCACAAAATATTACCCTTCAAGACATCTAGAGTCAACACAAGTGACAGTGGGGGTACTGTCACATACAACCGGCCATTGTTTCCAGGTGTAACAGTGAAGTTTTTGTCAAATGAGCTTAGATCCTGAACCCAATTAAAGTGAGGACTGCGAAGAGACAATGAATATAATTCTCCTGCATTATTTGAAATCTGCAAGTGCAAAACAAAATTCATGTCCATAAGCTTAAGATGTGCGCAAAAAGGACTAATCCTGATTCATGCATTATAAAAGAAAGAAAGAAAGAAAATTTGATGAGTGCTTGAAATCAAAGAAAGCCTGAAACTTAACATTCACATGCAATTCTGCTAGAAAAATTAGCAAGTTACTTCGGCAAGGAAATTGTTGTGTATGAACAAGAGCATGCAATATATATCAGTGTAAGCATTGTGAAGCAAAGCACTATCAGTGCAAACATTGTGGAGAAACGTTGCTCAAAGCTGTAGTGAACCTTACATATAGACTAGCCTCACATCGATCAACCACAGGAGATGAACTGAAAGAACAATCTTTTACACCTTTTCTACAACCTAAACTGTATCCATACTGGTAAAGCACAGCTCCAGCACTCCAGTGTAGCTTCCCATGCATCTCATAAGCAAATAGTCCTCGGTTCTTAATATTGATAAATACAGACGAACTCAATGTACTCGCTGCAAGCCCGATGATATCGCCTGCTCCTGCTTGACCTTTTTCTGGACCAAAGAAAACTTCTACTGCTGGTGGAGAAGATCTAACATCACTAAAATTGATTCTCAAAACTCTGTTCTCTGCAACCAAATATAGCTGCCAATAAAATTCACAAATCAACAGACATAGAACACTAAGGCTTTTAAAACATCACGTCTATGGTGCACATCTCTACCAAACAATCATAGGCAGAAACCTAAAAACAACCAAAGTTTTATCTGTGATTTCTAAACATGCCCTCTAAAATTCAGGAAAACTGCTTACCTTTCCTACAGTTCCATGAACTGGAGCCATGCTTGCATTGCAAGCATAACTCAAATATGAGGTCCAAGCAATAGACCCATTACTTTCAAACGCATACAAAGTCTTTTCACTACAAATGTAAATCCTTCCATCCTCTCCAATAAGAGGCCTTGACAGCCTTAAATCAGTTCTTACTAAAGGCCCTTCACCTGAAAAAACAATTATGTTTCGCATTAGGAAGTATTTTCTCCAGTAATACAATGGCAACCATTTACCAAGAAATCAATCACAAGCATCATCGTGTTTCATCAAACTATTGCTCTAATTTATCTCCTTGGAGCATAGCAACAATGTAATTATTTGATGATCACCGAATCTTGACATATGGAGATTGTACTTGGCACATTAACTCATGAACCCAAAATTATTTTTTAAAAAAAAAACTCAAACAAGGGTTGTGCAGTTTATCATACTTGAAACCTTTTAACTTGTCCCATTTTTCTTTCTAGGCAACCAAACATAAATTTAACGCAAACAATTAGAAAATAACAATTTGAACATGTTTTCGAGACATAAATTAGAGGGGGAAGACAGAATACTCACGAGGGTAATTTTGTGATTCTGTGAAAACTGAAGCAATAACTAGCAGCAAGAAGAGAAGAGTTTCAACTGCCATTGAAGAGATTGCTGAGAGGGATAGAGAGAAATTGAATTTATTTTATGGTTTTAATTTCTATGGTCGCCTAAAAAAAATAACGGTTACATAACTGCTGGGTTTGTGGCGGGAACAGCACGACCGGCCGGTTTTCTCCCAAATGAGATGTCTTGGAACGTGCCACGTTTCCCAAGTCTTCAAAATCTTTAAATTCATCCCTTTTATCCATTCTTTTTTAAGAAATAAAGAGTGTGACAAATAAACATGGTTGTGTAGGAATAACATGAAAAAAAAAACATTAGGTTATTAAGTCAATCTGTGTATTTGTATTAACTAGGCCGATTATTTTTATTAAAAGAATATTATTTTGTTATTTTAAAAAAAAACTATTGGTGGTAACATCATCATGTCTAAACTGAATTTTAAAAAGACCTACATAACTTAGATATAATACAATGCATGATAAAGAGATTTTATTAATAAGAA
>Ga0325405_1000213_pt1 | contig 54803 bp, 28 predicted proteins | sample PopdelMetagenome_21_FD_205663 | JGI IMG/M metagenome (GOLD analysis project Ga0325405, IMG submission 205663) | Populus deltoides microbial communities from Bellville, Georgia, United States - Xylem-Control-R2 | ecosystem: Host-associated > Plants > Phyllosphere > Stem > Wood/Secondary xylem...
TTTTTTGACCTTTCTAACATAAACAGACCAAATTTAAAACAACCATATCTTCTTACACAAAAGTCCAATGCAATCATGGTTGGACAATCTAGAAAGAACATGTTCTGAACTTGAAATCCACCTAGATTAGTCTTGTTTTCACATGCAATGGATGACTTTAAATTCAGGTTCAAATTCATTTGCTGTTCTGACCATAAACAGCATCAATTCCTTCACTTATTTGCATATCAACTCAAATTCAAGTAGCCGAGCATCAAAAGAACCATTAAGGGCTTTTTCCATCTCCAAGTTTCAATTGTAGGCAAATAAACATCCTTGAACCAATTTTAAACTGATTGCTAATTTTTAACTCCGACGCAGCTTCAATCATTCCAATTTGACTCGTCAAGGCCCTTTGTAGTTGTTTCGCTCTCGCTCTTGTCATTAGACCATCTGAATCCTCTTGCATATTAGTTTTAGCTTTACAAGATGGATTATAATTCCCATGATGCACATCATCAACCCCGGGTTGAAAATGATTTGTCCTCAAATCAGAATCGTCATCGTCATCTAAGTATGGAGTCAAGTCTTTCACATTAAAAGTAGCTGATACGTTGTAATCACCAGGAAGATCTACCTTATACGCATTGTCATTCACCTTCTCTATAATCCGAAATGGACTATCAGCTCTTGGCATCAACTTGGACTTGCGTTTGCTTGGGAATCTGCCCTTGCTAATATGAATCCAAACAAGATCTCGAGGTTTAAACCTAACCATTTTCCGCCCCTTGTTAGCTTGTTTAGCATACTTTGTCGTTTTCTCCTCAATATGTAATCGAACCTGCTCCTGTAGTTTCTTCATCAATTCTGCCTTTCTAATTCCATCCATAGATGTCCTCTCATCAATTGGAATATGAATAAGATCAATAGGAACACAAGGATTAAAGCCATACACAACCTCAAATGGTGAAAATTTTGTAGCCCCATGCACACTACGATTATATGCAAACTCTACAATAGGCAAACAAGTATCCCAACTCTTCAAATTCTTATGTATAACAGCTCGTAACAAAGAAGATAAAGTTCGGTTTACTACCTCAGTTTGTCCATCAGTTTGTGGATGACATGCCGTACTGAAAAGTAACTTCGTTCCAAGCTTCCTCCAAAGAGTCTTCCAAAAGTGGCTTAAGAACTTTGTATCACGATCAGAGACACTCCAAAGAGTCTTCCAAAAGTGGCTTAAGAACTTTGTATCACGATCAGAGACAATGCTTTTAGGAACTCCATGCAAACGAACAATCTCTTAAAAGAACAAATAAGCAACATGTACTGCATCGTCAGTTTTGTTGCAAGGAATGAAATGAGACATTTTGGAGAATCGATCAACCATGACCATTATTGAATCCTTTCCACACTGTGTTCTTGGTAACCCAAGTACAAAGTCCATGCTAACATCCATCCATGGTTGCTCTGGAATAGGCAGTGGCATATACAGTCCATATGCATTCTCTTTACCCTTAGCTTTCTTGCAAATAACACATCTCTCAATCACCTTGTACACATCCCTTAACATGCTAGGCCAAAAGAAATGTTCTTTCAGCAGCTCATAAGTCTTCTTCTCCCCAAAATGACCACAAACCACCACCATGAGCCTCTCGCACAAGCAACTCCCATAACGATCCTGAAGGAATACACATTCTGCCCATTTTGAACAAGTAACCTTCATGCATAAAGAACCCATCACAAGCTCCCTTTGCACATTCGACAACCACATTAGTAAAACTGCCTACCTTCCCTTGCTGCATGTCCACGAGAAGGAGAAAGAGGAATAGTGTCGCTCAAAACAACACTAGTCTGTTCTTTTTTTTAACAAGAAACGATGTTGTTTTATACAAAACACGCTGTTTCATTTAAATATGGCGCAAGCATACTTGTTTCCAAATCAGTCCTTAATTTATCCTTTGTTCTTTTAAGTCCTCAAAAATGTAATTTTGATTTTAAGAATTAATTCAATTGCATCCCTTCCAATTTCAACCGCCGCCCCTATAGTTGGCCGCCTTTTTCACTTTAGTCCTCGGTTTTGAATTTGTGCATTTTGACCCTTAATTGATTAATAAACTTAAAATTTCTTCAATTTGGTCCTTGATTCGATTAATTAAAACCCCTCTATTTATGCATCTTTTCCAATTTGGTCCTTGGTTTTGGATTTTCTCAATTAAGTCCCTAATTGGCTATCAAACTTCAATATTTATGCAATTAAGCCTTGATTTGACCAAATCAACTCTTAAAAATTATAATTTGACCCCAAAACTTTAATTTCTTCCAATTAGAGCCCAAATTGACTTAAAAATTCATTTTTCTTACAATCAAATCCTCTGTAAATTCAATTAAACCTTCAATAAAATCCAATAAAATCTATAAACATCCAATTTTAGACTTTTCTCCTCAAATTAACTTTTCTTTTTCCAATAGGGCTCTCATCATTTAAGAATATACTGTCAAAATTTCAATCTTTGTATTTTTTAACCTTCTTAATCAATTGTTCTGACCATTTTCCGCGTGCTCCAGCCTTCTATTACTATTATTATTTGCTAATTTCTTCGGACTATATATTTATATTTTTTTTCCTTTTTTGTGTAGGGATCCAAAAATAGGTTACAACAGATGCCCCCTCTTTATAATACTTACGGAGCAGAGATTTTGCGAAGTAAGTTTTATAAAGATAAACAAAACTGAACTTTCAAAACTGATATTATCGAAGCTTGATCAATATAAATGTTTATCTTTATAACAATCCTCCTCTGCCCGAAACTAAGATCAAAACTTAGTCATCTTGAGATCCCAATCTGGCGATCCTTTGAATTCTAACTTCGGTTCGATTAACATGGAATTCCATCTGAGATCCTTTTTGGTGATCTCTTTTAATTAAAAAATCTATATTTGTAGTTTGGCCAACCTGAAATCCCATCTGGCAATTTCCCTTAGCCAAAGCTAATATCGGTGTTACAGTTGGGTTAACCTAAGATCCCTTATGGCGACCTCCTTTAACCAAAACCAAAAATTTATAATTGTTGCTCAATCAACCTGGAATCCCATCTGGTGATTCCCTTTAACCAAAGCTGAAATATGAGATCCCTTCTGGCGACCTCCTTTAACCAAAACCAAAATATGAGATCCCTTCTAGTGACCTCCTTTAAGCAAAACTAAAAAACTATATTTGTAACTCGGTCAACCTGGAATCCCATCTGACGATTCCCTCTAATTAAAGCTGAAATATGAGATCCCTTCTGGCGACCTCCTTTGACCAAATTCAAAATATGAGATCCCTTCTAGCGACCTCCTTTAACCAAATCCAAAATATGAGATCCTTTTTGGCGACCTTCTTTAACCAAATCTAAAATATGAGATCCCTTCTGGCGACCTCCTTTGACCAAAGCTGAAACATGAGATCCCTTCTGGAAACCTCCTTTAACCAAAGCTGATATCGGTATTGCGATTGGGTTAACCTGAGATCCCTTCTGGCGATCTCTTTTAACCAAAACCAAAAATCTATGTTTGTAGCTCGGTCAAACCTGGAATCCCATCTGGCGATTCCCTTCAACCAAAGCTAAAATCGGTGTTGCGATTGGGTTAACCTGAGATCTTTTCTGGTGACCTCCTTTAACCAAAACCAAAAAATCTATTTTTGTAGCTCGGTCAACCTGGAATCCCATCTGGCGATTCCCTTTAACCAAAGCTGATATCGATGTTGTTCTTCCTGATGGCAGGGTTTGAACTTTTCATTTTCTTTTAAAAATTTCCTAATTGGTTCTTCTCACTTTATTATTGTTCCAAAATCAAAACCGAGATTCTTTGCTATCATCAACTCAATGATTCTTTCTTCGTCCATAATCTTGTTGGATTACATTAAGGATTCCTCCTGTAACGATTCAAAAAACATATATGCAATGATTTATGATTAGATGCCATGCATGCTTTCTTACCTGGTTTTGAAACATAGGTCCCATCATCTCCTTCTATTTTATGAGCTTGCTTTTGAAGTCGTATGTTGGATTCATTTCTCGTGCTGCCTCTTTTTACCTATCATATCTTTGAGAAGAAGTCTTCGACTTTCTACAAGTAGCTTTTTTCAAAATGTATGACTTGTCATTGCCTTCTTTGTCATGCTTTTGTCAAATGCTTTAACTTATCTTTTCAAATCTACGGGCTCTCATCCCATTTTAAAATCACGTAAAACTTTTCATGAAATATCTTTTATTGCCCCCGGTGCAGGGTGTGATCCTAGTTCAGGTTTTTATAAAGAAGAAATTCATTCCGGCTCAAACAGGACCACCAACGATAAACTCTTTAGAGAGTGAAGGGATAATGAATTTTTCTCATTTAAAAATGCACATTATTAGGATTGATAAACTCTGTTTTTATCTTGAAAGAAATTTACAGGTGATTTATCAATTCATTATGCTATCTAGAGGTAAGGTTGTACTTCAGGGGTAGCTTTTCTTAAATTTCATCTTTGACGGATTTATGCATAATCTCATCATTTATTTAAAGAAAAGGTGGGCTCAAAGACAAACACAAAATCTAGCTGACATCATGAGCCTTGATTGTCAACTAGAGAAAATAAAAGCAAACCAAAAGCAATGACAAAAGCATGCTAAGGCAAACAAAGTTGGTTTACATTTTGAAAAACTACTGGAGCTTTTTGGGTCACCCCGTTCTAAATCTTCTCACCCTGAGCCAACTTGCGCCCAAAGGTCTTGGCGGAGACTTTTTCTAGTGTGTGGACAATCAGTTGTGGCAGTGCTTCATCTTCCTTCCCCACCTGTGTTTTCTTGTCATCTCTTTTGATCTCACCTTCTTCATCATTGACAATTCTTGACCGAGGTTTTCCAATCCTTTATCCACTATTACTTGCGGTATGACTAGGTAATGGATTTGAATTGATGTTGGATGTGTTTTCAAATGACACCCGTCCTATCTTGATGAGCTCCAATAATCTTTTCTTGAAAGAGTAGCACGTTTCAAGACCATGCCCGGGAATACCAGCATGGTACTCGCAAGTTAACTTGGGCTTGTACCAGATAGGGAATGGTGGTTGTAGTGGTAATGTGGGGATAGGAGCTATTTGTCCAATGCTCAACAGTTTGACATACATGTCCTTCAAAGGCATGGGTAATGGCGGCAGTTGTTCTAAAATGTATTTGGTATTTGGTTGTTTGACTGGTTATTTGTTCGATTAGGGGAAAAAGGTTTGCTAAAGTTCACGTGGGCAACATGAGAGGTAGGTACTTGTGGGTTATATGAATCCACTCTCTTGCCCTTGTACCCACCTTCCAAATTGTTAACGTCACCTTCCATTTTTCTTCAATAAAACCCTTCTTCTCCAATGGCTCAACTATGCGTCCACCTTTAATACCTTGTTCTATTCTTTCCGCTATGCATACAACATCGTAGAAATGTTGAGATGAGCTACCCATTAGGTGCTCATAATATGGTGCCTTGAAGGTATTGGCAAATAAAGTAACCATCTCTGTTTCTATTAAAGGGGGTTGGACATGTGTGGCCTCATTCCTCCACCTTTGTGCATATGCCCTTACTGACTTTTGGCTCCTTTTCTCCATTGACATTAGACTTGTTCGATCCGGAGCGATTTCCAGGTTAAACTTGTACTGCTTAAAGAACGCCTCCACCAAATCTCTCCAGCTCCTGATCCTAACACTGTCTAACCTCATGTACCAGCTCAAAGTAGATCCTACGAGGCTATCTTGAAAGAAATAGATAAGCAATTTATCATCACGAATTACTTCTACCATTTTGTTGCAGTAGGATCGAATGTAAGTGTTTAGGCATTCCAAATCGGTGTACTTAATGAAATCTGGTATCCTAAAATCCTTTAGCACCACAATATTTGGTACCAAACATACTTCGGCTGCTCGCATAGGGTCAAACCAGTCATTACCCTCAACTACCCTTATCTTTCTTCTAAAGCAAATAGTTTATCCTGGTCCATCAAACTAGGAGATCTATTATCCGGGGTTCCCTCTGCTGTTAAGTCCACATTGATCAAAGCATGAGTTGGCTGGATAGGGGTGATAGGCACAAAATGTTGTTCATTGGCCGAGTTTGCCCCCTGGTTTTGAGATGCTTAAGGGATGTGAGCTGCTGGCGCTCTTTTAGGCGGTTGTGCTGATGTTCCCTCCCCATTCTTAGCTCTTAGAAGTTGCTCGAGTAGGTCGGTCAGCCGAGCAACTTTGTTTTTTACGGATTCCAACTCGGTCTAATAATGTGACTCTAAGTGAGGTCTTTCTTCGTTCTCCATCCTCGATCTGGATCGGGTGTGGTGGACTTTGGATGTGGGACCTATGTTTCACGATCTGGAATGCATATAATAAATTAAAAACAAAATACGTGATGAAAATATGATGCACATGTGATGTGTATTTTTTAGAGCTGATTCATGACTTTTGTAATCCTTTAGGCAAGATTTCTGAGTCGATTTGATTACTGTAAAGAAGGGTTTGCCAAGTACTTATCATAGCAGCTTACTAAAACACATATTTTACAAAGAAAGATGATTTTAGCTCAAAAACCTCTATTGATGAGTTTAACATTATTAATCTTGATGCAAATAAAAGTAGGATACACATCCTAAGGACAAGCTCTATTTATTAAGTGAGAATGGGTAGGTTTTCTATCTAGTCTTGAAGGGTCTCATATCTGCCCAGTGACGTTCTTCGTAAAGACAGTATGGGGGCGTTGCAAAGAACAGTTAAGGCACGTATGCCCATTAAGCAGGCACTCAGATATGAGTTGGGTGTTTCACGCATCTGAACCCTGACCAATAGTCTTAGGGCAAATCGCTAATTCCCCACTTAACTTAAGGCTTGTGTGTGCTTCTCAAAATCAAAGTAAATGATGCATGAGATAGTTTTATACAATGCATGAATAGTATGCGTAAAAATTAAAAAGCATATACGCAAATAACAAAAGGAAAGACATATTAACAATAAACACACGAAAACACAAACAAATCAGACAAAAACAAAGCTTAGTCTACAAGGTCCCCGGTGGAGTCGCCATTTTGTCGCATGTGTGCGGCATCACGGCGATTATTCCACTTCAGTTTAAAATGTATCTATCTATCTTTATCTGGCAAAATATGGGGGAGACAAGAAACTCTTGTCGTTTATCAGTGGAAAATGGAATGGGAGTCACCACCTAATATTTTGGTCACTAGGAACCCTAACTGGTCTCAGAGATCGGGTACGGGGACTGATTGCGTAAAGGAAAGGTATTAGCACCCCAAATACGCCTTACCTAAGGTAAGTTGCATTGTTTGATTGTCTGATAAAAAGCTAAGGTGTTATCGTATTTCTAGTTGTTGGTCTGTCTATAGTTTAAGAAAAGTCTTCCTTAGTAAGGAGGTCCTTATCTTATCAGGTAAAAACCTAACTGTTCTAACGTCTATATGAAAACTATATTTTTAATATCATGAATACGTTTTACGTATAAATTCATAATCCATATACTAAAAGAAGAAAAATAGATTTTTTTAGAATTTTTGAAATATTGGTCCAGTTCTCATGGCTCTAACAAACTTGTTGTTAAAGCCAAAGTGCATGCTTAACATATATTTTTTGAAATTTCCTTTGTTGTATGAAAATATGATGTGATGATCTTTTTTCTTTATTTTGGAGAGACTAGACTGTATGCATGAAAACAAAACATTATATATATATTGTTTTGATGTCTTGACGAAAACCAGGTATTTTAATACTGGATTTGTATCTTTACGGTATAAAAATACAAACTAGTATTTAGCAATTCTGATAAAAATATGCAGGAAAATCAACAAATTTTTAAAGGATTTTTCAGAATTTTTTTATTTTTTATATCTATATATATATATATATATAATATAAAAAACATTATAATATATAATATATAATATTAGGGGGCTGGGTGGCCTAACTAACTGGATCGGACTCAGCCCCAAAAGGGTGGGGCCGATCTCGGCCCATAATGGATTGGGATGATCTCGGCCCAACAAATCTCTCTTTTTAGTTTGGGCCAGACCCGGCTCAGACATCAGGGCTGGGCTAGAATCAGCCTAGCCTATAAAAACAAAATGTCTGGGCCAGAACCAGCTTGGCCCAGATAAGAGAAAAAAAACCCACAATGCTGGGCCAGAATCAGCCTGGCCCAGCAACAAAACTGATGGGGGGGAATTATTTCCCCCCATCCTCCTGCATGCAGAACAATATTCGTTTTGCATGCAGGAGGGAACACAACCAACGAAAGAAAACAATGAGAGGGAAGAAGGGTTACCTTGCTGGTCGGACTGCTTTGCTGGCGGTGTTGTGGGGGAGGCTGGTGGCGGTGTCGTTGCTCACGGACGACGGCTCCTAGCAGCGGTGTTACTGTTCCAAGCGACAGAGAAAGAGGCTCCTGCTCTTCCCTTCTCCTCTGTTTTCTTTCCTCCTTTTCTGCTACGTTTCCTTTTCCTTTTATTCTTGTTTAGATGTGTTTCAAAAATCCCGTTCATCTTCCTGTTCCTTTTCCTTTTTTCTTAACCCTCAACAGTCCCTCTCCTTTATCTCTCACAGTCTCTCTCCCCTGTTTACAGCTTTCCTCGTTTTCTTTCTTTTTTCGGTCCCTTTCCTTTTTGTTCGTTTCTTTCTCTTCTCTCCGTTCCCTCTTTTTCTCTCCACCCACTGTGTGCTGGCGCTGAGTCCCATTTATAGGGCCAAGGGAGCAGGGGCTCTTTATTGCTGTGCCTGGGGGGCAGGGCAGCGCCGGGTTGGTTGGTGGATGCGGCTGGCAAGGCGCGGCGCCCCTGATTTCTCATCATCAAGGTGCGTGGGCCTTTGGGCTTTTGCAGGGCACGCGGCACGCAGGATTTAATGAAGAAAGAAGAAGAAGTAAAACTGCCTACCTTCCCCTGCTGCATGTCCACGGGAAGGAGAAAAGGGAATAGTGTCGCTCAAAACAACACTAGTCTGTTCTTTTTTTTTAACAAGAAACGATGTCGTTTTATACAAAACACGCTGTTTCATTTAAATATGGCGCAAGCATACTTATTTCCAAATCAGTCCTTAATTTATCCTTTGTTCTTTTAAGTCCTCAAAAATGTAATTTTGATTTTAAGAATTAATCCAATTGCATCCCTTCCAATTTCAACCGCCGCCCCTATAGTTGGCCGCCATTTTCACTTTAGTCCTTGGTTTTGAATTTGTGCATTTTGACCCTTAATTGATTAATAAACTTAAAATTTCGTCAATTTGGTCCCTGATTTGATCAATTAAAACCCCTCTATTTACGCACCTTTTCCAATTTGGTCCTTGGTTTCGGATTTTCTCAATTAAGTCCCTAATTGGCCATTAAACTTCAATATTTATGCAATTAAGCCCTGATTTGACCAAATCAACTCTCAAAAATTATAATTTGACCTCAGAACTTTAATTTCTTCCAATTAGAGCCCAAATTGACTTAAAAATTCATTTTTCTTACAATCAAATCCTCTATAAATTCAATTAAACCTTCAATAAAATCCAATTAAATCTATAAACATCCAATTTTGGACTTTTCTCCTCAAATTAACTTTTCTTTTTCCAACAGGGCTCTCATCATTTAAGAATATACTGTCAAAATTTCAATCTTTGTATTTTTTAACCTCCTTAATTAATTGTTTTGATCATTTTCCGCGTGCTACAACCTTCAACTGCTATTATTATTTTCCAATTTCTTTCGACTATATATTTATATTTTTTTCTTTTTTTGTGCGGGAACCCAAAAATGGGTTACAACACCCCTCTCATTAAATACTTCTCTTTTAATCCAATTAATTTGTTCAAATTAATCATTTCTCCATATCCTTTGTATTTTATTTTATTTGTTCAAACTAAATCAAGATGAGATTATTTTATCCGAGGGTTTACATAATCACATTCTTTAATCCTATTTATCCATCATGGATACCATTAGCCGAAGCCAATCGTGTTATTTGATCCTGGTTATCCATCATGGATACCATTAGCCGTAGCTAATCATATTATTTTATCCTGGTTATCCGTCATGGATACCATTAGCCGAAGCTAATCACATTATTCAGTCAATTATATCATGAGTAATCTCACACAACCATGTTGGAGTAGTAACAATATGTATAAAATCCATTGTGAAGGTTTAACATAAATACAAATAATGGTGAAGATCACCTACCTGCTCCTCCCGTAGGGTGTCGTTCGGTCAAAAGTCTGATCTCAGTCACACCTCCTACTACATCAAATGGTCACCAATCAATACATTCACATTCAGTAATTTCATAGACTAATACCATATATATTCCAAGAATACACATGTTCACATTCAAGTGTTCTTCATATCATATAATCATACAAAAAAAAATCATCATATCCAGCCATTCTCTTAATTTTTTTAATGTAGGTTACTCATGGAAATTTTAGGGTTTAATTCTTGAGTCTCTTAGTAGGGTTAGGTCAAGCCGACACTAGGATCATAACCGAATACTACTAGATCGTTTCTGGTATGACATTTCAGCAATGAAAACTAAGTCATAACTAACATCAGCAATCGTCAGCAAAAACTAAGTCACTGCTGACACAAAATTCATAAGCAAAACTAAGTTGTTGCTGGCATAAAAAATCATCAATGAAAACTCGTCACTGTCGACCTAGAATTTGTTAGCAAAAACTAAGTCACGACTGACATAGAATCCGTTAGCAAAAACCAAGTCACTACTGACCCAGAATTTGTCAACGAGACTAAGTTGCTATTAGGACACAAAATCATCAACAAACATTAAGTCACTGCTAACCTAATTCCCATCAGCAAAACTAAGTCACTGTTGGCACAGAAAATCATCAATGAAAACTAAGTCAATGTTGACCCAGAAAATCATCAACGAAACTAAGTCACTGCTGATCTAGAATTCATCAGCAAAATTAAGTTGTTGCTGGCATAGAAAATTGCCAACCAAAACTAAGTCACAACTGACCCAGAATTCGTCAGCGAAAACTAAGTCATTTCTAACACTATTTTTCACTAGGTTATGCACAAGGTCTATGTCAAGTTTTTCCCTTATAACATACTTCAACCTAGTTTAGACATAGACCGTAACTAAGCCACATCTAAATTTTATGAAGTAAAAGGGATAAGTAATGTTCTTATCACATGACGAAAGCTTGATTCATCAACATTAATAAAGACAACCTATTAACCATCACCATTTCCTAAGATGGTCGTAACCCCTATTACTTCCCTCTTTGACATACTATGATTTCCTCAAATGAAGATGATGAGAGCGACTAGCTTGAATTCACCAAAGAAGATGATGAAAATAAATGGAAGGATTATGATTAAAGGGTATTGTATTGATTTAGATGCTAAACAATCATTGTGTAACATAATTTTTTGCAACTTTATAACGCATTATATTTTTTACAGTTGTTGTGGTTGTGTGTTTAATATTGGCAATCATTGGCTTTAAAATGCTTCTTGTTGTTGTAATGTACTTAGGTCGGCTAGGAGATTATAACAAGCCGAAACAAAAAATTATAAAAAATGACAATGGAATTGTCGATGGAGGTGCAATTTTATCAAACAAATTCTAGGTTTGAGAATTAGCAATGGAATTGCCAATGAATGTGCAATTTCATCATGAAATTCCCTTAGGTCTAGGAATTAACGACAGAATCGTTGATGGATGTGCAATTTCATCGAAAAGTCCCAATAGGTTTAGGAATTATGGATGGAATTACTGATAAACATGATTTCACCAAAAAAATTCCAGTAGGTTTAAGAAATAACGACATAATTATTGGCAAAATTAAAAATATTAAAAAATAATTAAATTTACATTGATGATTCTATTGACATATGTTGACTTGTTAAAATGCCAACAGAATCTCCAACAAAAATTATATCAGTGATTCTAGGTTATAACCCAATCTTTTTGTTCCCATTCTATCCATCTTTGTTGTAAAAGTCCCAAAAAAACATCACCGCCCTTCTCTCTCTCACACCCGCCCCCCAACCCCTTTCTCACATTGTCAACTCACTCTCATCACCCATTGTCTCTCTCTCGCCACCACCTACCTCCCTTCTCATTCTCTTCAAGGGTAAGTCTTATCTTTTTAAATTGAATTTTATTTATGGTTTAATTGATTTCTTTTGTGCACTATTTGCATTATGTTGTTTTTAATTATTGTTGTTGTTGTGTGTATGCATTGTTTCTATAATAAACATGCTAAATTAAGTTTTTTGTGTTCATTGAATTAAAATTAAATGTTATATGTTTGTGTGCAGTTTTTTTTAATTGTGGTTCTATAATTTTAATATTTTTTATATTTTTTTAGTATATGAAATTTCTTTGACAATTAATATAACTTGTTTTTGAAATTCATTGACTTAGTATTGTACTTTGCACGTGTATTTTTTTCAATAAATATGCTAAATTACATAAACATAATTGTAAAATAAAAAGAGTAAAGATATTCAACAACATTTAAAGTAGATAAATGAATATGAAATCATCTAAAACACTTATTTAAAAAATCTCTAACCAATTATTTTTAATGATGTTCAACAATAAATAAAAGATTTGGTTTCTATTTTTTTGAGTAAAAAAATTGTTTTAGAAATCTAAACATAATTGTTATACTAAGTGTTTAAGCCCTCGATAATAATAGTAGTAGTTGTTGTAGAAGTTTTTTATTATTTTTGTTTAGTTCCTTAAAGAACTCAATAGGCGATCAAGATAGGTAAAAGGTAAAAAATATGAGACTATCATCGTGAAAAGCTAGATTTTGAGTGGAACATAAGTAAAGTGACATCCTTGAGTGTAAACACGTAAATAAGTTTGTGAGAATTGTTTTTTATTTACTAATAAAAATTTCAGATTTGACAATTTCTTCCAAAGACGCAACATCATCTAAGAAGAAGAAGAACATCTTTTATGTTTTATAGGCCATACAACAACAATTTAAGAGGAATGTGATGTTAGGCAAGGTGAAGGTTTAAATGGATAAACAAAAGGCCACAATTACTAGTTTGTAAGAGGGGTCATCCAAAAAGGTTTCTAATACCAAAAGGATTGAAAGACATTCTACCACATCCGTAGATGAGTTTGTTGATAAGAATGAATATGAAGATGCCTATGATTCTTACCATGCTCTATTTGGCCAAGGGGGCGGATTTTGATAGCATAAATAAAAGATTTGTTCTTAGTCATTTTTATTGGTAATTGGATAAGAAAATACAAACTCTAACTCAAGGTTTAAAAAGTGTAGAGGATTACTATGAAAAGATGGAGGTAGTTATGATTTAGGTGAATGTAGGGGAGGGTAGATAAGTTAGCATAGCTAGATTCATAAATGGTTTGAACCATGAGATAACAAATGTTGTGGAGTTACATGATACATATGGCTACAAAGGAGAAATAACAACTTAAAAGAAATGGTGATTCATGACAAGTTTAAAATGTAGGTTTTTTTTTTTTTTTACATGGAGGCCAAATTAAAGGAATGAGGAGGGGGCTGCCCAAACCAAGTCAAATATGGGGGTTAAAACCGAACCACCTAAGGGCAATAAAGAAGTCTTCAATGATATTAGAGGTAAATCAGATACTCTAACACCTTGTAATCTTAACGTTAAATGTTTTCGATGTTTGGGAATATGTCACATAGCTTTTTAATGTCAAAATAAAAAATATGTGATATTACGTGATCATAGAGAGGTTAAAACCAAAAGTGACAACAATGATTGTCGCACCCGACATTTCGGCAAACTTATAAAAACAAATATTGATTTAAGAATGGGGTAAAAATGGAAAGACAAGTTGTCACCTAGTATTATTGTCACTAGGAACCCTAACTAGTTCTAGATATCTAAGATAAGATATTAGTTATGCTAAATGGAAGATATTATCACCTTAAAACATCATACATGAGGTAATGCACATCATACATGAGGTAAGTTGCATTGCTACTTTTATCATTTATTTCTTGTAATTTGTTATGCCTAATCTATTGTTGATCCATCTATATGAGTGATAATAAGTTACTGCTATGAGTTAAACCTTTAATGGATATGTGGGGTCAATCCTAAACCATTTTAAGGCTTGGTAATCTGTCATTCCCAGTTATTACCATTTTGATAACACCTAATGAATTGACATGTCTACAACTAGTGACTCTTGATCATGACAAGTGACCAATAGTCTATTAAGTCATGCCAATAAATAACCAATGGGTTTACGTTGGACTCATTAAACCCAACCTAAATCCTAGGAAGGGTCCATGAATAATGCCTTATTAAGGTTCATCTATCCTATAATATCCAAGATTCACTTGCAATATTTAGTGAATGAATGAAGATTGTATACCCTAATCTTACCCAAGCAATAACCATCATAGGCTCATCTACTTGGAATAGGATCTAATGACTTGAAGGTCCTTTAGGACTAAATTTTGGCAAATAACCCTTTTAGGATTCACTTTTTAAGCTTTTTGTTGGTTACCTGTCATCAATATTTATACACACTCGTGCTATGATTCATGTATATACTTTCATAGCAAGTGAATAATCAATTATTAAGTTGCATATGTGACTCCCAATTGATTGTTGAATATTGGAATTAGACATTTCTAAGACTTTGTTTTTCATTTAAAATAAAAAGAAATGGCTACTCCTTTTAATATCCAAGGTAATGACTGATTTTGAGTCCTTTTACCCTAAATACAAAAGGTGAATAGCAAAATATAATACAAAGAGTGAATAGCAAAATATATTTTTACATGATTTTTTTAAAAAAGAATGATTTTTAAAAAGCTTGGAATGTCAACCCAATAAGCCTTTTAATGTGAGCCAAAACCTTTAATAAATTTTATTACCAAAATACAAAACCCAACACAGATGCATGAATGAACATTGATTTTATATTATTTGAAGCAAAAGACTATGTCAATACATATTGTTGAATGGATCAATTTTCATAAACAATAAAAAGCAAAATGTTGCAATGCCAAGGATAATGATGAAATGACCAAGAACATGAAATGAAACAATATAAAAAATTAGATTCAACTAAATTCATTTAATCCCAAAATCTCATCACAAAACACATCAAATTCAACAATATAATAAGATGCAAGATTAAAGAACTTCATCGACATCATTCAAATACAAATATCATTCCAATAAAAATTATTCAATTTCCAAAAATCTCACCACAAAACATATCAAAATTATTAATAAAAAAAGATATTTATTCAAAAGATATTTAGAGTTCTAAATAGCCTTTCTAAAGGTGGACAATGAGGCCTGGAAGGGGATGAAATAATGGAAAAACAATGTTAGACTGAAGGTGTAATGTTGGCGCATGATAGCCATGCTCCAAGAGAGGGATGTCACGTTCAACGCTTCATTCAACGTACCATCAATTTCTTATCAACATATGAGTCTGTAAGGTGCGTCACTTTGTGTTGCTTCTTCCTGTGGTAGCAATGTAGGTCAATGCCAACAAGGGAGATCCAAGATGTTAAAGGTCTGATGGTCTTTTTTCTCTATATTGGTTCATTTTGTAACTTTTGGATCTACTCAATCCAATGTTATTGGGTTACAAGGCTTATATAATTGTGTAGTGCTCATATATATATAAAAAGAATAGTGCTGGTCTTGCCTTGTTTGAATGTCGGTGTAGAGAGAAATCAAAGAAAGAAGTTTTTGGGGTTATTTTCTCCTTTTTTTTATATGTTAATGATGATGCTCATGTTATTGGCTGCAACTAACTAATAGCATTTATAGAGAGCTTTGAGATGAAGAAAATGGTGGTGGTTACATTGGAAATGTAGGTTTGGGGTGAGAGAAATTAAGGGGAGAAGTTGTGGTTTTAGAGAGAAAAAGACAAGGCTTGGGTTTTTTATGGTTGTCTTGGTTCTCTCTCTAGCTACTCACACGGAGGTTGCTGGGTAGTTCTGATAAGAAGGAATACTTCAATTTGGTTTTCTGTTGCAACATGAGCATGTTTTAAGAAGGAATACTTCAATTTAGCAAAGAGAGCAAATTCTTGTTTTGATGGTGCTCTATTAGACTTTTTCTGTGCTAGCTCATCTGATTGAAGCAAGCAAGCAACAAAAGAAATGCAAGGGCAAATGGGTGGAAAATGAATACACTCGCACTGATTATAAAAGATAATTACCAGACATGTTTCTACACGGCAATTCTTAACCGAGAAAGCACATTCGGGCATTTCTAACCAGGTGGGGGGGGGGGGGGATTTAATCTCCACCCGGAAGTAACTTTGAGCTGGCTGTTCCAACACGTCCGGCTGCTGCAGGGATTATTCGTGATGGTCTGAGAACCTCAGTAAAAGATACATTATATGAATCCGCTCCTAACCAACTTTGTAACCATCCTCTGCCTCCAGAAAACCCACCAGAAACAGTCCAGCAGTTATTGAAACCTAAACTTGTCAGTACTCTGGCAACTATTTTTGCTGAATCCGAGTACCTGAATTTTTTAAAGCATTGAAGAAGAATACAGGATGAGAAAGAAAGGAGTGGATAAGATTTACAAGGCAGACTGAATATCATAAATTGAAGACTGGCAAGGAGGAGGAACTCACGAGTCCATGATGACAATGTTGGAACCTTTGTTAATTTTCTTCAGATATGAAATCTTTAAAGCTGCTATTTCAGCTTCTAGTTTCTTGACATTTCTGACAATGCCTTTCAATTTGCTTGGCAGTTCTTCCAAACTGAAACATTAACAACAATACAAATTCAGGAAAAATAAAATACCTTTTTAGGCGGTATTAATAACACAACTAAAGAGGAGATAATAAAGTTCTGCCATTCTGTTCAAATTATTTTTTTAATTATATTTTTGAAGGGAAAAGGAATGCAAATGGAATGCAATATTTTTTTATTTTTCACTATTGTTTTCTATCAGGACAAAAAGGCATGTTAAGTGAAAGAGAAATATGCTGGGAATAGAGAAAACAAAACAAGACAGAATAGAAAATGAAGATAGAATTATGTGTTAATAATGATGAACAAGACAATGATCATGCATCCTGGTTGGTTGATGATAGTAAAACATAATAAAATATTAAAAAAACATTTTACCAATAATTAAAAAATAATAATTAAATACTTTTTTTTTTTATTTTAGTTTATATTAAACATTAAAATTAATAATAGTACAATAATACTAGTTATAAAACTTGAGTTGGCCTAGTGAGTTGTCCTGAGCTTAGACAACCCAGGCCTGGACAGGTCCAAATTAAAAAAAAAGAATAGAAAAAGAATTGACCTAACCTGACTAAGTCAAAAACATAGGTTGACCTATAACATAGTCAATTCAAAGAAGAATTTGGTCAAAACCCGAGTAAAAAACCTGTTGATTTATTTTTTTAAAAAAAAGTTAAAATGTCGTTTTGATCGTTGACCTATAACATGGTCAATTCAAAGAAGAATTTGGTCAAAACCCGAGTAAAAAACCTGTTGATTTATTTTTTAAAAAAAAGTCAAAATGTCGTTTTGATCCTTTTTTCAAAAAAAAAACTTGGGGTTGACCCTCCCGACTCATGATTTGTGTCTTACACCAGGTCGACTTTCAATTTAAATTTTAAAACTATGATAATAATTACTTTTATCCTTACATGCCATAGCTGGACAGATTTCAAATTAATTGTTTTTTACATGAATATTTTAAGAATAAAAAATAAAAAATATTATTTTTGAAAATAAGTAATTTTTATACCTCTTGTTTTTTAAATTACATAAAATTATAACATTTATTTTTATATTTTTATCTAGATCTAATTAATCAACCAAATATATTTTTGTTTTAAATGTCTTTTATCTTTTCTATCCCAAGATTGTAAACAAACACTGCCTGGAATAAGCTGGATGATTCATTATACCCCAGTCATCTGACACCACATGACAGACAAGATGAACCCAGATGCAAGAGGGCTAAGCTTACAGCGGTCATAAAATTGGCAGTTTTATTATTCTTTTCTCTAAGTGTTTTGTATCACAAAGTGAAAATGTATGCTTTCAGATAAAAAAATTTACTCACGGGACCGAAACCATCTGGTTCTTAGCACTGGAGGGAAGGCGTGGGATGCCAGCCTTTTCCTTGTCTTTCTCTGATCTAATGTCGATCATAATGTAATTTTTTGTAGATAATAGATCAAGGACTTGGGCTGGAGTAATCTCACCTGGAAACAACAGCCCATAATATGAAAACTAGAAGAAACTCATGTATGAAAATCTGAAATCAGTAAATCACTATCAAGCTACCGCATGAACTGCTGATTGCATCGAAATGTAAATGAAACGAATTATTAAGTTGTTTCACATTTCTTGTTCAAACAAGAGATTTCACATAAATAAAGCACCTGTAGAATAAATAAACCGCAGATTCACCTTTGTAACCACGCAGGCCGAATGAGACAGCAGACCATATGGATGGAAAGACGAGGTATGCTAGAAAAACTGCTCCAGCAGCTCCTACAATCACAACGGGGTCTGCCGAAGTGATGGTTTCAACAGTTGATGAAGCTATGGGCTTTGCCTCTTCAATCACCTTAGTTGTCTGTTGAGCAGCACCTACTAGTGTCTGTGATCAAAGGGTAATAAATATCATGAATGTAATCAGAAATTTTAGCCATATAGTCATCGTACATCTGAAGAACCATAATAACAACCGTGTTATGGAGATGAGGTAATTCAAATCCTAAGCTGCCATTGTTAGAAAAACAAATGCTGGAGACAAAAGACTCAAACTACCAATATGGTCACAGAAGCAAAACAATTGGTCTAACAATTTCCAAAAAATTCCAAGCACACTGGTCTTCTAATTTCCAAAAAATTCACTGGATTCAATTGGATTTATATACATATTAACGCAACACCGTGAAGTTTTCTAAGGAAACAATCAAAAGACAAATTCCAAACAATGTACACATAAACTAAACAATTGAAGGGGGGAAATGAAGCTAGAAAATTGATAGTTCAAACCTTAGCAGCACTAAGAACTGGTTCTGTGTCAATACCAGTACTTTGAATAGCTTCTTGGGCTTTCTTTGAAGCCTCAGAAATTGCAGGAGAAGCAATCTTCACTGCCTGTTCTCCTGCTTGCTTTGCAATTGGTAATGCAACATCTATGCCAGGCTTCAAACTATTAGTGACACCTTCAAAAACTTTCTGTGCACTGTCCAATACACTTGAACTAAACTCCACAGCCTGATCGATTGTCTTCTCCACCTATCAAGCACAGCCAATTTCAGCAAATGGGCAATCAAGTTAGAGCCAGACAAATGATTTTAAAGAAAGAAAGAAAACAACTTCAAGACTTTGGTTGAGTAGGAATTTGCATATCAAGAAAGATTGTGAGAGTGGTGTTTCTTACATCAGTAAGCGTAGAGACAACCTGGTCCTTGGAAATAGTAAGAGCTTTGGCTTCATTGGGTGGTGCAAAGAGAGACAAGAGAGAGATGGTTGACGTTGGCAGTGATACAGAGATGGGTCTCAATTGATGAGGTTTAAAGAAAGAAGGTTTGGTTGTTGAAGAAGTTGAACGAGGAGAGAGTCTTGTTGTCAATGAAGATCTTATGGCCATCTCCATTGCCATCTTTTGGGCACAAAGATGTAGAGAGAGTAAAGTGGAGTGTCTTTTATTTGGGTAGTTGAAAAAATGTCTGGTTGAAGGATGGGTATATAACATATATGATGGAGGATTGTGTGATGAGAAATTGACGGTTGAAAAGTAAGGATTTTTGGCCAATAGAAAGAACACATTGGCCCGTCATATCCTCTGTGCCTTTTTAAATAATTCACTGCAGCCACCCACACCTTGCATTTTCTGTTGGGATATTTGAAAGTTTTATAATAATTAATTTATAAAATATTTTTTATTTAAAAATATATTAATATAATATTTTTTATTTAAAAATATTATTTTTAATATCAATATAAAAATATAAAAAAATTCAAATTTCCTCCCCCCTTTAAAATGCAATACTTAACTTTGGATAGCAAATTCAGCCGATTAATTAAATAATATCATTTAATTTGATTAACACAATATCTTAGTTGATTAAAATCAAATAAAAATGAATAAAATCTTAACATAAATTTAAGTTGGATACGATGGGTGAAGGGTAATTTGGTTTTTTAACTTATTTTTGTTTATCTCATGGAGTTATAGTTTTATTTACCAACATAATATATGTATTTTTATTTTATGATTTTATATATAAATTTGAAGTTTAGACTTTACTTTTTGATTTTATAATTCGTACATAAGGATGGAGCTTCTTTTAAAGATTTGAATTTATTTACAAAAATAATTAAAATATTAAAAAAGGATCGGGTAGCCTACGTGAATTCACCAGGTGAAGAAAACCCTCCATCTGATATGATCCAAGTTAAAAACATATAATAGTGATGATTATGGATATTCATGGCTGTAAGTAGGTGGAGTAAAATTCAGCTCCAACCCAATTTATTAATATCCTTATTCTCAGGTTTAAATTTCAAATTATATATATTATGCAATCCAATTTGTTTTTTTTTTTTATTTTTTATGAAACTAGTGGTGATATTTTTAAAGGGAAATTTAACCTGAGCATTTACGGTTTGGTTTTTTTTTTTTTACAATTATTATTTTTACATATTATATTTTTCATTCTAAATTTTAATGGCTAGTAATATTTTACATCATTAAGAACTGATATAAACAAAATCAATAAAAAATATACATTTATTTACAAAACTATTATTATATTTAAAATAATAATAAAAAAACTCATAAAACATAAAAATAACATAAATATCATAAGTTCCTTTCCAGTAAATAACAAGTTTAAACTCTAGCCACCATCATCTCATCTTCCTCCTCCCCAACAACTGTAAGAGAAGGTTACCTGGTGAATCAGGTAGATTGTCAAGTCATCTTTCTTCCTTGACCAGCGGTGAGCCAAACAGAGGCATATGGAGGGAGATTTAGACACTTTAACCTTTGGCCCTCTTCTCCTCTCTCCTTTTCATACGGTTGTCACAGTTGATGGAGGGGTTGCTAACGAGGCTCGTGGTTTTGATGGCACAGTGAGCTGGTGCTACTGTGTTTGCCGTGGTTTTAACTCCATCGGAGGCAGATCTTTATGTTATTTCGCTTCTCTCATTCCATTCCTTTCACTGTTAACTCCACTACAAATTTCTAGAAACAATACAGAGCTTGAAGCTTTGGTGAAGCTAAAGTCTACTTTAGACCCAACCAATAAAGATTTTTACAGTCATGGGTTAATGATGGTGACCCCTGCAGTGGCTTATTTTGAGGGTGTGGCTTGCAACGAGCTTGGTAAAATGGCTAGCATTTCATTGCAGTGAAAAGGACTATCTGGTACAATATCTCCTGCAGTGGAAATTAAGAGAGTGTCCAATTTGTACTTGCATTATTACTAAGTAATACTTCCCACGCCTATATATATAATTATACTTATAATTTATATAATTATAATTATAATATTTATACTTACAATAATATAATAATAATAACATATACTAAAATTCTTTCTTTTTTTTATTTTTATTTAATTTTTTCTTGTTTTTTTAATAATTTTTTTAAATTTAGTTTTTTAATGTTAAATTTTTTTATTTAATTATCAGATTTTCATGACACGGATCCCGGGATTGACGAGTTAACCTGCTTTGACGGTTTAACCTAGTTAACCCGTCAATATTTTTTTTCTATTTAGTTATCAAACTTTCATGACGTGAATCGCAGGTTTGACGGGTTAACCTGAGTTGAAGGGTTAACTTAGTTAATTCAGATGTTTTTTCTTTTTCTTCATTAATTTTTTTTCTTCGTATTGGTTTTTTTTCTTTGTTTTTTTTCATTAATCTATTTAATTATCATACTTTTATGGCACGACCTTGCAGCCAGACCCACATCCAAGGCTATTAGGTCTTGTATTGCAGCCAAAGTCACTTAAACTTAGGTCATGCAAATTTAATGTTATTATTAATATTATAAATATTACTTTTGGGTCAGCCGTTGAAATCAAACCCAAAACTCTTGGATATAATTTTACAAAAAGACCTAATATTTTTATATTTATTTTATTTATACAAAAAAAATTAACTTGCAGCATCGCGCGGGTCATGTAACTAGTTAACAATACTGCAAAAGGCGTGGGGAAAGTACTGTAGCTTTCCCCACGTCTTTTATGCATCAGTGTTTTATTATGTACTGCATAATGCACAGTGAAATTCTTAGCTGTCTTTTTTTATTTTTGTTTTTAATTTTTTTCTATTTTTATTTAATTTTTTTCTTTTTTATGTCTTTATGGGTTTTTTTTTTTGCTTTTTTCTTTGTGTTTTTTTATTTTAATTATTTTTTTGTTTAATAAAGTTTGTTAGTGTGATTTTTCTTTTAGTCATCAGAATTTTATGACACGGATCTCGGGTTTGACGGGTTAACCCAGTTGATTCAGATTTTTTTTCTTTTTCCTCATTAGTAAAAGGCTAATGCCTTTTATTTGTTTTTTTTCTTTTTTGATTAATTTTTTTCATTTAATTTAGTTTGGTAATGTTCAATTTTTTTCTATTTAGTTATCAAACTTTCATGACACGGATCTCGGGTTTGACGGGTTAGCCCAGTTAATTCCGGGTTAACCCGTCAATTTTTTTTCTATTTAGTTATCAAACTTTCACGACACGAATATAAGGTTTGACGGGTTAACCTGGTTTAAAGGTTTTACCCAGTTAATTCAGATTTTTTTTCTTTTTCTTCATTAGTTTTTTTCTTTCTATTGGTTTTTTTAATTAATCTATTTAATTATCATACTTTTATGACATGACCTTGCAACCAGACCCACATCTAAGGCTATTAGGTCTGGTATTGCAGCCAAACCAACTTAAACTTGGGTCATGCAAGTTTAATGTTATTATTAATATTATAAATATTACTCCTAGGTCAGGCGTTGCAGCCAAACCCAAGACACTTGGGTATAGCTTTGCAGAAAGACCTAACACTTTTAGATCTTAACTTTTTTTTTTATCTTTTTTATGCAAAAAAAAATTAACCCGCAGCATCACGCGGGCCATGTAACCAGTAATTTATTAAATGGAGAGATATCAAGAGAGATTGTTAATTTGATTGGGCTGTTTATTATTATTATTATTATTATTATTATAGTGTTTGGGTTAGTTTTCATGTATCTCGATTAATTTTACGAGTTCTGAAATTAATAATCATATAGGTCTCTAGTGGCTCTAAAAAGACTCAAACTCATAACCATTAAAGAACAAATTATTTTTTAAAAAATAAAAGAAATAGCCTATGTGAAGTGACAATAGTGGGTGCAAGTATGGCCAACAATAACAGTAAAGGAGAAACAAGAAGAAAGAGAGCGAGTGAGATAGAGTGAATGGTGTGGCAATGGTTAGCTTTAGTACTTTAATATATATGAGAGTTGAATTATTTTATTTATTTTAAAAATAAGTTTTGATCTAAAATGAAAAATATAATATTTAAAAAATTAGTTACAAAGTTAAAAAAAAAAATACAAACCTTAGAGTGCTCAACTTAATTTTTCCTTTCTTAAAACAAAATTAATAGATATTTAAGAACTACACAAGTTAATGTCTATACTTATACTTTGTTATGTATCTGTTTATAAATTTTTTTAAATTAACCTGAATCTAGGTTTAAACTAATAAAATTAAATTTATTTATTTTTACAACACATTAAAATAGTTTTGAATATTAAGTTTATTTTTCAAATTTACTTCTAAATTTATATAGATAAATGATAAAATTAAAAAAATAAATGATTTAATAACTTATTTTGACTTTTTTTGAAAACTTAGTCTCAACCTTAAAGTAAGAAAATTATTAATTGAAAACGTGTAAATTAAAAAACAATCAATTATTAATAATTATTTTTTATTATTAATACTTGTCAATCACTTAGATATTCTTTTGATCAATATGCTATTTGTCTCTAGCTTCAAAAAAAAAAGAAACTACACAATAGAAACTTCATCTTAAGATAAAACAAGTAGCAACATTGTAAAATCAAGCGAAGTATGGCAATATAAAACCTTAAACCTTTCATAAACCCATCATTTGTTAATGATGGTAAAAAATGATGGGTTTATGAAAAAAGAGAAAAGGAGATTACAATAATTAAATTCTAGGAAAATTTTAAAAAAATGTAAATAAAGTTGTAAAGAAATAATCAATACTAAAACTAGTAAAATGTTAAATTACATATATGAGATTGTCTATCATTCATAGTGACTGAGTGATCTTTTATTATTTATACGAAGTTTGAATCCTATCTAAACATGCAAATCCTAATTATATATAGATATTGATATTAAGTAAGAAGACTTTATTGAATTTTGATACAAATTAAACTCCTTCTCTATTGATACTACATGAATCCTAAGTTAATCTTATGATTTCTTATTAGTTATTCTATTGAGATCTCTTGTTCTGAATAGGTTTAAGCTTCCCAGTTCTTTGCGTTTATTCAAACTCTTATGCTTGATCACTTTTTCTTTGGTTGATTATGACTCGTGATCGTCTAATCAACTACCTTTTCAAACTCTTTGTTGATTAAGACTCCTTTAGTATAGTCGATTTTACTAAACTCGATCAACTTTAGCTTTTCCCCTGTTTTGTTATGAAAAGTCATTGTTCTTTTATGATTGACACATTGATATTTATTTGAAGTGTAAATAATGCTACTCATATTCTTTTATTTCTTAAATGAAGGAATATTCCCCCATCATATTTACACTTAGCATTGATTGATCAAATCGATCAAATATAATTTGGCAAAAGACATTGTTTTCCCTAAAACTATCGACCATGGTTTAAAACATGTTTTACATTTAATAATTTTATCCAATTAATTAAACTTAAAAGTAGCTTGTGCTCTGACTTTTAGGCATTATATTTAGATTTCTCAAATTACTCTCTATTCTTCATCTTCTATAAGAAAAATCTTTAATCCTTTTTCATAATTTTAGAAATTTCTTTGCAAAGTTTCAATCAAGAACCCTAAAAACACTTCTTGCTCTTTATGTATTCTTTCTCCCTAAGATTTAATCAATCCCTCTTTCATAGTTTTAGAAATTTCTTGAATATTAAGTTTGCATCATTATAACTTTGTATTACTGTCGAGTACCAGCATGATGCAAGTCATAGTCCATGGTGTATTTTAAATATTTAAATATTCTATTTATTACTTTCTAATAATTCATACTAGGATTATTGGTAAATATACTCAACTTTCTAACATAGTATATAATATCTGATCTTATATAGTTCATAACATACCTCAAGCTTTTAATTATTCAATAATATTCTAATTAATGTATTCAATTACCTTGGTTTTTGGACTTATATACTTTTATATTCAATAGATTCTTTACAATATTATTGTCACCTTTCAAAAATTTATTGAGAAGTTTTTCAATATAATGAAATTAGGACAATTTTTTTCATTCTTAGTATAACATCTACAATATCCATATATTACATCGAATTTACTATTTAATATTTTCTTGATAGACTTGATCTTGTATTCATTGCTGTTCAAAATTAGCATGACATTCATATAAAGACATACAATGATAACCATTATTTATATTTTTTACATAAACAAATTTATCAACCTTGTTGATTTTAAAAAAATTTTACAATATATTATTGTGAAAATTTGCATTCCATTATTTTGGAGTTTTTTTTTTTCAAACCATATAATGACTTAACAAGTTTACACAATTTCTTTTCCTTCCTTTTAATGACAATCCTCTCGAGTTGTTTCATATAGACCTCTTACTCCAGTTCACCATTTAGAAGGGTTTTGTTTTTACATTCATTTGATGTATTTCAAGCTTGTTAATAACCACATTAGCTATTAACATCCATATGAAAGTTATTATTGACACAAGTGAGATGTGTCAAAATAGTACATACCTTTTTGTTGTTTGAATCTTTCAATAATAAATCTTACTTTGTGTTTTTCAATGGTTCCATCATCTTTGATCTTCCTTTTAAAGATCTATTTATGGTAATGTCTTACTTTTGGGTGAAAGATTCATTAGTTTCCACGTATGATTTTATATGATGAACTCAATCTCAATATTAACTGTTGTCTTTTAATACAAAGTTTACAACATTATCTCGAAGTAGCTTCAATGCTCATTTTTCTTTTTACTCCTTCACATCTAAATTTCATCTTCTTCCATAGATCTTTAATTTATAATTTGATTATGATCACATGAGCTTGCTTCATTCATCCTTTTAAATTAACAATTTTTTTTGTACTTTCTTAAAAGAAGGCACATCTTAAAAAAAAAAATATTATTTTTTTTTATTCTATTCTTGGGATGAATACCCTTAATGATTGACTTGTGTACGAAACCAATATACACTACTTTTATAAGTATATCTAATGAATACACAATCCATAGTTTTAAATCCTATATTCATCTTTTTAGGATCAAGTAACGCTACTTTAGCAAGACACACCCACATTTAGAGGTATTTATAGGAAAGTTGTCTTCTTTCTACAACTCATATGGTGTCTTTTTCAATCTCTTATAAGGTACTTAGTTAAATATATAATTGATAATCAAGATTACCTCCCCCTTATAAGTTTTAAGGTGCTCATAAACTTATCTACATGATATTCATAATTTGTTTTAGTTTATGTTTAGCAATGCCATTTCTTTTAGGTAAATAAGGAGTTAAAATTTAGTGTATAATACAATTTTGAAAATAAAATTTATAAAAAGTTGCCTCGTATTCTCTACTCTATCACTTATTATTACATTTATCTTTTTATAAAGTTAATTTTCAAATTTAACCTTGTTATGCTTAAACATTTTAAGAGCCTTATCATCTTCGCTTCTTAACAAAGATGTATAATAATATCTTGTGCAATCATTTATACAAGTAATACAATATTTTTTTTTTATCACTTCTAGTTCATATTAATTTTAAATCACAAATATAAGAGTGAATTAAATCTATATGTTCACTACTTCTTTTAATTATTTAAAAAGTCTTTATGAGTTTAGATTATACATAAACTTCACATTTATAATTTTTCTCGAAAACCATAGAAAGTAATAATTCAAGATTAATTAATATTTTGTATAGAACTATAATTTATATATTCTAACCTAGCATGTCATATATCATAAGGCTCAAGCAAGAAAGAAGAATCATCATCATCATCATCCTTGGTTAAAATGATCATTATATGTATATTAAGGTCATTTATAGATAACCCTTTTCCAAAAAAAATATCACTTTTAAAAACCATTTTAAACCCTTCTTTTTTTCTTAATAATAATCTAGACACTAAGTTCTTTCTAATGTCAACTAAATTAAGCACATTGTTAAGGATGAAAAGTTTTTTTTTAAATCATATTTAGTATAACCTTCCTAATGTCTAGTACCTTTGAAGATGATGAGTTCTCTATGTATATATGCACCTTCTTAATGCCTAGTACCTTTTTAAATAAATATATCCGTAAATCCTTGGATACAAATCTTATATTGAAATTGAAAAGAAAAAAGAAAAAAATTAAAGTGGTAAATATCATAGTTTTGAAACCCGGCTCGGCGGGTTGACCCAGGGCTGGAACCGGGCCGGGTTGAAGAAAAAATAGGGAAAGGAAAAACCCGGCGTGACCTGGCCAAAAACCCGGTTGCGACCCATTGATTTTTTTTTTTTACTAAAACGATGTCGTTTTGATTTTAAAAAAAATTAACCTAGGCGACCTAGGCTTGGACCGGGCCGGGTCTGAAAACTATGGTAAATATAGTTAGAGAAATTATTTTCAATCAAAATGAATAGGCTTTTGGTTTGAAATTTTTATGTAAACTCTTGGATGAAAAGTTTCAAAGATACTAAATATTACCAATGTAATTGATGAGTGGAAGGGTGAAATTGAACAAATTAATTGAATCAAAAGGGAATTTTAATGAGAAGGATGAAAAAAAAAACAAAGGACTTTATAGGGAGAAAGTATAAATAAGAGAAATATTTGGGCCAATGTATAAATAAAAAGAAATAGTGGGTCAATGTAAAAATAGGAGAACATATGAGGGGTTAATATAGAAATTAAGAAAACATGAGGGCCTAATATGCAAATAAATAAATTAAGAGGGGGCAAGATGCAAATAAGAAAAAATATAGCTCTAAATAGAGAAGAATTCTCTAGTAATTCCTAGAATCGGCCGACCATAAGAGGAGAAAAGAAAGAGGAGAGAGTGAGCTAAAAATCTTACAAAATATCACACTAAAAACACCAAATAAAGTTAGATTAGGGAATTAAAGGGTGTTAGAAGGAGCTTTACACAAAAAAAAAAAATTGAAGAACTCCAAGGGATTCAACCTTCATAGGGGCCGACATAAGAGAAGAAAAGGAGGGTGAAAGAAACGTGATTCATCTTGGGATTTCTCCTTTAATTTCTTGTTTTTAAGAGGTAATAAATTCTCTTAATAAGTTGTTTTAAGTTGTTTGGTGTTTTATATTGAATGGTTGGGTTGCTAGAGTATTTGATAGAGGTTTATGGTTTATAAAGTTGAATATGGAATTGTGCTTTGATGATGAAATGATGATATTTGATATAAGTGATGAATGAAACATAGGTTAGTAGAGAGAGTTTTCATTTTAGAGAATGAATTTGATTAGGTTAATGGGTTTAAAATTTATGTTAAATAATGATATTTGAAGGTATTATATGTTCTGGTTGCTGAAAATGCATGGGAAACAATTAGATACTTGTTAAACTTAGAAATCAAAAATTGGATAACTTGTCTCTCGGTTTCTCCACTAAGATTAAGATCCTAAGATGATGGGATTTGATATAATTTCATCATAAACCTTATAAACATGGATGTTAACCTTTTGAAAGCAACTGACCTTGCTTAAATCGGAGTGACAAAACACTAGATATGGGATAAAAACCAAAGAAGGGTCTAAACTGAAATAAATAGGACAATTTTTCATGCTATTGTAATTTGTGAATTTAGGTATATAGATGACAATATTAGGTTTAGTCATCTGCATAAAAGTTGTAGACCAATGTTTTAGCTATCCAAAAAAAGAAACCACGCATAAAAACCAAGTTTTATAACTCCAGTTATAATCAAAATACTAAATAGTATTATGAGTTAATTATATTGAATCACCTGAAATTTGTAAATTGTTAATTCTTGTTTGGAGTTGTTCTTAATTGAAAATGCTAAATTATTGTGGGAATGGAAATGGAATTGTGTGTATGCATGGACAAATTTTGATATTAATAAAGTGTACTATTGGTACAGGTGAGACCGTAAGTAGCAAACAGTAGTAGAGGACAACTAGTAGAGCCCAAACTTTAGGTAGGTGTTTAATATCTTAGATAATTATTATATGAATATGGGTTGAACCAATTTTCTGGTTTAGGACTGGTGCCTTGTGATAGGCTATTGGTTGATCAGCTCCCTAGTTTGGATTGGTGCCCTATAAATGGGCTAGTGGTTGAATCAGCTATTTAGATTGGGACCAGTGCCATGTGAAGGGGTGTTGGATCAACTTCCTAGTGCTAGGATTAGCTCTCTGAGAATGGACAATTAGTAGAACTAGTTCCCTAGTTTCGGACTAGTGCCTTTTATGTGATATCATCAATTCTCATTCATTATAACATGACATAAGGTGTTCTAGACATTCTAACTTACGAAGTACTATCAAGCATATTCAAGAATCATATTCCTTTCCATAATCTCATTAAGTTTATCACAACATTGTCAAGTAGTATACAATTAAGTTCAAATATGTACATTTTCAAAGGTTCTCTTATCCAAACTTTCATGGCTGAAACATGGGAATTGACATCAAATGTTCATTCCATCATTCTCAATTGTAGCATTCCAATTCATCAAACACAAGCTAATAACTAAGTTCACAATATACATGAGTTCAATTTCCACCATTTATTTTATTTCTCTAAAGGTGTTCATCATATAAAAGTTCTCTTCATTGTTCTTTTTTTTGGCTGAACATAGTATTCCATTTTCTTCTAGTTTACTCATATAATTTATCATTTCTATTATAAAGATGTCCATGTTATAATGCAATAATCACATATCAATCTTCTAAGTTCATAATCAAGCAAGTTCTTCAATTCATGATGCAAAATCAAGGTATTAACATATATACAAATTATATTTTAGCTCAAGCATTTTTCCAAGTGCTTATCAAGGTCACAATTAACACATTTCATCATCCCATTCCATCCTTCTTTCATTCCTTCAACAGGCCGACCTTTAGTTAGGGTTTATTCTTCAATATGCATGGATTTGTTTTGTTATAAATTCTAAAATTACATCCCTTTTATCCCTATTTTTCCAATCTTTCCATTTAATCTTTTCAAAATTTAAAGTGTAAGAACACTACGTCATTCCATTGACGTTTCCTTCTCATCTTGTTTCAAAATCTTAAAATAACAAGTAGGAGAGTGAGGTTACTCTTACCACACGGTTTTTAAACAAGACCTAAAGAAGGTTTTGGTGGTTTTCCTCTTCTCCCTCTTAGTTTTTCTCTCCTTCTACTGTTCTAGTCAGCCCTCTACCCTCTTCCTCTTTTCATGTTTTCAGTTTTCTTTCCACTCTTCTCACTCAAGTATTCAAGGGGGTGACATACGATGGCGGTATGGATGAGAGTTTCTTTGCAAGAGAAGGGCTGCTGCAGCTAGGGTTGTTGTTGGCTTTGGGGGGAAGAGGAAAAGTCATCTCTTTTTCCTCTCCATGTATCTATATGATTAATACTTAAAAATGCATTTTTATCAAGGTTTTATATCATCATTTTGCACTTGAAGTATCAATAACTCCTTAATTAAAGCATGTTTTATAATAACATATCTAATAATATAAGATACCTTTAATTTATGGTACATGTGCATCTTAAATGCAGGCCTATCACATAAATAAAAGAATTGATTGATGAGTTGAAGTATTGAAATTGAAAGGACAAAGAGATGGCCAAACTTAGAAAAGAGATGTTGGTGTAGTTCAAACTGGAACATTGTTCGATAATCGGGTCATATCTAGAGCTGTAGATCTCAGATTTAGGTCTACTTTATATAGATGAAAAGGTAAGACATAGGCCTACAACTTTCATGCGGATCCCAAGATTTAACAAGGCCATTTTCAAGTCTAAATTGTAGCAACAACGAAGAAGTCTGAATTTGTCCTGCAGCCCAGACACTATTCAGTGTTTAGCCCATATCTCAAGTTCTAGAAGTCCAAATGATATCAAATTCTTACCCTGGAAAGATGAGACAATTTCCTAGAACTTTTATGATTGAAGTCTGTTTAAATTATGACGTTATCAATGATGTTTTTGGCAAACAAGAAGATAAGAATTGTCACCAAGTCAAGATATGGCCACCCATTCATCAATTAGTCAACAAATCAATAGTTCCGAATTTTAGCCTATAAAAGGAGGCATTTGCCATGTATTTAGGTATTTTGGTGTTCAGATCAAGATCATGCTCTTGCTCTCTCTTTTGTAATACTTAAGTTTTGTTTATATTATTAATATCTTGTTTATGCCTTTCATTTCCTTTTCTTTACTTAGTTAACTTCTTTCTTATTTATGTTCTTATATTGTTTATTTATGTTTCTTTCTTTTTTTATGTGTAGCTAAGTTAATTATGTCAAGGTGAAAAGGGTACACTAATGGTGTAAGAATAAGTATAATGTAAACTTAACATGGACCTTAATGTTGGATACTAACATGCTTTATATTTGTTATCTTGTTCACTTTTAATACTTTGCTTGTTAAATGGTTAATGTAGATTTATGTTGTATAATATTTGGTACAACAAATACTTGGCACTTTCATAGCCCATACTGTATGGTACTCCGTGACTTTTAAGTCTATCACCGATGTGCCAGATGGACTTATAATGCAACATGTTGTTCTTTAGGAATGGTATCTGTAAACCGTGAAGATAAAATAAAATTCATTAAGGATGACCTGAGTAAAGGGTCTTTAGATAATCTTCTATTGACTCTTTAGACGCATCCTAATGGAGATGTGCATCGTGGAATTCATGATTTATGGCCTCATTTTCATAAAGAACATGATATACTTAGTCTTGGGAATCTGACTACAAAAAACCCTGTTTGCCAGTTTTTAAGAAAACTGGATGGGAAGCCTATCCCCGACCCATAGAGGGCGTTTAAGCTGTTCTTGGACGTAAAACCAAGGGAAGATGTGAGCCATAATCACAACTACGATTTGAGTCTTAGTTTGTAAAACTTTGTGTCTTTTGGTTTTATTAATAGCATAATATTATGTTTTGTTATCTCTTATGTTTAAGTGTGTTTCAAGATTGTTAGTGTTCGCTGCTTCAGGTGATGACTTCTGTACTCTATCTTTCTACCTTAGGACATTGAGGATAATGTCTCGTTTTGGTTGGGGGGAGAGGGTAGTATTTGAAAAAAAAAACTAACCAGTTAACTGTTTTTGTTTTTAAAAACCATTTGGCAAAACTGTTATTACTAGGATGGCAGAGGAAGGGGGAATTTTATTGACTCTTGAGATGCATCTTAGTAAACATTTTCTAATGATTATTTGCAATATCCATAACAAGGCTTATCAGAATACTTCTTGAAATATTAATGTTTACAAACTCTTGCATTGTTATCACTTGATTCTACTCATATACTCATTTAGCAAATATTCTTAAACCTTCATTTTCACACACACACACACTTTAACATATGATTGTGGGTTGCACATTGGATTATTACATTATTTATGTTCTTTTGTTAAAGGTAACAACTAAGGGAAGGGTTAGTATATAATTTCAAAAAAAAAAATAATAATATTGATGATAATAAAAACGTAGATAAGTTTGGTTTCATAGCCTCCCTAACCTAAGCAATTAAGCCTGAAGGGGTGTTTCAACACCTAATACCCTAAAGTCAACTGACTTAGGAGTTATTGGCTCAAAGCTTGTTACATGGGTTGAGGAGAAAAGCTTAAGGGAATCAAACATTGCACTATCTACGTATCAGTATCTGCAACCCGAGTTACTAAACTTGTAGGGGTGTCTCAACACTTAATGCCCTAAAACCAACTGATCTGGGAGTCATTAGCCGAAAGGTCGTTACATGGGTTAAAGATGCATTGTGTTTTAAGTTATATGTATATATATTAAAAAAAAAAAAGAAGAAAAAAATATAATAATAATCCCAACCCAAGGAAGTTAACCTTAAACATTAGAACAAAATATTATTTTCTTCCAATAAAAGCCCCATCATCTATGGTTTATACATTGAGCACATAATAAGGAAGGTTTATTAATATTTTGTTTAAGAAATATTGAGTAGATATATAAAATTTAATGAGAGTTTGTTTATCTGGATAGATTAATGGAAGTTGAATGATGAATGCCTTGTTTTGTGGAATTTGCAAATAGTTTTTCTATTTTAACTCTTTGATTACTAGAGACTAGAAATAAGCTGGTTGGGGGGTGTGATTAGTACTTAAAAGTGCATTTTTATCAAGGTTTTATATCATCATTTTGCACTTGAAGTATCAATAACTCCTTAACTAAAGCATGTTTTATAATAACATATCTAATAATGTAAGATACCTTTAATTTATGGTAAATGTTCATCTTAAATGCAGGCCTATCACATAAATAAAAGAATTGATTGATGAGTTGAAGTACTAAAATTGAAAGGACAAAGAGATGGCCAAATTTAGAAAAGAGATGTTGGTGTAGTTCAAACAGGAACATTGTTCGGTAATTGGGTCATATCTAGAGCTGTAGATCTTGGATTTAGGTCTACTTTATATGGATGGAAAGGTAAGACATAGGCCTACAACTTTCATGCGGATCCCCAGATTTAACAAAGCCGTTTTCAAGTCCAAATTGTAGCAACAACGAAGAAGTGCGAATCTGTCCTGCAGCCCAGACACTATTCAGTGTTCAGCCTATATCTCAAGTTCTAGAAGTCCAAATGATCTCAAATTCTTACCCTGAAAAGATGAGACACTTTCCTAGAACTTTCATGATTGAAATCTGTTCAAATTATGACGTTATCAATGATGTTTTTGGCAGACAAGAAGATAAGAATTGTTACCAAGTCAAGATGTGGCCACCCATTCATCAATTAGTCAACAAATTAATAGTTCCGAATTTTGGCCTATAAAAGGAGGCATTTGCCATGTATTTAGGCATTTTGGTGTTCAGATCAAGATCATGCTCTTGCTCTCTCTTTTGTAATACTTAAGTTTTGTTTATATTAATCTCTTGTTTATGTCTTTCATTTCCTTTTCTTTACTTAGTTAACTTCTTTCTCATTTATGTTCTTATCTTGTTTATTTATGGTTCTTTCTTTTATTATGTGTAGCTAAGTTAATTATGTCAAGGTGAAAAGAGTACACTAATGGTGTAAGAATAAGTATAATGTAAACTTAACATGGACCTTAATGTTGGATACTAACATGCTTTATATTTGTTATCTTGTTCACTTTTAATACTTTGCTTGTTAAATGGTTAATATAGATTTATATTATCTAACACTTGGTACAACAAATACTTGGCACTTTCATAGCCCATACTGTATGGTATAACCGACACCTGAGCTATGAAAAGAACTTGATTTGTTGTTAACATAAGTTATAATCATGAATGCCTGACAACATTTACAAGTATTAGCATTATTCGAATAAAATAACTAATGTAATCATGTTAACAATTTATAATCTGATTGGAACCTCCTTTGTGTGTGGTTTCCAATTGCATAATAAGATTTTATACTATACTTGTTTGAAATACCATTAGTGGATCCTCTAACCTTGACATTTGTTGTTATCATTGTTTAATCCTTACGTTAATCTCTCCTCTCAAAGTTCTCATCAACTTCTTCTTCTTCTTTATTAGTATTATTATTATTATTATTATTATTGTTGTTGTTGTTGTTGTTGTTGTTGTTGTTGTTGTTGTTGTTATTGTTGTTATTGTGTTGCTGTTATTTATAATTTATACAATTAACCTCCCTGTGGTTCGACCCCGGTCTTACCGAGTTATTTATTACTTCGACACTCCTACACTTGGGAGAAGACATCAATCTTTTTGTCGTGTCACTATACCTCTTCTTAATGTGGTCAGTTATGTTTGGATGTTGGGTGTTCTTATCCTAGCACTCCTTTTTTGTTATCCTTAGATTGGTTATCTCATGTTTTCCACTTAGTATAGGCCAGTCTATCTCTCTCTCTCTCTCTCTCTGATTGGGTTTTACATTCTCCCCACCTAATATGATTTTTGCCTTTGAAATTAAAGAAAATCCATATGTCATACCTAGTTTTTTGAATAGTTCAGGATATTTCTTTCTCATTTTAGATTCCCGCTCCAAGTTTTTTCTTTAATTTGTGAACTCTACCATAAGATCCTAACGATGAAGATCCTTTTATTCATCGGCGATGACGAAGGCTGTTATCGTGCCTCTTGATGAGGTGTTGTGTTGGAAAGGTTTATGAATTTAACCATAAAATTATGATTAATATTTAGAAGTCGCCACCTAGTATTATGGTCATTAGGAACCTATGGTTTACGAGAGTCTGGGTAAGGAACTGGTTGTGCAAGGGGAAGATGTATCACCCCTAGTGCACCTTACCTAAGGTAAGCTGCATTGTTGTTTGATTGTTTTTCTAGGTTGGGTTTCTATTCATTGGTCTTTTCTAAGGTTTAAGGCAGATCTCTCTTCATGAGAGAGTCTTTATCTTATCAAATTAAATCCTAACCATTCTAAAATCAAAATTTTAGCATCACATTTATTTTATGTCTTATATCTTTAATACCTGAGGGTGTACTTTATCGTGTAATTTTACACCCCACTGACATTACAGTCTACATCTGAACCCTAAAAAAAGTTTGTAAAAGGATTTTTGATATTTTAGTCAAACCCAAATGGATAATCATAAACTAGTTACGATATCTATTTTGCAATTTAAAACACGAGATGCAATTTTTGTTTTTATGAAGATATGTTTGTAAAAGGATTTTTGATATTTTAGTCAAACCCTAATGGATAATCATAAACTAGTTACGATATCTATTTTGCAATTTAAAACATGAGAAAGATGCAATTTTTGTTTTTATGAAGATATGTTTGTAAATGGATTTTTGATATTTTAGTCAAACCCTAATGAATAATAATAAATTAGTTACAATATCCATTTTGCAATTTAAAACATGAGAAAGATACAATTTTTGTTTTTATAAAGATATGATGGAAAAATTTTAAGATTTGGTCGTATGCGTGAAAAAAACTTTTTTTTTGTTTTTTGAAAAGGGAAATTAATATAAAATATTTAAGATTTTTTAAAATATTTTATTTTATTTTTTTTGGAAATATTTTATAGAAAGCCGAGTATTTTAATACCATATTTATATTTTACAGTGTAAATATACAACCCGATATTATGCAAAATTGATAGGAAAATATTTGAGAAAAACATTTTTATTTCTGTTTTTTTAGGAAATATATATAATATTATATTAATTAAATATTATTAAATATATTGGTTGGGCCAGACTAGCTAACTGGCCCGAGCCCAACCGGGTTGGGCCAAAATCAGCTTAACAAAATTGACCCTTTTAGGGGGTGGGCCGGACCGCCAAACCATTTGGGCTGGTTTGGAACAGGTTCGACCCACCTTTAAAGTTAATTATTCTTCCATTGCATGCAGAATATCTTCTACATGAAATGACCATGAGAACAAGGAGAAGGAATAGGGAAGAAGAAGAGGGAGGCCACCTAACATGAGTGGGAGGAGCTGCTGGTTTGGGTGGCTGACCAGAGGCTGATGGCGGCGTTGGTGGAGAGTTTTGTGGCCGGTGTCAGTTGTGGAGTGAAGGGGAGAGAAGAAACAAAAATTACAGAGGAGAGAAAGAGAAGGTCATGGTGGCTGCTTTGCCACTAGTGAGGAGTTGGGTTGATGGAGATGATGGTGGTCAAGTCGATGGTGGTGGTGGAGGTCGGTGCTGATGTTATTGCTGCCTGTGCTGGAGAAGGAAGAAAACAAAAATGGTGGCGTTGATGGGCTGTTGCTGCTGTTGAGGAAAAGGGAGAAGCAATCGATGGAGAGGAAGAAGTGTGGTGGAGAGGATGGTAGTCGAGCTGGCATTAATAATGGTGGTGGATGAAGGCACGACTAAGAAGGAGATAGAAGAGAGAGAGATTGCATAAAAAAAGAGAAAAATAGGGGAGGGTGGTTGGTTTTTTATCGACTTTGGACTCGATTTTCTTCATGATAGGGCCATGAAATCCACTACTATTTATAAAAGGTAGAAGAGGGTAATCTTGTCTACACAGGGGAAAACATTTCAGCCCTTGATTCGGTTGGGACGGATCCCAACCATTGGTTCAAAGTAGGCACCTTGAACGGTCAAATCTGACAGTTTAAAGTTGCTTGAGTTGGCCATTTTAGGCCGATGTTGGGGCCGTGGTGTTGTCATTCAGCCTGAACGGGCCACAAGGGGTTGTAGAGCAATGTCAAGTGATCATTTGCATGCAAGTTTGGTCAAATTTGGTGGACGTTAGAGACATTAAATGCACCTGTAAAGTAGCCTTACTGAACTGTCATTTCATAGAAAACTGAAGAAGAAGATGAACAGTAACCAAAACAGCGTCCTTTTGGAAAAGTTCATGTTAGTCCTTCGATTTCTGATTAATCTTCTATACACCCTTGATCATCTTCAAACTTTTAATTTTATGCAATTGAGTCCCTAGAAAAACATCAATTTTATCCCTGGATTGGCGTTCAGTTTTCAATATGGCCCTTGGTCTCTGATTTATGCAATTTGACCCTCGGTTCTTGTCAATTGAGCCCCTTTAATTCGACACCTTTTGCATTTTAGACCTTGGCCGTGAAATTTCTCAATTTTGACCCCTAATTGACCCTAAAACATCAATTTTCTTGCAATTTTCCTGCAATTTTCCCCTGATTTTAATCAATTAATTTGGTAAAAATTAAATTTGGTCTTTTAAATTTCAATCTTCTTAATTAAACCTAAATTGGGCTCCCAAACTTAATTTTTCACTAATTAAGCCCTTAATAAAATTAATTTGACACATTTAAAGTATAATTAAGTCCTTGCACTTAATTAAATCCTGCAATTGAACCCAAATTAATTCTTAAACATAATTAAACTTTAATTTGGCCCATGATTAAATCAAATTGGCCTATTAAAAATTTAATTATGTCTCTAGGCTTACTTTTTTTATGTAAATTTATCCAATAATCATTTAATTTGACCTTGAATTTGCATTGTTTCTCTATTTTTTAGCATAATGGGATACAATTAGGCTTTGAATTTTCTCTAAAATTGCAGTTGTATTCCCCAGCCTGCTTTCTCCACGTTGTCAACCTTTATTTATTTATTTTGAAAAAAAATGAATTTTAGAGAATAACCCATAATTGAGTTATGACTGTTGCCCTCCTATTTACAATGCTTACAGTAGAAAGTCTCATAAGAGACTTTAGATAGTAAGCTTTGTAAAGAAGAAAAATAAAGAGAGATAATAGACTCACCATATCAAAAAATGATGAATCCTTCTGAAAGTATTTAAAGTGAGGGCTAAAACGCACTTAGAGGAAAAGCAAAAAGGTTTTCCAAAGATTTTGAAATGGTTAAATTGTCATGGGTGACTCACCTAGAGAAAAATAAAAAAAAAGAATTTTCAAGGTGGTGAAAACTGCGAAGATTTTTCAAAGTGGTGTAAAATGAAAAGATTTTTTGAAATAGTCTTGTGTAATGGGCAACTTATCCAAGTGAAAAACACGAAGATTTTTCAAAGAGATGAAAAATACGAGGATTTTTCAAAGTGGTGAGAAATGCAATTTGTCTAGCAAAAGGATTTGGTTAGAGATGCCTTGAAGGGATGATAGGGATAGGGCTCGGAGGCGCGCTATTTAGGAGATGAGAGCTTAAAAGATCACTCGAGAGGAGAATGATAGTGCCTAAGGGTGCACTATTTGAAAGGTGAGGGTTCAAAGGCACACTCGAAAGAAGAAAGGGTTAAAAAATGCACTACCCGAGAGATGAGGGCGCAAAGGGGGACTAACTGAAAGGTGAGGGCTCAAAGGCGCACTTGAAAGGAGGTAGGGTTAGAAAACACACTACCTGAGAGATGAGGGCTTAAAGGCGCACTGCCCGAGAGGTGATGGCTCAAAGGAGCACTTAAAAGGAGGTAGGGTTATAAAACGCACTACCCGAGAGATTAGGGCTTAAGGACGCACTCGAAAGGAAAGAGGTATGGCTGTAAAAGAAAATACCTAAGATGGTGGAAGGCTCGAAGATGCACTCAAATGGAAAGAGGTAGGGTTCTAAAGCGCAAAACCTAAGATGGTGGAGGGCTTTATGGCGCACGAAAAAAAAAAAGTTAGGTTGTAAAGTGCAAAACCAAAGATGGTGAAGGTCTCAAAGGTGCACTTAAACAGAAAAAAGGTAGGGCTATAAAGTGCAAAACCTAAGATGGTGAAGGGCTCTAAGACACACTTAAAAAGAAGAAAGATAGGGCTAGAAAACACATTATCTAAATTATGAGGGTTGAACAACCCGCTAAAAAAGAAGGAAGATAGGGCTAGAAAGCACACTATCTGAATGATGAGTGAGCCCGCTTAAAAAGCGGTGATGATGAGACATTGATCTGTCAAGGATGAAAGTAATGCATCATGATTAATATGCATGTATACTTACTTAAGAAATATATTTCCCCTTTCTTCATTGATTTTCTATCTTGAAAGTCTGAGTCTCTATAGTAAGCTTTGGTGGCTCTTCTGCGCTTGCTTACTTAAGTCACACCTTGTGGACTTGTTCTTCATAGAGTTTTTCTTCTCTCTAATAGTAAGTTTTGATGGCTTTGGCTCTTGCTTACTCAAGCCATATCTTGTGATCTTGACCTTTGAAAAGGATATGACATCAACATACTTTTTTGCCCATAGTTTATCGGAATGATTGTTAGCTCTATATTATATCTCATGTTTTCTTAGAAAGGGAATCATGGAGCCAACCTTATGTGTTTTGGTAGATTGCCCCCCAATTTGATCATGTCTTCAAGTGTTCAATTTGGGTTTTCATTAGGGATGAGGCTATGTCAAAAAAGATTTGGTTATTTACAAGGAGTTGTTTTCATGGAGAATTTTTGAAATTTCTTAAAATGGTAAGAATAAGAGTTGAAGTGGCAACCCTAATTTGAAAAGAGTTTAGGAACTCTTTGATAGCTAAAAGTGTCTAAAATAGGGTTGTCGTGACAACCCTATTATGGAAAGTAAAGGGGGCTGTTTTGGGCAACCCTAAAGCTTAATTATCTTGGAAAATATGGTTGATTATTATGTGGAAAAAAAAACATAATATGTATGCATACATGGAATTAGCTTACATGAAAGTATTGCTTATATTGGAACATCAAGTGTTGGAAACTAAAAGCTTAACATGTGATAATGAAAGAGTACATGTACTCATGAGCAAGGTTGTTAAAATCGCGATTTTAATACGGCACGGAAAGCCGTTTACAAACTCGGATCGTAAAATCGTAAGGAATTTTAAAATACATTAAAAAAATTCATGCTTTAAATAAAAATTCATACATAACAATTTGTCCAATTAATTCAGTCCTATAATACTGAAATGGCATTAAATTCAGTCAAATTCAACAATTTTCAGTCCAATTTTCACCCTATTAATATTCAATATTTTTTCAGTCCAATTTTCACCCCAATTCAATCAATTCAGTCCAATTTTCACCCCAATTAAATCAATTCAGTCCAATTTTTACCGAGTAATATTTTGCACAATTCAGTCATATATAGTATATATTGTGGCATTCAATTCAACAATTTTCACACTCGATCAATGCCGTTCAATTCAACATTATACATATACAATTTACAGGATCGGGCAAAATGAATTACAGGACTAACTAACAATTAACACTTAACAGGAGTTTATACAAATCTATTACAGGGGCAAAAATAAAGAAGCCTTGACTCCGGTGATGATGATGAAGGCAAAATTAACTTACGATGCCGCTGGCTGCTGTTGAAGATAATGATGGTAAAAGAGGCAGAAAGCTGAAACCAGAAAGGAGAGTAAAAAGACCTTCTATTGTCTATGCAAACAACTTTTAGAACAAGGATCAGTGTCATCCTAACCATTTGATTATTTCACCTCACATTGTCTCCTCACTGTCTGATCATCTTGGAGTTTTTTGTTTTTACTCTAATCAATGGGAGCCCCCTGCTCCAAATTCTCTCTCTGCTGGTTCCACTCTCATCTTAAACCTTCAGTCCTCGAATCCTCCGATCTCGGTAAATTCATCAAGCCCCTCTCTTTCTGCCAGTCTCTCTCTGTCTTTTTCTTTCTTTCATTTTTGGGTGTAAAATAAGGGGTAATAGTTTGCGTAATGGCCGCTTTTGTGGAGGATGGAGAATAGATCGTTATCGCTGCCCGATTAGGGATTTGTTCTGTTGGAATTGGAAAGAGTATTTGTGAATTGTGATTTGTGAAAGAGTTTTTCGCCTCAATTGAAAAGAGCAGAGTGAAGACAGTCACGTGAGTCCGTGACTGTGCAGGAATAATCCAATAGGCATCTGACAGCTGTCCAGGAGGGGGGGATTTTGTTTCAGGGCCTCATTTTGTCAAAATCGCAAAATCGGTCTTGAAATCGCGATTTTGCGCGATTTCATCCGATTTTTGCGATTTCACTCGATTTCAACTCGATTTTACCAATTTTCAATTTTTTCAAGCGATTCAACCCGTAATGCATGTTTTGACTCGTAAAATTGTATGATTTTACGAGTCAAAACGCAATTTTAACAACCTTGCTCATGAGTCACAAGTATCCAAATTGCTAAAAGAATATTGATAAGAACATTCTTAATATTTAAGAAGTGAATTTGATGTAAGACTTTATATGATGTTATTGTGATGTCGCAATCACATAAATTAATTACCCTGGCTTAAATAAACAAGATAGTAGAGAGTAAGTAAGAGGTCGATCCCACGAGGAAGGTTTAATTTAGATTTTTATGCTAGATGATATGCAATTAGGGGAGTTTTGAGGTTATCTAGGCTATAACAAAACAAAACAAAACAATCAAGCTAAATTAAATAAATCAGAAAATTATCAAGAGAAGAAGTCTTGGTTTCATCCACCTACGGAAATCAGAACCGATCATTGAAACAATACATCAATTTATATTCTAAATATTTATCTTTTATTAATATTAGTTAGTTAACTAATCCACCGTATAACTAACCCTAACCATCAAACAACTACAATGTACGCAATTAAATGGTAGCCTTAAGAACTATATAAGTTGATTAATTTAAACAACATAACTGTCCGCAATCCATGTTTGATTTGATCAAATGTTTTTCCTATGATTAATAACATAGATCCGCCATAATTATTAAACTCGGTTGCTTTACAAGTTTATATACCACAAGGTTTTGATAGTAAACTTAGCAATAAATTAGTTAGAATAATAACTTAGAGTCTGCTTTAGCAATCAAACTAATCAATAATAGGATATAAGCATAAGAAAACAAGCATACTCATCATATAAACTAAAAATAAAAGGTAAAAAAGATCTCACGGTTCATGAAATCCAAAGGTTTATATGTCCTTGCAACCAAGAAAAAGAACTTAGCATTGCATGTCTATTGAGAGACTAATCAAAAGAAAAGATGAATATATGATTTCAGGAATAGGAAGAAAGGGTGAGTTTTTCTTCTCTTTCTGGCCGCCCTTTCCCTTCCTTTTTTTCTTTCTTTTTAGTTGATAGGAAACCTTAATTCCTCATTCCTACAAAATAGTCATTTTCTAAGTAGACAATTTACATTTAAGTAGTACAATAACTACTTTCCTTAAAAAAAAGAAATAGTCTTGCATAAAATCTTCAAGCATTGACTTTGGACATAAAGGAGTTAAATTTTCCAAATAAAAACTTGGATGTTGATTTGAATGCTTTGAAAAGTAAATTGGACTTGTTTCTTCACAAAACCTATATGCTGGCAGAATTCATATATCATCTTAGAAAAATCATATCTCTATAATATGAACTCTTTAGCTGCTGAAATTTGGTAGGCTGATAGGTTTTCGAGTCAGGAATCTAACAAAATTGATTTTGCATCAAATAGACTTCTCTAACGCAAGATATTCAAGTCAGAATGGCCAAAGGTCAACATTGGTAGAATGCGAGATTTGTCTTTGAAAGCTGCGATTTCCATGCTTTTTCTCTATTTATTTTTCTTGCCATATATATAGAAATTTATGGATGTTATCTTTCTAATGCCACTAGAATCACTTCATTTTGATCTCTAGAGCTCAAGCTAAGCACAAAACATCGATTAGAAGTCAAATCTGCTAATTATCTCTAATTTACTTCTTTCTGAATCTTACATCCAAAAGTGCCTTCATAATATAAAACAAAGAATATCAAGGTATTTTATATATAAAACATAAAAAAAATACTAGGTAAATATGGGTAAAATTATTGAATAATATAATTGAGTCAGATGTAGGAGAGACATCGGTCAGAGGTCAAATCTGTCAATTATCTTCAATTTGTTTCTTTTTGAATCTTACATCCAAAAGCGCCTTCAAAACATAAAACAAAAAAATCAAGGTATTTTATATATAAAACATAGGAAAACTACTAGGTAAATATGGGTAAAACTATCGAATAATATGATTGTATTAGATGTAGAAGAGGCATCGGCTGTAGGATTCTAGGCAATTGAGACAAGACTAGTGAGAGGAACATGATAAAAATAAAAAATACCATATTTTTCTCCCTTAATGTTTATTATTTTATAATTTTTATGCTTAAATGTACTCATTATTGTTATGTGATTTAGAATGCAAAGGAGGCGTTAAGGGCAAAATAAAGCTAAATAGATGGTTTTGGATGGTTTCAACACTGTTTTGTAATTTGAGCATAACTCTATCATTCAAACATTGATAGAGATGATTCAAAATGCTATATAACTCTAAAAAGACACTCAACAACTTTCATGTTTTGCGTTTTTAGAGATACTAATGCACTGAGGTTGAAATTTAGCATAAAGTCGTTGCATATGTATTGCCAACATGTTGAAACATTCTTTGGCTTGCAAATCTAATACGATGTGGTTTATTTTTGAAAACTTCCAGATTTAGTGCATGAATTTCAGCTGAAAACATCACTTTTCTAGTTATATTAGAAGACTTTATAGGCTTATTGGAAGGAAATTAACGTGTAAAAAAAAGGGAGATCAAAGGACACCTCTCTTGTCCCTCTTTTCTATTTTTCTTCTCCTTTGAGTTTTCATCATGGTCTTATGCGGCTAAATTTTTAATTAGTCGAAGAAAATGGAAGCTTCAGAATCAATAAAACTGTGAGATCTAATTTGTTTTCACTGTTCAATTCATTTTTTGAGTGTTGAATGTTCTTCGATGCCTATTTTCTTGATTGTCTTGTTTAATTAAGAGGCCTACTAGTTTATTATTCATTGCAATCTGATGCTAGATTAGATATCAAATCTTTAATTGTTTAATCTCTCTAATTTATGAAGCAACTAAGGTTTAATGATTTGCTACATAAGAAACCATTAGATCTTAGGAAGAATGCTCCACTAAATTAAATGCAATCATTTGTGCTTGTATTGTTTTGTTTCATTAATCTCTCTAATTATTAAGGCTACTACTAGATTAAACTTCTAGCATTAGTTTTGAGTTGTTTTGTTGTTAGGGTTAATTAGATTGCTTGTTTTCTAATTAACTACAACTAAGAAAAGATAGGAAAATAGTTCTAATGGTGAATATTCAAAGTGTGAATTGATAATTAGATGTAAAAAAACTCAATGGTGAATGTTGACTTAGACTAATAATTGTTCTTTTTATTGATTTCGATAATTTAATTTGAGTTGTTTTTTAGTTGTTTTCTTTAAAATCATTTTTTTAATACTCAAACTAGACTCTTACAAATATATGTAGTAGGGCAAGTAAGGTAAAGTTGTTACGAACTTTATACAGGATCAATGAGAGGAACATGTAGGTGCTTGTCACCTCATCCTTTTTAATTTACAACTATTTATATAAGTCTTTATTTTTAGTATTAACATAATGATTTGTGTCATAACATAATTTTGGGTTTCCATAAAATTTCATATTTACAAAAATAGAAAAAAAAAGAAAAAAAAAAAAAAGAAAAAAAAGGGAAAATAATACCCTGAATCATTCAAGCATGCACAACTATTCAAAATACTAGGTAGATGAACATTTTGTGGTCTTGTTAAAGAAATATTGGGAAAAAAGGATTGAAATTTTTGTCAAGATTGTACAAATTAAAGGTTTGAGGACCAACATGGACAAAATTGCATAGTTTGGTAGTCCAATTTTTGACAAATAAATGTTTAATTAAGAAGTTGAATATGAGAGAAAAATTGCAAAATAGAAGAAAGCCAATGGCTTAATTGAATTTTGGAAGAGCTTAATCGATTTAGTCAAGGGCTAAAATGAAAGAAAAATAAAGTTTAAAATTTAATTTGTCTAAAATTGGAAGAATTAATAAGTCCAGTAACATAATTGAACTTTAGATTGATTTAATTAGTGCAATTATGGGTTTAATTTGAGAAATATCAAAGTTCAGGAGTCGATTCTAGTCAAAATTGCAAGGAATAAAGATCCAGTGACCATAATGAATGGGAATTGAGATTTTAAGAGTTCAATTGACTTAATTAGAGGTGAAATTGGAAAAACTAGAAGTTTAAAGAGTCAATTAAGGACTAAATTGAAGAAACCCAAAACAAAAAACCATTTTATAAGGAACATGGAAATCCAAAAGTCCAATTGCAAACTTCCAGGGTTGAAATTGAAAATATTATAAAAGATAAGGATAATTTTGGGCTTAATTAAAAGGTTTCAGAAGTTCAGGGTGCAAATTAAAAATTGACTTTAATTCCTAAATCCCCTCTAACGGATGACTTGTCATTTGATGTTAAACCAACGACCCAAATGACATATCGTTCGACCACTATTTTATTCTTCCTTTTTAACCAGAGAAAGTTGCCTATGAAACCACCAAAACGGCCTCAGTTCAACCTAATTTCCCCACCAAATACACTCCAAATCATAGCCCAGATTACCTCCTTAAGTATCACTAATTCATTCAGTTTTCTTTACTCCTACGATGATCATATGACATAAAGGAAATATGTCCTCAATAGTCCAACAATGGCAAGACTGTTGGTGTTTTCTTTTCACCAAATACAAAGTAGGTTCAAGCGGTTAGGATCTCCATCCACGAGATCTTATACTGTTTTAAAAAGGTAGGGGATCAAAGATGAGGCAGATGGATGGATTTCCTAGGAAGAATCTGATTGTTGCCCTATAAAAACCCAAAGGAAGCAATTTTTAGAAAAAAAGGGGGTAGAGGCGAGAACTGTAGAAGCTTTAAGTTTTGGAATTGCTAGCAATCACCAACCCTTAAAGAAAAGATCACCTTTTAATTAAAAAAAAACCCAAGACCCATAAACTAGCCTCTTTTCTACCATTCTCTCACAGTCTCACTATTGTTTCCACCCTTCCTCATGACATCAAAACTAACCCAACGATGGTAGCAATAAAAAAAAACTCTATAACCATCCACTAGCCTCTCATCATTCCATCAACACATCCTATTCTCTCATCTAATAAGGGTTTTCAAAGAATAGTCCAAGATTTTGTCTTGTTTTAGAGTTTTCCTTTGGCATTAAAGGCAATAAGTTATCAAGGAGTTCCAACATCGTATGGGAATTAAAGAACAATCAAATCCTCATTTTTGTTATAGGTATTGTAGCCCTGCAACTTTCACTTCACCATGTAAATATAAGGTTATACTGAGCATGCTACCTTGATAATGAACTGTCAACCTTTCCTCTGTTTTTTTTTTTGGTACTATGAGTTTTTTTAAAAGCTTCTTCATGAGTACCTTTATTGACTTGTTTTAGTTAAGAGTAAAAGATCAGTCTAAAAAGAAACTTTTTCAAGTTAACTATTAGGACATATTCTAGCCCAAGTTAGATAGTAAATCGATAGAGGGTTGTAGTTGTCACACCTAAATCATGGTGACCTTTAAAAAAGGAAAAAAGAATAAAATAGATATCTAATATCTTATTCTTAAGCTTTTTCATAGGTACCTTTCTTGACTAGTTGTTTTAGTAAAGAGTAAAATATGAGTCTAAAAAAAACTTTCTCTAGTTAACCAGAAAGAAGACAATATATTATAGTCCAAGTTAGATAATAAACCGATAGAGGGCTCTAGTTGTCACACATAAATCGCGGTGACCTTTAAAAAAGGAAAAAAAACAGAATAGATATCTAACATCTTGTTCTTAGAGGGGAAAGGTCTTGTTTAAGGAATCACCACCTAATATTATGGTCATTAGAAACCCTAACAAGTCAACAAAGATTTTATAGTACGGGATTGGTTACACAAAAGGTGTTAGTGACTATTAAAGGGCATTCCCAGTATGGGGACTTGAATATAAGGCTTGTATTCATAGTTTGGAAGTTGCCCTGGAGATAAAGATAAGGAAATTAGAGGTGTATGGGGATTTAGTGTTGATAATCTACTAGGTAAAAGGTGAAAGGCATAATAAGGATGAGAAACTAAGATTGTACCAAGAATATCTATCCAAACTTACTAAAGATTTTGATGAGATAGAGTTTACTGATCTAGAAAGAGATAAGAATCAGTTTAGTGATGCTTTGGAAACTTTTGCCTCTATGATAATAATTGATTGTAGCATTAGAGTATAACCTATATGTATTGAGATCAGGAGCTCTCGTACTTATTATTGTTTAGTAAAAGAGGAATTAGATGGTAACACTTAGTATACAGATATAAAGAAGTTAATCCAATATCAAGAATATCCTTCAAGAGCATCAAAGGTTGATAAGAAAACCTTGAGAAGTACACGAAGGAATTTATGCCACATGCAAATGGGCACATGATGGCTAGGCAAATGCAAAGAGTGATAAGATTAAAGCACCTTTATTCATCATTATATCACCTTGGTCATTCATAATGTGGGGAATAGATGTGATTGGGCTGATTAATCCAAAAGCTAGCAATTAACATCAGTTTATTCTTGTGGCAATTGATTACTTCTTAAAACAGGTAGAGGCATGCTCCTATGCCTATTTGACTAAACAGGTGGTTAAACAATTCATTAAGAAAGATCTAATTTATCGGTATGGTTTACTTGGAAAGATAGAAACCGATAATGCTCAGAACTTCAATGGAAAGATGATCATAGAATTATATGCTAAGTGGTCAAACATTCTAATTCGTCTCTCTATAGACCAAAGATGAATGGTGTTGTTAAAGCTGCTAATAAGAACTTAAAGAAGATTGTCTAGAAAATGGTTGTTACCTACAAAGACTGGCATGGATGGCTTCCTTATGCTCTCCATGCATACCAAATAACTATAAGGAAATTAACTGGGGTGACATCTTATTCACTAGTTTATGGGATGGAGGCAGTGATGCTTTTAAAAGTGGCTAAAATACGATATGAACAATTAAACATGATCATAGAGAAGAGATTAGTTGCAATATATCATCACTAATTGTACCAAAAAAGGATGGCTAAAGTGTACGACAAGAAAGTCCAACCAAGGGAGTTCAAGGAAGGTGATGTGGACCTCTTGATCACATATGTGGTCATACAACTCCCAATGAAGTAGATAACAACCCAAAAAATCAAAAAATAGGTTTAATAGAACCTTCACCTAGAGGTAGCCATATACCTAAGAACCAAAGATATTGGAAAAAAAATTGGACCCAGAGATAACCTTGTATCTAAAAACCATAAGTATATAAATGACACCATGAAGCCAGATAATTTATGATAAGTTAGTGTACGATCTTTGTCCCTGCACGAAAAGGTTGTTTTGCCATAAACAAAAGAAAAACTCATATTTTTCTCCAATATACTGCTGAAATTTGCAGTTAAAAATCATGATATATTTTCCTCTCAATAACCTTAATAGACCCCTTTTAGGTTGCACGTTAATAAGTATAAACTAGTAATCAACTAACATAAGTCAAATAATGAAATAAACCCCTAAACAATGTCTAATGAGCAAGAACAAACCTAAATTTAAAATAAATAAATAAATAAATAAAATAGTATAATAAAAACAAAATTTCCATGCTAAAATTCCCCTATGTAGCCTGAATCTCCAATTTTGGTATATTCTTGGTAGATTTTCAGTCCTAACTTCAATCACATTGTTTTTTATTGTCTAGATGAATATTGGGCCTATGATAAATGGTTGGAAAGCTTGATATATATAGTTTCCATCCCAACTTGAATTACAACAACTTTCCACCGTTAGCTCTAGATATGTCCCAAACAGTACATAAATGTTTAGTCTGACATATTTGACAATATTTACCTAGTAACATCGACCATCTAAAATAATATGTTCACTTACACCATTTGACTTGAAATGTTACCAAAATATATTTCCACATGTCTAGTATCTCTCTGTAAAATTTTAGCTTGTTCCAATATATGATTTGAGAAATATGTCTAATCTCGCAAAATTGATCAGCAGATATTTTAATATCAAATTCAGATCTAAATTAGTTCGTATCATCCTCCCCTTCTTTAAAAAGATTCAAACTCAAATATACAATGGAAAACATCTTCTAAGGTTAACAAATCAGTACTAAGCCTAAGAAGATCATCATCATCAAAACCAGGAAGAACCTTGTTAGTAAATAAGGTCCCTCTAATATACAAGCTCTCTTTTTCAACTATCTCCTTCTTCTTCAATTTCAGTTGTTCCTCATATATTTGCTTAGGTGTCAAAGATACAAGAGTTGTAGGTCTTCCATTCATCTCAAAAGAATACTTATTTGTTACTCAATCATGTATGACTCTCTTATCATACTGCCATGATCTACGAAGCAATAAGTGACTAGCTTGCATTGGCACAAAATTATATAACACCTCATCACAATATTTACTAATAGAAAAAGCAACCAAAATTAACTTATTCACTTTCACTTCACTTTCATCATTCAACCACTGTAATTTAAGGTATGAGATGTTTAGTAGTGTGCAAGTTTAATTATCTCACTAATTCAATACTAACTATATTAGTGCAACTACTACTATCTATAATTAAGCTACATACGTTATTATGAATGTGGCATCTCGTGTGGAATATGTTCTCCCTTTAACCTTCTAAATCATCCACCTTGACATGCATATCCAGTGCTCTCCTCACCACAAGTGTCTATCCCTCAACCGGATACTCAACATAAACATCATCATCATCATCCAATGGTAGCATCTTCTCCTCTTCATCCTCCCCATCAGTCTCATCCTCATTATTAGCTTTCACAACCATGACTATTTTGTTTGGACAATGTGAAGCAACATGACCAAAACCCAGATAACAAAAGCATTTAATGTCATAGTTACAAAAAGTGGGAGTAACATTGTTACCTTTAACAACGGTTGAGGTTTCTTTCTTCTTTTTAGGGTATTCAACCTTGCCCTACTCATTCTGTGGTGATGGACCACCCCCAATGTTAGCCTTCCAATTGGGTTTCCAAGGTTTTGAAGGGCCTATGGTTGGCTTGGCCAAATGGTACCCTTTCGTTTAAGTTGTTTCTCCACCTTCACAGCCATATGCATAATCTCTTTCAACTCCATTTAATGATGCAACTCCATAATATGAGTTATATCATGATCAAGACAATTCATGAATCTAGCCATAGTAACCTCCATATCCTCCTCAATATAAGCTCGAATAACAACAAGTTTTATCTCCTTAAAGTAATCATCAACACTCTCTGTGCCTTGACTCAAACTCTGCAACCTTTGATACAATTCTCTATAATAATGACTAGGCACAAACCTCCTCCTAATAAAGAATTTCATCTCATTCCAAGTATCAACTTGGCTCTCATAATTCCTCCTATAATTTCTAACTAACTAATCCTACCACACAATAGCATAGTCAATAAAAGCAATCAGAAGAAGCTTGACTTTCTTGGGCTCCAGATAATTATAACACTAAGAACTTTACTCCACTTTCTTCTCTCCTTCTAAAAAACTTTTGGATCATTTTTCCCTTAAAAAGCCGGTACTTTCAGCTTTATTGTACTCAAATCTCCATATAATTTAGCATTATGGTCATAATACCTATAATTACCCCTCTAGCAAAAATTTACACCATATCGTTCCCTACAAACTGACAATTCCACTGCTTTTCAAAACATTTTCCATATCCCACGAACACATCTTCAAAATCAACATCCCTTATGTCCATATTATCAGCCATAAACTCATCCACATTAGTGTTAACTCGCTTAACAATCCCCTTAACATTAAATTCTCTTTGCTTAGACCTAATTTGAACCTTACCATGATCATTAACATGTTGCCTCTCCAACCTATTTCCAAATGCATTGGCCACCTGATCCATCTACTGATTCGCAATGCAAAACAGAGTTATAATTTCTTAGTCTTATCTCTATGGTTCAATGCTTTTTGCTTAACTCCTACATCTTTAAATCTGAAAATTGGTTAGTTGACAAGAAATATATATTCCTCACTCTCTTCATCACTCAAATATGTTCATTATGCTTTTTTTCCTCTCATATCACCTTTCTTTGACTCTTGTGAAACTAAAATTAACACCAAATATAATAGTCTTAGCAGCGTACTCTGATTAGTACTGTCGCACGTCACCCGCGCGACATCTGTTTTGATAATTTTTTTTTCGTTTGCTTATTTGATTTGTTGAGAGTCGCCACCTAGTATTTCATTGAGGATTACTAGGAAACCTGGATGTGTTGGTCTTGTCAGAGATTCACGAATAAAAAACTAGTTGTGGTTAGAGAAGGTATTAGCATCCCTAACATACCTTACTTGAGGTAAGCTATTTCGTGGCTTTGATGTGATAAAAAAGTTTTAAAAATTTTATCTTTTCATCAGATATTAGAAGTACAACTTACGTGTAAATTCATAATCCTTTACCGTGAGCAAATCAAAATATTAAATTTTTCTTTATTCTTTGTAATTTTATCATAAAAAACATCCATAAAAAAATACAAACATATTCACTTTCATTACATTTTTTTTTCTTTTTTTTTTTATATCCACACTACAAATTATAAAAATTCAAATATAAACAAAAATTACGTTAAACAATTTGAAAATTACAAGATAATCCAAAATAATTTGGAACAGTGTCAGACAGACTTCTAGAGTTGCCAGAAGAGTGTCAAGCAGATGTCTGGAGCTGCAAGACAGTGGCGGCATGTTTGCTCTACGCGTCACTGCAGACAACCCCAAATAATTGGTGGATCCGGCTCGACTCTGTCTCCCCTTCCCTTCTGCATTGGTAGTGAGGAGTAATGTCACCTGCAAAGAAGAAAAAAACGCAAGCAAAGTCTCAGTTCTTCGCTCTTTTTTTGATTTGATCTCTTTTGGTTTCTCTCTTTCTCTAGGTTCGTTGTTCTCTGCTGGTTGCAGATCCGGCCATTGGTTCTCGATTGGAAATGGGGTTGCTTTTGCGGGCGCCGCTGGAGGAAGAAGGGCTGCCGTTGGCCGGTGTGCACGGCGGCTGAGGAAGGAAAGACCTGCTGGCTGAAGAGGGAGTCGGTGGTCTGAGGAGATGGGGAACGGCTCTGCCCGTTCTCTAGTCGGGGGAGATGAGGCTGTTCTGTGGTGCTGTTTGTGGTCGGTTGAAGGAGAGAAAGCTGGGTCTGTCGACTATGGGCAGAAATTGCCGCTATTAGAGGTCGGGTGAAGGAGAGAAAGCTGGGTCTGTCGACTGTGGGCAGAAATTGCCGCTATTAGAGGTCGGGTGAAGGAGAGAAAGCTGGGTCAATCGAGGGAGGAGAAGGAGGGTGCTAAGAGGAAGGCCTATGTGCAAGGAGGCTGGGAAGTTGTGGTTCTGTGAGGGGGAATTTGGCTGCGGGGCTGTTGGATGGAGGAGCTGGGTCTACTCAGGTTAGATGGAGGAAAAGGGAGCAGCGACTGGAGGCTAGGGGAAAGAAAAGTGTGTGGTGGTCATCTTGTAGGTAGCGACCAGGGAAGAAGGTTAGTGGCGGCTGAGAAGAGGGAGAACGGCCTATGGATGGGTGCTGCGATGAGGGTTTTCTTTTTCAAGGGAGGGAGCGGTGGCTTGGAGAAGATGAGAGGAAATGGGGGGCGCTCCTTTGAAAGAGATGGGTTGAGGGTTAGGGTTCATTTTGTGTTTTTTCTAATATTTTAAAATTATTTTTTTTTTTATGTGTGTAGACTGCTATTTATAGGCAAAATATTGTTTGGTCCTTAAATTTGATTTTTTAATTTTTTTTTGTAAATTTGATTTTTTTTAATTTTTTGTATTTTTTTTAAAACGAGCAATATCAACGTCGACTAAATGAGAAAAATCAATGATTTTAAAAATAATACATGAAAAGTCGAACGCGTTCAAAAGACCTTTGAGAAATTAAATTATTTTGAGACGATGCTGAAAATGCTAAAAATGATACAAATATATTAAAAAACATATTTTTTTGGATTTTCGATGTTATTCATTATTTTTGGATGTTTTGAAAATTTTATCAAATAAGTGAGTCAAAAATTGGGTAACAAGTACTTAAAAGTGCATTTTTATCAAGGTTTTATATCATCATTTTGCACTTAAAGCATCAATAACTCCTTAACTAGAGCATGCTTTATAATATCATGTCTAATACTATAAGATACCTTTAATTTATAGTAAATGTTCATCTTAAATGCAGGCCTATCACATAAATGAAGGGATTGATTGATGAGTTTAACTACTGAAATTGAGAAGACAGAGAGGGCTAAGCTTAGAAAAGAGATGTTGGTTTCATACAAACTGGAACACTGTTCAGTCATTGGGTCATATCTGAAACTGTAGATCTTGGATTTTAGTTTGGTTTATACGGCTAGAAAGCTAAGACATAGGCCTCAAACATTCAGGAGAGTCCAAGACTCAATTCTCCTGTTTGGAAGTTCAAATCTTAGCATCAAAAGAGAAGTTTGAATCTGTCCTGCAGCCCAGACACTGTTCAGTGTTCAGCTCCTATCTCGAGTTATAGAAGTCCAAATGCACCGATTCTTTTTTTGGTGGAAAGATGAGACAGTTTCCTAGAACTTTCATGCAGACAATCTATTCAAATTCTAACGTTAGCAATGATGTTTTGTTCAGACAAGAAGATAAGGATTGTCACCAAGTCAAGATGTGGCCACCCACTCAACAATTAGTCATCAAATCAATAGTTCTGAATTTTGGCCTATAAAAGGAGGCATTTTCCATGCATTTAGGCATCTTGGTTTTCAGATCAAGATCATGTCCTTGCTCTATCTCTCTTTATATTTTTGTAATGCTTAAATTTTGTTTATATTAATCTCTTATTTATGCTTTTCATTTCCTTTTCTTTACTTAGTTAACTTATATCTTATTTATGTTCTTATATTATTTATTTATGTTTCTCTCTTTCATTATGTTTAGCTAAGTTTATTATATCAAGGTGAAAAAGTTATACCAATGCTATAAGAATAAGTATAGTATAAACTCAACATGGACTTTAATGTTTGTTACTAACATGTTTTGTATTTGTTATCTTGTTCACTTTTAATACTTTGCTTGTTAAATGGTTAATATAGATTTATGTTGTATA
>Ga0325405_1000215_pt1 | contig 54222 bp, 49 predicted proteins | sample PopdelMetagenome_21_FD_205663 | JGI IMG/M metagenome (GOLD analysis project Ga0325405, IMG submission 205663) | Populus deltoides microbial communities from Bellville, Georgia, United States - Xylem-Control-R2 | ecosystem: Host-associated > Plants > Phyllosphere > Stem > Wood/Secondary xylem...
TAAATGTTCATCTTAAATGCAGGTCTATCACATAAATCAAAGGATTGATTGATGAGTTTAACTACTGAAATTGAGAAGACAAAGAGAGGGTTAAGCTTAGAAAAGAGATGCGGGTTCAGTCCAAACTAGAACACTGTTTTGTCATTGGGTCATATCTAGAGCTGTAGATCTTGGATTTCAATTTGGTTTATATGGATAGAAAGCTAAGACATAGGCCTAAAACATTCATGGGAGTCCAAGACTCAATTATGCTGTTTGGAAGTCCAAATCTTAGCAACAATGGAGAAGTCGGAATCTGTCCTGCTGCCCAGACACTGTTCAGTGTTTAGCCCATTTCTCGAGTTCTAGAAGTCCAAATGAACTGATTCTTTTTTTGTTGGAAAGCTGTGACAATTTCCTAGAACTTTTATGCTGACAATCTGTTCAAATTCTGACGTTAGCAATGATGTTTTGTTCAGACAAGAAGATAAGGATTGTCACCAAGTCAAGATGTGGCCACCCACTCAGCAATTAGTCATCAAATCAATAGTTCTAAATTTTGGCCTATAAAAGGAGGCATTTGCCATCCATTTAAGCAGTTTGGTGTTCAAATCAAGATCTTGCTCTTTCTCTCTTTCTTTGTATTTTGTAATGTTCAAGTTTTATTTCATGTTATATTTTCCTCATTCTCTTATTTATGCTTTTCATTTCCTTTACTATACTTATATAATTATGTTCTTATCTTATTTATTTATGTTTCTCTTATTCATAATATTCAACTAAGTTTATTATGTCAAGGTGAAAAGGTTACACTAATGGTGTAAGAATAAGTATAGTATAAATTCAACACGGACTTCAATGTTTGATACTAACATGTTTTATATTTATTATCTTGCTCACTCTTAATACCTTGCTTGTTAAATGATTAATCTAGATTTGTGTTGAACAACCCTTGGTACAACAAATACTTGGCACTTTCATAGCCCAACTGTATGGTATAACCGACACCTGTGCTATGAAAGGAACTTGATTTGTTGTTAACATAAGTTATCACCATGAATACCTGATAATATTTACAAGTATTGGCATTACTTGAATAAGATAATTAATGTAATCATGTTAACAATTTATAATCCGAGTGGAACCTCCTTTGTGTGTGGTTTCCAGTCAAGTAATAAAAAGAGTTTTATACTGTATTTGTTTGAAATACCATTAATGGATCCTCTAACCTTGACAATTATTTTATTCTTATTTAATCCTTATATCAATATCACATCTCAAAGCTCTCTTCAACTCATTTTCTATTATTATCTATTTCTTTATTTATAGTTTATACAGTTAACCTCCTCCCTGTGGTTCGATGCCGGTCTTGCCGGGTTATTTATTACTTTGACACTCTTACACATGGGAGAAGACATCAACTCTTTGGTCGTGTCAAGTTTTTGGCGCCGTTGTCGGGGAGGTAAATTCTTATATAAATTATGAAGTTTATTTTATTTTCTCTTTTCACTTTTCTTGTATCTAACTTTGTTTCTTTTTCTTTGGTTTTCTTCTTCCTTTTATTCTTTTCCTACACGTGCATGAGAGTTTGGTCACGTACATTAAGTGCTAGACTTTGTAGGGTATCCTCATTATTTTCAGAAAATATGGCCGAAGAAGATAACCGGTCGCTTCATAATGAGAATATTGGGAATAACCGTGTTAGAACAGTTAGAGACCACCTGAATCCCACAAGAACAAATGCACCCTTATGCATAGTTTTCCCCCCTGATGCATCTCATTTTAATTTTAAGCCAGGCATTATTCAACTTTTACCTTCTTTTCATGGCTTAGATTTAGAAAATCCATACTTGCATTTAATGGAATTTGAGGAGGTCTGTAACACCTATAATGACTTAAATTGTAGCATGAACACCACAAGATTAAAGCTTTTTCCTTTTTCATTAAAAGATAAAGCTAAAACATGGCTACAAAATTTAAGACCTGGATCCATTCGTGCTTGAGATGAAATGCAACAACAATTTTTAAAGAAGTTTTTTCCGTCTCACAGAACAAACTCTTTCAAAAGACAAATCACCACATTTGCTCAAAAGCCAGGAGAAATAATTTACCAATGTTGGGATAGGTATCAAGACTTGCTTAATACTTGCCCTCATCATGGTTTTGAAACATGGAGATTGGTTTCACATTTTTATGAAGGGTTAACACCTAGAGATAGGCAAATGGTTGAATTGATGTGCAATGGAACTTTTGAAGATAAAGACCCTAATGAAGCAATGGAGTACCTAGACTTGCTAGGTGAAAATGCTCAAAATTAGGACACTACAGGCACTTATGAGGCACCAAGTAAAACTCAACCTCATACATCTAGTGGAGGTATATACAACCTTATGGAAGATCATGACCTCCAAGCCAAATTTGCATCTTTAGATAGAAACGTCGAGGCACTAGAATTGAAAAAGAGTGGTCAATTAAAATCTGTTCAAGACATTGTGTGTCAAATATGTGAAACCAATGAACACTCAACAAATGATTGTTCAACTTTGTCTTCTTTTAGGGAATGCCTCCATGAACAAGCCCATGCTTTAAATAGTTTCTAAAGGTCCAATCATAACCCATACTCATAAACGTATAACCCTGGTTGGAGAAATCACTTAAATTTCAGTTGGAAGAGTGATAACAGCAATGCACAAACTTCACAGCCACTGTTTCAAGCACACTATAATTTTCAAAATTCTCATGGATATGCACCTCCTTATGCTCCACCTCCTAGAAGAAATCTTGAGGAAACATTGCATGCATTCATTGAAAAGCTCGAGACAATCAACACTCAACTTACTCAAAGCATGACAGATTTTAAAGATACTCTTGCAAAATTCACATCTGCTCTCAGTTTTCAAAAGAAAGGTAAGTTTCCATCTCAACCACAGCAAAATCCCAAGGGGCAATACAATGCAAATGCAAGTAGTTCCGAAAGCCAACACATGGATCAAGTCAAATTAGTCATCACTCTTCACAGTGGTAAGATTATTGAAAAACCCACCCTTGAACCTTGTGAGAAAGATGACGAGTCAAAATCTGAGGGTAAGGAAGGGGTTGAACCTAGACATTGCAAAGAAAAGACTGATTCCCCGCCAACACTTCCATTTCCTCATACCATGACCAAACAAGGGAAAGTCAATCACAACTCTGAAATCTTTGAAACCTTCAAATAGGTAAGGATCAATATACCTTTGTTGGATGCTATTAAACAGGTACCTTCTTATGCTAAATTTTTGAAAGATCTGTGTACCGTGAAGAGAAAACTTGTGAAAAAGAAAGCCTTTTTAGCCGAACAAGTAAGTGCCATTCTTCAGAACAATAATGCTTTGAAATATAAAGACACTGGTTATAATTTCTTGCTTTATTAGAGAACATAAAATTGAAAGAGCCTTATTTGATCTTGGAGCTAGCGTGAATTTACTTCCATATTTAGTCTTTCAAAGTCTCAATCTAGGTGAGTTAAAACCAACCTTTGTAACTCTTTTACTTGTTAATAGATCTGTAAAATTGTCTAGAGGAATAGTTGAGGATGTGTTAGTACAAGTTGATAAATTCATTTACCCTGTAGATTTTGTTGTCTTAGATACACAACCCGTTAAAGCATGTAATTCAATTCCTGTCATTTTAGGACGTCCATTTCTTGCAACTTTTAATGCATTGATTAACTGTAGGAATGGACTGATGAAGTTATCATTTGGAAACATGAATTAGAGATGAATATTTCAACATTTGCAAACAACCTGGAGATGATAATGATTTACAGGAAGTGAACTTTATTGAAATTAGTTCATGATCAATTTCAAACCACTTCCAGTGAAAATGAGATTGATGAATCTGACAATTTGCAAATGATCTATTTTCAGGAAGAATCAAAGACATGTAATCAGAGACCACAAATTGAAGAATTGCCACCACGATCACTTGAGTCCATACCTTCAAGTGCTCAACCACCAAAACTTGATTTGAAGTCGTTACCATTTAATCTTAAATACTCATTTTTAGGAGAAAATGAAACCTTTCTGGTAATAATCTCTTCCAAACTTAATGCACATCAAGAAGCTAAGTTATTCTAGACTCTGAAAATGCACAAAAATACATTAGGATGGACTATAGCTGACATAAAAGGAATTAGCCCTTTGATTTGCACAAACATGATTTATTTAGAGGAAAATGCTAAACCCTATAGAGAAATGCAATGAAGGCTTAATCCTAATATGAAAGAAGTAGTGAAAAATGAAGTCATTAAGCTTCTAGATAATGGAATCATTTATCCTATTTTTGACAGGAAATGGGTAAATCCTACCCAAGTTGTATCCAAGAAGTCTGGAGTCACTGTGATAACAAATGAGAAAAATGAGTTAATTCCAACTAGGACTATTACTGGTTGGCACATGTGCATTGACTATAGGAAACTTAATTGAATGACTAGAAAAGATCATTTTCCTTTACCTTTCATAGATCAAATCTTAGAAAGAGTTGCAGTTCATGGATTTTATTGTTTCCTAGATGGCTATTCAGGTTACAATGAAATTGAAATTGCATTGGAAGATCAAGAGAAAACTACTTTCACATGTCCATTTGGTACTTTTGCATATCGAAAGATGCCTTTTGGATTATGTAATGCACCAGCCACATTTCAAAGATGCATGCTTAGCATATTCAGTGATATAGTTGAATGAGCCAAAGTCAATCACAAAATCAACTTGGTCTTCCATCTAGATGCGAACCCTAGCGGAATTTAATGGAATTCGCAACCCCAAGATCAATCTAAGCCAAGTTTGTTGAGATTTGAATGAGCTTATCACAATAGAAGATTTACTCCAAGGCAACAAGACTATAAACCAACTCGATCACAACGCCAACACTTGTAAACGAGCAAAAGAAGTATAAATTTACAACAAAGAATGGTCAATTCTTTGAAGAGTTGAAAGTTCAATCAAGAACAAAGATTGAGAAACCAAAATTCGGCTACAATGCTGAACATATCATCAAAAGTCTGCCCTAAAATTATTCCTAAAGAGTATTTAAACTTCAAGCTAAAACCCAAGTTTCCCTAATGGGTCTCACTAAGCCCAATTTAAATAATAATCAACCCAAGCTAAAACTAGCCCAAACTAATTAAAATAAACAAGTCTAAGACCCAAATAAAATGTCTCCTCTTAAAATAAATAAAGTTTGATAGCCCAACTAATTAAATAAGACAAGTTCGTTATTTCTGTATTTTGTCTAGCAACAGCAAAAGTCCAACTTAAAATCGATGGTTCTCTATCGTCTTAATGAATTAGAAGGTGTGCTATATACCATTGGAAATGTATGGAAGTCTAGTTTCCAGCCCAACTAGAATCACATCAAAATTTTATCTGTAGATTCAGTTATGACCCAAAGAGTAACGAAAGGTCAAATTGTCCGAATCTAGTCTTCTTCTCCCAATCCTTTTGCAATGGTCTTGGTTCCACCAACAAGCCCCTCTTGGACATGAATCAAATTAATCAAGGCTTACTCTTTATTATTACAAATCCTCTTGAAGTCCATTGAAAGCTTCTTTGAACTTCTTAGCCCTAAGCCTAGTAACTGGACCAACTGTAACCTCCAATGGATCCTTTGATGGTTGGATCACATCAATCTAGGATGCCATTAGCCAAAGCCAATCATCATATTCAACCTGAACATCCCTCTAGGATACCATTTACCGAGACTAATCATTAGCCCAACCTAGCCATCCATCTAGGATGCCATTAGCCGAAACTAATCATCAACGCAACCCGACCATCAGTCTAGGATGCCATTAGCTGAAGTTAATCATCAATTTATCTCGGCCATCCCCTTAGGATGCCATTAGCCAAAGCTAATCTTCAAACACAACATGTGTAACATCCCTCATGTCTATACCGAGATAAAAGCAACAATCTCATATCAACCGAAAACAGAGTAATTAGATTTTTTTTTTTACATTCATGGTCTTCGTATTAACATCTACTGAAATTTCACCAAGGTCCCCCCTTATACCGGAAGGTTCCAAGTTATTGACATGTAACTTGTTTACACTTCTAGTAACTCGCGTCTCATAACTCAATCCCGACCCAACCAACCCGGTTTTCAATTCTACAAATATTATCACACCGACCAACCACAATATTTATGATACACATTATATAACAAAATATTATTGTGGATGGATAAAAATATAAACACATAGACATTAATATGGTTATATGAACTACAGAGCTAAGTTTATTCATTCAAGTTTAGACCTTAATTATACAAATTCAATTATACAAACATTTTCATGTTTATAAAATATAAGGGTATACTCCCTAGAACCTAGATTACAATAATGGAAACATAAGCTAGGATCTACTCCTGTTGTGCATGCGATGATCCTAAAACAAAATGCATATTATTGAAATGTGAATATCACAATAAATATAACAACATGAATATCTAACAATTTGAAAAGGGTAACATGCATTTATATTATGTTCACTTCTCCCTTCTGGTTTTTCATTAGAATCTCTTCTTTATTCAACTATTAATAATCGTTCCCTCTTCCATCATCAACCTCCATTTCCGATTTTATAAGATCAATCATGATTATTTTTGCATAACACATTACCGATACCAATTTCACTGGTATCATCATCATCACCCTATAGTAGTCGATGCAAGTTGATCTCTTTACTCGAGATCCTAACATACATTAAATGTACGCTAGCCATTACATGGTGATCCCCTCTCCCGGAATCCTAACATACTCTAAATGTATGTTAGACAATACATGCTCGATCTCCTTACCCGGGATCCTAACATACAGTAAATGTATGCTAGTCAATACCAGCTCGATCCCCTTACCCGGGATCCTAATATACACTAAATGTAGGCTAGTCAATACAAGCTCGATCGCCTTACCCGGGATTCTAACATACACTAAATGTATACTAGTTCATGCCTCAAATCACACTTTTTATATTTCTTTTGTCAACAATGATTTCACCACTCGATAATTCACATAACAACCTTTCACCTTGATTACACGTACATTCAGTAATTCACATTTCATATCGGTAATATATATTAAATCATGGAATTTAACTTAGAAAGTATAGGTGAGATTCACCTACCTGCAATAGAAGCTTTACTCGTGCTCCCCTGCTTTGCTATTGCACCACACCTGTGGTCCCTCCTGCAAATCAAAGGTTTATCTCATAAATTTTCCTCACCCGGGATATGTTTTATAGTAACCATATCAACAATCAATAAGTCTTTCTTTCAGTCATTTCTTAATATTTTATGTTTTTCTCATTTCACCCATTAATATTGTCGTTATTTGTCCAGCTATAGTTATAATTCCTTTCTTTATATTTGGACTGTTGCTGTCTTGTTTTTTCTTTCAATCATTTCTTAATATTTTATATTTTTCTCATTTCACCCATTAATATTGTCGTTATTTGTCCAGCCATAGTTATAATTCCTTTCTTTATATTTGGATTGTTACTGTCTTGTTTTGAACCGTTACTGTCTTGTTTTGAACTGTTACTGTCTAAGCATTTGATCTATTACTATCCAACTGTTACTGTCTAGACATTTGAACCGTTACTTTCTTGTTTTTTGAATCGTTACTGTCTTGTTTTGAACTATTACTGTCTAGACATTTGAACTGTTACTGTCCAACTGTTACTGTTTAGACATTTGAACTATTATTGTTTTGTTTTTGAATCGTCATTGTCTTATTTTGAACTGTTACTGTCTAGACATTTGAACTCTTACTGTCCAGACATTTGAACTGTTACTATCTTATTTTTTAACCGTTACTGCCTTGTTTTGAACTGTTACTGTCTAGATATTTGAACTGTTACTGTCCAACTTTTCCTCAGATGTTTAACTGTATCTAGAGTTATAAAACTTCGTTTCAAGCAAGATTAGTCTCGTTGGAAGCTAAGACATAAGGCTATAAGTTCTCTACAGGAAGGAGAACCCAGATCTACCTCCAAGGCAGTTAAAATTGTTTATCAACGAACCAGACCTATTACCCTACAGGGTCTGTCGTGACCCAGTCTCGGTTGGTGACCTATAGCTGGAGTTCTATAACTTCAAATTGAGCAAGACTAATTTTCTTAGTTAGTCGACATCTAAAACTACAATTTCTATGAGGAACTTGATCCTTATTCCTCCATCCTCCTACCTGAAATCCCTCTGAAAGTGGAGAGATGAAACTGTCCAGATTCGTCAACCTTAATACACACAACACCTGAAGTTATTTAATTTAGCGACTCGTATATTTTCCCTAAATTCAAGTCTAAGAACCCTAACTATAATTCAACATCTAGGCATCAATTTATAATCAACTTTGAAACAACTCATAAAACCATGTTTAGAACACCTTACCCGGTACGAATCAAGGTTTCGATCTTCAACTCCCTTCTTTTCTTTCTAATGACAGCTGACCCTTTCCTCATCTCTTCTTGTTCAAATTTTCTTGTTAATCCCTTGCCCACCAGTGTTTATTCTATGAATAACCCTTAATCTTGGATGGGTCTTGGAATTTTTTGTGTTTCTCTCTTGATTTGTAAAAAAAAATGGATACAAAAACTCCTTCTTTTCTTTCTTTATGATAGCTGCAGATCTTTATTTATTTATTTATTTATTATTATTTTCATTTAGGCCCCATTTTCTTAAGTGTATTTGTTTTGCCCCCATTTCTTTTTAGTTTAATTTATTTTCTTTAATTTAATCCAACCTTGATTTTTCCCGGGATTTACAACATGGCTATTCATCACGGATGCCATTAGCTAAAGCTAATTATCAATTCATGCCGGCCATCCCCTTAGGATGCCATTAACCGAAGCTAATCATAATACTCATTGAACATTCTATGATAGTTTAGTATTTATTTTATCACAATAGTAGATCATTCATATTACTCATATAAACATTTCATATTAATTTAACATTCCTTATAACACAATAGTAGATCCTTTGTCATGCTCGTATGAACATTCCAAAATAGATTTGCATACATTATAACACAATGATAGTCCCTTACTAATACTCGTACAAACATTCTATAACAGTTTAACATTCATTATAACACAAATAAAATCTTTCACAGTACTCATAAAAATGTTTTGTAACCATTTAACATTCATTATATCAAAATAGTAGATCTTTCGTGATATCCGTACAAACATTCCATAATAGTTTAGTACAAGCTATAACACAATAAAAGACACTTCATAACAAATTCACTTCAGGGAATTAACGTTATGCTAGAAGCGGTGAAAGCCACCTACCTACTCCTCTTATGGGGTGTCTTTATCCGATTATAGGTCTAATCCTGGTCGCACCACCTAACACATCAAATATCATAAAATCAGCACATTTGCGTTTGATAATCACATAACTCGTCACCATACATATTCCAATAATACACATATTCACATTCAAGTGTTCCACATATTACACCATCATACCATGAAGCATTTAAGTCATTTTTGACATGGAAGTCTGTCACAAAAAATCGACAGAGAAACCTGATCCGTTAAGGACATAGGATTCGGCAGCGAGACTGATTCGCTGGCGACACAACATTCGACAGTGAAAACTGATTCGCTGCTGACTCAACAATTCGACGGCGAAAACTAATTCGCTACTGACACAACAATTGAACAGCGAAGACTGATTCACTGGCGACACATAATTCGGTAGCGAACACTAATTCGTTAGTGACACAAAATTCGACATAAATCGCCAACGCACATAGGCTACTACTGACTCAAAAATCATTGAAGAAAACTGAGTCACTGTCGACTTAGAAATCATCAATGCCACATAATTTTCACAGCTGACAATGAAATCATCAGTGCATATGATTTGCGACTGACGGAGAAATCGTTTATGAAAACCGAGTCACTACCAACTTGGAAATCGTCAACGCAACACAATTTCACAGTTGATGTTGAAATCATCAGCGTATATGATTTACGACTGACGCATAAACCGTCAGTACACACCATCATACCTTCAATGTTTTTCAGTTCCATCATGCGAAATCCATCAACATAACCTACTAATCAATGCACATCATACAAGGATATCATTTCCATCCTATGTTTTATCCTCTAAGGATCATGCAAGGTCCCTTCATTGTTTCCCCTTCTTCCCTTTGGGCGGACATTGTTGTCCATTGGCCCCTAATTTACACATGAAATTTGTCATTTTTATCACAATAACATGCTACAAATATACCTTCATTCACTTGGTTCATAACTATGCAATTTCGTCAATCACAACTGAATTTGGGCATCAACATAATATGTTTCTGTTTTCAGCTCTAACATGCATTTTAAGGTTCAATGATAACACAACCCTGTACATAACATCATTCTAACATATTATCACACAATTTCTTCAAACACAAGCAGAATTCACGTCATTAGCACCAATATACTTTATGTTTTGATTCCAGCATAACATAAGGTTCTTACAAGGTCACAATCTATGCATAATGTCACATAACATTTGCATTCAGTCCAACCCTTACTATAGCCGACCCTTCTTTTCAGTTTGTGTATTCAAAATTATCCATTTTTTTGTTACATGTTTTGGAATTAGGTCCCCATTCAACCCCATTTTCGTCCCTCTTTCTAGTCTAGATTTCCTTAGCAGCTGGTGTAGGAATTCTAGGCCATTTAGTTGGGGTTTTCTTCTTCTTTTTGGTCCTAAAGTCATAAGAACCGGTGGAGAAGGGCTTTGGTTCATAGCTCACAGTTTTCAACAGCTATAGGAAGGGATTTAACAATTTTTCTTCCCTTCTACTTTCGGTTTTTGAAAACACCCCCCAAAAAAGAAAAAGTAAACAGAAATGACTCCACCATCATTGTCGATTTTAGAATTCGCAGCGACGCAGTTTGTGGTTGCCGATTTTTGAATCGGCAGCGGCATAGTTTTTGGCTGCCGATCTCTGAATCGGCAGCGACACAGTTTGGCTACTAATTTATGAGTTGGTACTGGCACAGTTCTCATTGTCGATTTCTGAATCGGCAGCGGCCTAGTTGGCTGCTGATTTCTGAATTGCATCGGCACAGTTTAGCTTTTGATTTATGGGTCGACAGTGGCGCAGTTCTCGCTGCCGATTTTTGAATAGGCAGCAACGCAGTTTGTAGCTGCCGATTTCTGAATCGACAACGGTGTAATTTTTTGCTGTCGATTTCTGAATTAGCAGCGGCAAAGTTTTTGGCTGCCCATCTCTGAATCGGCAGCACCTCAGTTTTTGGTTGTCGATCTCTGAATCGGCAGCGACATAGTTGGCTGTCGATTTCTGAATCGACAGCGGCACAGTTTGGCTGCCGATTTATGAATCAGCAGCGGCGCAATTCTCGCTGCCGATTTCTGAATCGGTAGGGCCACAGTTTGTGGCTGCTGATTTTTGAATCGACAGCGATACTGTAAAACCTAATAAAAAAAATTATTGTTGGACCGACCTATTCTAGGACAGAAGGGGAATGGAAACCAGCTCAAGGGTAACCCAAAAAGGGGATTAGGACAGCCTTGGTCCAACGTCCAAACACCCTCTTTTTTCATTTAAGAGGGGTATAAATGCAGCAAGGAGAGAGAGGGAGGGACACTCTTCCCCAAACGAGTTGCATGCTCTTGTCCCCTTCCCTCTTTCCAAAATAAGCTGCATGCTCTTGTTCTTTCCTCCTTCTTAAAAAGAGCTCAACCACTCTGCTGCATGTGCCTAGTAGCATGTCCTTTCTTCTCTTCCCCTTTCCAAAGAAAAACTTGACCAAACCCCAGCTGCATGTGCCCTCCTTGGGCATGAGAGAGAATGGAGAGGGAGAGGGAAGGTTGAACAGTTGAAATCATGGAAAAAAAAGAGAGCCTAGGGTCGGCTAGAAACATTTGCAGAGGAAGAAGGGCAGAAAACCAAGACTTAAGGGAAGAACCATACCACCAAGACCTGCTCAAAGACTGTCTAAAAACATGAGGTAAGACCAATATCCTTCTCTTGGCTGGCTGTTACCCCAGATTTCAGACAAAAGGGAAATGGAAGAAAACTTGAAAATGAAAGGAGTGGTGTTCTTGCACCTTAACTCAAGGAATCTTAACTAAATGGACAGACCTATGTAGAATAAAAGATGAATGAACACATGCACAGACCCTTACTCAAGATACATGAATGATTTTGAATGCATGAACCTAGGGGAGGGTCGACCATGGTGAGGGCTGGAAAAATTATGAATTAAAGTGACAAAATGCATGGATGATGATCTCGTGAGACTTCTAGGAACATTTTTGAATCAATAATAGAATCATACTTGTGTTGATGATGTAAATTCTACATATTTGATTGATGAAATTATATGGAAAGGTGGTGGAATGAATTTTGAAAGCATGCTGCAGCTGAAACAGGAACCACACCATATAATGCTTTGATTTGGTTTGTTTAATGAATGAACATGTGTAATTGTGAATATGGAGAATGAATTGTGAATTGTGATTGTGATTATACTTGTGAGAAATATGATGATTTGCAGGTGTAGCTAAGTGTAATGGGCAGCAATGTCCAGCCATAAGGATTGAGGGAACAATGAGAGAATTCATTGTGATGAACACCTTAAGGGAATTAAGTCCATGACCAAAAATGAACACTTGTGAATTATGAAATTGCTCGTGATGGTGTTGATGTATTACCATAATGTAAGTGAAAACATGGAATGAATGAATTCAGAAAAACCTTGCTAAATGAAGTTATGTAGTCCACAGCGAACTAGTGTTCGCTGTTGCAAACTGTGTTGTCTACAGCGAATCAACGTTCGCTGCCGAATTGTGTATTCCGCAGCGAATTAGGTGTTCACTGCCGAATTCTGTATTCCGCAGCGAATCAGGTGTTCGCTGTCGAATTGTATATTTCGCAGCGAATCAGGTGTTCCCTGCTGAATTTGTGTTGTCAGCAACGAATCAGGTGTTCGCTGTCAAATTGTGTATTCCATAACGAATCAAGAGTTCGCTGTCAAATTTGTGTTGTTAGCAGCGAATCAGGTGTTCGCTGCTGAATTGTGTATTCCGCAGCGAATCAGGTGTTCGCTGCCGAATCTGTGTTGTTGGCAGCGAATCAGGTGTTCGCTGCCGAATCTGTATTGTTGGCAGCGAATCAGGCAGTCACTATCAAAACTATGTCGTCCGCAGCGAATCAAGTGTTCGCTGCCAAACGTGTGTCGTCCGCAACGAATCAGGTGTTTGTTGCTGAAGTTGTGTCCTCCGTAGTAAATCAAGTGTTCGCTGTTGAATTGTGTATTTCACAGCGAATTAGGTGTTCGCTGCCGAACTTGTGTTGTCCGCAGCGAATCAGGTGTTTGCTGCCAAATTATGTATTCCACAGCGAATCTGCGTTCGCTGCCGAAGTTGTGTTGTCTACAGCAGAAGTGTGATTTGTTGCTGAAATTGAGTTGCCTGTTTGCTGCAGCGAAGTAGCATTTGCTGCCGAAATTGTGATGACTGTAGTGAAACAATTTTCGCTGTCGAATTGTGTGGCCGGTAGCGAACCAGTTTTTGCTGCCAAAGTGTGCAGCCTGCACCGAACCAGTTTTCGCTGCCGAACTGTACAATCTACATTGTATAAGTTTTCGCTACTGAATTGTGTGGCCAGCGACGAATCAGTTTCGCTGCCAATTTTTTGCAATAAACCCCTAGGCAGAAATGACTTAAATGCTTGAATGTGTACATGTGGACTCATTAAATAAGTATGGTGATGAATGTGATTTAAAGATGCAAATGTACTGATTTGTGACCATTGATGTCTTAGGTAGTGTGGCCAGGATCGGACCATCACCATGACGAGGACAACCCACAAGTGGAGTAAGTAGGTGGTTTCCACCTTTTTCTCGTATGATGTTTATGTTTTGAAATGATTTACTTATGATAATATTTTATTAAATCCTTGTTGAATGATGAAACGACGATGAAGTGTTTGATTGAATTATTGATGATTGTCGAAACAACTATGAAATGTCGATCGAGTTCTTAATGAATGTTGAAACAATGACGAAAATGTTAGTGTTCTAAAATGACCCATTTGAGGTGGATGGTCGGGACTCACTAATGGCATCCTAGGTGGATGACCGGGACTTACAAATGATTAGCTTCGACTAATGGCATCCTAAGTGGATGATCGATATGAATAAATGATTAGCTTCGGCTAATGGCATCCGAATGGATGACCGAGACAAATGATTGATTAGCTTTGGCTAATGGCATCCAAATGGATGACCGAGATAAATGATTAATTAGCTCCGGCTAATGGCATCCACAATGAATGATTGGGATGAACAAATGATTAGCTTCGGCTAATGGCATCTACATGGATGACTGGGACAAATGATTGATTAGCTTCGGCTAATGGTATTCGAATGGATGACTGGGATAGATGATTGATTAGCTTCGACTAATGGCATCCTAAGTGGATGACCAGACTAAATAAATGATTAGCTTCAGCTAATGGCATCCAAATGGATGATCGGGATAAATAATTGATTAGCTTCGGCTAACTCAGAAATTGTCAATGAAAATTACTTTTTTTGATTGAGTGTTTACACTAATCCTCATAATCAAGCTGACCATCCATCTAAGATGCCATTAACTAAAACTAATCATCATACTCAATCAAGTGTTCTATAAGTAATTTTTTTATTTATCACAAGATAGTACTAAATCATTCGTAATGAATTAATTTAGAGAATTTATATTATGCTAGGAGAGGATTGAAACCACCTACTTCTTCCTCTTGTGGAGTGCCCTTGTTCGGTCAAAATTCTAATCTTGGTCGTATCACCTAACATATCAAATGATTATAATCAACATACTCATATCAAGTAACCATATAATCACCACCATATATATCCCAAGAATACATATGTTCACATTCAAGTGTTCCACACATTATACAATCATTCAATGAACATCATCATATCAAACACTTCTCTTCATATTTAACGTGGCCACTCATGGGCGTTCTAGTGTTTAATTCTTGAGTTTCGTAGTGACTTAGATCAAACAGACAATGAAATCGTTACAAGCATCAAATCATCTCTGATATGGAATTCATCAATGAACTAAGCCGCTGCTGTCACAGAAAGTCGACAACAAAAATTGGGTTGCCGGTGACACATAAATCGTCAGCTAAAACTAGGTCGCTGGTCACATAGAAATCATTAGCAAAAACTAATTCGCAGGTGACATGGAAATCGTCAGCAAAAACTACTTTCACGGCTGATGCCTGGAATCATTAATGAATACATTCATTGTTGGCTTAGAAATCGTTAACAAAAATTCATCATTGCCAACCTAGGAATCATCAACGCGATTCAGTTATACTGTTGGCACATAAAATCGTCAACACACATAATTTACTGTTGACTCAGAAATCGTTGATGAAAACTGTGTCGTTACCGGCCCAGAAATCATCAATACGATTCAGTTCTACTGTTGGCATGTAAAATCATTAGCGCACATAATTTACTGTTGACTTAGAAATCATTGATAATAATTGCATTGTTGCTAAACCAGAAATCGTCAACGCAACCCGTGTCGCTGTCGATTCAGAAATCATCAACGACGATTGAGTCACTTTTGGTTTTTACTCTTTCCCTAGGCTAAACATGAGGTCTACGCTAGGCTTTCCCCTTTTATAGCTCACCCCCAACCAAGTTTGAACATATAGAAAAATCAATCACGTTCAAATTTTATCATAAGACCATCAACAATGCACAATCAAAACTCAACATGTATATTCTTCCAGAGAATCCCCTAATCATCACTTCAAGGCTGACACCTAGAGTTGCCACACACATTCATATTATGTTTTAAATGGCACCATGACAAACATATTAACACAATTTAATATCAATTTTATACTACACAAGGGTTTCATTTCTATCATATGACTTGTTTTTCCTACAGTGTTCATTATGACATATCATTTTATGGTTCTTTTTTGTTTTATTGCTGGACATTGTTGTCCATTTCTCCATAATTCGTATATGTGCAATTCATCATTTTTTAATCATAAGTATATCTACAACCACATGCTACAACCTTACCTTCATTCACTTGGTTCATAACCATGCAAATTTATCAATCACATAACAAAATCAAATCATTAACATCAACATGAATTCTGTTTCAGCACAAGTGTGTTCCTAGGAGTTCAACAAGGTCACAATCCATGCATTCTATCATTTCATCTCACATTTCATACAAGTTCATTAATGTAAACACCTAAAAAAAAGTACAGCCAGAAATGACTCTACCATTGCTGCCGATTTTGGCTGCTGATTTCAAAATTGGTAGCGGTAAAGTTTTTGGCTGCCGATTTCAGAATCAGTAGTGACAAAGTTTTTGATGTCAATTTCTAAATCAACAATGGCACATTTTGGCTTCTGATTTTTGAATCGACATTGAAACAGTTTTTGGCTGTCGATTTCAGAATTGGCAACGACATAGTTTTGCTACCGATTTCTGAATTGACAGCGACATTGTAAAACCTAACAAAAATTGGTGTTGGACCGCCTTATCCTAGGAGAGAATGAGAATAGAAATCAACCTAAGATAACACAAAAGGGGGATAAGGACAGCCTTGGTCCAGCGGCTCAACACTCCAGCACACTTTTGGGGGCTATAAATACAAGGTGAGAGAAAAGGTGACTCTTCACTCTTCCCAAAATGAGCTCCATGCCCTTCCCTCTTCCCGAAATGAGCTCCATTCTCCTGTCTTTTCCTCCTTTCCAAAGAGAGCTCAACAAACTCTGTTGCATGTGCCTCCTAAGGCAAGTGAGAGAGAAGGGAGAGCTAGAGGGAGGGCTGAACACCTGCAAACATGGAAGGAGAGGGAGTCTAGAACTGGTGGGAAGCTGATTGGAGGGAAGAAATCGAGAGAAAAGAAGAAGATGATGAAGAAGAAGAAAAATCGAGTGAAGAAGGGAAGAATATTGTCAACCTCTTTCCTAAAACTAGATTTGTGAGGTCTGAACCATGCCACATCTCCATTTGTTCTTGGGACTTTAGGGTAGAAAAAGAAGAAGACAACCCTAAAATCAGGTGGAATTGAAAAAGTATGTGCTGGAATTGAATTTGCATGAGTGTGTTTAAGCTAAAATCAGGTGACTTTGCTGGAAACTAATAACAAAATTGTGTTGTCTGCAGCGACTTAGCGTTCCCTGTCAAAATTGTGTTGTCTGCAGCAAATCAGCGTTCGCTTTACTGCTGAAATTGTGTTGCTTATACCGAATCGGTGTTCGCTGCCAAAACTATGTTGTCTGCAATGAACCAGTGTTCGCTGTTGAAATGGTTTTATCTACAGCCAGCTAGTGCTCACTGCTAAAATTATGTTGTCTGCAGCAAATCAGTGTTTGCTGCCAAAATTGTGTTGTCTACAGCGAATCACCATTTGCCGTTGAATTCTGGAGTTTGTAGCGAACTACCTTTCGCTGCCAAAATTGTGTTCTTTGTAGCGAATCAGAGTTTGCTGCTGAAATTGGGTTGTGTGAAGCGAAGCAGTGTTCGCTGTCGAAATTGTGTTGCTTACAGCGAATCAATGTTCGCTATCGAAACCGTGATGTCTATAACGAGCCAGTGTTCACTGCTGAAATTGTGTTATCAAAAGTGAATCAGTGTTCGCCGCTGAAATTGTGTTGTCTGCAGCGAATCAGTGTTCGCCGCGAAAACTTTGTTGTCTGCAGCGAATCAGTGTTCATTGCCGAAACTATTTCGCTGCTGAATTCTAGTGTCTGCAGTGAAGTAGTTGTCGATGTTGAAGTGTGTTGTCTGCAGCGAATTAGTGTTCGCTGCTGAATTTCTATTGTCTGTCACAAACAAGTTTTCGCTGACAAAATTATACAGCAGATTATTTATCTGAAATGGCCTGGTGATTAAAATGATTGCTTTGTGTGATGGTAATATGTGGAACAATAGAACATGAACTTGTGTATGCTTGAGACATGTGTAATGACAAGTTGTGTGTGATTACTGAATATGAATGTATTGATTTGTGGCCATTGATGTTTTAGGTGGTGCTTCCAGGATCGGACCTTTGTCATGACAAGGACACCTTACGGGTGGAACAGGTAGGTAATTTCCACCTTTTTCTCGTATGATGTTAATGCTTTGTAATGATTTACTTATGGACGATATATTATTGAATCCTTGATGAATGATGTAATGAAGATGAAATGTTTAAGTGAATTCTTGACGGATGTTGTAACGACTATGAAATGTTGATCGAGTTCTTGATGAATGTTGAAATGATGATGAAATTGCTAATGTTCTAAAATGACTTGTTGAGGAGGATATATATTATTGTGTTGCGATGAATAACAAACTGATTATGAGTTGTTAATTGAGTTGTTATGAAATTTGGCTGCTCACGATTGTCAAACCTATTATGGAATGTTGATTGTGATTGTTGATTAACTTGGGCTAATGACATTCAAAATAAATGACCGAGTTATTATTAATTAGCTTTGGTTAATGGCATCCAAGATGGATGACCGGGTTGTGATTGCCGATTAACTTTGGCTAATGGCATCCAAGATGGACGACCGGATTGTGATTGTTGGTTAGCCTTGGCTAATGGCATTTAAAATGAACGATTGGGTTGTGGGTGTTGATTAACTTCAACTAATAGCATCCGAGATGGATGACCAAATTGCACATGGTGATTAACTTCGGCTAATTGCATCTGAGATGGATGATCGGGTTATGGTTGATGATTAGTTTTGGTAAATGACATCCTAGATGAATGGCAGAGTTTAAATGTTGCGATTAGCTACGGCTAAAAGTATCCAAGTTGGATGACGGGGTTAAGGTGAAGTAATTAACCCCGACCGATGTTAAACTTCTGCCACACAACTCCTATGGAGAGATTGGGGTGTGTGAGTGAGAAAAATACACTTAACAAAATAATAAGAGATGTACAATGCATATAAGAAATGAAAGAATTATGATTGTTATGCTTCAAATAGAGAATTACATTAGTTCAGTTAACGATATTCGAGACGGATGATCGAGTTTGAGCATTGTAATTAGCCACAGTAATTGAAAAATTATTAAGGGTGGTATTTATATAAGTAAGAAGAAAATGAAAGAATTATGCTCTTTGGTTCATGAATGAAATGTAACGTTGATATTGCTTTATTATGTTTTTAAATTTCTTATAATGCTTGAAATTATCTTGTGCTGTAACAGGGACATCATACCACCATGGTGTGTAAGGAAATTCGTTTCACAACTCACACATTTTGAAAAGAACTATATATTCGCATGTTATAGATGATATGAATTCTGTATGAACAGATGAGCTAATTGCTCAATTAGTCGTCTGACCCCTTTTGTAAAGACTTGTAATGAAAAATTGAAATGAAACATGGATGTGCATGTGTGAACATGTAGATGTGATATGTATGAATATACATATGTGGTATTCTTCTTATTAGGATGTTATGTTGTGAAATTACATGAGGTCGGGATAAACAAAAGTATTAGTTGTGTAACTTGTAGTTCGACATGAGGTCATTTTATTCCATATTCCACTCATCCTTTCAATTTGATTGGCCCCTCTCTTAGGTTTACACACTCAAAGTTACTCATATACACACATATTTCTTTTGTAAGAGTTTATCCTTGTGTTCTTTTATTCATTATTCTACTTAGAACTCCACATTTTATCATTCTCGAAATCATGAGTGCAAGAACCCTAAGCCTTCTACTTTGGGGTTTCATCCCCTCCTTTGTCCCAAAATCATGAGTTCAAGAACCCTAAGCCTTCTACTTTGGGGTTTCATCCCCTCCTTATCCCGAAATCATGAGGTAGTAACTAGTCATGGAAGTGATATTCCTCTTACCTAGGATAAGCTGGTTTTTCTTCCCCCTTTTCCACCTAGAGTAAGCCGGTTTCTTCTCTTTAATTCTTTCTTAGCATAGGTCAGCCTTTTACTTAAATGTTTTTTCAGGTTTTACATTCTTCCCTCTTAATATAAATTTCATCCTCGAAATTATGGAGGTTTCACATCCTATACCTGGTTGTTCAAACAATTTGGGGTATTTCTTCCTTATTTCAGACCCTGTCTCCCAAGTCTCCTCTTCTATTTGAGGGCTCCGTCATAAGACTCTAACAATGGGAATCTTCTTATTATGTAGTTCTTTCACTCCCTAATCTAGAATTCTTGTGGGCCTCACTTTGAGTGTTAAGTCTTCCTTGACCTGTATAGGAACTTGGGGTAGAACTGGAGTGGGATCTATGTCGGCCTTTCATAGCAAGGATAAATGGAACACATCATGAACCTTGGCTAACTGTGGGGGCAAGTTTACTTTATAGCATATTGGCCTAATTCATTGCAAAATTTAAAATAGTATGATGAAGCGGGGAGCTACCTTTCCTTTCAATCCAAACCTCAAACTGTTCTTCCACAAGGCTACCTTGAAGAAAACATAATCCGCCACACTAAATTCGAGGGGTCTCTTCCTCACATCCGTATACTAATTTTGTTTGTCCTATGCGGCTTTTATTCGATCCTTGATGGTTCTCACTTTCTCCGTGTTGACCTGAACCAATTCTATGCCATACAACTTCTTGTCCCAATTTCTTCCCAACATAAAGGAGTCCTGCACCTCCTACCATACAAGGCTTCTTACGAGGCCATCCTTATTGTGGCCTGGTGACTATTTTTGTACGTGAACTCCACTAATTTTATGTGTTTTTCCCAGTTTCCTTTAAACTCTAACACACGCCCTTCATAGGTCTTCCAAAACTTAGATGACTCTTTCTGATTGGCCATTAGTCTGGGGGTGAAACACAATACTCATATCCAATCTTGTCCCTCAGGCGTGTTATATGCTTGGCCAAAGACAAGAAGTGAACCGAGGATCTCAATTCAAGACAATAGATACGAGAATCTTATGGAGTCGCACTACCACATTTTATGTATATCTTGGCAAGTCTGTCTACCAAATCAATCATCTTTATTGGCAGGAATAACACAGAATTTGTCAAGCGGTCCACAATGACCCATATTGCATCATTCCCTTTCTTTTCTTTAGGAAATGCCGACACAAAATCCATGGTGATCATCTCCCACTTCCATTCTGGGATTTGTAGTGGTTGTAATGGTCCTACTGGCCTTTGATGTTCAACTTTAACTTGTTGTCATATACCACACTTCGACACATATTTGGTTATTTCTCTCTTTATGTTAGGCCACCAATAGTGGAATTTCAGGTCCTGGTACATCCCGGTGCTGCTAGGATACATGGTGAATTTGGATTCATGTGCTTATTATAGAATCATCTATTTAACCATCTCGTCATCAAGTACATACAAACATTGTCCCATCATCTACGTTCCACCATCTGGTATTCAAAATGGAATTTCTATCTCGACCTCCATTTTCTTCCTAATCTTGGACCCTTTAATGTCGTTGGATTGGGCTCATAGTATTTGTTCCCGATATTTTAGCCGCACTATCAGCTAAGCTAATAGTTCTCCTCCCAAGTTAATACCAAATTCTGCACCCATCTCTTTTAACTCCGCTAGTTATTGTTCCCCCTATAATGCTAGGTGATGACTCCTTAAACAAGATCTTTTCCAACAAAAGAACAAGATTCTAGAAATCTGTCATTTTAATTTTTTAAGGTCGTCACAATGTCAGGTGCGACAATAATCTAGTAAATTTTTTCATTACACTAACAATTTGCTTTTAATTCATCTATCATCAATTTCTATAATTTCTCACTTGTTAACGCACCAATCTTGTCCAATAATAACTGATTCTATTGGTTGTCCATTCTTAGGGCACCAGTTCCATTCCAGAATACGGGTCCAACTAACAGCTCATTCACAGGGCACCAGTTCCAAACCAGGACACTGGTCCAACCATCAACCCATTCACAGCAAGTTGGTCTAATCATCAGCCCATTCACTGGGTGTCAGTCCCAACCAGGAACTGGTTCTCCAATCATTCAAACACTACATATAAATACTAAAATTTGAACTGCATCTTATTATGAGCTAAGCTAAAGAATTAAAAAAGACTTTAAATTAGAGATCTAAGTGTTAGACACCTACCTGAAATCTGTGCTCTGCTAGTTGTCCCCTGCTCTTGTTTATTTCTCACAATCTCACCTATACCAATAGTTGCACTAATTTAAATTTTGAGTCTTAACCACACATACACACATATACGTACTGTATTCATTGCCTTAATAATTCAACATTTTGTAATAAAAAACAATTCCAAATAAAAGTTACTAATTTACAAGTTTTAAGTGGCTCAACATAATAGATTCCAAACACTATTTAGTAGTTTGAGTATAACCGAAGCTATAGAACTTGGTTTTATGCGTGGTTTGTTTCTTTAGAACACTAGAACATGGGTCTACAATGTTTGCAAAGATGAATATACCCAGTTTTTCCATCTACATGTCTAAATTTACAAATTTTGAAAACCTAAAAATTTGTCCTGCTGATTTTTGGTTTTGACCTATCTTCGGTTTTGCTTCCATATTTAGTGTTTTGTCACTCCACATTAAGCAAGGTAAATTTCATTTGAAAGGTAACATCCATGTTTACATCTTTCATGAGGGAAATTATCTCAAATTCAGTCATCTTAGGGTTCAAATCTTAGTAGAGAAATTGAAAGATAACCTATCCAACTTTGATTTCTAAGTTCAACAAGTATAAATTTGTTTCCCATGTATTTTTCCATCATTTCCGGCCACTATAAACACAAAATGCCTCTACCTATCATTATTTAACAAAATTCTTAAACCTATACTAAGATGTTCTAAAATCTCAATTATTCAAAGAAAACAAAAACAAATTCAAGTGACTTAATAAGAGCTTGTTACCTTCTATTATAAGGAAAATGAGTCAAGAGATTGAGAACAACCACTCTTCTTCTTCCCCTCCCCCTTCCTTCCTTCTTCTAACCCTTCCCTTCTCACTAGTAAATTCTCTAGGTTTTCTCAAATTTTTCTTCCTAAATCTTACTTGAAGCACTCTTAGCTCACTTACTCTCACTTTTGTTTGGATTCAAAGGATTAATTTACAATGTTTCCTCTCAATTTTTTTCTCTTCTCTTTCTTCCTCTCCTTGGCTGGCCATTACTTTAGGAATTTCTAGAGATTTCTTCTCATTTTTAATTATGTTATTTCCTTATTTACATCTTACTCCCTTATATTTACTTTTATTTTCACATTAACCCTACCATTTATTTTATTATTACATTGACCCCATTACTTCTCTTTGTCTTACTAACTATTTACTCCTTTATTATTGTTTTCAATTTCACCCCTCTCATTATATAACTTCTCTTTTAATCTAATTAATTAGTTCAATTTAATCCTTTCTCCACATCCATTGTATGTAATTTTATTTTACTAAATCAAGATGAGATTATTTTATCGGAGGGTTTACATTCTCCCCTCCTAAAAAATTTCGTCCTCGAAATTAAAATTTTATACCTGAGTTTAGAAAAGTCTAGGGTACTACCTCCTCATCTCTGCCTCCTTTTCCACATTTCTTCCTCAATTTGAGAACTCCTCCATAACACCTTAAACAAAGGAATTTTTGTATTTTGAAGCTCCTTTTCACTCCGATCCAAAATCTTTACAGGTTTCACTTCTAAAGTCAAATCTTCTTCAATCTCTATAGGAACCTGTGGTAGCACTCGAGCCGGGCCTATCTCTGCTTTTCGTAACATAGAAACATGAAACACATCATTGATCTTGGTCAAATGCGGGGGCAACACCAATTGATACGCCACAGGTCCAATTCTCTTTACCACTTTATAGGGCCCGATGTATCTTGGTGCTAACTTTCCCTTCATACCAAATCTTAACATGTGCTTCCATGGAGCGACTTTCAAGTATAATCGGTCTCCTACATTAAATTCAAGAGGTCTCCTTCGCTTGTCAGCATAACTTTTCTACCTGTCTTAGGCTGCTTTCATACGATCCTTTATAACCTTAACCTTTTACGTTGTCATCTGAACAATTTCAGCTCCAATTAAACTCTAGTCACCTACTTCTTCCCAACATACAGGAGTCCGACACCCCCTACCATACAAAACTTTATACGGGGCCATTCTTATAGTGGCTTGATAACTATTATTATAAGTGAACTTCATTAGGGGTAGATGATCTTCCCAATTACCACCAAACTCCAATACACAAGCTTTTAATAAATCTTCTAGGATTTGAATTGTTCTCTCAGTTTGCCTATTAATCTGAGGATGAAAAGTTGTGCTCATATTCAAACTATTCTGAAAGCATGTTGTATGCTTGACCACAACCGAGAAGTAAACCGAGGATCCCAGTCTGAAACTATCGACACAGGTACTCCATGCAACCTTACCACTTCATTTATATACAATCGAGCCAATTTATCAATTGAGTCGGTCATTTTCATCGGTAAAAAGAGAGCAGACTTGGTCAATCTGTCTATTATCACCCATATAACATCATTTCCCTTCTTCCCTTTAGGTAAACCAAATACAAAGTCCATAGTGATGTCCTCCCAGGGTATCAACAACGACTGCAAACGCCTGCCGGCTTCTGATGTTCTGCCTTTACTTGTTGGCAAATAGCACAACTAGTTACGTATTTAGCTATTTGTTTTTTCATATTTGGCCATCAATACAACTCCTTCAAATCTTTATACATCTTAGTACTTCTAGGATGCATATTAAGTTTGGTCTCATGTGCCTCTTTCAACAATTCATCTTTCAAAGCCATGTCTTCTGGTACATACATTATTTTTCCATTACCACCATTCCATCATCTAAGATTTGAAAAGGAGTTTTAACCTCAAATTCAATCTTATATTTTATCTTACTAACTTCAATATCATTTTGCTGAGCCCCTCATATTTTTTCTCGAAATACCGATCTCATTTTCAATTGAGCTAACAAAGAACCCTCGAGTGCAATCTCCACCTTGGCATTAATGTTCCTTAACTTTAACAATTTTATTTCATCACAATTATTTGATTCCAAAGTTGATACCCTATTTTTACGACTAAAAGCATCCGCCATTACATTTGCTTTTCCCGGGTGATAATCTATCACACAATCATAATCTTTAATCAGTTCAACCAATCGTCTTTACCGCATATTTAACTCCTTTTGAGTCATTAAATATTTTAAACTTTTATGATCGGTAAAAATTTGAACCCGAGACCCATACAAGTACACACTTGTAAGGCAAATACTATAGCGGCCAATTCTAAATCATGAATTGGATAGTTGACCTCATGGGACTTCAACTATTTAGAAGTATAAGCAATCACCCTCTCATGTTGCATCATTACGCACCCTAAACTCTTTTTGGAAGCGTCACTATGTACAACAAAACCTTTCGTTCCTTAGGGTAAAGCTAACACCGGTGCAGTGGTAAGCCTCTTCTTTTGTTCTTGAAAACTCTTTTTACATTCGGGTGTTCATTCCCACTTTGTTTCCTTCCGAGTCAATTGGGTCATTAGGGTTGCTATAGTAGAAAATTCCTCAATAAATCTTCTATAATAACTAGCCAACCCAAGAAAACTATGAATTTCAGTCACATTAGTGGGCCTTTCTGATTTTAACACTACCTTCTCTTTTCTTGGATCAACAAATATCCCTTCAACCGATATAACATGCCCTAAGAAAGTCACCTCCTTTAACCAAAATTCACATTTACCTCCTTTAACCAAAATTCACATTTACTCAACTTGGCATACAACCGATGTTCTCTCAAAGTTTGTAAAATCTCCCTCAAATGTTGTTCATGTTCCAAATATGTATTGGAATACACCAGTATGTCATCTATAAAAACCACCACAAACTTATTCAAGTAAAGTCGAAATATTTGATTCATCAAATCCATAAATACCACAGGAGCATTTGTCAACCCAAAAGGCATCACCAAAAACTTATAATGCCTATAACGGGTTCTAAAAGTGGTCTTTGCTACATCCTATTCTTTAATTCTTAATTTGTAATACCCCGATCTCAAATCTGTCTTTGAAAGTATCTTAGCTCCCTTGAGTTGATCAAATAAATCATCTATTCATGGAAGTGGATATTTATTTTTTACTGTCACCTTATTCAACTGTCTGTAATCAATATAGAGTCAGAGAGTTTCATCCTTCTTCTTTACAAATAACACAAGGGCTCTCCAAGGTGAATTACTTGGACATATGAACCCCTTTTCTAACAATTCCCGCAACTGTATTTTCAGCTCAGCTAGCTCCGTCAGCACCATTCTATATGGTGCTTGGGCTATAGGGGATGTACCCGGTAGTGTATCTATTGAAACTTCTACTTCTTTCTCTAGGGGTAATCCTGGTAATTCCTCCGAAAACACATTCGAGAACTCTCTTACTATAGGGATACTGGCTAACTCACTTTTTCTTCCATGGACATCCACCACTAAGAGGAGGTAAACCTTGCATCCTTTAGTCATCATTTTTTGTGCCGTCATAGCAGAAATAAGACAATTTGGTATGACATTTCTTTCTCCTCAAAAAACTACTCTCACACCCATAAATCCATAAAATGTTACTGTTTTTGCAAAGCAGTCCATTTGAGACCTATACTTACCCAACCAATCCATTCCCAATATAATATCAAAATCATGTATCCCTAATGGAATCAAATCTACACGCGTCTCACACCCCATGATTTCAAGTTTAATACCCATATATATTATATCAATGTCTACATGTTTCCCTAAAGGTGTACTAATGGTAAACCATTTCCCGACTCCACTTGGACTCTTTCCTAATTTTCCTACTACCTTATATGCAACAAATGAATAGGTAGCTCCAGGACCAAATAACACATAGATAGGCAAATGGTTTAACAACAAAGTACCTGCAACAACATCAGGGGTAACCCGAGCCTCCTCTTGCATCATGGTGAACACCCTACCCTGGATCTGATCCCATTATGTCTTGACACAGCCTCTATTTCCACTGGCTCTAGACTGAGTCTGTCTAGCCAGTCGATCCACTATAACCGACTACTGCTGACTCTGCATCTGCTGTTGTGTCTGAATAAACTCTAACCTCCAAAGGCAATCCTTTCTAACATGTCCATGGCAGTAATAACATCCCTTACCCAAATATAGGAAACCCCTCCATCTATGCTCTCCTCGACATACATAATATCGCCCTAGTGTAGTGGAACAGTCTTTAGAATGCTTCTGTCCACACTAGATACATAAAGGATAAACAATTGGCCTCTACTCTAACATCCTGTCGCACCCTTGTGAGTAGCACGGCGTCGCAGTGACCATCCTTAGGAGCAGGGCTTCATGTTGGGGTCTTCATTTTGTGAATAAGGGAGTCGCCACCTAGTATTAGGGTCACTAGAAATCCTAACTGGTCTTTCAGAGATTCTAAGGCAATGAACTAGTTGGGTAAATGGAAGGTTCTAGCACCCCTAGTATACCCTACCTAAGGAAAGCAGCTTGGTGTTTGGTTTGACTTATGATTGCTATGGTGTTGGTGTTCTCTAATTAGTTTTTCTAGGATAGGTTTGCTATGATGAATGGACTTGGGTTCAAAGTCTAAAAGAAAAAACCCTTGACCAATATGGATCATACCTTTAGATATGTCTATAGAGTGCCAAGAAGGACCGATGCAGATCTCTTGAAATTTGTGTTTGATTTGAAATAAATTTACAACCTATGAATTAAAAGACAACTAAGATAGAAATCTAAGGAGATTCAGTGTGCTTAAAAGCTCATTTTCCCCTTAGTATTTTAGATGTTCACGACTTGTAAATCGCAAGGAAGAGAAACAAAAAACTAAGTTAGCAATCTAAAGAAATTCAAGGTGCTTTAAAAGCCTATTTTTGCCTTAGTATTTCTTACTTTCATGACTCATAAATCGTGAAACAAAAATTGAAATGTCCCCAATTATAATTGAGGCTTCTTTCAAGGATGTACAATTAAATTGTTCTATATAACATTTTGGGCATAAATCTACCCTTATGTTAAAAATGAATAAGTTGTATTACCCTCAACAATATTTTGGACATTTACCTTTCATAGGTTTTTTTGTCCTTATATTATTAAAGGATAATGACTTATTATTCATAGGAAAAATATTTTGGATATTAACCATTTGGGGTTTCTTTATCCAAATATTAATAATGAATAATACCAAATTATTCATAATAATATTTTGGATATTAACCATTTTGGGATTTATTTATCCAAATATTAATAGCGAATAAAAATGAATTCTTAAAAAATAAAATTTTTATATTTTTGGAATATTGGCCAACACTATTTGGAGTTTTACAAACATGTTGTAAAATCCAAAATGCAAGAAACACATTTTTTTGTTGTGTTTAAGAAATCCATGCGAAAACACATTTTTGAAACTTCAAATATTTGTTTTTTTATATATAAAAGGAATGTTAAAAATATGTTAGGATATTGGCCATATATAACACACAAGAAAACCTTTTTTTCTTGGGGGGGTTGGGTCCAGCTCGACCCATGTGGCTGGGCTGAACCCAACAGGCCTAGTCGGGTCACTTGCCCGAGCTAGTGACCCGGCTGGGCTAACAAGGGCATGCGTGAGTTTTCTCAAGCGTGCATTGCCTGGTTACTGTTCAAGTGAATTATAATTCACTTGAACAGTAACAACATAACTAAGAATGCATGCAAAGCCAGGAAGAACAAACCTGGAGGCGGAAGCGAAGGGACGATAGTGATGTTAAAGGCGTGTTGGTTGATCTATCAGTATCCTTGTCTGTTTTTAGCCCCTTTTTCCCTATGTTCTCTGTTTGCATTTGTCTCCTATGTTTTTTTTTGCATCTTCGTCCCTCCCTCTCTACTGGTTTTAGCTCCTCTGTTCTCCCCTGTTCAGCAGATTTGTTTGCAGAAAATGGAGCAAAGACTGAAAGGCAGTCCCTGTTTGCTCTAGCTTTTGATGATCTTAAGAAACCTTAATCTTTTCCATTGTTCCTTTCTAATCTCCCTCTCCTTCCTCTCCTTTGTTCTCTCTTCTACCTCTATGTGGTTTTTTTCTTCTCTGCCTTTCTTTCTCTGTCTAGTGTTGCTTGCCTCTCTCTTGTTTCTCTTCTCTTTTTTTTTTAATTTTGTTTTTCTTCCTCTCTCTTTTAGGTCAGTAGAGAAGGTTTATATAGCCTAATCATAGCTCTTATTAGGAAACAAATATTACATTAATTATGGGATGTAATCTCGGGAGATCAAATAAAGCAAAAATAGGAAACTAAAATATTCGGATTGATCCTGTGATCTCGGTAATTATTCTCCAATGTAGAATTCCAGCCATTAAATGATGGTGCGACTCTCCTCTGCATTCTTCCACAGCTGGAATAGGTGTTCAAAGCAGTTGCCTTTGGACCAAAGATGAAAAAAACTGGTGGGGATTGTTGCCGGGTTCGTTGCGTGCAGAACACTGGTTTGTTCTGCATGCAACATAATTAATTACCCAAGTTTGGGTTCCTTCTAATTTTAATCTTCAATTAAATCCCTTATTTTAACACTTTTCAATTTAATCCTTGGTCAAGAAAAAATCCTCCAAATTGGCCCGTAATCCCTCGAATTAGACCTGCGGGCTAGAACCCTTCTCGCGGCAGGATTCCCTGCTTTCAAACGGGAATATCTTGAGTTTTTGATATTGAAATCAAAAAATTCAAAAAACTAAATTCATCTACGCGTATAATTCTACAACTTTCATGAAAGTTTCAAAATGAGATAAATTCATTTTGAAGAACAAAATCTGGCTGTAATCTGGTTGGTCAAAAGGATCTCCTGATCTGATTCGGAAACTGACAATGCCAAGCATCCCCATATGACTGAGAGTCTGACATAAGAACAGTGGGCTCTAGGACCCAATAAAGGTGCAGATCAATTCTTTAATATGTCATGAATGACAGAATATAGTTGTGATGGTTAGATATTGCGCGAAACCAAGTCAGAATCAAAATCTAAGTTGGAACAAAAATTGGTATTACAACAGAATTGCAACAGCAGCAGAATCATTTTTTTAGTGCAAATTCTAAGGGATTTATCCAAACTTAAAGACCAGATAAAGAAGGGACGAGTTTAGCATTATGAAGACTCCTAATCAACCTAAGAAACCTGATGATTTTGGCAGCCACACACGCACACTAACCTTGGTTTGTTTTCACGGGCGACCAGCTCACGTGCACTTACCCTGGTCTATTTTCACAGGTGACCTGCCCATTTTAAATTTTTTAGAAAAACTCAATGATTTTTCTAAATAATGGTCTCAATATCAGGTGACCTGCCCATCTTAAGATTTTTAGAAAAAGCGCCACGCTTTTTCTAAAAAATGATCTCAATATCAGGTGACCTGCCTATTTTCAGTTTTTTTATAGAAAAACTCCATGCTTTTTCTAAAAATGATCTCAATATCGGGTGACCTGCCTATCTTCAATTTTTTTATAGAAAAACTCCATGCTTTTTCTAAAAATGATCTCAATATCGGGTGACCTACCCGTTTGTAACAACCTGGCTTTTCAAGCCCAAAACAACAGTAATTTGTTTTTGTACTTGACACACATCGTGTCGGTAATCGGCGAACCTGTTCCCTAACATCATCAAGATACATTCCATACATAAACAACAATCAACATTTCATTTAAAAGTGAATCTTACATAAACACATAATATTATGTTTGCACGATTAGAAGTTCACATTAAAAATATACATACATAGACATGAGTTTGCATTCCTATCCTACTAATAGTCATCATGAATTTAAACAAAAATGATCTAATAATAGTTATACGTTCAGTACATTGATTCATACAAAATACATCATGATTTAGAATGCAACGACATAATTCCTTGCAAAAGTAGCTTTCCATGTATTGGGTTTCCTAGGCACCTCGTTGGTGTGACGTCCCTATTACAATACAAAACATTTATAAGAATGCAATTACTTATGGCTTCCCAACAACCAGATTTCCACTATCACCTGAAATGTGCATTTCATCATATTTGTCACCTTGCTTTTGCTGATGACATTCTTTTGTTATGTCATGGGGATAGATCTTCTGTTTGGATACTCCTTGAGCAGCTTCATGTTTTTGGCCGGACTTCAAGGTTGCATATTAATGCAAGGAAATCCTTTATTTACTTTAGTGGAGTTGGCGACAGCTTGAAGTAGCATATTCTTCAGGATTCTTTCTTCTCTGAAGGTAGCTTCCCCTTCAAATACCTTGGGGTCCCCCTGAGCCCCCACAAGCTTCTAAATAGCTAGTTTCCCCCCCTCTTACACCAACTTGAATCTGCTATTCAAGGCTGGATGGGCAAGCACTTATCCTATGCTGGGCGGTTGAAATTAATCAGATCTATTTTATTCAGAATGGAGCAATTTTGGCTTAGTATATTCCCCCTGCTAGATAATGTTATCAACCAAATTACTTGTATTTGCAGAAACTTCCTATGGATCGATAGCACAGCCAGAAGTATGTTTATTTGCAGTAATTTCCTATGGACTGATAGCACAGCCAGAAGTATGTTTGCCTTGGTTGCTTGGAAGCACATCTGCTTACCAAAAGCTGAAGGGGATCTCGACCTATATGATATTAAAGCTAGGAACAATTGCTTCCTTGCAAAGCAGCTATGGAATATTCATTTGAAATCTGATTCTATTTGGATTAGATGGGTGCACCATTTTTATTTGCAGGATACCACCATCTGGATAGTTCCTCTTTAAAGAACTTCCTCCCCTCTATGGAAAACCTTCATTAGTTTGTGGCACCAGTTCATTGATGAATGTAGGGGGCAACAAGCAGTAATCTCCATGATGCAAAGTTGGGTCAATATAACAAAGCCTTTCTTGGCTAATGCTTACGAGTTCTTGAGAATCAAAGGCACCCCGGTTTCATGGGTTAATATGGTTTGGGAGTCTTGGTGTCTTCCAAGATATAGTTTCATTCTTTGGCTTGCTTTGCTTGGGCGGCTGAGAACAAGAGACATGCTGTATTTTGTTGATACTAATGTTAGTTGTGTCTTCTGTTAGGATCATGAGGAGAGCTATAGTCATCTTTTCTTTGCCTGCAGCTAGACATCCCTCTTATGGATGAAAGTTAAATCCTAGCTTAGGCTTTGTAGAGGTATGAGCACCATTAATAGTGCAGTTCAGGGCCTCCATCTCAAGGGAAAACTGTTGTTACTAGAATGAAAAAGGTCTCCCTCAACATTGTTGTCTATTTGATATGGGAAGAAAGGAATAGAAGAGTTTTTTAAAATTCCTGTTCTCTGGTGGAGCCTATTTTCGGAGATTTCAAGTGTTATTTCACATGATATTGCAATTTCATGAGCATGATCACCCTATAACTAATGTCAGCTGACTGGTTTGGTGGTTGTTATGGTTGAGCTCCTTTGTGGAAAGTTTTTTTCCTTTGGTTTGGTGCCCTCGTGATGTGTTGCATCTGTTTCTCTTTGCTGTTGATGCTTCTTTTGAGGTTTCATTATTGTGTTGCATGTTGTTTCCATCCCTTGGTTTCTGATTTGATCTCTAATTGGTTCTTCGCCCCAGTGGTTTCTCAGGATGTCATATTGTCCTATTTTTTACTTTATGTTAAGTTGGGAACCTTGTAATATTTGGTTCCTCTCATAACCATTGTTTGCGTTTAGCTTTTGTTTTTTTGATGGTTGTTGTATAGCTCACTTAGGGAGTTTGTTCCCTTTTTGTAAATCCTTGTATCTGATCTTACTGGTTCACTAGCAATGTATATTTTTGATCTATTAATACACTTACATTTTGATAAAAAAAAATGCAATTACTTAATAATAATAATGATAATAAATGGTTTGGTAGTTTAATGAAACATTAACATTATCTCATGTTTGAAGCGTGACATTTGTAGTTCCTTCATGTACTAGGTATAAACAACTTGTAGTACATATAGATGCACCAATTCTTGCAATCGGCCATAATCTTAAATTTGGCTATCCTCTTAAGGCATCATTTGCCAAGGTTAACTGTTCACTCACCCCAACCATCCACTTTGGATGCCATCTGCCAAAGCTAATCAATCGTTTATCCCTGATCATCCATTTGGATGCCATTAGCCAAAGCAAATCATTCATTTGTCTCAATCATCCATTTAAATGTCATTAGCTAATCAACCATTTGTCAACATTTAAGCATTTGGTAATCTGATATTTATACTAACACAATACAATAACATTCATGATGTCGCATCTGACATCGCGGCGACCCTAAAAATCATTGATCGAATTATAGAAAAAGAACATATATTTGGCATCTTGTTCTTTTAGGGAAAAATGTCTTGTTTAAGGAGTCGCCACCTAGTATTATGGTCACTAGGAACCCTAACTGGTCAACAGAGATTCTATGGTACAGGACTGGTTACGTAAAAGGGAAGATATTATCACCCCTTAAACGTTCTGCCTGAGTCAGACTGCATTGCTGGCTTTGTCTTAAATTGCTAAAAATTTATTCTCTTATGCTATGATGATTTGTTTATAATATTCCTGACTCTGGCGCCAGTGAATATTCGACTACGGATACTTCCAACTCTGGCGTTGGTAAGTATTACGTAACCTAAAACAAAAATGAATGGTGTTGCTGACTATAGCTCTTTAAATAAACCAATAAAAATAAATTTAAATATGTGCATACATATTTTTTTATTTATTATATTTCATATTTTTTTATTTTTTTATATTTTTATTTTTTTGGGTTAGGCCCAACTTAGCCCTGCCCGGCCCGGTCATTGGCCCAAGCCAGTGACCTGGCTGGGCTAAGTCCTGCACGTGTGAAGTAACTTTAGGCATGCTGCACTGTGTGAAGGTAATTAAATTACCTTTGTACAGTGTTTACAAACACAATATGCAGAGAATGAAAGGAGAAAGGAAAGAGCGTACCTTTTTCAGGAGGCGAAGATGCTTGCAGCGCTGATGGATTCTCGCCTATTGCTCCTCTTTTTCCTTCTATGTTCACTTGTCTGCGTGCTCCTTTTGTTTTTTCAGCGGCTTTTGAAATCGAGAAGATGATGAAGAGGCTAGCCTGCTGGGAATTTGTTTTGATTCTGGGTTTTCATTGTTTGCAAGGATGAAGGCAATGGCAGAGCCAATACTCGTCTCTATGTATTGTTGCTTTCTTGTTCTCTCTGTCTCTCTGTGTATTATTTCTTTCTCTGGATTTATGCTCTGTTTTTCCTTTGTTTGTTTCTCCGGTTTCTAGTTTTTCATCTGGGTTTAACTTCAATTTTTTTTCCTCCTCCCTCGGTTCAGCTCTTTTTTTTTTCAGTTCTCCCCCCTGGCTTTTTTTCTCACGAGGTTGCTCATCCTCTCCTTTTATAAGACCAAAATCAGTGGTAACGGCTGGCCTCCTAAATGCCCTGTAACCGACCTTTTAAGCGCCTTCAATAATGAAATGTAAGAGTTGGCTGCAAACGGATAAAACGGAGGAAGAAGACAGTGAACAGTTTTGTCCGAGAAACGGCTCCGTTTTCCATTCAACTGCTATATTTGATTTGGTCCTTGAAGTTTTTGAATTTTGGCAGTCCAGTCCTTGATTAAATTGTAATTGAACCCCTGCACCTCAGCGCCATTTACACATTGGTCCTTGGATTTTAATTTTTTGCAAATTTGACCAGAATTAGCCCTATACTTTGATAATTTTTCAATTAAGTCTCTAAATAAATTAATTCCAAGCTCAATTAAGTCTAAAACTTATCAACTCTCCAATTAAACCCTTGATTTGATTAATTAAATTAATTCCAAGCTTAATTAAGTTTCAAAACTTATCAATTCTCCAATTAAACCCTTGATTGGATTAATTAAATTAATTCCAAGCTCAATTAAGTCTCAAAACTTATCAATTCTCCAATTAAGCCCTTGATTTGATTAATTAAACTAGTCAAGAGTTTAATTAAATCTTTAAACTTCCAATCATGTTGCCCTTAACCCAAATTTTAATTCATTCTTCATTTATTTTATTTTTACTTGTTTTTCATCATCATTTTTTCATCATCTTTTTATCACTTTTTAGTAAATGAAATAATAATAATAATTAAAATAAAAGGGTCAAAAATTTGGTTATGACAGTTGCCCCCTCTTTATAATATTTACTATGCAAAGATATTAGAAAATTTCATTTTCTTTTAGCTTTGTATAGTAAATTTATAAAGAAAAGTAGACACAAAAAGAACTTTAAATTATTATTATTTTGAGAGTCTTGAAAACTTCAAAAATAGGAGATTGACATATGAATTTTACAGAGAGATGTAGAAATCAAGAAACCAAAACCAAGTCATTTGGAAGATGACCGACTTTTTTTGTTTTTGTTTTTTTGTTTTTTTAAATGGATCAAATTGTTTTAGGCAACCTGCCCGATGATAAAAGAACGCGAAGAATTTCACGAGTGGTCTAATTGTTCCAGGTGACTTGCCCGTTGAAGAATAAAACGCAAAAAGGGTTTCGCGAGTGGTCTAATTGTTCCAGGCGACCTGCTCGATAGGAAGAATAAAACACGAAAAGGGTTTCGCGAGTGGTCTAATTGTTCCAGGCGACTTGCCCGATAGGAAGAAGAAATGCGAAGGATCTCGCGAATAGTCTAATTGTTCCAGGCGACCTACCCGATGAAGAATAAAACATGAAAAGGGTTTCGCGAGTGGTCTAATTGTTCCCAGCGACCTGCCTGATAGGAAGAATAAAACGCGAAAAGGGTTTCGAGAATGGTCTAATTGTTCCAGGCAACCTGCTCGATGAAGAATAAAACGAGGAAATTGTTTTTTTTTTACAAATACAAAGAAGAGGGTCTCATTGTAATGGGTGACCTACCCAAGTAAAAAAAGAAAAGGTCTCATTGTGATGGGTGGCCTACCCAAGTAAAAAGAGAAAGGAAAATGAGGGCTTGAAGGCACACTTAAAAGGATGGTTAAGTGCTTGAAGGCATGCTCAAAAGGAAGCGAGGGCTCAAAGGCGCGCTCGAAATGAAGCGAGGGTTCAAAGTCACGCTTGACAGGAAGCGAGGACTCAAAGGAGCGTTCGAAAGAGGTGAGGGCTTGAAGGCGCACTCAAAAGAGAGGTAGGGTTAGGAAACGTACTACCTTGGATGGTCAAGGGCTCGAAGGCGCACTTGAAAGGAGATGAGGGCTCAAAGGCGCACTTGAAAGGAGGTGGAAAAACACAGAGATTTTTTGGGTGGCCTAATTCTCATGGGCGGCCTGCCCAGGTTGAAAAATTCTCAAAAATGAAAATTTTTCAAAAGCAATTTCAATCTTTGGCCATTTTAAGTTGGCCTTCCACTTAATGGATTTCGCAGAAATTTCTCTTGTGAAATTTGCAAAACTCATTGTCCAATGTCTCAAAGTTTAAATGATATGCGTGCATCTTTACCTGATTTGAAATATAGGCCCCCATTTCTTCTTAGTCTTCTTGTTGCTTGATTGATAACGACTTGCTATCTCTGATTTGGGTCATTTTTCTCATTTGGCTTCTAGCCCACTCTAGTTGACCCATGTAAGTCTATTTCCAGATTTGTTTGCATAACTCAGCCTTTGTGGTGCCCATCGTGACCCACTTGCTTGCTAAAGATTTTCTGACTCGTCAAATCATTTGAGAGGACCACTCATTACTCCTCGTTTCACTGCTAGAAACATTCGATGTCACTGATTCGTACTTAAAAGTGCATTCTCATTAAGGCTTTATATCATCGTATTACACTAAAGTATCGTTAAATTCCCTAACTAAAGCATGTTTTATAATAACAAGTATGATAATATAATATATCTTTAATTTATGGTAAATGCTTCTTTTGAATGCAGGTATATCTCACAATTCAAAGGATTGATTAATGTGATTAACTATTGAAAGTGAAGAGACAAAAAGAGGACTAGGCTAAGAGAAGAGATGCTGGTTCAATTCCAAACTGGAACACCATTCGGTTATTTGATCATAACTAGAGTTGTAGAATTCGGATTTAGGTCCACTTTATATGGATGAAAAGATAAGACATAGACTTAAAACTTTCATGAGAGTTCAAGACTCAATTATGCCATTTTCAAGTTCAAATCTTAGCAACAACGGAGAAGTCGGAACCTGTCCTACAACTCAAACACTATTCGGTTTTCAGCTTATATCTTGAGTTCTAGAAGTTCAAATGAGCTCTGGTTTTTTTGTTGTAAAGCTGAGACAATTACCCACAGCTTTCATGGAACAAATGGCTCGAATTCTGATGTTAGCAATGACGTTTTGGTCAGCCAACAATATCAAAAATCTGCCAACAATATCAAGAACCAGCAGCCAACAATGTCAAAAACCAGCCACCAAATCAATGGTTGCCTACCAATCAATAGTTCTGAATCTTAGCCTATAAAAGGAGGCATTTGCCATGTATTTAGTCATATATTTTTTTTCATATCAAAATCATCTTCTTGCTTTCTCTCTTTATATATTTGTAATGTTCAAGTTTTCTTTCATACTATATTAATATCTTGTTTATGCTTTTTCATTTCCTTTCCTATACTTAGTTAACTTATATCATGTTTATGTTCTTATGTTGTTTATTTATGTTTTTCTTCTTCATTATGTTTAGCTAAGTTAATTATATCAAGGTGAAAATGTTTTACTAATGGTGTTAGAATATGTATAATATAAACTCAACATGGACTTTGATGTTTATATCCAAGAAAGTTTGTTATTGACATGTTTTATCTTTTTATCTTACTAATTCTTAATACCTTGCTTGTTAAATGGTTAATCTAGATTTGTGTTGTATAACACTTGGTACATCAAATGCTTGATCCTTCATAGTTTTTGACCGATATCGTTATTATGATAGGAACTTGATTTGTTGTTAACATAAGTTAGCAACATGAATGCCTGATGATATTTATAAGTATGGTGTTTCTTAGATAAGATGATTAATATGATCATGTTAATATAATGAGTCATTAACGATAAATCATCCGATTGGAACCTTCTTTGTGTGTGGTTTCCAATTGAGTAATACAAAGAGTTTATATTATATTATTTGAAATACCATTAGTGGATCCTCTAACCTTGACATTTGTTTTATTATTGTTTAATCCTTACATCAATATCACTTCCCAAAACTCTCTTCAACTCCTTTTCTATTATTATTCTCTTCAAATCTTTCTCTTTACAATTCACCTCTTTGTGATTCGACCCCGGTCTTGCCGGTTTATTTATTACTTCGACACTCCTGCATTTGGGATAAGACATTAACTCTTTGATCGTGTCAGTCACCTGCTGAAAGGATCAAGTTGTCTTTTGTAAACCAAAATGCCCCCTTGTCTAGTTGAAGGAAATTACCATCTCTTTTTCTAGAATTTTTCTTTCTAAACACAATGTTGCCCCCTTATATTGGTCATTGCTCCCAAGTGTGCTCTGTCAGCTATTTAGACAAATAATGGTTTTAAGAGGCTCTTCTCTCATTTCTCTCCTTTTCAGTTTGGTGAAGGATATGGGTCGAGAATAAAGCTTGAAATCTTGATCTTGTATTTTGAAAACAAAATTTTTTTTAATGTGAGCCTAAAACAATTTGCTTTTGAAATCTTGCAACTCCTTGGTTATTTTCTTTCTTGGAAAAGAGATTATTTGCTCTTATGTTTGGTAATGAGGTCTTTGGTGAAAATACATCATGAGGTGACCTTTATAGGTTTTTAAATTGAAGGGCTCGAGAAAAAGCTTGAGGTTTTGTTTGAGAAAAACTTGTCTCTTTTTTTAACATTCATTTTTATTAGCATGAATAATAATGAGTAGTTTATTCTTGATGTCATGAATCTTATGAAAAGTATTCTTTGCATTTTGAGAGCATTGTTTATTGTTCCAGGTTGCTTGCTTGTTTGATTAGAAAGGACTTCTATAAGGACGTAACGTAGGCTATGGTTTTTGGCTATGAAAGAAAAGGATTCATAAGGCTCCAAGAGTGTTTCAGGGTTTCAAAAATTGAGGATCACTATCACAGTTTGACTCTTGACGTCATTCATATTTTATTTTGCCGCTCTTCTTTGATTTGCCGCTTCTTCTTTTTTATTGCTTTGCTATGGCATACTCACTTTATCTTGGATGTCACTTTTTCTAGTGATTTGGGCATGCCCCCTAACATTTGAGTTTCTTGAGCTCTTTATGCCTTTTTGGCTTTTTCACGGTTTTTTCTCTTTTCTCATTAAAATTTTCTCTTGCCCCCCCAGTATGGGGTGTGATCCTAGTCGGGATTTTTTTTTCATGAAAGAAAAATTATTTAGGCTTAAAAAGGGATCTCAAGGGATGTACTTATTTCAGAACGTGAAAGGGATAACAAAGATGGCCTTTCCTCATTTCAAGCGCAAGCAGCTATGGTAAATAAACTTTGACCTCATCCAGTGTGATGGTCTGGTCTTTGCGAAGATGCATTTTATGAGTCATGAGCAACGAGTTCACTACATATCATTATTCATACATTTAAAAACACATGATTCAAGAGTCATGGGGTAAGGGTGTTTATTCATTTCTTTTTTTATTTTTTCTTTTTTATCCAATATTCTTTGGTTTTATAATTTAGTCACCTCAATGATGGAGTTGCTTGATTCATGCGTCATTTTATAAGTAGAATGTCAAAATTATTGTTTTGAATAAACATCAAATTATTTTTGAAATCAAAATGCAAGTTCAATTTTTCAAAACTTCAATAGGGAAAGAGACGAATGACGTCTATGAAATCACGCGAGGCTTCAAATGTGTATTTGTGAGTTCTTATAAGAAAACTCTCTCAGGAAAATGAATAATGCTTGGTCGTAAACATAATTGAATGACAAACTCATTATTTCATTGAAGCTTTGGAAAAGGAGTTCAACAATAAATAACTTATAGCAACATCTTGGGCTATGAATACTAGCATGGTAACACATAAAGGGGTTGGAATCTTTCAATCATTCATTCTCCTCGACAAAAGCATTTTTTCAACAATCAATTGAAGTCATATGTAGACCATTCTCGACCTAACATCACCAAAGCTTTATCTTCAAGATAGTTTATTTCTGGGAGTTGGTGTGAAGAAATTAGCTATAGGGATGATAAGTGACTTGGCAACCACCTTCAGTGTCCTTCCTTTTTCCAGCCAAAACTGTTATTCTTAATTGGGTTAGCAATCTTACCTATCCCAATGGCTTGTTCAATCCTCTCGGCTATAACAACCAGGTCAGTGAAATGTTGCGCAGAGCTTCCAACTAGGTATTCAAAGTACGGGGCCTTGAAAGTGTTGACAAACAAGTTGATCATCTCCTTTTTCCAACAAATAAGGGTTAACCTGTAAGGCAGCCTCACGCCACCTTTGAGTGTATTCTCTTATGGTCTCCTTGCTATCCTTCTCCATAGCTTGCAAGCTTAACCGATCAGGGTCCATGTCTATATTGAACTTATATTGCCTCATGAAGGCATCAACTAAATCCTTCCATTTTTTAACCTTGGTATTATTTAATCACATATACCAAGTGAGGGCAGCACCACTTAAGCTGTCTTGAAAGAAATGAATCAACAATTTCTCATCATCAACCACCTCAGCTATTTTGTTGCAGTATGCCTTGAGATGAGTTACAGGGCATTGGGTTCTTGTATATTTAATGAATTCTGGCACCCTAAACTTCTTAGGAATGACTATGTTAGGTACCAAACCCATATTGACAGCTTTCACTAGGTCACACAAATGGTTTCCCTTAACTGCCCTTATCCTCTCTTCTAGGGCAGTCTATTTTCTAAACCCTCTTCTTTTACCATCTTGCCTTTTGAGATTCTTTCTCGGTAGAATCAATGGTAGACGAAATTCTTGAGGGGTATGCTGGCTGGAAATGCATAGCTTGTTGAAATTTAGATGACACCTTATTTTCCCCCAGATTCCGTGGATCAAAATGAGTTATATGCATATCTTCAAGCTGAGTTATAAGTATTGCTTTTCCGGATTTATCTCTCAAGGCCTGCTCGAGTAGACTAGTAAACCTTGCGACTTCTTTTTTAAGATTATCCACCTCTTTTTGAGGAAAAATAAATAAGACAAAAGACAAAGCTTAATCCTAAGGTCCCCAGTGGAGTCGTCATTCTGTCGCAGCTGACATTGCAGCGACCCTAAAAATCATTGATCGAAATATGGAAAAAGAATAGATATCTAGCATCTTGTTCTTTTAGGGGAAAATGTCTTGTTTAAGGAGTCGCCACCTAGTATTATGGTCAATAGGAACCCTAACTGGTCAATAGAGATTCTATGGTACGGGAATGGTTACGTAAAAAGGAAGATATTATCACCCCTTAAACTTTTTGCCTGAGGTAGACTGCATTGCTGGCTTTGTCTTAAATTGTTAAAAAATTATTCGCTTATGCTATGATGATTTGTTTATAATATTCCTGACTCTGGCGCCACTGAATATTCGACTACGGATACTTCCAACTCTGGCGTTGGTAAGTATTACGTAACCCAAAACAAAAATGAATGGTGTTGCTGACTATAGCTCTTTAAATAAACCAATAAAAATAAATTTAAATATATGCATGCATATTTTTTTTATTTTTTATATTTCATATTTTTTTATTTTATTATTTTTTTGGGTTGGGCCCAACTTAGCCCACATGGGCTGGGCTAGACCCAGCCAGCCCGGCCCGGTCATTGGCCCAAGCCAGTGACCTTGTTGGGCTAAGTCCTGCACACGTGCTGCACTGTGTGAAGGTAATTAAGTATAGGACAGTGAACAGTTTTGTCCGAGAAACGGCTCCGTTTTCCATTCAACTGCTATATTTGATTTGGTCCTTGAAGTTTTTGAATTTTTGCAGTTCAGTCCTTGAGTAAATTATAATTGAACCCCTGCACCTCAGCGCCATTTACACATTGGTCCTTGGATTTTAATTTTTTGCAAATTTGACCAGAATCAGCCCTATACTTTGATAATTTTTCAATTAAGTCTAAAACTTATCAACTCTCCAATTAAAACCTTGATTTGATTAATTAAATTAATTTTAAGCTTAATTAAGTTTCAAAACTTATAAATTCTCCAATTAAACCCTTGATTTGATTAATTAAATTAATTTCAAGCTCAATTAAGTCTCAAAACTTATCAATTCTCCAATTAAGCCCTTGATTTGATTAATTAAACTAGTCAAGAGTTTAATTAAATCTTTCAACTTCCAATCATGTTGCCCTTAACCTAAATTTTAATTCATTCTTTATTTATTTTATTTTTACTTGTTTTTCATCATCATTTTTTCATCATCTTTTTATCACTTTTCAGTAAATAAAATAATAATAATAATTAAAATAAAAATGTCAAAAATTGGGTTATGACACATGATAAAGTATTTCATTATTCAATGTTATGAAAAAGGAAGGTGAAAGTCACCTACCTACTCCACCTGTGGGTTGTTTTTGTCTTGGCGATGGTCCGATCCCGACTACACCACCTAAGACATCAATGGTCACAAATCAGTACATTTGTATCTTTGAATCACATTCGTTACCATAATTATCTCAAGAGTTCATATGTTCACATTCAAGTGTTCCACATTTTACACCATCATACCATGAAATTATTACTAGCATTTAAGTCATTTCTACCATGGGGGCCTATTGTAGAAATTGGCAGCGAAAACTGGTTCATTGCAGGCTGCCCAATTTGGCACCGAAATTGTTTCGCCGCTGGCGCCACAATTCCAGCAACGAATGCTACTTCGCTGCAGCCAACACGTTTTGCGACAGCGAATGCTACGTCGCTGCAGCCAACACGTTTTGCGACAGCGAATGCTACGTCGCTGCAGCCAACACGTTTTGCGACAGCGAATGCTACTTCGCTGCAGACAACTCAATTTCGGTAGCGAATGCTAATCGACTTTTAAACGACTTATAAGACCATGTTTAGAACACCTTACCCGGTAAGAATCAAGGTTTTGATCTTCAACTCCCTCCTTTTCTTTCTAATGACAGCTGGCCCTCCCCTATTCTTTTCTTGTTCAAAATTTCTTGTTAATCCTTAATCTTGGATGGGTTCTTGAAATTTTGAGTGTTTCTCTCTTGATTTGCAAAAATGGATACAAAAACTCCATCTTTTCTTTCCTTACGGTTACTGCAGATTTTTTAGGTGAGAAGAGGAGTATTTATGCTCTATAATTATTCTTATTTGCATTTAGGCTCCATTTTCTTTAAGTGTATTATTTTTTCCCCCACATCTTTTGTTTTTTCTTCTTCTTATAATTAAGTTATACCTCTTTTCTTTTCTTATAATTTCACCCCCACAACTTTTAGTTTAGTTTATTTTCTTTAATATAATCCAACTTTAATTTTTTTTCTCGGGTTTACAACATGTCAATGCAGTAGTGAGATTACATGGGGTGCCTTTGTCAATAGTATTGGATCGAGATCCTCGATTTACTTCTCAATTATGGCCTATCATACAACGTGCATTATGATCAAAACTGAATATGAGTACAATTTTTCATCCTCAGACTGACGAACAATCTAAAAGGACAATTCAAACCCTAGAAGATTTATCGAGGGCGTGTGCTATGGAGTTTGGTGGAAATTGGGAGGATCACCTACCTCTCATGGAATTCACCTATAATAACAGCTATCAGGCAAAGTTTTTGGCTGCCGATTTTTAAATGTTTGGTTGTCGATTTCTGAATCGGCAGCGACATGGTTTTGGCTCTGATTTTTGAATCGGCAGCGGTATAGTTTGGCTGTCGATTTCTGAATCGGTAGCAACGCAGACATTCAGTTTTTGTTGCCGGATTTTTAAGCGATAGCGACGCAGTTTTTACTGCTGATTTCTGAATCGGCAGCAATGCAGTTCTCACTGCCAATTTCTAACTCATTTTTCGCTGCCCATTTCTGTTCGGCAGCGACATAGTTTTTTATGTCGATTTTTGAATCGGCAGCAACTAAGTCTAATTAAAAGTTTAAGAAACAAACTAGACTATCTTAAGGAGCTAAGATGGAGGGGTAAAACAGTTTTGGACAGACCAAAACAGGGACAAGAACACATCTAAACCAACCCCAAACACCCCACCTCATTTAATGGGGAGTATAAATGCAAGGGGAGAGGGAGAGAGAGAGAGAGAGAGAGAGAGAGAGAGAGAGAGAGAGAAGGTGACCCTCCCTCTTCCCAAAGCTGTCTGCAGCTGCTGCATATCCAACTGCATGTTGCTCTTCTCTTCTTCCTTCCCAACGGAAACCTAAACCAAACCAGTAGAGAGTGCCTTGTGAAAGTGTGAGACAAAGTTGAGATCTTGAGAGAAGATTGGACAACTGCCTAAAGGGAAGGGAAAAAAGGTTAGAAAACATGAAAGGAAGAAGAAGGAGGAGAACCAGCAGGAGAAGAGAAAGAATACTGTCAAACCTTCCTCAAACTTACTTAAATTCAAAAGGTATGGGTCATGAAACTCCCTTCCTCTTGTTCTTAAGACCCAGAACCGAAAATGAAGAAGAAGACCCTAAGAAAATTGACCTAAGACCTAAGCTAGTTGTGAAGCAAACTGAAATTAACTAAGAAGACAAGGAAACAAAAACGAAATGAGGCCAATTTCCAGAACATCTAACAAAGAGGGTCGACCTTAGCTATGGGGTTGGACAACATGCATGTGTGTGTTCTACAGGGATTTGATGAAAGATTATATGATGGAATCGATGGTTTCAATGTGTATGTGCTGCTGGAATATGATGAAAGATTATGTCTTGGAATTGATTATTGCATGTGTGTATTTTGCTGAATTTAGTGACAGTTTATGTGTTGAGATTGATTATTGCATGTGTATGTGTGTGTTCATGCTGAAATCATGTGACCTTGTCGGAACCTAATGACAAATTGTGTGTTTTGTAGTGAATTTGAGATTCGTTGCCAAAACTGAGTTGTCTGCAGCGAATTAGCATTCGATGCCTAATTGTGTGTTCTACAGTGAATTTATGATTCGCTGCCGAAGTTGTATTGTCTACAGCGAATTTGTGATTCACTGCCAAAACTGAGTTGTCTGTAGTGGATTTGTGATTCGCTGCCGAAGTTGTATTGTCTGCAGTGAATTAGCATTCGCTATCGAATTGTGTGTTCTGCGGCGAATTTGTGATTCGATGTCAAAGTTGTGTTGCCTGCAACGAAATGAGTTATCTGCAGCGAATTACAAATTCGTTGCCGACACTGAGTTCTTTGCAGTGAATTAGCATTCACTGCCAAATTGTGTGTTCTGCAGCGAATTTATGATTTGCTACCGAAGTTGTATTATTTGCAGTGAATTTGTGATTTGCAGCCTAATTGTGTGTTCTGCAATGAAATTTTTATTCACTGCTGAAACTAAGTTGTCTACAGTGAACTAGCGTTCGCTGCCAAAAGTGTGTGTTCTGCAGTGAATTTGTGATTCGCTGCCAAAATCGAGTTGTGTACAACGAATTAGCCTTCGCTGCCAAGAATGTGTTGACCACAGCGAATTAGCATTTGATGCTGAAGTTGAGTTGTTCTGCAGCGAATCAGCGTTCGTTGTCGATTGTGTATTGACTACAGCGAAAATGCAATTCGCTGCTGAAATTGAGTTGCATGCAGCGAATTTACATTTGCTGCTGAAAGTATGTTGGCTACAACGAAGTAGCATTTGCTGCCGAAATTAAATTGCTTGCAGCGAATTAGTTTTCGCTGCTAAAATGTGCAGCCTGCAGCGAATCAATTTTCGTTACCGAACTGTGCAGCCTGTAGTGAAGCAGTTTCGCTGCTGAATTGTGCAATCAGCAGCGAACCAGTTTTCGCTGCCGATTTTCTACAATAGAATCCCCGGTCAGAAATGACTTAAATGCTTGTAACAATTTCATTGTATGATGGAGTAAAATGTGTAACACTTAAATGATGATGAATGTAATTTGAGGATGCAAAAATACTAATTTGGCATTAATGTCTTAGTTGGTGCAGTCGGGATCGGACCATCATCAAGACAAGAAAAAACCATAGGTGGAATAGGTAGGTGGTTTCCACCATTTCCTCGTATGATGTTTATGTTTTGAAATGATTTAGTTATGATGATATTTTATTAAATCCTTATTGAATGAAGAAATAACGATAAAGGGTTTGATTGAATTCTTGATGATTGTCGAAACGACTATGAAATGTCGATTAAGTTCTTGTTGAATGTTGAAACAATGATGAAAATGTTAATTTTTTGAAATGACCTGTTTGAGGTGGATATATTATTGTGGTTTCCACCATTTTCTCGTATGATATTTATGTTTTGAAATGATTTACTTATGATAATATTTTATTAAATCCTTGTTAAATGAAGAAATGATGATAAAGGGTTTGATTGAATTCTTGATAATTTTCGAAATGACTATGAAATGTCGATCAGGTTCTTATTGAATGTTGAACAATGACGAAAATGTTAATGTTCTGAAATGACCTGTTTGAGACGGATATATTATTGTGTGGTTTCTATCATTTTCTTGTATGATGTTTATGTTTTGAAATGATTTAGTTATGATGATATTTTATTAAATCCTTGTTGAATGAAGAAATGACGATGAAAGGTTTGATTGAATTCTTGATGATTGTCAAAACGACTATGAAATGTCGATCAGGTTCTTGTTGAATGTTGAAACAATGAGGAAAATATTAATGTTCTGAAATGACCTTTTTGAGGTGGATATATTATTATTTTGCGAAGAATATTATATTGACTATGAATTTGGGCTGTTGATGAATGGTAATATGAGTATTACGAAGGATCCACTGTTGTATTTTATTGGATGTAATTGTGATAAATGGTTGTATCAGTATTACGAATGATCTACTATTGTATTTTATTGAATGTAATTGTGATGAATGGTTGTATGAGTATAACGAAGGATCCATTGTTGTACTGTGTTGAACATTAATTGTCATGAATGGTTGGATGAGTAATACGAAGGGTGTACTATTATGATACTGAATGCTAAATTGTTATGGAATGTTTGTTTGTGTATTAAAAAGAATCTATTATTGTGTTTACTGAATGTTAAACTATTATGGAACGCCTTTATGAGCATCACAAAGGGTTTGCTATTATGTTGCAGTGAATGTCGAGTTGTGATGAATTGTTTCAATGAGCAATTCAAGGGATATTACCATATTATAGTGATTTCATAAACCACCTCTGGAACGTTTGATGGGTTGATGATTAGCTTCGACTAATGGCATCCAAAGGGATGACCGGGATAAATGATTGATTAGCTTCGGCTAATGGCATCCGAATGGATGACCGGAACAAATGAATGATTAGCTTCGGTTAATGGCATCCGAAGGGATGATGGGGACAAATCATTTATTAGCTTCGACTAATGGCATCCGAAAGGATGAGCGGGATAAATGATTGATTAACTTCGGTTAATGGCATCTGAAGAGATGACCGGGACAAATCATTGATTAGCTTCAGCTAATGGCATCTGAATGGATGACCGGGACAAATAAATGACTAGCTACAACTAAAAGCATCCTAAGTGGATGACCGGGACTCGCAAATAATTAGCTACGGCTAATGGCATCCAAAGTGGATGTCCGAGATGAATAAATGATTAGCTTCGGCTAATGGCATCCGAAGGGATGACTAGGACAAATCATTGATTAGCTTCGGCTAATGGCATCTGAATGGATGACCGGGACAAATAAATGACTAGCTATGACTAATAGCAACCTAAGTGGATACTGGGATGAACAAATGATTAGCTATGGCTAATGGCATCCAAAGTGGATATCCGGCATGAATAAATGATTAGCTTCGACTAAATAAATGACTAGCTTTGGCTAATAGCATCCTAAATGGATGACCGGGATGAATAAACGATTAACTTCGGCTAATGGCATCCTAAGAGGATAGCCGGATTTGAGAGTTATGAATTAGTTTTCAAGAATTGATGTGTTCATATATACTAGGTTTTTTATATACTAAGTATACGAAAGAACTATGATTGTTATGCTTTAAACAGAGAATAATGTTAGTTCAGCTAACAATATTCGAGATGAATGATCGGGTTTGAGTATTGTAATTAGCCTCGGTAATTGATGAATTATTAATGATGGTATTTACGTAAGTAAGGATAAATAATAGAATTAGGCTCTTTTGATCCGTGAATGAAATGTAACGCTAATATTGCTTTATTATGTTTCTTTAAATTGCCTATAATGCTTGAAATTATCTTGTGTTATAACAGGGACATCATACCAACATGGTGCGTAGGAAAATCCATTTCGCAGCTCACACATTTTGAAAAGAACTATATATTCACATGTTATGGGTGATATGAGTTCTATATGAATGGATGTGTTAATCACTCAATTTGTCGTCCGACCCTTTTATAGAGACTAGTAATGAAAAATTGAAATGGAACACAAATGTGAATGTGCGAACAAGTTGATATGATGTATATGAATATACATATGAGGTATTCATTTTACGAGAATGTCATGTTGTGAAATTATATGAGGTCAGGATAACAAAAGTATTAATTGTGTAACTTGTTGTTCGGCACTCTTGTATGAACTCATGATGTTAGTGAAAGTAGAATAGGAATGTGAATTTGTGAGTATGTCAATATGATGTAATGTAAACCTATGAGTATGAAAATATAATAATATGGGCATGTGTATTGAGAATCCGTTTTATGAGAATTTTGATTTACATTATCCTACGTGGATTGTGCCTTGTTAATAAATGGAATGCAATTATAAATCTGCAAAATGATATGGTGAAAAACATCCAGAATCGGACAAAACAAAATCCATCGATTTTGGCCTTAAAAAAGTTGGGTCATTACAAGAGAAGATTAGAATTATAAGAGATCGAATGAAGACATCTCAAGACAAACAAAAACGTTATGCCCATAAAGGAAGGAGACCTCTTGAGTTTAATGTGGGGGATAGGGTGTATTTGAAGGTGGCTCCTTGGAAACACTTGATAAGAATTGGTATGAAAGGGAAGTTAGCGTCGAGATACATCGGGCCCTATGAAATTTTGAAAAGAATCGGCCCAGTAGCTTATCAATTAGCCTTACCTCAGCATTTGGTCAAAATACATGATGTGTTTCATGTATCAATGCTAAGAAAAGCTGAAATAGATCCAACCCGGCTGCTACCTCAAGTTCCAATAGAAGTTAATGAAGGATTAACTATTGAAGTCAAACCTATGAGAATTATTGATTAAATAAAAAAGGTGCTCAAAAATAAAAAGATTTCTCTGGCCAAGGTGTTGTGGAGGGGTTCACAATTGGAAGAAGAATCCTGGGAGCAGGAAGAAGAAATGAGGAGCAAATACCCAGGATTATTCTTAAAATCTGGTAAGAAATTTAATTTCGAGGACAAAATTTTCTTTTGTAGAAGGGAAGAAATGTAACTTCCGGATAATTTTATGTATTTTGATTTACATTAAAAAAAGGCAACAAATAATTAAATAAATAAAAAAAATTATAGAAATTTATGGAGTGGAAATTATTATTTGATAAGGTTAATGTGGGACAAGGATGAAATTGAATAAGTCAAACTTTTAGGCCAAAAAGTTTTAAAACAAAATAAAGAAGTACTTGAATGAAAAGGGGGAAAAACTTGTAAATATATAAACAAGTGGGGAGTGGAAAAAAGGAGCATGTTGGCCGGCCATGTTAGGGCTTAAGAGGGAGAAGAAATTGAGTGCAAAATTATCAAGGTTCATCCAAAACAAATCACAAAAAAAAAAAGTAGAACTAGTGATTAAAATATGCTAGGAAGGGTTTGAACAATGAAATCCCAAAAGGGGAACAAGGAATTTTTCTTATAAAAGGGATGGCATTGAGAGGAAAATAAGGGGGAAGGAGAAAAGAAATTTTTGTGGTGATTTCAAGCTTCTCATTTCTTATTTCTTTGGGTTAGAAGGTAACAAATCATTTTCTCTTAATTAAATTGATGCATTTAGTGTATTAAGATTTCATTTAATTGTATTAGTGTATAGTTATGGTATGAGTTGTGAGGTTGATTGGGTTAATCTATGTAATTGTGATGAATTAATGTTTAAATAAGTGAAATAATAGTGGGTAATATTTTAATTTGTAAAATTGAAGAAATTATATAAGTGATGAATTGATATTGTTGTTTAAAATTTTTTTTTTATCAAATGTAAGAATTGTATAGATAAAAAATAAACAAGCTGGAGACCAGCAGTATATATATACAGACAAACCCAAACAAAGGGAACAGATTCCCTTGAACAACCTAAAATCAAAGCGAATAGGCTCCCTTGAACAAGCATCCAAACCATATGGCAATAAACATACATGAAAAACTGTTGTGATGTCGCGGTCGCACAAATTAATTACCCTAGCTTAAAACACAACACACAAGATAGTATAGAGCAAGCAAGGGGTCGATCCCACGAGGAAGATTTAGTTCAGATTTTTATGCTATACGTTATGCAATTGGAGGGTTTTGATTTGTAATGATCTAGACTATGGAAGAAATTAAACTAGCGAACAAAATCAATTGAAACCAAAATTAATCAAGAAAACAAACCTTGGTTGCAAGCACACATTCACCAACGAAAATTAGAACCGATCCTTGAAACGAAAATTATAGTTTATGTTATGAAATTTTATCTTTTCTTAATGTTGATTAATTAATGGATCCGCCGTATAACTAATCCTAACCAACAAACAATCAATGTGTCCGCACTAATGATTCAATTTAATGACAGCTTTAAGAACTAGATAATTTCATCAAGATTAACATACAAGTTGTTCGCAGCTTGTGTCACTTTGTTCAAATGTTCTCCCTAAGTTCAATAACGTAGTTTTGCCACAATTATCAAGCTTAGTTGCTTCACAAGTTCATATATCACAACTCCAGTTTTGATATTAAACTTACAATAGATTGTTCACAACAATAACTTAGAGTCCGCTCTAGCAATCATCAACAACAATCATAGGATATGCATAGGAAAACAATCATACTCATTCATAACATAAACTGAAAATGAAAGGAAGAATAAATCTCACGGTTCTTGAAATCCGAAGGTTTTTGCGTCCTTGCAACCAAGAAAAGAGCTTAGCCTTGCATAACTATTGAACTACTTCTAAAGATTGAAGAGAGCATGATTTTAGGGTTTGTAGATGAGAGAATTTGTGTTTATTCTCTACTGGCTGTTGCCTCCTTCTACTCTCCCTTTTTTCTTTTTATATCCTAGGAAACCCTAGTCTCTATTTTACAAAATAGTCCTCTCTTAAGTAGACTGTTTACATTTAAGTACTTCAATAACTATTTTCCTAAAAAAAGGAGAAATAGCCTTGCATGAAATCTTCAAGCTTTAATTTAGAGGAGCTAAATTGCTGAAATAAAAACTTGGATATCAGTTTAGATGCTTCAGAACGTAATTTGGACTCGTTTCTTCACGAAACCTGTTTGCTGGCAGAATTCAGTTATCATCTTTGAAAAATCATATCTCCCACATATGACATCTTTTTTTGCTGACATTTGGAGCGTTTATAGGTCTTTGAGTTAAGAATCCAAAACAATTGAGTTTGCTTCAATCAGACTTTTGTAACTCCAGATATTCAAGTCGGAATGGCCAAACATCAACACTAGCAGATTGCGAGATTTGACTTTGAAGGCTGCAATTTCCATGCTCTTCCTTATTTTATTTTCTTGCCTTAGATTTCCAGAAAGGTATGGATGTTAGCTTTTTAATTCCACTGGAATCACTTCATTTCAACCTCTAGAGCTCACGCTCTGCACAAAACATCGACTGAAGGTCAAATCTGCCAATTATCTCCAATTTACTCCTTTTTGCATCTTTCATCCAAAAGTGCCTTCAAAACATAAAATAAAGAATATCAAGGCATTTTATATATAAAAAATAGGCAAAACACTAGTTAAATATGGGTGAAACTATCGAATAATATGATTGCATCAAATACCCCCACACTTAGCTCTTGCTCGTCGTCGAGAAAGGATAGGTAAAATCAAATTGAAGTTAAATTAAATTAAATCACTATGACTAATCTTCTAATCTCCCATCAATATCTAAGAATATATACATTATAAACAAGAACACAATTAAGAAGGATAAAGAGTATAAATTTTCATGAATTTATTTACATGCAAACTTCAAAACTCAATTAATCGTCGGAGATTAACTCGTCATCTTTCTCACAAGGTTCAAGAGTGGGTTTTTCAATAATCTTACCACTGTGAAGAGTGATGACTGATTTGACTTGATCCATGTGTTGGCTTTCGGAACTACTTGCATTTGCATTGTATTGCCCCTTGGGATTTTGCTGTGGTTGAGATGGAAACTTACCTTTCTTTTGAAAACTGAGAGCAGATGTGAATTTTGCAAGAGTATCTTTAAAATCTGTCATGCTTTGAGTAAGTTGAGTGTTGATTGTCTCTAGCTTTTCAATGAATGCATGCAATGTTTCCTTAAGATTTCTTCTAGGAGGTGGAGCATAAGGAGGTGCATATCCATGAGAATTTTGGAAATTATAGTATGCTTGAAACGGTGGCTGTGAAGTTTGTGCATTGCTGTTATCACTCTTCCAACTGAAATTTGAGTGATTTCTCCAACCAGGGTTATACATTTGTGAGTATGGGTTATGATTGGACCTTTAGAAACTATTTAAAGCATGGCCTTGTTCATGGAGGCATTCCCTAAAAGAAGGCAAAGTTGAACAATCATTTGTTGAGTGTTCATTGGTTTCACAGATTTGACACATAATGTCTTGAACAGATTTTAATTTACCACTCTTTTTCAATTCTAGTGCCTCAACTTTTCTAGTTAAAGATGCAAATTTGGCTTGGAGGTCATGATCTTCCCTAAGGTTGTATATACCTCCACTAGATGTATGAGGTTGAGTTTTACTTAGTGCCTCATAAGTGCTTGTAGTGTCCCTATTTTGAGCATTTTCAGCTAGCAAGTCTAGGTACTCCTTGCTTCATTAGGGTCTTTATCTTCAAAAGTTCCATTGCACATCAATTCAACCATTTGCCTATCTCTAGGTGTTAACCCTTCATAAAAATGTGAAACCAATCTTCATGTTTCAAAACCATGATGAGGGCAAGTATTAAGCAAGTCTTGATACCTATCCCAACATTGGTAAATTATTTCTCCTGGCTTTTGAGCAAATGTGGTGATTTGTCTTTTGAAAGAGTTTGTTCTGTGAGACGGAAAAAATTTCTTTAAAAATTATTGTTGCATTTCATCTCAAACACGAATGGATCCAGGTCTTAAATTTTATAGCCATGTTTTAGCTTTATCTTTTAATGAAAAAGTAAAAAGCTTTAATCTTGTGGTGTTCATGCTACAATTTAAATCATTATAGGTGTTACAGACCTCCTCAAATTCTCTTAAATGCAAGTATGGATTTTCTAAATCTAAGCCATGAAAAGAAGGTAAAAGTTGAATAATGTCTGGCTTAAAATTAAAATGAGATGCATCAGGGGGGAAAACTATGCATAAGGGTGCATTTGTTCTTGTGGGATTCAAGTGGTCTCTAACTGTTCTAACACTGTTATTCTCATTATTCTCATTATGAAGTGACTAGTTATCTTCTTCAGCCATATTTTCTGAAAATAATGAGGATACCCTACAAAGTCTAGCACTTAATGTATGTGACCAAACTCTCATGCACGTGTAGGAAGAGAATAAAATGAAGAAGAAAACCAAAGAAAAAGAAACAAAGTTAGATACAAGAAAAGTGAAAAGAGAAAATAAAATAAACTTCATAATTTATACAAGAATTTACCTCCCTGACAACAGCGCCAAAAACTTGACACAACCAAAGAGTTGATGTCTTCTCCCATGTGTAGTGATTAGTACTTAAAAGTGCATTTTTATCAAGGTCTTATATCATCATTTTGCACTTGAAGTATTAATAACTCCTTAACTAGAGCATGTTATATAATAATAGATCTGATAATATAAGATAGCTTTAATTTATGGTAAATGTTCATTTCAAATGCAGGCATATCTCACAATTCAAAGGATTGATTGATGTGATTAACTATTGAAAGTGAAAGGACAAAGAAACGGCTAAGATTAGAAAGGAGATACTGATTCAATTCAAATTGGAACACTGTTCAGTTATTGGGTCATATCTGGAGCTGTAGATCTTGGATTTCAGCTTAATTTATATGGATGGAAAGCTAAGAAATAGGCCTACAATGTTCATGAATAGTGTA
>Ga0325405_1000216_pt1 | contig 54194 bp, 21 predicted proteins | sample PopdelMetagenome_21_FD_205663 | JGI IMG/M metagenome (GOLD analysis project Ga0325405, IMG submission 205663) | Populus deltoides microbial communities from Bellville, Georgia, United States - Xylem-Control-R2 | ecosystem: Host-associated > Plants > Phyllosphere > Stem > Wood/Secondary xylem...
GACAAAAACCCCAACTCAACCCAGGATAAAACACTGGTTAAAAACTCATTGACTTTTTTAAAAAGAATTCTGGTCAAAATAAGTTTGCTGTGATTATTTAAAAAAATGAGTCAACCAGGTTGACCATCCCGATCCATGACTTAGACCTTGTCTTGGGTCGACTTCCAAGTCGAGTTTTAAAACTATGATAAAAATTATTTTTATTTATATATTGACCTAGGTCAATTTATATTGATCATCCCAACCTATAACTTAGGTCTTATCTCAGTCGACCTCCAATGAATAAAAAAAATAATAAAAAAAATTGGAAAACAGAAAGTTGGTTTTCCTCACAAAAATTAAAGGATAGACAAAAATACAAATATTTTACCTTGGCTTTTCTTTTTATTTTATATATTTTCCTGTATAATATAAATACAACTCATCTATTTAAAATTTGACTGAAAAAGAAATAATGATAAAATTCAATATCTCCTTGAGGTATTATAAAATTACATAAACTTTCTAAAAGACTAATTACTATGTAAATACTAGTTAAAATAAGTGATTTAAAAATAGAAGAAGATATTAATTATAAATTAAATTCAAAAAACAAAACAAATTAAAATTTTAAAATAAATCAGATGTTGTTGAGCTTTGAAAGCTAAGGCCACAAGCTTGGCTTAAAAGAAAAAAGACGAGGCTCGTGTTTCTAGTTTTCTTTTATTTTTAGAAAAAATATCTTCCAACTAATTCTTTTAAGAAAAAAATATTGGACAATATAGTAGTTGTCTAGACTGGTGAGATGTCATCTACGGATTATAATTTTTGGTCATCTTTAATGACTAGAAAAGTGGAATATGAGTTTTTAAATCTCAAAAACTTAATTTTTAACTTGGTTTAATCCTATATCTTTCAATTTTTTTAACATCTATTTCATAAAATCAATCTTTAATTTAACCTAGAAATATTATATGACATTGGATAAGTAAAAATATGTAGATTGAAATAAATCTCAATTCATGAAACAATGTTAACATACCTTGCAATTATGAAATTGCCAAGAAATTAACAGAAAAAATTTAGAAATATAAAAAGAGAAAATTGATCAAGAACAGTGGTGTAAACTGTAAAATGTGAGGAAGTGAACAACTTATCCAGTGTTTTGCCCATCTCTTTTAGTTTAAACTAGATATGTGCTCATGTTACATTGCAGGTCACAAAAAAAGATTGAACTAAAAAAATGTCCACTTAAATTTCATGGCCTAACCCTTAAAAAAATCCGAACAAGAAATAAAAATAAATAAAAGAATATTTAACCGCAACAATTTTTTGTAACTAAAAATGTCTATGATGACATAATTTTATTTTTAAAATATTAATATGATAACATATTGAATCGATCTGGGTTTTGCGGCCTAACCCTTCAAACCCGTGACTTGGGTCATAGACTCTAACATGTTAATTTTTTTAGATTATTATTTTTATTTAATTATATAATACGTGAGTTGGGTGATGGACTTAACTTGTTTTAATAGCTTTTTTTATTTTTAAAATTATTTTTTGTTTAATTATATAACAAAAAAATGAACATTCGTAAATTTGAGCACCAACTAAATATCAAAGACTTTATTTTAAACGGTGATAAACTCACAAATATCAAATTAAAACAAATTACATGGCCCAATTCAAAATAAATAAAATATTAAAATATAAAATTGAAAAAAATAAGCAAGAAAAATAAATACAAATGGAAAAACAAATAATAATAATAATAATAATAATAATAATAATAATAATAATTCAAATGAAAATGAAAATGAAAATCGCAACTACCTTTTAGGGGTAAAAATCTCATTTTGACCTATTTTTTCATCAAAAAACACCTAAGAAATATCATAAGGACTTTAAAAAACTCATTCTTGATATAAAATCACCATTTAATCAGTTAAAAAAGAAAATGATCAACTTGATTTAAAACCAAATTCTGAAGCCTAATCTAATTTTTTAGGCAAGATAAATAGCAAAAAAAACCCCTGAATGAAACTCTTTTCATCAAATAAAACCCGTTACATCAAAAAAGATGAGTTTTGTCACCAAAAAGTATCATTCTTTAAACTTTCTCTCTATCGTCATAATACAACCACCACTCCCTCAAGTTTAGGGATCAAAACAAGAAGAAAATAAAGTTTTGGATCGGAATGTAAAAAACTTATAAAAGAGGGATTAAAATCAAAATAAAATTGAAAAAAAAAACTTCAGGGTCTAAGAATGCTAAAACCATGTCTTAGCTACGATAACTAAAAAACAATATGGGATTTTGATCAATTATCAAACTTGAGTTTTTTAATTATGTATAATCAAGAAAATTAAACTTGATTTTTTCATTTCGAGCATGATTTAATATCAGGCACTTTTCTAAACACCACAAAAAACTGTGAAAAGTTAATCAGGATAAATTACCAACACAAACCTTAAAAAAACAAAATTGGAAGGATCTAAGAAAAAGAAACTCAGGTGACAAAAAAAACAAAGGATGAAAAAAAACTCATGATACAATTATAATCCACTGAGTGAACAGGAAACTCTTAAATGTTTCAGTCTTCTTTGTAATTGTAATTTTTAATCGCGATATAGTGTAAAGAAGATGTTCTGTCAGTCGTTAAGAATTCTTCCAATATTGGAATTTGGAGTATTTTCCAGATATTTTATCTTATTTAGTAAAACACCATTAATGCCCTTGTTGTTTGCTAAAAAATGCCTCATTGACTTCCTCATGCCTTCCGCAGAGCAGAGCAGAGCAGAGCAGCCCTCTAAGAAAGACGTACCTTATGCCAATGCCAAAGAAGCAGGATGGCATATATCATTCCAGAGAGCCAACCCTGTCATGAAACGAAGCGAGGCGAATCTGTTGAACTGGGGATTTCTATGAAAAATAAAGCTGATGAATTAATTTGCACGATTTATTATTCGTGATTTACCATTATATAATTTGTTTCGTACTCCTACCATGTATATTCATATTAAAACTTTTCATTTTTTTTATTCTCAATTTTCATATATAGGGCTCCTCACCAGCTAAACAACTCCAAAAAGGGGTCTGCGATTACCAAAAAAAAATAAATAAAATAAATAAAGAATCTATAGTTGGAGTTTGATTTTTTCTTCTGTTTTTTTTTTTTTATTGATCGAATCTATGGCCTCTCTAGACATTAAAAAATGAATGTGTTTTCAAAGTTTCAAAAAAAGAACAGTTTTCCTGATTTAAAGATGCTCAGTACTGAAAATTGCTGAGACGTCAGCTTAAAGCTCAGAGGTAACACACAAGTAATTACAAAACCATAATAATTTAGATTATAATTTCATGAATACTATCAAGGAAAGGTGTTAAGAATTCATGAGCCCTAATAAAGGCTATAGGGCTAGAATTAGAATATCATATGGCAAAGAAATTGTAAATATTTCTATACGGTGATGGGTTGCTTACGACAAGTAATCCTAGTAAATAACATTGTTGTCAGAGCCATTTAATATTAAACATTGTCGTCGGGGCCATCTAATAAAATTACTAAACCACCATTTAACTAGTGTGAAAGGGTTTTGGTAATTTAATAAACATGCGTGAGCATTACATGCATCAGCGGCCGGCTGGCGACTTCATATTTAAGGAATGAGCGGAAATACGGTGGTGGTAAGGGTTTAAAATATTTTTTATTTAAAAATATATTAAAATAAAAAATTTTATTTTTTAAAATTTTATTTTTGATATTAGTATATCAAAATGATTTGAAAATATATACATAAAAAATTTATTTTAAGTCAAAAAAATTTAAAAATTTTGAAAACACAATTTACACCGCATTCCTAAATACTCTACTAGAGTGGCGCGTGTTGTTTATGAATTTTTGTTTGGATGCTGATATTTTTTTTTAAATTTTTCTTATCTTTATAATTTACGTGTTAAGCCATTCAATTTCCCAAAAAATTCATTCAATTTATTTTTCTTTATATTTCACATCTATTTTTTTATTTGTTTTATTTGAAATAATTTATAAAATTATTATTTTTTAATTTCATTATTCTTTAATTTTTTTCAACTATTATATTTGTTCCCTATTCTTTTAAATGCTAGTTTTTTTTTATCATTTTCTTGATTTTTTTATTTTTTAATTTCATCCCTTATTGTTTTTATTTAATTTTATTTTTATACCATATTTGATTTTTATTCTTTTGAATTATTTTTTTATTCATTTTATTTTTTAATTTTATCCTTCATGTTTTATTTCATTTAATTTTTATACCAGATTTAGTCCTCGTGTTTTTTATTGTTATTTTTTTTTATTTGAGATGATCAACAATTTTTCTTCATGATATTTTTGGGTTTACCTTCTATATGGAGACTCAATTTCATGATTTGGATCACAAACTTCGATGATTAGCCTGATTTGACTCTCTTTTTGGATTTGTTTTTAGAATTATTTTTTTTTAATTTCATTCTTCAATAGTTATTGAACCTTCGACTTCGTAATTTTTTTTATTTCTATTGGATTATCTTAATCTCATATCTCATGATACGAGTTAATCGAATTAACTCAGGTTGACTTGGGTATTTTCATGATTTTTCTTAATTGTTTTTTTTTTAATTTCTCCTTTCATTATTTAGTTTGTCTGAGAGTTGACCTCCATTGTTTTATTCAACTTCTTTTATAGGTTGTTATCTTGATCTTACAACTGAGCCGCGAGTTTGGCATGCTGACTAGAGAGGTTTTTTTATTATTTTTAAATAATTTTTTAAAATTTCATTTGATTTACTGGTAATTGAGTTTTAAGGTTTTTTTTAATGAGGTTATCATGTGTTCATTCAATTTTTACTTTGTTATCAAATAAGATCATTGAGACATTTTAAAAATATCTAAAGGGTGTCTTTTTATAGTACAGGCATGTGTTAACTATTTTTTTATTAGTCAATGTCGCTTTTTTTTTGTTTTTGGTTTTTTTCTATAATCATATTATTAAATATCTAAGCTTATTAAACCTATTCAAATTAATGAAATGGGTTTCGAATTTTTCTTACTCTTTTAAAAATATTAACATTATCTAAGTTTTTTTTTTTTATACCTTAAGAAAAATTTATCTCGATCCTGGTTCAAGTTCTCATAATGACTTTACTTAGATTTTGGATAGTGACATGTAGATTGTGGATGTAATTTTCTAGAATGACATATTCGTATCCTCAAAATTATATATTGCAACGTTCTGAAAAGTTTTTGATTAATGATTTACTAACATCTCCTCTTTTAATGTCAATTATGTAGAAAAAAGCTTGCAAAAATGAACTAACCATTGTAAATTGTTTATGAAATCTCAACCAAATTCAAATAACTATAAATCTAAAATACATAGGGAATTTATTATACAAAATGCATTGTAAATCCCTTCATGTGAAAATGTGGACAGAATGTTCATAGTTCCTTTTTTTTTATTTTTTTTTAATTTAACTCTTATTGGACTAGATTATAGGCCAATTTGTTATAGAAAGGTGAGATTGAAAGATAGGGGATCAAAGTGAAAAATACAGAGGGGATGGGTGGCTTCAACAAAGTTTGGGGAAAATATTTATTATAATCCTTGTATTTTTCAAATTATAAATATTAATTCCCTTTAATTTTTAAAATTGAAGGCCAAAATCAATTTTGGTGTCAAATTTTATTTTCTTTATTTTTTGGTTCTTAATTTGAGAGATGTGAGAGAAAGTGACTAGAATTTAACTCTAAAGAGAAAGTTTATGTTGGCACTCATTACGTGTTTTTTTACCTTGGAATTGCTTAGAACAATATATCCGAGCTTGTTAAGATTTTTGTTTTCATGTTGATTTCGAATCATGTGATGATTTTTTATTTTATTTTTTAAGAACATGAATGAGGTTATCAAGTTACTTAGGATATTTTTATAGGTATTTTGGGTTAAAATGAATTGAAAAATTAGTTTTCGAGTTAAAGAAACTTATGCCTTGATTTTCCAGTCATTATGGTGGTTGGAAACTAAGTAATATCAGACAACGTGTTATTTGTCTCAGCAAACGACATGTTGTCTAACTTATCTTTTTTTTTTTAAGAAAATTTAAAACGAACGACATATCATTAGCTCCATAAAAAAAAATTAAGAGTAAAAGCATGTGGGCTACACTTACAAGCCCGGGCATGAGCCTTTACTAGATAGGCTAAGCTCACTGGTCTAGCTTGCTAGGCCTAGCAGCGCCTGAGCATTTTTTTTTATGTTTTTTTAATTAGTGCTTTTTTATATGTATTTTTCAAAATAATTTTTAAACTTATATTTATATTCATACAACTTATTTTTTTTATTTTGTTTATCTAACCTATTTTAAATAGAGATTGTTTTTTAGTTATTTTTACACGTTTAATTTTTTAAGATCATTTTAATTTATTTATAATTTTATTTTTTATGATAGAGATTTACTTTAAAAAATTAAAAATATTTATTTTCAAATACTATTTTTAATATGTAAAATCTTACATGATGTTTTTTGTCTAACTATTTTTATTACCATTTAATTAAATAAAAATTTTATTTTTGTGAACAAAAATAGTTAAACACAACCATGTAACAAGGACAAATATCTTGGTCCGTATCAAACTTTTAATTTTTCAATTTTAATTTTTATTTACCATTAATAATTTTATATTTATTTATTAACAAATATAATTCACAATTTATTTTATTAAATATATACACAAGTTTTTTGAATTCCACTTGATGTTTTTATATAAAAAAACATATTGAAACAACCAGGAAAAGAAATCCAACCCGTGACATAGCTTGTTAGATATGTAAACTGGGTACTATAGTCAAAATCAATTAATATTTTACACAATTCGAATTAGGCATAGAAGGCTCTGCACACGAGTTACCTTGCCTTATTTATATATCTAGCTCCTGAAAGAATATATACTCACTTCTCTCCACACAACCTCCTATCGATATAATAACAAATTCTCCCCAAAATTAAGTTCCTATTGGATTCATTTTTCCCGGAGGAACCACTGTCAACAAAGTATTCATCTGTAGGAACATTTTGCAATCCCCTCGACCAGTGTCAGGAAGTTCAATATTTAGTGTTCTTTCTTTCTAGCTTAATGGCCTCGTAGGATATCATCACCTCTTTGAACTTTGCCTCGGCAGCCTCTGCAATAAATCACGAGAAGCAACTTTGAGTTTCACTTCAAAGCTGTGGCATCACAGTACAAGATCACAGTTAGCGATGGAATACAAAATCCAACCTTTATTATCTTGGTTCTGATCTGGGTGAAACTCCTTTGCCTTGGTCCTGAATGCCGTCTGCATATATATAAAAGAAAAATGTCCATTTAGAATCGCATGAATCAAAAAAGAGAACAATAATCCCCAGTTATAAGATGAAGCTCTTGATTTGAAAAAAGAGCAGGCAATGAAACCAAGTGGAATTGAGTATTACAGATGCAATCAGCAATAATCAGCCCCTTAGCTTTCAAGTGAAGAGAATGTGTAGATAAGACATGAAAGTAGATAAACTAAATAGAGAATCCGGTGCTTAAGTCTGATTAAAGATTTGAACACATGAAGACATGGATGATAACACCATGTACAGAAAGCAGATAAGATATAAATAGCACAATAGTCTAACATTTTCCAAGCTTTCAAGTAAGAAGAGAATGTGTAGGAAAGACATGAATATGAACATACTAAATAGAGAATCTGGAGCTTAAGTCAGATTACAGATTTGAACAGATTTGAACACATGAGGGCATGGATAATACTCTAAATAGAGGATGTGGATAAGATGTGAATGGCACAATAGCTTTTTTTTTTGTTCAGTGGGGGTTTCATGGGACTCGAAATACAAATATCAATTGTCAACTCTGATCACTGGCTAATAATGATTTCAAAGAGATGATATTTATCATGAGTGGTACCTTAATCTCAGCTTCAGTATATGGTATTGTTCTGGACCTGTCACAAAAAGTCCAGTGAAAATATGTTAATCCCAACTGTTAATGGTACAGTCCAGATAACTTAGAAAATCTCATGATTAAATAAATTGAGAAGCTTAATTATACTGTATCACATGCCAAAAGCCTCTTAATCATCTAAAAAAGCTATATATCTCAAGAATCAAGACAGCTACACAAGTTGACTGTCTCACAAATAGGTACTAATAGCTCTTGGCATTACCTGTCAAGTCCCAAAACTGAGTAATGATGTGATAATGAATAGCTTCCACTGTCTCTTGAAGTTCTCCTGAAGTTAGTTCTCTGTCCTCTGAAAGACGTATCAGTTTTCCAATACCAATCATCACGCTGAAAATTTTGATGATATGCACCTGGGCCATTTTCCCTCCACTTCTCATGGTCCCTTGTGTACTTGTTCCTTTCACGGTTAAACACACTTTGCATACGTCTTATACGCTCCTGCAAAACAAAAGGACTACATCAATACATCATAATTGCATGCAAATACAATCAAGAAAGGAAACTGCTGGAGAGATCAAAATCAGAGCAGGATAAATGAATTTGACAGCTTCAGAGAAAGACAAAACTAGGCTTATCACTGTGATATGGTGCATACAAAGAAAAGCAACCTACATGATTTATAAACAGAATTGAATAGGACCCAACAGAAGGAGAGAGTTATACGACAGAATTTCTTAGGTCTAGAGAATTCTTCAAGGTTCTGTTGTTATAGAAATACAAAATGGTTAAGATAACTAAGCTAATACAAAGTCGGACCCCTATTATGTTTCTACTATCTGACCCCAATCTTGAGGCTTAAAATTATTTTTTTTTGCAGAAATATAGATCAAGTGGATAGGGCAAAGCAGGGAAAGACACCTTTCTGTTCACAATGTAACTCAGATAGAGACAGAATTTTAACCAGAAGTAGCCTAACTTGCTAAGAATTTGTAGTTTGTTTTGATGGCTAAGAATCAGCTTATTTAAGCTATTATGCATCCAGACTAGCATTATAGATCTGAATTCAAAAACATATTTCTGAATTCAAACTGTATAAGGAGCAGCACTCCAATTGATCCGTCTTGAAAACCTTGCTTCCTCATGCAATTAAATGACAAGATATGAAGAAAATAAAATAGAGTAGTAACATAAAGTTCATGGCAATGTACCAGAACCAGCTTGACAGATAATTGCTATCTACTCTAAGCCCACCTATTACTCTTAGAGCTAGCAACAATCTAGTTTCACAACACAAAGCAGTCAAATACTTGCAGGATAATATCTGAAGGCATATATGAAGAAACCATATAACAAAAAATTGATAAAGTATGTTCTGCGGGGTTCCATAATCTAATAATGTTACTAATATGGCATCCAAAAGGAATGATTCACAAGACCAAAACTCACCACTCTCTCCATTTCCTCTTCATATGCTTCTTGCATTCGACGATTGTAATTCTTGGACGCTTCCTCCTGAAAATATGTCCGAAATGACCTGGCAGATCCAGTTGCTCCTTTCCATGCTGATTGTGACCTGGTTAGCTAATCAGGCACATTTACAGACATGATCAGCTCAGCCATTGGCAAGCATAAACAAGAAAAACATAAAAAGAAAATTCTTATCTTCTAATTATAATTATAAAATTTCACATTCTTTTAGCAGACTAAACACTCAGAACCAGTCACTTCTTATTGTAGACAATATTTTCCTGGAGACCGGGTTTCTAAACAATAAACTTTAGCTAAATTTTCAATGATATATATAAAAAATAGAGATTACTCTTGGGCATTCAATTTGACCAAAATGAGAGCTGAATTTAAGTTAACGATGCAGGAAGGCCGTGCATGTATACTTGCAATAGTCTACCTGAGCATACAACTCATCAATAGTCCACCGCAGCCGTCTGGCCTGCCATGCCAAATCAATCAACTTTCTCAGAATCTAATGAAACAATTTTACGTGTTATCCATTCCTCAATTACTAAGGCAGATTCCAACGTTTTAATTACTAATTACACCAATACATATTGAATGCATTTGCTTATCTACCACAAAATAAATAAATTATCTCCAAGAAATTAAACATAAACATAAACAACAATAGAAGAACAAGATTAAGAAAGAGCACTAACAGCGTAGGTGGTGGCAGTGGCACCAATTAGACCGAACATGACAACTCCCCAGAGACTCATGTCTTCGGATTTTTCTTGGTACGGTGGCGGTCTGTTTGGAGACGGCCACGGATTATCCTTACTCCGATTAATTTCCCCGCCTCCCATTTTATTGTATTGTATTTAAATACAAAAACTAATAAATCCCTCACTGATTTCTATCGATTGGGTTCTACGAAACCCTAGAAGCATATTTTTAGGGTTTCGACTGTCTACTTTCTTGCACCGCCTCTCTCTTCTCTTTTCTCTTTGATAAATATGTGATTTTTCTTTTTTTGTCTGAATGGAAAGGGAAGAAGGATTGAAATGGATTTCTCGAGTAATACGGAGCTTCTGGTTTATTGAAATTGGGAGCGAGAGAGATGCGTGAGGTGGCAATTGGAGAAGGGTTATCTAAACTGTAATTCGCTCATGCCTTAGTCTTGCATGTACCTGACGAGGTGGGACATTGCACATTTACATTTCAAAGTTTAATAATGAAAAAATTATAATAATTTCATAATTCATGTTATACAAGTATTAAATATATCTTACACTTCTAGTTGCCTTCATTGTATTCCTGTGTGGTTTAAAAGAATTTTCAAAATAAAAAATAAATTTATACCAATTGATGATAGAGATAACTAAATAGGTAACTCACGTTGTTGTGCTACGGATGATCTAATTTTTTTCCAACATAATAAAAAAAAATATCGTGGCAATACAAATGTTATTGAAAAACAAAAAATAAATCTACGATTTGACTCGACTAATTTTAATAAACTCCATTAATTAAATAACATGAAAAAAATACAACAAAGGTAACTAAAGTGAAAGAAAACTGACAATAAAAAAAGGTCAAAAAACCCAACCCGATCCTATCTAGGTTAATATGTCAAATATAATATTTGGTCAGGACACCAGGATAATCCTATTGAAAATAAATTGAATAAAATTATTAAACTCAATCACCAAACAACTGAATGCTGAAAGATGAAATTAAAATAGAAATTAAAGAAAAAACAAGGAAAAAAAATTCCTAGTCAAACCAGGTAAACCCGCTAACCCCGTGATCATGGGTATAACATTAAGATAACTCCATAAAAAAAAAGCAAAAAACAAACATGAAGACATATTTAATCAATAAAACATTAAATGATGAAATTAAAATAAAAAAAATCAGTTTTAAGAAAAAAATCAAACATTGAAGGATCTTATCTAATAACAAAGAAAAAAATTAAATGAGAATTTAATAATCTCATAAAAATTAAAATGAAAAAAATAAGCTCAATTTTCAGCAAATAAAATAATAAAGGACTAAATTGAAGAAATTCTTTTTATACAAATAGGTCAAAAAAACAAGACCCGAGTCCACTCGAGTCAGCATACAAGATATCTGACTTAGTTGTGATACCAGGGTAATCTCATCAAAAAAATTAAATAAAACTATGAAGATTAATTACCAAATAACCCAATGTTGAAGGGCGATATAACTTGAATTATTTTAAAAATCAATGCAAAATACAATAGAAAGCAAATAAAAAAAATTAACAAAGCTCAATCCTCAATTAAATAAATGTTGAATGATGAACTTGAAAAAAAAACTTAAAAAATGATAAATAAAAAAAACAAAGCAAACTCAACCAAGTCTTTTAAACCTAGGTCAATCTTCCAAATTCATAACATGTGAAATCCTAAACCCGGGATCAACTAAGAAGTTCAATTTCCATCTAATTTAATGTTGAAGAATGAAATTTAAAAAAAATCAATTTTAAAAATTTGTCAATTTTTAAAAAAATAACTATTAAAAGAATGAGAATTAAATATGATATTAAAACAAAAACAAAAGAGAATGCAATTGCAAAAAAATAAAATTAATTTAAAAAATTATCTTAAATAAAACAAATAGCAATCAAAATAATAAGGACCAAATCTGATATATAAAACAACTAAAAGATGATGAAATTAAAAACAAGTTTCAATTTGATAAATTATTTCATATAAAACAAATAGTAATAAAAAATAAGGATCAAAACTGAAGGTGAAAACAATTGAAAGGTTGCCTGAAATTTTGAAGTGTTAGCATGAGAATCGATGAAGCAAGAGAAAGAAAGGGGAAAAAAAATTATCGATGCCAAACCGGATACTCGTTAGATACATGTGCCTCCATATCATGGAGGGGACACCGGAAGCTTTCAAATATCATTGTGAAATGTGATATTTGGTCATTGAACGACGTCACACGCGTTACCCGGAAGGTATGGACATGTGTCCACGCGTTGATGCATGCAATGCTCGTTACTGAATATTTATTTTTCAATAAATATTTTATTTGCGTTGATGCATGCCACTTTTGTTTTTCAATAATATTTATATTTACTAAGTTACTAAATTGCCCCTAGCTAAAACTAATAATAACAAAAAAAAAACCATAAGGAAAAGACAAAAATGCTCTTGAACGACAACTTTAGTTTTTTTCTTAAGGATAAATTTGTCATTTTGTTGTTTAAAAAAAATAAAAACAAGAAAACCCACTATGGAAGCTTAATAATTTTTTTTGTTTTTAAGGATAGTTAAATCATTTCATTGTTTTGTGAAAAAATAAAAGACTAAAAAGCCCTTTGATGCTAGTCTATTTTTTTTATTTGTAAGGGTAATTAAGTCTTTTAACTATTCTAAATAAGAAGAAAAGATTGATCTAGCCTCGATCAGTTTGATAATGCAAATGAACCCTGTCAAAAAACAAAATTCCCTTTAATTTGCACTTGACATTTTCAATAGAGAGTAAAAATATCATTACACTACATAACAAAATAAGTCTTACTCCACAATGAAACACCAATGAATTTTAGTTTTTTTTTTATGTTAAATAACATGACAATCACAGTTAATATATAAATAAGTAAATACCAAAAATTTACTAATTTATACGAGGAAATATTGAACAATTAACTTTTATTTTTTAAGGAAACTCATGTCATGAAATTCATAATTATATATTTACGAGGTAACTTAATAATTTGATAGTCAAGTTCACTACATGTGGGTTTTGTAAATGAAAAAAAAAACATAATTGATTTGATTAAAATACAATTATGAAATAAATAACTCATTTATTTCTTACTTATAAAACATAAATCATACTCTTGGAGCAACTCAATTACTCAAAAGCTGACCTAATAACTCAAGCATCTGATCCATTAAGTTTAACAAATATTTTATTCATCATCTAATTTGTGAATTTAATGTTTGATAAATGAATCTAAAGTAAAGATAAAGTTTATGAAACAAAAACACTTTGTAAATGAAATTATAAAGATGTTAAATCATGGGGTTCCTATTGCATCAAAGTATTGTTTTTAAATATTCTTGGTCAATGCTCTCTTAATAATGGATATTTATTAAAGTTGTTGAGACTAGTACATATTATATTATTTTTTTTAATGAAAAAAGCAGTTGATCTTTAAGCTAAGATATGAGGGATACTTGGAAATAATATATAAGTTTTTATTAGATGAGATATACATTGAACTGACTCGCATGAAAATTCTACATGGAGTTATCACATGTGTTTATGAAAAGACTCACATGATGGTTGTGTAAATGATCCTTAGACTTAAGATCATCATGTTATCTTATATAAAAAGTGTTATGTTTTGATCATGTTATATATTATCTTGGTAAAGGTAATAAATAGACAAACATTGACTTAAGATCATCACCCTGAGTGAATTAAAAAAAAATTATAAATATTCTCAAATAGTATTGATTGTTAAATCATTGTATAACGTGGAATGAGATTTGAAAAGAGTTTCAAATCTTATTCAAATGATTAATCACTATAATGTTGTGAACAAATATGATTTGGCATGGAAGACACACTCCATGCTAAAATGTTTAAATCAGAACATTATTAATAAAATGGATAATAATTATACTGAGAAACTGGTCACTAAAAAGTTAAGTCAAACCACTTATGACTTTTTTAATATTTGGGGGGGTCATAACATATTGTTAGACGGTGCACTTAATCTCCAATTATAAATTAATCAATTATTGAATTGATAGTTAATTAAATTATTTAATTTATTTAATTCTATTTATTTAGAATTATAATTTATATTCTGGTCAACAAATTAGGAATTTAATATGTCACACATATTAAAAATGATTAATCAGGAATTAAACTGGGATAATTATTCAAATGTGATTTGATTCAAAATAATTTTAGAAATTAAGCACTAAAATGTATTTAATTAAGAGATTATAATTCTAGTCCTACAATAATCAAGTAGGGACTTGATTGATTAAATTTCTAAAATTATCCTTATATAATATATGGATATTATTTAAGAGACAAATTGATATTTATTTATTTATTTATAAGGTTTTTAGCATTCCCTACAAATATAAAGTCAAGCCTATCATTTAGGTAGAGAATATTTAGGTCAGATAGTTTTTACAGAAAAACTACATAAACAAAAAATTAGAGCTAACACTCTAGACTTAGCAAGTCCTTCTCTCCTAAATAGAGATTTAGTATATTTCTCACTGGTGATTCATGTGGATTATCATTATAGCCAAAAAAATGAAACAACTTGTGATTTGTGATAATCTAGCCTTAAAGCATATATTCAAAGCTGAAAAAAAGTTCAGATCTTCAAGTAATCTTCCCATAAACCTCTAAATAACTCTAGATATGTCTAACGGGATCCTTGGAATTCCCAAATAATTTTTAAATTTATTGTTTCTGCTGCGTATATGAATTTTGAGAACCCAGTATATACAACGAGGATAAATAAGAGCATCTTAGTCACTTACAAGAAGTGTTTCAAACTTTAAGGAATAAAAACTTATATGCTAATTTGAAGAAGTGAGAATTCTTCATTATCAATCTTGTTTTCTTGTGTTTTGTTATTTCCAGTGAAGGAGTGAAGATGGATCTTATGAAGATTGAAGTAGTTCTAAGCTAGCCAATCAAACTCTTTATAATATTTAGAGTTTTCATGATCTAACATCTTTTTATCGTTGTTTTATAATAAAAAAATTAGCATTATTACTGCTTCAATCATTGAATACTTGAAAGGAGATAATTTCAAGTGGATTGACGAGGTAGAGAAATGTTTGGGACTTATGAAGCAAAAGATGACTAATGTGCATATTATTTATCTATAAGATTTCTAAAAAGTTTTTGAAATTAAATGTGATGCATCTAATGTTGACATGGATGTTATTTTTAGCTAAAAAAGCAAACCTATTAATTTTTTTAGTGAGAAGCTCAATAATTTAGGAAGAAAATATTCAATTTATGATAAGAAGTTAAATGCCATCATTCGTGCATTGGATCATTTGTGCCAGTATTTGTATCTAAAACCATCTGTGCTACTTTCTAATCATGAGGATTTGAAGTTTCTTAATATTCAACAAAAACTTAGCTGAAGATATGCTTATTGGGTTGGATTTCTACAAACTTTTAGTTTCTCTATGAAACACAAATATAGAATTTATAATATTTTTCCTAATACTTTGAGTCAAAGACATTTGTTATTGACAAATATGCAACTAGAAGTGATAGGTTTTAAAATATTAAAAGATATTTACAAGCACAATAAAGGCTTTGAAAAGATATGAGTTGAATGTAAAAGTGGTGTTTCCAAGTATTTTGTTGTGTTGAAGGGTTATCTTTTCGAAAGAAACTACTTGTGTTTTTAAGAAGTTAAAAATGTGTGCTAGGTAATGAATGTCTAGTTTTATGTCGAAGTCATTTATTTGGATTTTAATTGAGTTATTTTAGTGTTTTGTCTATACATGGAGGGTTGTTCCAAGTATATAATGATGATTCAAACTATATATTGGGTCTTTTGATAAAAATCTGAATTGAAAGTCTTTAACTTGATCTTTTGACAAAAATCTGATTTTTATCTGTATCTTTAAAATGACAAGTTATTTGCCTATGTATCTCTTCGATTTTATATCTTGGAGTGGTGTGTGAAAATATTTATTTATGTGAGTAACTTATTACTTTACCATATCCATTTCATCCCAATATCAATTTCAAAACAAGTTTAGGCTAATTATAAATTTAAAAAATTTAGTTTGAGTTTCATGTGTTATGCTAACAGTAGAAACAAGCCAAATTTAAGTTTTACGAAAATATTAATTTCAACTTGATGATTAAGATCCTGTTTGTTTTTTCATTTCGAAAGCACTTTAAAAAAAATTAATTTTTTTCTTTATTTCAAATTAATTTTTTTTATTGTTTTTAAATCATTTTGATATGCTAATATCAAAAATAATTTTTTAAAAATAAAAATATATTTTAATATATTTTTAAATAAAAAATATTTTTAAAAATAACTATTACCATTCTTTCAAACATTCCTTAGACTTTGAGGCACTCAACTTTGCTTATGTTATACAACACTCCCACTCCCAGTCCCAGTAAGGTGAGGGTATTAAAGGCTTTTTAGAACACATCAATCACACACTCAGAGTACGAAAATATTGCAGCTACATTTTGTTCAGAGTACTAGAATTTTTAAACCCGACCCGGGTCAAGACTCAGGTTTTAGGTTTTAACAGGGTCAATTCTGATTATTTTTAAAAATCAAAACAACATCGTTTTAGTAAAAAAAATAAGTCAACAGGTTACAACCGAATTTTTGACCGGATCACCAAGTCACCTTAGATTTTAACTTTTTTTATTTTTTTAAACCCGACTCGGTTACAGCCCTGGATCAACCTATCAGACCGAGACGGGTTTCAAAAATATAGACAATAGTTTTCAACTTATAAGGGAAAAAGGAGCTACCCACCTCCACTACCGTCCGTCCCAAGTATCTTAACGCCCAACGAGTTATCCTCCTAATAATTAACAGATCAAGTGCTTGGATCGAGTTAACCTCCTAATAATTAACAGATCAAGTGCTTGGATGATACCCAATTATTTTATCACAAATAGATCCTAGTCTTTTCGAACCTTATCGTGATACCAACCGAAACAGATATCAGGCAAATGTATTTTTTTAGCTTCATAAACCTCACAACAGAAAGCCTCGTACATCCTCAAATTCCCAATGAAACAGGCAAAAATCAAAATCACCAACAGAAGTCTCCCTTCTTACCCGGACAATATACATATATCTGTGATTCTAGCACGTAATCTTCTTCCAAAAAATGTGAAGAACGCAGAGTTAGGAGCTTAAACCTATACAAAAAAAGAAACAAGAACTTTCTTCCCTATTTTTGTTTGTTTCAAAACGAGTTCCAGTATGAAAGTCAAACTTGAACCACTTCAATTCTTTGTTAGAAGGAATCAACGCCTTGTTATCTCTCTTCAGCATTCAGAGCTCCGGTTTCAAACGTGCTGCTGAAAGAATGAGTGTTTCCAGGTCAAGAAAACAGAAAAAAAGTTTGAGTTGAGATTATAAGTACTGCTGATTACCATTCGGTCCTAAATTGTCAATAGCTGAACTGGAATCAAATCCCATTTGGAAATAGCTCTGGAGCTCATTATCTAATACAGCCTACACATGCGGAAACAATTCCAAGAATAAGTTTTTGATGAGCAATTGATTCTGCAGAGCATTTGCAAAGACGCATCACTTACATGAGGTACTGGAGAAAATTGTGGATTGGAATTTGGAATGACTTGTATGCCGGGTTGAAAAATTCTATGTGAATACGGGTGTGAGCTTATCCCGGGACTGAATCCTAGAATAGCTGCATTGCCACCACGTGAATGAAGGATCTGATGGAAGGGAAACCTATCAGGCTTTATTCAAAGAAACATATACGAAAATTGTCTATAAATTCTTTCACCACATAAACCTTGCTTACATCTTTAGATAGAATCCTCTCAACGTCAATTTGCAGTTCCGGATTTACAGTGGCGAGTTTCATTGACAAAAACTGCAATAGCAGGCAAGTATTAGTAACTTGTAGTCATTCGGAAGCACAAATGGCTTCAGTGATGTTGAATTCATCACACAGAACTCTCAGTGCTTATAATTTGCAAATGTCATTCTCGTAGAAAAGAAGCTAAACTTGATTCTCATCCGTTTTATGATAGGAATTGCAAACTTAATGCTTGACTTATAAATCACTATCCTTTATGGGTATTATCATCCCATGGAAATCAGTTAGACTCCAGAAATAGCAACACTTTTTGCAGACGCTAATGATGATATACTATGAATTTATTCTGCTTCCAATAGTTCACCAGGGTGCTTTGTTGTGTGTGTGTTTTTTTTCCCTAAAAGTTAGAGCTACAATTCAAACTAGCAAATATATCATGCGGCTTAGTGAACATTAAGAGTACAGGTTCATATGACAATTTCACAGTCCATAATCTCGACCTTAGAATGGCATACCTCAACTTGCTGTTGCAATGATTGCACATAGTTGATAATCTCATCAAGCATTACTGCCTTTCCAGTAATCTAAAACAATGATCAACACCAAACTAATCAGCATCTGTTTTTTTTTTCACTCAAATAAATAGTTTCCATTAAGAAGCTATTTAAGTACCTTATTGCATCCTGGGACAAGTTCTTGTAGCATTCTCATCCGCTCGCTGATCTTTTCTCTTCTCACCTGCAAAAAGGCCTCTATGTTCAATATGAATTTGAGCCAGATCATTTTCCCATTGTCAACACATAATAGTGAGAAGGTACCCTCTCTGCAAGGCTGTGACTATTGGTAGCCTGACCCCTTCTGGCTCTCACATGAAAGTAATTCTCTTTCGGAACTTCTCCACTTTGAGTATCGTCTTTAGCTTGTTTAGCTGCCTGTTTGCCCCGCAAATTAGGACAGGGGTTTTGTTCAGTTTTTTGTGTCTTTTCATCCAGTTCTTTTGCAATATCACAACTCTCTCCAGAAAGATCCTTTCGTAACTCTCCTTCAGTATTCTAGATTTAAAGATAAAGATTCATGAATTCACAAATACGAAACACAAAATTACATTGCTGCAGAATCTTTAACTTCCTAAAGTATAAGATTAGACCTAATTCAAATTACCTTGTTTGGATCCAAAGGAGAATTAGACTCGGGTACTCGTTTTCTTCTCTTTCCATTTGGTGAAGCTCCTATACTTGTCTCTTCTGATAATTGCTGATCTTCCTGATGTTGAGCATTGTTTGCCTCCTTGTTGTAATTTGGAGGGCACCCAGTATGAGTAATCTGACCACACTCGGTCAGGCCAAGAGAGCCAACCATTTCTGAGAAATTCCCACTTCCAAAGCCAGGAAACTTTGGCACCAGCTCAACAAAGCCTGAACCAGATGGGTAATGAACAAGGTTACTAATACCTGGGTTTTCCATTACAATTGGGAAAGGAGAATTGGAAAACCCACTTTGAGAAACTATTGATGAACCACCAAAATTCCCGGGCTGGCTTAGTGAAACTACTGGATCCCAAGCAGAAACATAGAAGGGGTTTGTGTTCATTCCTGAAGATGGACAATTCATAACACTCTCACCTCTATTTTGATATCCTAAATCATCATTACTATCACCGCTACCATCCATGTTCTGGGATTCAAAAGCTAAACCCCCAAATTCTAAGGAATAGCCCTTGTATACGATTGAGGAGAGAACCCAAAGCAACAGTCAGCAAAGACAAGTGCTAAATATAGATATGAAACAGAAGGAACTATAACCTTAAAAGTGAGAAGTGAGTTTGACCAAAATTAGCTGGTGATATCTTGCACGACTCAACAAGGAACAAGTAACCTTGGCAGCTTTATAAAACTGTGATGGTGCTATAAAGTAAAAGAAACCCATCGCAGCAGCATCCCGTAGACACAAAGTGAAAAAGAGAAATCCAATGTATCAGGCATAAAATCTGACCAGCATCAGCTACTTCAATATTTGGAAAACCCTACGATCAAGTCTACTCTAATTTGCAAGAGAAAAATGAAAAATGGTTCCTACAGACAGCAAAGTGAACCTTTCAGAGCATAAAGTAGACACAGACAAACAATGGCATTAGCTAACAAACAGCTCATCAAAAGGAAAGCAGATTCCCTTTTTTCACTTTAGTTGGACTAGCAAAAATTTCTCACCTTCTCCACTCATTTAGGCACCACCATATTGATCTTATCACCCTTGAATCTCTTCAATTAAGACCAAAATCCAAGAGGATCACCACAAGACTTGTAGCAATGAACGTGGAATTAGAGAAATGGTGTCCGGAGAAATTCCTAAAACGGAAATGACAAGAAGTTCCAAATTTTTAATTAAAGACCAAACAACCCCAAGAACCAAGAAAAGGCAAGTTTTCAGGCACCCTTTTGCAATATTCTCAGATGGGTGTCCAAAAAAGCATCAAATTCTACTTGAATTATGCAAGAACTGAAAAGAACCGAGTTTCATTCACAGTCCCCTCAATGGGTGGGTTTGAGAGTACCCCCGAAGAGCATCAAATGCTTTCTCAAACAGACAAGAAAAAAACAAATTTCATCAGATCGGCACTTCTACAATCAGTAAAAGAAGCATCAAATTCCAACCTTTTCAACAGACCACGGACAATGTAGAGACCTATGAAGCTAGAGAGACAGGGAGAGTGGAATACAAAAGTAGAGATAGAGAGATAGTGTCTCTTGGGTTACCTGCTCCAGTTAACAGGTGACATGTATGATTTTAAAAGACAGACTAACTACTACCCAACTGCTTTTGTTGCTAAATTATTATAGAACCTAATCACTTTACTCCTTGTAATTTCTTTTATTATTATTATTATTATCTTAAAAAATTATTAAAACCCTGCACAGTGCTTTTCCTTTCTTTTTTTTCTTTTTTTTCTTTTAGAAACAAAAAAGAAATAGTAAATATATATTGTCTGAGAAAAGATTGGAAGAGGTTCTTCTCTTCAAGCCCAAGCTTTGCTTGCTTGTTAGATTGCTTCCTTCTTCGACATATACTTTATGTTTTTTTACCGACACATTTGCCAACTATTCTACCAGGCCCTCTTTGCTGTTACACACTCATCTTTCTCAGTGCCAACAAACAAACCTTTCATTTCTTTTGAGAGTTCTCATTATGCTCTTGAGGTCCATCATTCTCAATGAATGAGCACCACTGCTCTCCCTCAACTTGTCTCCAAACCCCCCTCCTTCCCGAGCCCCAACCCATCAAATAAATAAGCTCCAGGAATTTATTTTTTTTATTACAGTGATGTTAAAAATAAATTTTAAAAAATAAAAATAATATTTGCTTTCAAATTATGAAATATTTTTTAAAAAACAAAATTAGTAGCTGGTCACAGGCCACAAAAATACCTTAATGTTAAAAAGTAAATTAAAAAAAAAAGAAAAAGAAAACAGGTCTCCTTCATGCAAAAGAGGTCCCTTCTATTTGATGGTTGGTTTTTATGTGATTACTGGACAAGTGACGACTGTGTGACTGTGATTACAGAGCTCAAAGAGAGTACTCTAAGTGTGCAACACAGGGTATGGTGTCTACATTTTTTATTTTTTATTTTATTTAGCTTATGTTAGATTATTAATTAACACCTGCAGCAATCCTTTTCTTTTTTACTTTGGAGGCTCTGGCCAATGGAGAACACATGGAATAATGGAATCTAATCATCAATTTTACCCTCTTGTCCTGGTACAGTTTCCAGCTGTAGGTTTTAGTGTGCAAAAAACCCTCTCAACCACCCTAACCTGTTCAAAACCAAATTATCTGGTCATCTTCGAGTCTGCAGTGACCTTGCTGGAATTTTTAAATTTAATCCGAAATTAACGGCCAGTTTTGTTCCAAAAGCATAATCCTGTGTGAGACACCTCATTGCAAAGAATGAATTATTGTACAGTAGGCAGCAGCTGTTTGAAACCACGGCCAAAGCCGCATTTTATAAAAATGAAAAATATTTAATTTTTTTAAAAAAAAATTTTAAATCATAAAAATAAACGGGTCTAAAATAGCGGTGGATGGTGTGGGGATCGGGGATGATTTGATTTCGCAATTTGCATGATGCCAAGCGGTTCCCTCGTGCATAGTCAAAATGAGTGTATAGATATGATGATTGAGATGGGGCACCCAAGTAATCAATGTGGGCACTCACACCAAATCCATCTTCAGTTTACGACTGAGAGAGGTGGGGGCAAGCCAGGCCCTCAGGAAGCTAAGGCATCTGTTTTTTTCTTCCTTCCTTCCTTCCTTCTTGCCCCCTCCTTATATATGCTCTGGCTGAGAATGCGTTGTGATGCATTATTGTATTCCATCAAAAAGAAAAGAAAAGAAGAGAAGAGAAAAAAAACACCCAATCCAGCTAGAAAGCACGGGATGGAGATTGAAAGCCAGTGATAATTGGGACTCGCCGTACAGATTAGAGAAAATCTTTCCTATTTTTTTCTTTTTTGGAATGATTAAAGGAAGATTTGTGGTTACAAAGTGCATAATTAATCATGCATGCAGATGTTGACTTAATGAGAGCATGCAACGCATGCAGCGACTTCCATTTTCATGGAAAGAGCGCAGGGGCAAGGACCGTGCAGGTTTCGAGTGATTGTTGGTAATGGTCATAGACCAGAGAGTAATCGTGCAATGTCGTTTTCAAATACGAGACGAAGAAATTGCAAAGAAAATACATTTGCTGCAACTTCTAAATTAAAGAAGTCTATGCACAGTTTGTTTGTGGTTTTCTAAGAAATCATTTTCCTTTTATAATAAGCGAAATATATATTTTAGAAGGAGTAAAAACTAAAAAAAAATTAAGTTATTTATTGATTATATCAAATTTATTTTTCAATCTAATTTATTTTAGAACAAAATTCTAAGTTTAAGTCACTTTAATTATCCCCTTAAGAGCTATATGGAGCGCTCCATTTCAAGTTTGGAGAGCTACAGGTTTTGATCTAGTATTTGTCAATTGTGGTGAGAAGAGAGCAGCCTCAAATTCATTTTCATCATGTTTATTTCTTTAAAAACTTTGATGTTTCAAAATTTAATGCGTTCAGCAACGAGATCATTTTATAAAAAGTATAATTAAAAGAGTTTGCAATTTACTATTATCAACAACTATAAAAACATGAATAATTCAATTTTGAAAAGAATTATGAGAAACTGATATAAGAATTAGCGGATTTTTTCTACCACTTTTCATCTTTAACTGCATATTAACATAATTTAAAATATTTAGAAATTTTGTTGTTTCAAATTCAATTATAGATTTTAGTAGGCAAATGATAAATTACTTGCACAATTTAAAGACACTTCTCATATATTTTTTCTTTCAATTCCCGTCCTTTTTTTTTTCAATTTATGTCCTTTCAGTTTTTAAAAGTTCATTAACCATTTGAAAAAAAAACCCTCATCAACCGGACACTCATGCTTGATCTTCTCTCGAATAGTCCTCTTTAGCCCCAGTCTCCATACCAAAAACCAACCCATCAGCTATGTCAATCCACAAATAATTTTCCCATTCCAATCATTTATCAAAATTATCCACCAGTTCAATCCAAATAACACATAATTATAATAAAATTGATTCAACACCTCTCTCAATCACATAAATATATAATAACCCAATTAACCCTTCATCTTATCACGCAAAAAAAAATCAAAAACCCAAAATATTAAAAAGAAACTCTAAAAAATAAAACAAAGAAAACAAAATTACCTTTAAAAAATGAATTATAAACAATGTTGATGAACTAAGATTTTTTTGTTATAGATTTTTATAAATAGAAAAAACCTTAAAAGACCTATACTACTCAAGGTAGCGTGGGTCTGAAAAATATGTCAGAACCAAATAACTTGTTTTAGCAATAAGTCAATTCCAAAGTTTTGTGGGTTTGACAAATGTGTAAAACCCAGATAACTTGGGTTTGGTAGTTAGCCAAGCTCGAGGTAACATGAGTCTGACATGTTTGTCAAATCCAAAGTATATGAATTCGGCAATCAGCCAAACCCAAAATAATATGGTTCTAGCAAATATGTCAGACTCAAAGTACCTGGATTCGACAGTCAGTCAAGCCCAATATAACGTGAGTCTAGCAAACATGATAGGCCCAAAGGACTTAAATTCGACAGTCAACCAAGCTTAAGACTATATGGATTTGAAAAACATGCCAAACCCATAACATTTGGATCAACTATTACCAAGTTCTAAGTTTATATGTCTTATTATAGACAATCCCCTAAATTAAAAGTATTGTATGCATGATAAATTGACGTCCATCTTCATCCAGAACAATAATATGACTCATCCGTATTCAATATAATTATTTTTGCTATACTTATAGGTGTATAAAAGATCTCTTAAGGGATATACCATACTTATTATCTCATTAATGATATGTAAGAGATATTTGTCCCCCTAATAATATCACCGAAAGTATAGAACTTTTCAGTCTTTCTCTTTTCCATAAAAAGACAAAACCCATGGGCTATAAATATATCATAAATCCTTCAAGATAAAGGTTCATAATCTTTATTTTCTACTGCATGTATATTTCCAGAGCATCTCTCTTTAAAATATCTTTGTATTTTCTATCTCTAAAAAGATATTTATTTAAGCATCAAAGAGTCTCCACCTACGCCAAAAGGGATCTTTTACAAGTAGTAGCCACAAACCACATTGATCTACCAAGCATTAGTTATCAATCACCTTGGTTAAGGAGAATGTATAAGAATGTTAGAACCAACTAATCAACAGATTATCCAATCGCATAACCCTATTCTTAGGCTATATGAATTTTTAGGATATCGTCAAATATCATCACTAGCTATAACAACATTACCACGTTTGAGGCTTGTTAACATGTATTGATAATCCTTTTTACTCTCATTACCTTCCATTTCATGCAGCATAGCCTTGTGTTTTTCTTTTGAGTACCATCAATTCATTACTCTTCTTCTAAGAAATAAAACTTAAAGTTCAAACTCTTCTTTTCACTCAATCAATCAATTTTGTATATATGATTAAAAAGGCCAAACTTCTTCAATCCATCATTTGCCAATCAAAACCCTAATTTTTTTTTCATTATTGGAAATAATTATGATACATCAAATGATCCAATTATATCTACGGATTTGTAAAATTAAAAGAAAAACTTGAGACTCTATTTTAATTTAGAAAGAGAAAATCAAGAATCTAGAGAAAGAAAATCATAAAGAAAAAACCTCTAAAAATAAAAACACAAAAAGAGAGAGGATAAGAAAAAGGTTGAGTACTACTCAGGTGCTTTGTAAAGGAGGGTTCCAAGTAGTTTGATAGTGTGTCTGACTATGGCTGAACTAGAATTTTAGATATAGTAGCAATGATGGTGATTATTATTTATTGATTAAAATACTATTAAAAAAACTAACTATTACTTTTAGTTGAATTTGAAAGATGGGATATGGTTTACTTTTTAAATATTTTTTGATCTATTTTAAATACTATATAAGTAAAAAAGACCTAGGCTTGTTTATAGAGCTTTCCAGACCCATATTTATTAGGCTTTTATAGAAAAACCAAGCGTGTGGGCCTGACCCATCAATGCTTGCATACTTGGCCTTTTTTTATTTTTTATTTTGTTATTATTATTTTTAATTTTATCCTTCAATATTCAATTGGTTTTGTAGATTTATCGCGGTCTAAACAAATCATGGTATTTTGGTTAGTGCTCGGTTTTGCAAGTGTCTATTTTTGTTATCATATAATTAAGTACAGAAAATGTTATTAAACTCAATATATTTTATATTCCAGGTCATGTGTTTGACAGGTTAAGTCGTGAAGCTTGGATATATCTAATGTCTAGTTGTGTCAATATTAAAAAAAAAATCATTGTAAAAAAATAAAGTCAAAACATATTTTTACTTGTCGTCCAGGTTTTTTTTGGACTTGTTAAGTCAATTGAGACACACCACTGCAACCCCCACATGGTTTAATTTTGAATTCAAGTTAGGTAATGAGTTGAGTCAAGAGATTTTAAAGTTGACCCAATAGGCTGAGTTTAATACCAACGCTAAATAATATCATGTGGCCTAAACATTTTTTTTTCCATTCATAAAAGAATTAAATATAATTTACAGGGAAGCAAATGCTAATAAACTAGACTGAGTGATATATAATTTATTTGACCTGGTTCAATTATAACTTTTCATGTGTGTTTCCATCATGTAAAAAAAAATGTATGGTGGTGATGGATAAACCATTGCAAGGCATGAAGTGAAATGCAGCAGAAAATATTAATTGAAAACGAACTCTTTAATTTAGGGTTTGGAGCACGACTTATATCATTTGCATATTTTGGTGCATTTTTTCCCGATCTTTAGAACCAACTAATTTTAAATGTGAAGCGCGGCCTATACAATGGACACTGAAAGAAAGAAACATTCTGGACCAGCGATCCAGTCGACTTATATCATTGAACTGCGTGATCTGGCCCATGTATTTTTTAACTAGCAGGCCGAGTCTATTTCCCCCCTTCAATGTTGTGGGTGGAGCCGCAGGGCTTGCAGAGAAAAGTTCATCTCCAGCATGACGCCTCTGAATCTGTCAACAAAGTGAACATAATTCCAAATCATCACATAAAAATTTTGGGTTTCAGTTGTTTTTAGAAACTAGCACAATTTCAAAAAAACTTGGAAAAATAACAAGGCTAAATGAGTTGCACTGTCAGGAACAATGTAACTCAATAGATTGTGTTGTTAAGAATAATAAAACCTATAAATCTATAAATTACGTTGAGAAATGACTCGATTATTTTCTTAATAAGAAATTTGTGAAGGCAGCGCAACTTTCACGGTCGAATTTGTGAAATCTTGCCTTCAAAGACAAATTTGCCCTATTATATATAAATATAATTAAAATAATAATTAGCCATGTACCAAGCAATAATAATTAAAATTATCATAATTCTTTTTCTTTTTTGAGGTTACACTGTTAAAATTATCATAACTTTTTTTTAGGTTGTGCTGTTATCAGAATAGTTTCATTGCTTGGACAATTGCAATCTATTTAATTGTGTTATCTATTGAACTATGTTATTTTTCTACCATTGTGATATTTAATTGTGTTTCTCAAAACGTTTATTTTATAAAAATTATTTTTTAATTTTATTTTAATCATTTCACATTAAATCAACTTAGAATTAAGTTTGATTTTTATTTCGGTTGGCTTTATATAAGGCTCTGCAATATTAAAAATGAGTTTCGACGTTGAGTTGATGCTTAATTTGATAAAATACAATTTAATTTTATTAATTTAAACTTTAAGGACCCAATTTAATACTGAAAATATATTCAAACTTTCTTTTCTAAGAAATATTATCTTTATCTTAGTTTTCTGACTTGATCGTTTGTTAGAATCAACAAATTTATTGCTATTTATCAGCACGTATAATTCTTGATTTATTTTATTGATGATATGTATAGGTGTTTTAATTTACAATTAAAAATTTTATTGATGACAAATAAAAAATTAACTACTTTCATTTTTTTTTAGTGTTGAAAAAACATTTTCTTCATCCATGTAATAACTTGGCTAATTATTATAGGCATTCAAGTTTATCAGTTAATAAATTGGAAGCTAGAAAAAAAAACCAAAAATAATTTTAAATATATTATTACAATTAAAATAATGACTTGTAAAGAAATCATTATAGTACAAGATTTATCATTCAATTAAAACTTGTTCACAAACACTCTAGGCCTTTCCATTATCTGAGGTAATTATTATTTCTTATGAGAATGAATAGATGTATAATTAATTTAATTTAATTAATTTAATTATTAGTGTAATTGTAATAATTATAATTGAATAGATGCATAATTAATATGTTATATGCTAGTAAATTGTATTTTAATAAACTTAGTGCAGTTACTTTATCAAAAAAAAAAAAAACTGCGCTAAGTTTGAAAAGAAATTCATGAAAATAACAGCAGTACTTTTAACAGCATGGTGTAGATTCTCGGATCCTCTAGCCTCCAGGGGCTGAGTCCACGCTTCTCTCTCTAAATGAAAAGACAAAACCAAAGACAAACAACGGCGGCTACCACGGAAACAGTAAGTAAGACGGCTCACGAATACAACGTGGAAGAACAAAAGTGGAAGCAAAGAAAAATAACAGAGAGAGATCACGAGGGCCAAATTAAATAAAAGTCAAAAACTTGGGGCCGAAGATCCTACATTAGATACGGGACGTTGACAGGACCCTTTTTTTCCCTATTTTCTGTCCCTATAAGCCCTGACCTCGCCCTGAAGAACCCTGAGTCCTGACCCTAGCTATTAAAGCTAGCTAGCTAGCTACTCTACTATAGCTCCTTCCAGCTTTGGTTTCGGTGCCTTCTCTTTCACAAGTCAGAAATCCGTCTCTGTGTGTGGCATCACGTTCGACCATCATGGTCCAGTAATTGATGTGCTGCAACAAGAACTCATCGTGTTAGATTTTACTTGTAATAATAAAACAAAAAAAATATCCCTATCTGTTTATGCTGCTTGTGCATTTCAAATGAGCAAATCATTTGCAAGGGACGTATGATTAATTGGAAAAATTAATTAATTGCGTGATCAGGTAGGAGGAATTTAAAGGAGGTGGATGCGTTCATCGAGAGCAGTTTGTTAAATCTTCTGAAATTATGTTTTTAAAAAATTTAAAATTGTTTTTTTTAAATACTTTTTTTAAAACGTTTTAGCATAATAATATTAAAAATAAACACTCCACGCCCCCGATCATCCTCGAGATTTAGGTTCGATGTGTTTGATAGATTTGGAGACGTACACATTGGTGGAAAAGACAAAATTGCCAAAAGAAAAAACGAGATGCAGCTGATTCTTATGAATAAATGATGAAGATGACAAAACGGCAATTAAAGCGAGGGTCCAGTCCACGCATTTCTGACGGACCAGGCCCGCCCTTACAAGAACCAGCTCTGAATGCATTTCTTCCCCCGTAGGCCATACACTCATGCACTATTAATTTCTTTAAAAACTGAATGCGCGGCACGCTGTAAGAACAAAAAAAAATTCAACAAAAAACAAAACGGAAGAGAGCTTGTATGATTGTATCTGTCAAGCACCAAACCTTCTGATTTCCATGTGATTAGTGCTTTGATTCGTTCATCTACCCAATATCTACATCTTGCTTGGTGATAATTGTGAGGTTTTTACTTCACTTTTACCGAACGAATACGGCACTGAACCGGCATGGACATATCTGTAAGGAATATCAATGAATTCCATCTACCCAGCGCCCTGGTCGTGTGCCTGTATGTTCCGGCCCCTGCTGAATTTAAATGGAGTCTTTCTCTAGCCTGTATGCTGTGTCGCTGGCCGGGCCAAACTTTTTTTGACGTTAAAAAAAATATATGGGTGGCAATAATTTGAGATGATTAAGATTAAATTAGCTAAAAATAAAATAAAATCCAGGATATGGGATTGAAAGAATCCGCAAATAGAAAAATAAAAGAAAATTGTAAAATTCAAGACCTGATAAACTCATGTCAAAGATTAAAAAAATATTAAAAAATATAACGTCAAAAAAAAAAAACTCGAGTCAACTTGGGGTAACTTGATGAATCAACAACTCGCGATATGGGATCAGGATAAAAAAATAATATCGAAAGGGTGACCTAGTAAAAAAAACCAGAATACAATAAAAAAAGTAAAAAAAAAACCTTGAGTCAACTCAGGTTAACTTTACTAAGACGATTTAGATTAACCATACAGAAAGAAAAGTAAAAAATAACAAAGCTCAAGGGCTAATAATTTATTGCAAAGTGATGAAATTGAAAAAAAAAATCATGAAAAATAGAGGGAAAAAAATCTAAGTAAACCCGGTTAACTCGACTAACCCGTCACATGCGATATGAGATCAAGATAAAAAAATAGACTTCCAAAAGAAGAACCAAGCAAAAAAAAAAAAATCTGTGCACAGAAATGCACGCTCACTAAGTTAACTTAACCAACCCGCTCTTAAAATAACGAAGCAGAAAGAGGAGCGAAAAATGGCAAAGCCAGTGGCAATAATTTTATACAAAATGATGAAATTGAAAAAAAATAATTAAAGTCATAAAAAATCAAGGAAAAGAAAAATGAGTCAACCTGGATTACCTAAACTAACCCGCAACTCACAACATGAGATTTTGATAAAGAAAAAGGTAGACTTCCAAAAGGACTTAGCAAAAAAGATAGAAGTTAAATAAAAAATATCGAGTAAGAAAATGCAAGCTAACCCAGGTTAACTTGATTAACACGCATCCGAGATAAAAAAAAATCATAAAAAATAAAGGAAAAAAATCCAAGCAAACCAGGTTAACTCGACTAACCTGTCACATGCGATATGAAATTGAAATAAAAAAAATAAACTTCCAAAAGAAGGACCAACCGAAAAAAACCCCAAACTAAAAAAAAATAAATATTGTGAATGAAAATGCAAGCTGACCAAGTTAACTTAACCAACCCGCTTTTGAAATAACGAAGCAGAAAGAGGAGCGAAAAAATGACAAAACCAAGGGCAAATAATTTTATACAAAATGATGAAACTGAAAAAAATAATAATTAAAGTCATAAAAAATCAAGGAAAAGAAAAACGAGTCAACCTGGATTACCTTGACTAACTCGCCACTCACGACATGAGATCATGATAAAGAAAAAGATAGAAGTTAAATAAAAAAATATCGAATAAGAAAATGCAAGCTAAACCGGGTTAACTTGATTAATACGCACCCGAGATAACTCAAAAGAAAAAAAAAAGTGAAAAAAATCACACAAGGGTCAATAATTTAACGTCAAAGTATGAAATTATAAAAAAAATATCATAAAAAAAGAGAAAAAAATTCTAAAGCAACTATGGTTAACTTGACTAGTCTATTACCCGGAATAAGAAACCGTGATAACTTTATAAAAAAAAGCAATAAACAATGAAGCTAAGGATTTCATAACCAAAGGGCAAATGAGTAATTTTTTTTAAAAATCATTTTTTATAAAGGACTCCTTGTTGGAAGGCAAACACAAAAAAAATAACAAAATAAAATATTCAACTGTAAAACAATTTAAAACTCAAACAATGCAGACCAAATATAGTAAAAGAAATGTAAGAAGATAGTCAGGGGCTAAATTGCAAAAACAAAACAAAAAAAATGATTAAAAAAGTTATTGAAAGAATGAGGACCGAAACTAGATAAAAAAAACCAATTAAATTAAATGTTTAGAGAAAAAATGAAAAAAAATGATAAATCAAGAGAAGAATAAGAATATAGCAATTAAAAGAACGAGAACAAAAAAATAAATTTTAAAAAACAAATGCAATAAAATGGAAAGGGATGAAATTGCAAAAAAAAAACCAAGAAAAGTTTAAGCAAAAAAAATAGAGCAATTTAAAGTAGAGGGACCAAACCGGATAAAAAAAATCAAATTGAATAAAATATCCAGGGACAAAATTGAAAAAAATCCAAACTTCAAAATAGTTCAAAAGCCAAATAAATACTAATTTAAAAAAGGACCAAAATCGATAAGATTACAAACCAGATGACACAATCTTTTTGGAAGTTCAGATGTGATTTTCTAGAGAACAAGAGAGATAAGAGACAAGAAAGAAAAAATCTCCACCACAGCCTAACCGAACCTCCTCTGTGAGTACGCACCACACCACAAGAAAGAGAACAACGCGCCGCTCCTAACGTTGTGATGAAAGTAGGATTTTGGTTGTTGTACGGGCTCTCACGTGTCACTTGAATGGTGTGGAGGCCACCACACGCTGACGCGCGCAACTTTATTTTTAATAATATTTGAACCTAAAATTACTTAGATGACCCTTTCAAAATCCAAGAATAACAAAAAAAAAGTCAGTTTAAAAAAACCAAAATACTCTCGTAATTATTCGAATTCCAAGAATAATTATGTCATTTAACTGTTTTAATAAAATATAAAAAACGAATAAACCCCTCAATACATGTATATTTTTACCCCCCTCCCAAGGTATGGTCGTACTCTTATTTTTTTTATCTAAAAAGACAGAAAAGCTCCTCATTTAAGGATTAATTTTTTGTGCTCCCAAGGGTAAAATAATATTCATACTACAGTAAAAATAAATTCACATGCCATTTTGCCCCAATCAAATATACAAAGCCGAATATATGCTTAGAAAAAATATTAATTTTTGTTCTCCTAAGGTTTTTTTTTTTTTTTTTTTTTTTTGGGGGGGGGGGGTGGTAAATTATAGAAGGCCAGATAAAAAGTAGCAGAGTTGCAATTAATATTGTTCGTTTTAATTTTGCAAGGCTGAGCAAAGACACCCATGGCCATGGATAGAATTATTACGACCCTGTGCATGACCTGCTCTTATTTTCTCAATCAACTGCGGTTCCCATGTATAATATATGTTTTCCTTTGCGGCTGTGCAGATAGAGAGAAAAAAGAAATCAATCACACACACACACACGCACAGACATATATATATCAGGTCTGTCTGATCAGAGTAAGCAAACGAGAAGGAGAGACTGGACCATGGAGAAAGCCAGGTCAGGTTTAAGCAAGAGCCAAGAGTTTCTACAGGTCTCCCCGGAAGAAACAGGCCCCCCTTGTTCAGACAGACATGATCTCGTTTCCCCATCAAGCACTGCTGGACAACAACACAGACGCCTGCATGCATTGGGATCCACTGCCTTCCAGTGAGCTGTTCCTCATGATAGGAATAAAAACGGGGGTCCGAATTCAACACTACCCGGGACCATTTAAATAACATGAGCCCATGCTGAAATTTAGCCATGTATACGAGACAGTTTTGCGCTGTTCATGGAGAATTTTCCTAGTACAGCTATTGGGTGCCATTCATTTGCTTTTAATTTTCTTTTAATTAACATGTATGTGTGTTTGAGTTAGTTTATATGTATTTTAATTAATTGTTTTAAAATTAATAATTATATAAATATCTAATAATTTTAAAATTTATGAAAGTTGAATCGATGATTTCTAGAAAAATAAAATTAGAATCTCCATCCTCAACTTTCACATGTAAAATTGAGGTGGTGATGAAACTCAGTCGGTTGTGTTTTTTTTTAAATGATTAAACTAAACTTAAAGCACGACATGATATGTATCAATTGTAATTGGTTTTCACGTAATTATGGTTAAATCATATATAATATGTAAAAAAAAACATTGTTTTGATTTTTCATAAGTAAACATGAAGAGTATAATAATATATATTCAATCAAAGAACATTAAAATATTTATTGAAAAAACAAAAATATTAAACGCAAATAGAAAATTGAAGCCATATTCATCTTCAAATTAAAAAACATAATTCACATATTAACGATTAAATTGCGTTAGAAACATACCTTGCACTTGCAATGGTACTAAAGAGACAAAAAAACAAAAAGTGTCTGACAACTAAAAAGCGTGTTGGTTAAAATAATGTCTTTAATAAGAAAATAAAAAAACTTGCGAGCATTGAATAAAACCTACAGATATTTTTTTTTGTTATATTTATACATTAAAAATTAAAATTATAAACATTGCATTTCCTTTAGTTTTAACTATATCAGCGGCCCACAGGGTAAGTTGAGTTATTTTTTTTATTTTTAAAAAATTATTGAAGCATTGCTAATGTGTTTGCTAATAAAAAAAATTTAATCATAAACTCAATATATAATACATATTGAACGATATATTCTTGAAATATTGATACAATGACATGTTGGTTGATATTTGTTTTTCTAAATATTAAGATTGTGATATATTAGATCAATTTAGATTAAATTATTAAATTTATAATCTAAATTATGAGACCGTGATAACTCAATAAAAAGTAAATAAAAAAATTATAAAAATCAATTTCTAATCAACTCAATGTCGAAAAGATGAAATTAAATAAAAATTAAATAAAAAAAAGACAAACAACTACCCGAGTCAACACGGGTTAACCTGCCAAATCTACAATTCGAGTCATGAGATCAAGAAAAATTATGAAGCACGATTTTCAACCAACCCAATATTAAAAGATATGATAAAAAAATCGATTAAAAAAAGAGAAAAGAAACAACTCGAGTCAACCCAAGCTAACTTGTTAAACCTGTAACTTAAATCATGAGACCATGATAACTTCATAAAATAAAAATAAAAAAAATTATAAAGCTCCATTTCCAAGAGATTTTATGTTGAAGGTTGAAATCAATAAAAAAAAAAAACCCCTAAATCCATGAGACCAGGATAACTGCAAATGAAGCAAATTGAAAGAAAAAAATGACGAAGTCTAATTTTTAAACAACAACAAGAAGAAGAAGAAGAAGAAGAAGAAGAAGATTGAGTTGTGGGTGGTGAAATTGAAAGAAAACATCAATTGAAAAGGATAAAAAAATAACCGATTCAACCCGAGTCAACTTGTCAAACTCATAACATGTGTCACGAGATCGGAAAGATCACATAGAAATTTTTTTTAAAAAATATAAAGCTCAATTTCCAACCAATATAATGTTAAAAGATAAAATTAGAAAAAATCAATTAGAAAAAGCAGCACAAAAAAAACTCGAGTCAACCACAATTAACGTGTTAAACCTGCGACTTAGATCATGAGATCGAGATGAATTTATTGAAAGCATATTGAAAAAAACTATGTAACCCCAGTTCCAATAGATCTAATATTAAAGGCTAAAATCAAGAGAGAAAAAAACTATATTCATAAGACCGGTATATAATCTAACAAAAAAAAATAAAAAAATTACAAAGCAAAGTTCTCAAAACAACTCAATATTGATTAATGAAAATATTGAATGATATTTATAATGATTGGATTGTTAAGGGGTTAAATTAAAAAAAAATTATTTTAATAAATAGTATTTATAATGACTTATTCCCATCTTTTAGTGTTTTGTTATTACTGATTCTTTTGTTTTAATATTATTATTTATTTTTTTGATAATTATATAAAAAAAACTTTCTATCAGTATATTTAGTTTAAACCGCAGGTACCTTTATCACTTTTGTACCAAGACAGCTGCATGACAAGGCATGTCTAGGTGGTAAGATTATCAAGAAATTACTGTAGAAGGGTGGAAAGAAAGAAAGTCCATCTGGTTCTTTATACTAGTGAGGATCTAATTGCTGACCTTCATGGCTTTTTCATAATTGAGTTTTTGAAATACAATCAAGCTAAGCTACTACTACGTACTACCGCCTTGTGTGCACCTAGGATCAACCCATCAGGTCATTACTTTTCCGATGCTGTCTTGCACGAACTTTGTTTTGCCCAATCCAACCTGTCAACACCAAGCATGCAATCATAGTTCTTGACTAAATATAAAGAGGGTTTGAAATTCAGATCATCGTTCTTGCCTTTTCTCGTTAAAAATGAGAAGTATCTGTTTACTTTGCAATCTTTTTCTTCATGAATTGCAACTTTTTGACCACCAATCGCTCGCTTGTTCATCTTTTCTTTGCGGTGTTGTATGGCAATTTTGGATTGTTTCCCCATACGCATATGCGTCGCCTCTTCTTGTGTCTCGTCAAACTTGCTTTATTCTCCAAACATTTTGGCCTTTTATCTTCAAAAGTATGCACATTTTCGGTGATTAGATTAGTATGTAGGGCATTTAATTTGACAACAATATATATAAGATCTAATATTTATTCACAAGCATTGAATGTCATCATCAAGGAAAAACCCAATTTGATCGAAGAAAGATCTAGTATAATTCGGAGCACAACTCATTTATTATGGTAATGTTAATCACTGACACGGTAAACATGGTGGATAAAAAATAATGTTGCTGTCCCTTGAGATTACAATTATAGATAAAAAAAAATTAAACTAAACGAGCATTGACATATTTAGTGGACTCATGTTACCTATTCTAGTCATCGTTCGTGATCTTTCTTGGTGTCTTGTGTTTGTATCGTCAATATCTTTTCAACACTATCGATGATGTTATCGAAGTTTCGGTATGTCTTTAAAATCCTTTTTTTTTTCTTTTCTTATTCTTCTCTCTTTTTATTATAAATTATGTCCGTTTATGTTTAATCTTGAAGAGAATTGGAGTTTCAATATGTCTTCAGGATTTCCTTCTCTCTTTCCTTGTTTTCTTTTATTGTAAATTATATCTATTTATTTTTAATACTAGAAAGAGTGGCGTATGATACGTGTGTCTCGCGATCTACAAATATCATATGTGACTTTTTAAATTGTGTTATTATTCTAAATATTTTTTTATTTTTTACTATTTTATCTAATTTTTTTAAAAGTGCTAACAAAAAACAAATACTCAAATATAATTTTATCCTTTTCTTTTCGATAAGAAGTTGAATAGCGTGGAAAATGGAAACCAGCATGAATCAGTAAAAAGCGATTACAAGTCAGAATTTCTACTATGATGTCTTTATGGTGGGATTAACATGGCTTATAACTTCCATCTTTTCAGGGGATGTCGCCATATCATTTAATCTTTCACTAGTCAAAGATTGCCATCAGGCTCAGCCTCACACATGCACACGAGGTAGATCTTCCACTACAATATTGCCACTAATTTTCTAGCGTCCACACAAGGACATGGAATCGCTTTTAGGTGCAAATTATCTTTTGGTTCCCAACTTCCCATTAATAAATAATAAGAGGGATCGGAAATACTTTACGAAGAAAAAAAAATAATAAAAGGAGATGAAGTGCTAAGTAATCATGACTATTAAAATCCTAAAATAAGCACAAGATGAAGTCCCCTTTCTCCCTTAGAATCTCTCCCATTGCCCTTTTCAATTGGTGAAGTGGGAATGTCTGTTACCTTTGAGGAAAGCTCAGATAATAAAGGATAGAGTTGTAATGATGGTGCAGGGCAGATTGGGGAACAGGCTGAAGGAATTTAAGAGATTTTGTGGTCAAAGTTAAACCCTTTTTGCATTATTGAGAAACATTGAGCTGGGTTTGTACTTAGCAGCCCTAAAAAGTAGAAAAGTGGATTCAATTATATAGACTTACTGTATTGCCAACATCATTCCACAGAATTTTATCATCAGACCTCTTCCCTCCATTTGCGAAATTTTCATTCTAATATGAGCCAAAAGGTCAATTTGACAAAAGCTTCTTACACTTGGGTTACAGACAGATAACTGGCCCCCACCCTTGTCCTTCATTGAATCCCCAATTTCCCCTACTAACACCTTAAAAAGAAAACATAATGAAAACTCCTGCCTTCACCCTTCCTTTTTCCTCCTTGAACACAGTATTTTCTCCTTTTCCTTGGTTCATGCAAAAACATCACATGTAAACCAAAAACACAAGGCCTCAGGTATCATTCCATGCAGCAAAAACTGGCAAGTGAGACATGGGGATTGCCGCTGGCCGCAATTGGGCAGCTTGGAACCAAGGAGTGACGCTAGTTGTAGGGCTAACGAATTTTGATGCCAGTGGAGGTTTAGCGAAGAGCATAGTGGTGGCAGTCTTATCGGGGCTAGGTTCTCTAGAACTGCTCAAACTGGTCACCAACGATGAGGGGTTAGAGAGAAGAGTCCCTAGCTTGGCTGATTCATCTACCACTAGCTGGCTAGAGTTCACTGAATGATCGATACCAATAAGATCTTGCAATGCCACTGAGAAAGAAGAACTTCGATAATTTCCAGAACTCATCGACTTCTGATCAAGTGATTCTCCACAGGCATTTGGCGGTTCCTGCGATGACTGGTATAGAACACCATTGTCGTGTGTTGATGAGTTATAATCAATGGCCTCAATGCTAGATTCCGTATCTCGGTTTCTCCTGGCTAGCTCTCCTGCTAGAAGAGTGTTGCTGGCCATGATCCTATCAACATCATATCTTGTTATGTTAAAGTTAGTCACGGCATTAACCCCACGAAATTTGATCGCAGCAATATCATAAGCTTCAGCAGCTTCCTCTTGGGTACCTGAAATTTGTTTTAATCAAACACTTTTAGCACATTACAATATCCACAGCTTAGTACTACGGTCACTTCAAAAATTTAGTCTTTAATCAAACATTTTAGGCAGGAAATACTTTTTATTCCTCTTTAGCATCTTAACTGGCAAGACAGCCTTAAAAAAGTTCCAAGTACTACCGGGAATCAGTGATGTATCGCATAGTCCCAAAGTAAAACCATAAATCATCAGCCTTATAAAAGCATCACTAGGTCTATAGTGGAGACATCAGGGCAGAGATGTCATAAATGAGTCCCTTTAAAAAGCTCTTTATGCACAGCAAGAGCCCAACAAAATTTGACCTTAAAATGAGTAGATGAAGAGAAAATGGCAAACAAAGCATGGAAGCATTTAAACGTCTGCAAGAACTTACTGAAAGTCCCAAGATAAAGGTCCTTGTTTCCTGCAACCCTGCCTATCCTTGCTTGCCATCTTCCATGCTGGTGATGTCTACATAAGATGGAAAATTTGGGAACCGGACAAGATTTAGAATATTAATTGGATTGAACTTTCTACAGTAAAATTGGTTGGTAGTAAGAAGTAAGGAATAATAAAAACCTCGTTACTCCTCTGTAGATCGAGGCCCCCCTAGAAAACCCACTACTTTTTCTGCAAGGCAAAGGAGAAAATATGTGAACACCCTCGTAAACAGAAACCATTTGAAAGGTAAGCCATCGCCTTACCTTCGCAAATGCGCAACATATTCCTGGCGGCTCATATTCTTCATTTCTTCAAGTTCCTCCTGGTAATTTTCTAACTGAAAAAGAAAACCATGACTTTTAGTGCAACATAAAACAATCATAACGACAATGTCTCAAAGAGAGGATTAAATATTACCGGAAAATTTATATGGGTTGAAGGTCCCCAGTACTTAAGGGCAGCAAGATCATAAGCCCTTGCAGCTTTCTCTTCCATATCATAACCCCCTATATGTCAACCATTAAAATGGAAATAATGTCAAAAGTGAACAGCAAGGGTCTTTCTAACATGACCACCATTAGTGTTTATGAGAAGGCTTACCCAGATAAACTGAAAATTGCATGATTCCAAGAAGCATGTGCAAGCCAAGTAAGAAATAAATAGCACAGGTCAGGGTCATGAAGACAGAGGGGCCAAGAACCCCGGGGAAAAAAAAAGCAATACTTCCAAATAGAAATTGCAAACATTATTAGCTTTCCATGACAGACCTTGCCTTCCTTTCCTGGTCTGGCCCTCCTTCTTACAACTATTGTCCCAGAGATGGGCTTCATATCTACCAGTCCATCTGTGCCTAGAAGGGGGTTAAATCAAAACGGTTAATTGGACATGTAAAGGAGCAAAAGTATAAGGAAAGCACAGCCTAAAATAGAATAGTACAAAAAATAATTCAAAGTAGAAGTGATAACTGAACAAGAAATGTACGAGTGAGCGGAAACATCCAAAAGGAGGCATGAGCACAACTGTTCATCAATTCATTACAATAACGAAGAACTATGAAAACGTAGTGGGTTGAAGAAACAGTTCCAGCTAACCTTGTAACACCTCTATACTGTGATGTTCTTTGGCCAAATGTGTCAATAGACTTCCTATGAACAGGTTGTTTTTGACCCACTTTTCCAGGACCTCGCTTCTTCGTTTCTATGGCCGCACATTCAGCGCCAGTAGGAGAGATCTGCCTCGGAGCTGTAATGCAGCTTGACTGCGAACCAGGACTCATAGACAAGCTGAGAGACTGTAAATCCCCACAGCCCATAGCACTAACAGAACAAGAAGACCCGCCATCATTAACCATGCTACTATTAATCTGCTGCTCCAGTGCACTTTGGGAGGAATAGTGTCTAGTAACCCAGTTTTTTAAGCAAGGCAATTCATCGTCTCCCATTTGAGGAATATGTGAATTACAATCTGCAAGCTGAGTACCCTTGGTTTCCCCCTCCAGTGGGGCCTGATATAGACCTTGGAATGCTGTTCCAGAATAGTATGGGTGGGGCTGAACTGAAAACTGCTGGTCTTGCTGCCTAAATGGTTCGTGAAGGTCAAGCGAATGTTGTCTATTAGTTGCTGGCTCTGAGTTTTGATGGTAGTACAAGCTGTCTAGGCTTAAGGCCATAGCTTCCCTTTCATGGCTACTGTACTGATGACTTTCTATAGTTGCACCACCTAGGAAGTCCTCCAGTTTCGGTGACGGACTCGACACCATTCCTTGAAAACACAAACGCATATGCTTTAAAGCAGTGTTTCAAACCAAGAGGGAAAAAAAACAAGGAACTAAACAAGAAATAAGGAAGCACAAAGCAAACCTTCAGGTTGTGATCTAGTGAGAGCTTCCATGATACAAAGAGACCCATCAGACTTGAGGGGCATAACAGACAGAGGAGAGTGAAAGCCATCATTTTCTCCAACTCCATAACTGATTCCAGGGCTGTTGAAGTGAGTGGCAGATAGGTAGAAACTTGTTGGAACAGCAGCAGAAACAGAAACAGCAGTAGGAGCATGGTTTTGATGATGGTACTGATGATGATGTTGGGGGTCAGAAGCAACCTCCATTTTCATGTGGGGTGAGAGAGAGAAGCCTAACCAGTTATTATTACTTCCATTGTTGTTATCACCCGTAGATTTCATCTCCTCCTCCTCTCACTCTACCTCTCTCTTCCTTTTCCTACTTCTGGAGGTTCCTTAGAAGTATCTCTCCCTCGCTGCAAGGCAACTCAATCATTGCCATAGAAATAAACTAATCATACCCAAAATCTTGCCTACTTCCATATGAAAGCTTGGTTTTTCCTTTTCCTTTTTTCCTTTTTTTGTTGTTGTTTAGCAGCCAGAACTCATTGCAAGAAAAAAAAAATTCTGACCCAAAACTCTTCGCTCTATGCGCTCACCCACTAGCACAAAATTCCCCCCTCTTTCTCTCTCTCTAAATGAGAACAAAATTGGTCTCTTTAAACTAAACAAAAGGAATGAATACTAGCAAGCAATGCTGGGTAGCACCCCTGCATTCCATAGGGATCTGTGTATATGAGAAAGACCACGTCTTTAACTTTTATCTCTCTCAACTCCCTTCCAGCTCTCTCTCTCTCTCTCTCTCTCTCTCTCTACTAACCTCTCTCTTCTTCTTTTTTCCCCTTCAGCAGAGCGCCCCCTTAAACCCTAGGAAATAAAAGAAGCCAGATCCAATATACCACCGAAACCTTTTTCAAGTTTCAACAGCTAACAAAATGAGGATATACTTTCCTCATTAGCCAGAAAAACACCCAGAAGATACTATCATAAAACTTTATTATCTCTCTCTCAATGACAGTTAAATCTAGTGGGTGTGTAGTAGTAGTAACCAATAGGGTGAGGCTGGTCAGTAACCAAATGGGTTTAGCTTTATTTTACTGTGCAAAGGGCCTTAGATAGATTTGATCGGCATGACATCTGCCCCCTGCAGTCACTTCATACAGTACACTGCCACTCTGCAATCCAACTTATATCTGTTGTTTTTCCTTTCAACTTAAATACTGCTCCAATTTGGTTCACAGCTTTGGATTCAAAAACATACACTTTACCGGTGGGACATAGGCGCAGGCCCCCTCGGGTCACCTTCCTGCTGTGACCATGCATTGCTCTCACAGCCCCATCACCCACCGTTCATTTGGATTGAAAGCTTCTTATGCGGGTCATCGATGTGACCATTTTTGACTTTCTGCTTTATTCATCTGGCAGCATGATATTGGTGGTGACTGTTCCCTGTGAATTGCTAACGTGACTTTTTGTTTATTTATAAAACATTAGGTGAAGGGAGCAACTTCGGCCCGTTCGGTGCTGGTGTGAGTTTCGATAAAATTTTAATTTTTTTTGATATGTTAAAATTAAAAATTAATTTTAAAAAATAAAAAATATTATTTAAATATATTTAAAAGTAAAAAGTACTTTAAAAACAACCACTGCTATACTCCCGTGTACCTCTACAATATTCATTTTTTAGCTAGATAAAGTTAATTTATAATTTAAAGAAAAAGGAGTTAAAGGAAGTTTAATCAGAGAAATTAGTTCCGACCAAAATAATAAATAAAATATTAAAAAAAAAGGAGCTGTTGGTATAAAAAAACCATTTTTTTTCAAAAACTTAAAAGATACATACAGAATGCTTTGGATAAAAAAAAGATGTCGGAATTTATTTTGAAAGGGATTAACGGTTTCATTGACGTCATGTTAAAGTGCAGGCAATATATAATCTCTCGAAATTACAAATGAAGAAAGGGTAAATATTTTCATTGAAAAGGAAAAGAAAATCACTTAAGATGATGTAAAAAAAACAAAACGCGATTGTCACGTGCCACGCTATATAGAGCGCGTGGTGTAAAATTATACCTTTTTCTTTTTTGGATTTGAATATAAATGCGAAAAAGAACAGAGACTCCATTTGCTTTTTTAACGACTTTGGGTCATTCGGTGTGGAGTGAGCACCTGCTTCCACGGCAAAAAGTGGGGAAGTGGGTCTGTGATCTATTTAAAAGATTCCGGGAATGATGATCAAAGGCCCCTCCGGGAGGATAAAGTCGAAATTCTTATTTTATTTTCCGATGCTGCGTTCGTAATCAAACGGTATCGTTTCCGTTGTTTTTTTTTCAAGTGTAAGCTTGGAACATGATACTATTTTTTTCTCATATAATAAAGATAAATTGGATGTACATGTGAGTTATAAGAAGGGATATTCGAGTATTAAAGACACGTTGTTTTTCTAGAAAAGAGAATGTTTGCTATTCATTAAATATAAATTTATTTACAGTTGATTTTATTGTAAAATGTAAAAACAAATTAGAGCCAATTAAATAAATAAAAAAAAAACCAAGCATGATTAGGCCTGAAAGATTTTTCTTTCGAAAATAGCGTGCATCATGGGTCTGCAACATTTTTCAAGTGCATGTTTTATATTTTTCAACCTATCATTCCCCTTCAATTTTGTTTTAAAAATTCATTTTACATCAATGGCTTTTTTTATCTTTTTAAAAGTTTCATTGATTTTCGAGTGTTGTTTTTTTTCATTAGCATCAATTTCATCATTCATGGCCTTTTACCACTTTGTTTCCTTAACAACATCTTTAAAAACTATAATCTGAGAATAAAGCAAAATGAGTAAGTAGATCATCAAATTAATTAGTTTTGGTTATCTTGTAGTCACTTATCCATGCAGACCTTTTTCTAACACGATGTGGTCATTGGCTATTCGGTATTTTTTTATTATCTACTGATTTTGTTGCTTCATTCATAAGCTTTCCCTTATTTCATCATTCTCGTCATCTTAATCCACTAAAATATTTTGTTTAACACCATCATTGCTCAATATCCGAGATTCAATTTCATAAAAAATAACATCACCACTAATAATAGTTTTCTTGGTGTTGGGATTATATAGTTTGTAAGTTTTTAAATAACCATTAATACCATAATTGATGATTTTTTCTCCCTTGTCATCAAACTTTCTTCTTTTTTTTTTATCTAGATTATAAGCATAGATAATGCACCCTAAAATTTTAAGATGATTTACCATTAGTTTTCATCAATTATAGGCTATTTCCGATGTCTTATCTTGAATGGCAAGTCTGGGACTTCTTTTAAAAATATAAACGTTTCAATTTATCGCTTCAGGCCAATAAGGTTTTTTATAAGCCACTCCTTATCAAAAGACTTCGTACCATATCCATGATAATTTATTCTTCCTTTCACAAATAACATTTTTGTTGAGCATATGAGCTGCGATAAGTTTCTTCTTTATTACATGGATCTTATGGAAAATTACAAGTTAATACAAGTTATACTCTCCACCATGATTTTTCTGCAGAACTTATATTGGTCAATGAGTTTCATTCTCAAGAAATGCTTTATACCTGTCTTAGCCTTCAAAAGTTTTAGATTTTTCTTGCAAAAAATAAACACAAATTTTCCAACTATAATCATCAATAAAGGTGATTATATATCTTTTGCCTCTATAAAAAAATGGAGTTACTAGCCTATAAATATCAAAACGAACAATCTCTAATGGCTTCTTTACTCTCCATGATTTTCCTTGTGGAAGTTCATTTAGGTGTTGTTTGCTAATAACAAAATCTTCACAAACTTGAGAAGGGGTTGTAATTCAAGAAAGACCCATCCCCATATTCTTTTGATGTATAATTTTCAGGAGGGCTAAAAAGTTTGGCATGAAACAACGAGATTGGTAGCCAGGGTCCATCCTGCGGTAGTTAGGGGAGCGATATGGAATCCTGGCTATGTGCACGGGTATCGTAATAGTGCGAGCGATCCCTGGAGGGACTTGACGAGTATGGAGGTAGAATACTCACTTGGAGGTCATTCTACCCAGGCTCTTATGGGTAGTGCAATGGGCTATGGGCGTTGGGAGCGGCCAATGGAAATTGTGATGGGATCAAGTGTGTTGTCATAGTTACCAAGACTTGCTGAGGTGGTAAGGTCTTATTTTGACCTTGGGTTACCAATACGGTTTGGGTGAGGAGTTGCATTTAACTTGTAAGTTGTTGAAAGTCTGGCTGAGTAGAAATGTTCGTGATAACAATTAAGTAGATTTATCTTGCGTCCTAACCCAGAAGTGTTTTGATTGTGTGCCATAGAATGACATGGAAGTGTCAAAAGTAAGTTTTAGAAATTGATAGCTTTTTTATCGGTTCCTACATAAGGCGCCAATTGATGAGTAAAAAAATCCAAGAAGTTTATGAATAAGGTCGATGTGTCGGATAATTGATTGATCTCTTAATTCAAGCAATTTGATCCATTCTCCATGGTCAAGGTATTTGATGACTTGATATAGAAAGCTTGGAGGGTTAGTAAGTGATAACAGGTGATGCATGGTAAGCTATGCGACCAGTAGTTGTGGTAGGAGCAGGTGGTGCCTGGTATGCCAAGTGATTGGCAATTGGTACCCGCGAAAAGTCTCAGTTGATGGATGTGGGGACTTTTCGATGGTAAAGTCAATAATTTTATAGAGAGATGAAATGCAATGATATTTTAGAGAAATAAATTCTAAAAATATATATGTTAAAAATATTGAGAAGAAATTGTGAATCCTCGACTTGAAGGATTCATGGTGTATTTACAGTCCAACCCAAAGTCCAACTACGAGCTTTTTAACTGCAACAAGTTAAATATACGCTATTGGAGCTGGAATTACCACGGCTGCTGGCACCAGACTTGCCCTCCAATGGATCCTCGTTAAGGGATTTAGATTGTACTCATTTCAGTTACCAAACTCTAAGAGCTCGATATTGTTATTTATTGTCATTATCTCCCCGTGTCAGGATTGGGTAATTTGCGTGTCTGCTGCCTTCCTTGGATGTGATAGCCGTTTCTCAGGCTCTCTATCCGGAATCGAACCTTAATTCTCCTTGGATAAATCTTATCCTTTTGTGGAAAGGAGGAGTCGAAGTGTAATTTTATTTTTGTGATATTTTGAGTTATATTATACTCAAAATAATACATATTGGATCAATATAAAATACTGAGTAACTTGCGTGGAGTCCGAGAAAAATTCTCTTGCGAGTGTTGGGTTGGGGCAAGCATGGACTAGGGCTACTTACTCGAGCCCATGTTCCTAGTGCATGGGCTTGGGCCACCACGCCCAATCCCATATGTTTTTAGTGTTTTTTTGGGCCTCTTCATTTTTTAGAGGATTTTTTTAGATTTATTTTGTGGGATTTTTTTAGGGGGACTTTTTAGAATCATTTCATTTGTATCCATCACAATTCATCTACAGTAAATGAACATTGTTTTCCCAAATCTTTTAACTTATTTCTTAATTTTTTTTTGGGAGGGTGAGAGGTGAGAGGTGAGAAAAACCCTTCCACCAGATACCGAGTGATAATTTTCGTTTTATTCTGGTCAGTGAAGACATGACTATGCTATAGATCCTTAAGAATAAAAATAAAATGAATATAAGTAGCTATTTATATTATGTTATTTAATTTCCTATATGCTACATTGCCCTATTCCCGATTCCCCGATCAAAATTGATATTTTCCTTAATTTCCTCGGCCTTTTCCCCTTAAAAATAGCTGCGAAATAGTTATATATATATATATATATATATTGGATTCATATTGGATTCCTGGTGTTTTGTCATTTCAGGAGGTTCTTTTCGAGGTGGGGTGTGTTTGCATGGAGATTTGCATGAAAGCTGTCCATGGAGACAGATATTCAAATGTGAATGATTCGGTTGGACCATGAAAGGAGAGGACGGGAAGAGGAGGGAAAGGGAAGTACTCGGGAGTTGAGTGCGTGCACAGAGGTTGGAGGGATTCTTTTGATTATATAGCAATGATGAGTGAATCCATGAGCACTGGCTGGTGTGTGTCTGTGTTCCTCGAGCCTTTTTTCTTAATCAGTGAATGACTGCATGCAAAATTTTTTAGTTAAAAATATAGTTCTTACTTTATTTAGTTAAAAATATTTTTTTATTTTTTATAACAACCTATTAAAATAATCTAAAATATAAAAATTTTAATTTTAAATAAAAAATTAAATATTTAAAAATTTTAAATTCAAATAATTTTCATTTGAATAGTGTATTAGAATTAATATAAAAATAAATTATTATTTTTAACTAAAAGGGTTTTCTTACTTTATTTTTTATTCACTAGATAAATTAATTCCCAGCCTCGCTGCTGTCGTCTGGCCTAGTTTTTTTTTTTTTTTCTTTTTTTCATATAGCCACCTGCCGGTACGCCAGAAATTTTCAAACTAGTAACATCAAGAATTAAGAAATTAATACGACGCAAGGAATTCTTTATCATGTTGCTTAGCCTCAGCAGTTCCTTCTCATTGTTATCAACATTGCATATAGTAGGATTGTGATAAATGTTCCCCTCAAGTGTTCCCTTTCATATACTAGGCAATATGACCTCCTAGTCTTGGTGTTTGCACGTCACCGGCCAGATTATTATTTTTTTTATGTAAAAAATAATATTTAAATGTTCAAATGAGTATATAAAAACAAAAAAAAATAAGTCACGGTAAATTTATAATCATGTTACTTAGAGTTGAGTCAACTCAAAATATTTTATCAAAATCACAGTCTAGATCATGTGATTGGAATAACTTGATAAAAAAAGAGAATTATAAAGCTATTTTTTAAAAAATCATGTTAACTTTTCAAACTTATAACCCGGTTTATTAGACCCGAAGCATCTAGTTTGAAAAAACCATGAAGTTTAATTCTCAATCAATCATATATTGAATGATGAAATTAAAAAAAAATTCGATTATATAAAAGAATTTTTTAAAATAAAAATTAAAAGAATCACGATCAAAATTAAAGTAAAAAATAAATTTTATATTTAATTGATGGGTGAAATTGAAGAAAAATCAATTTAGTAAAAGGACAAAAAAATAAAAAAGAATGAGGATCCAAACTGGCATAAAAAATAAAAACAATGTTATAATTAAAAGGGTAAAATTGAAAAGAGTAGCAACTTTTACAAAAAAGCTAAGAAAAAAAAAATTAGAAATCAAAACAAAGAGAACCAAATTGAAAAACATAATACCATCAATTTGAATTGAAGGAATGAAATTGAAAACCACTAAAACTTTTACAAAAAAGCCAGGGGAAAAAAATTAGAAATCCAAATAACAAAGACTACATTGGAGAATATAATATTTGGTTTAAATGATAAAATTAAAAACAAATAAAACTTTTACAAAAGGGCTAAAAACAAAAATAAAAAATAAAAAAATAGAAACTAAAGTTGAAATACCAATAACCAAGAGGGTCAAGCTAAAAATACCCCTTGTCTCAAGGTTTATTTATTTTTTATTTTAAAAGTATTTTCATCATTTTACTATGCATTTTACTTGTTTGTTATTTTTTATATTTGTTTAGATATCAAATTGCCCCTTAACTTAAATTATATTAACCAAAAAATCATTGTGAAAATACAAAAACCCCTAGACATCATGTTCAGATTTTTTGCTTCCAAGGATATTTTGGTCATTTCAATGTATACTTAAAATAATATATATATATATATATATATATATATATATATTTGTGATCTATTTAGAAATATAAAGATTGTAATACTCTTGAAAGCTAGTTGTAAGTTCTATGAGTGAAGTAGCAAAGTAGTCATTATTCAATTCCAACCAAAAATGCCAACGAATTAAGAGCTCTAGTAGTTTTTATAGGCAAATTAGGTTTTGTTAACAAGATTGCGACGGCAAGAGGGAACTAAGCAGAGTCTCAAAAGTTGTTTCTCTAATTTTAAATAACAATAATAATAATTACACCATATATACAAGTCGAGAATTGTTTTGTAGGAAATACACACGTATTTTTGCATCCTAAGAAATCATACACAATTTTCTCTCGTGATTGGGAGTGCATGATTGTTCATACACTCAGAGAAAGCTATCAGTATGCAGACTATCTTGTTAAGTTGAGATCTCAAAGTCAAAAACACGAACATATCTACCATTAATCTCCTTCTCCAGATTTGCTTGATTTGTTGATAGGGGGTTGTATCAGTGTGGCTTCTCTTAGAGAGTTAATTTTGATGCCAAAAAAAAAAAAACACGTCCTTTTCATTTTATTAACAAATTAATTATAATTTCTTTCACTTAGAATCCTATAATTCTACCCTGCGTCCTTTATGTGAACAAGATGGTTATTGTTGTGTACTTTTCAATTATTTTCTTTTCAATTATATATATATATATATTATTTTCTTTTCAATTATATATATAGTGAGAATAATTAATTAAAAATCGACTAAATCATCAATATAATTCTTAAAAAACAGGTAAAAATAGACCTGTTTTTTTTATTATAGGCTTATTTATACATCACATAGAACCTTGAATAATATAAAATTAGCATGATTTATATAGTATCTTATTGGTACTTTATCTTAACTGTCAACTGTCTAAAAAACTGAAAATAGATAGTCAAATTATTTTGTTTATGAAGAGCAAATTGGTCCTTACACAGTCCGACGAGTGTAGAGCTAAATGAAACCCTGATATGTACAATCAAGACAAGTACGTAGTTCAGCGGAATACTCTTGAGTCTTGACAATTGCGATGTTCTATTAGATTGCAATGCATCAGTACCGCCCCACTACTTCTATCTCTAGGCGCTACAAATCTCCCTCTACTGATCACCCCCCACACACACAAACATATATAAAAGGACATAATTGGATTCTGGTGGAAGTTTGTCCATCCAATTCCAAACTCACCCTTTTCAGAGAAGGAAACATAAATAAAGGAATCTAGATATCAGATGATATGTATAATGGTCTCTGTGTCCCTGTAAACCGCCCCTTTCTAATTCCCACGGTTATAAAACCAATTAATTAGCCATCCATTGTAAGAGGCTAGTGCGTTGTAATCTCGATGGAAGAGAGAAAAACCAGATGGGAAACATAGAATTGGAGAAAACAAATCTTGATCACCTGTGGGCATAAATCTTAGTCAGAAATGGAGACCTTCCAAGTTACAGAGAGAGGAAGAGGAAGAGGTTAAAGGACAAATACTCCTTTAGAAAAAAGACAAAAAAAACAGTGGAAAACAGTTGCAAGACAAGCCTGTGCTGAGTTTCATTTTAATTTAATGAGCTTCAGGACATGCAATTCCAGCTGTTGAGCTGGCATATACTGTATTAAAACCCAAGAGACAATAGAATGTTTCTCCAGTATTTTTATGTGCGGTAAGAGCGAGTGGGCAAGTGTTGGTGGGAGCAGTGACGGGATTTTGCTCAAAACTTTTACCACTCTTTTTTTAAGGAGAATTCAACAGAAGTGTTATCTTCTGAAGAGAAAGAACAGCATCCTTTTTACTGGGGGGGTGTCAAGCGAGCTCGCATAATCACATCACAATGTAACCAACCTGCAGCTACCAGTAATCTCGGTAATAGAATATTGGGTATCTGACGTGCAAGGAAATAGAAACAATAAATAATTCAATATTAGACAATGCTCTGCTTCAGCAGACATGCATAAACCTTGTGGAGGTGAAGTGACTGGTTGGATTTAATTTTTCAACCTCTTTAATCTAATCCTGAGGCCCAGTCCTTTTTCTGAGGGAGAGAATTTAATTTCATAAGTAATGAGATTCACGTGAGACCACAAAATCCAAAACAAAATCCTATAAAAGATCACAACAGGAGGCCATTGGCCAATAAGCGTGGCCAGCAGAAAGAAAAGTGCTCTATGAGATCACTGGAAAGGCTAGGTGGCTTGAGAAGGACAATAACAATAGCTGTATCTCTCTGCGTCAAGCTGTTGATAAAATGCTTTATTTACTCTATGCTTGTGAAAAAGAAAGAGACCTTGAATTGAAATTGCCCGATAAAAAATTAAAAGTAAATGAAAGAAAGAAAAGAAGTAGCAGCGAAGGGAAAGAATGAGAGAGACCTTAACACTGACTCTCATTTAAGGCTCCTTTACATGCAACCCTCGAGCATTTAACTCTTCCAACCATGCATTTTCTGTTTGTCACTATTCTCACCTCTCTATATCTGCTAGAGATGACATGTCAAGATCCAAGCCCATTTGTCAAGTCTCAATCACTTGAGATTCTCTTCCACACTATCCTTCTCCTGTTTCCTCAGGGGAGGTTTCTTGTTCTTACAGTCAAGGAACAGCTAGCTAGGTTTTGATCAGCAGAGCAACCACTAGCTTCTTCTTCAGTGAAAAATAGACCTGGACCCTAAGCAAGGTAGGACTTGGCATTCAAGTCTTTAAGCAAATTAGTAAAAGAAGCCCTATCTTAGGGCATACCACCCGTCCTAAATGCTCTTCAGAGTGCCAAAGAGTTCTATGCACGAAATCAATCAAGAAGGTGCGTGGGTTCCCATTGAAACACCAATTTCGCAATATTATTTTCCCTTATTGCCAACAACTTGATCACAATGGTCAGCGTCGAATGCTTGTGGCTACACGTCAATGAAAACATTTTTATCCATATATTTGCCTCTTTGATCGTTGAGTGGACAATACAACGAAGGATATTTCTTTTTATAGTATTAGAGCATGATGTTAATATAGCATCTTGAATAGTAGAAATATAGTTTTTTTTTACTATATATGCTCCAATGAAAAAGGAGAAAGAAATGCTTTACTTTTACCTTTCCTTTTGGCTTTTTTTGGGATATATAGGAACAACATTTTTGCAAAAGAAAAGACATTTTATTTATCCTTTTAACTCTGGTAATTGAGAAGGAAAAAAAAGAGCTAAAAGGACAGTTTTTTGGTTTTGGCTTCTTTTTTGCCTCTTGTGTTCGAAGATATTTGAAAGTGTGGTTATAATTGTTTTTTAAAGTATTTTTTACTTAAAAATATATTAAAATAATATTTTTTTTATTATTTTTTTAAAAATTATTTTTGACATCAGCACATCAAAATAATCTAAAAACACTAAAAAAATATTAATTTAAAGTAAAAAAATAAAAATAAATTCAAATTTTCTCAAAAGCATTTTTAAAACACAAAATAAACAGGCCATAGGACACCTAGAAATGGGACCAGAATAGATCTCATCACTCTCACTTTAAGCCCTTTCACATGCATGATATTTGTGTACTTCTATTCTCTACCGTGTAACAACAAGGCATGATAGGTTTGCCAAAGGTATTTGATATTGTGGTAGTTGTTGTGGTTATGGTTTAAAAAAATTGATTTATAAAAAATATTTTTAATTAAGATTGGTTTGGTATTTATATATGTTTGGTTAAAACTGTGGTTAAATTTAAAGTTAAACAAATTCTAGTTTAATATATTTGGTTAAAAAATTGCTTTTCAAATTGAGGTTAAAAAATAATTTATATATATATATATATATATATATATATATTGATTGTTTTTAATTTAAATATTGTAAATTTAACTACTACTATTACATCATGATTTTTTGAGCGTGCAATAAAATTAAGGAAAATATTATTAAGAATAAAATTGAGATTACAGTGCGAGTAAATTTAATTCACTCTAAACTAGTTTTTCAAAAAAAAATTATTGTTCATGTGAATGTGAACAGTGCGAGTGAATTTATAATTCACTGCACTGGTTTTCCAAAAGAAAAAAAATGCACAGTTCACTTAAAAAAAATAACGAGTGCATTGTAGAAGAAGAAAAGCAGCCAAGAGCTGCTTTGATTTTACCTACGTTTTTAACGCAAAATGCAATGGGCCCTATTAGGAATAAATTGTGTTTTTAACTTTACCAAATAATTGTTGTGGTTGCTTCAAACATAGAAGGAACCACGCAAACAAACATTCTAGACCTCATTTTAGGGTTGATGTGCAACTAGTTTTTTATTAATTTTTTTTAATGTTTTTAGATTGTTTTAGTATGCTGGTATTAAAAATATATTTTAAAAAATAAAAATAATTATTTTGATACATTTAAAAAAACACATTAAAAAATAACTTCACGTCAAAAATTTGAAGAAACAAAGCCATCTTTAAATTATGGGCTCATGAGTTGTGCCTTATCTGCTTCGTACTGATCCAACTCAGACCTACAGGCAGGAAAAGAAGCCCAATTTGGATTCTTATCCTGTTCATAACCAGAGCTTGAAATTTGTATAAAATGCTTGGTCTTGAAGTAGGAACGACTACGAAATAAGTTTTCTATTTTTTTTTCTCTTTCATGAGTGTTTTTTTTTAAAATTATTATGAATCTCTAAACCAGCTTGCTCACATCCTGACTAATCCCATGAGCCTTGAAATTAACGATCATATAAGCCTCCAGTGACCATCATATTAGTAATCGCAGGACTCGAACCTGAGATCACAAGAAAGCAAACCTCTTAGTTCTAAGGTCTTACCACTGACCACCTACTAGATGGTTTCTTGAGTGTTTTTCAAACTTAGCACAAGTGTTGGAAAGTTTTGAAGAAATAGCATTTGTTATAAAGATTAGGAAAAAGTAGAAAAACCGCATGTAAAAACTATAGTATTTAAAACAAAAACTAGCTATACTATTTATAAAACAATGATTTTGCAGTTTTCACTTGTACATGGAAACTGTAGTTTTTCCTACTGTGCCTTTTTTCAAAAAAGCTTATTTTGCTAATTCTTCCTTTTTTAAATAAAAAAAATTGTGCTAATTTTCAAAAAGAAAAACCCTAACTTCTCTTGCTGTAAATTAAGTTGACCAGAGGTTATTTGCTCTAGACTAGCGACCCCCATGATGTGACTTGGATGATTAAAACCATACGATTCGGCAGCTTATTGTGGTCAAACAGGACTACTAATTACTTGAGCTATACCAGGGTCGGAAGATAAATAATTAACAAGTGAATTAGCTTTGGCGTGTTTTTTAGCTAGTGGGACACCTTAGGGATATATCTCTGATTTTTATTCTTGAAAAATGATATAGTTTAGAACAACTAAGATTTTAATTGATTATGCTACCAGTAATAGCTCAATCCATTTAAATTTTAAAAATTTACGCTACTGAGAAGAACGTAATTAGCACAAATCTTACAATTAAAAAATAAAAAAGAAAAATAATTACTTGAATAGCAATAAAATATTCATCCTTGTCAAGATTTGGAAGAACCTTTGAATTTTTTATTTATATTTATTAATGATGCTCTATTTTCTTTTTTAAGATTCCTTTACTCATAAGAATATAACTTTAAAATTTAATAAGTTGTGCTGCGCACAATTAAACTGTGTTATTGCAAATTTGGAAGTTGTTTTATTAAAAAAAAGAAAAACAAAGGAAGAACTGATAAATCTCATTAGCGATGTTTAGAAGAGTGATTATGATTATTTTTTAAAATACTTTTCACTCAAAAATGCATCAAAATAATATTTTTTTTATTTTAAAAAAATTATTTTTGACATTAACACATCAAAATAATATGAAAACACCAAAAAAATATTAATTTAAAATAAAAAACAAATAAAAATTTAACATTTTTTTAAAATATTTTTAAACACAAAAATAAACAAACAACATTTCTTGTTCGGTAATGGCTTCTGTTTTTCTAGGCCACATTTGTTTGCTGGAAAGTAGTTTCATTTTGGAAAGTAAATTCCGGGAAAGTATTTTCCGATGTTTAGTAGTGTAATGAAAAATAAGTTGGAAAACACTTTCCAGTTTGGTTATGTCATGGAAAATGAGCCGGAAAATAACTTATTAATGTTTTTTTTTCTCAAGTTTATTTAAATAATGAGAAACAAATCTTACAAATTAAAAAGTTGAATGAGAATGAAATTGAAAAAAAAA
>Ga0325405_1000218_pt1 | contig 54117 bp, 23 predicted proteins | sample PopdelMetagenome_21_FD_205663 | JGI IMG/M metagenome (GOLD analysis project Ga0325405, IMG submission 205663) | Populus deltoides microbial communities from Bellville, Georgia, United States - Xylem-Control-R2 | ecosystem: Host-associated > Plants > Phyllosphere > Stem > Wood/Secondary xylem...
AGTAATAAAAAGAGTTTATACTATACTTGTTTGAAATACCATTAGTGGATTCTCTAACCTTGACAATTATTTTATCCTTGTTTAATCCTTATATCAATATCACATCTCAAAACTCTCTTCAACTCCTTTTCTGTTATTATCTATTTCTTTATTTATAGTTTATACAGTTACCTCCCTGTGGTTCGACGCCGGTCTTGCCGGGTTATTTATTACTTCGACACTCCTACACTTGGGAGAAGACATCAACTCTTTGGTCATGTTAATGATAATCCCACCATTCTTTTAATTGGCCAGAGAAACAAACTATAAGAAGTTCGGCTATAGCTTTATTTGGAGTACCAGTCTGGGTTTTGTATGCATTGGCTGCCATGGTTATTTGTTAGAGGGTGTCTAGGATGTGGTATTCTAACACTCCATCTAGGTTCCATTCATATAGAGAGGAGGCATTGTATTTGTGTTGGTTGATAATTTTATGTTCATTTTGGATGGACATGTCTGGGGTAGTAAGGGATTTGGGGCTTCTCCAGAAGAGTTTACTAATCTCAGGATTTTTTTTTTTGGAAAATATCATCATCTGAAGTTTGAACTTGATCTGTTTGGTTATTCTGAATGGTGTTTACTTGGTTTGTGAAGGTTGAAGGATTGACTCTGACTTGGGGGGTGTCAGGTACTATTAGGGTTGAGGTCTCAATTTGGTAAAGGTGGTCTTTTATGGCTTTGATAAATTCACTTTTTCTTTGGAGTTGTGTTTGGCTTGTTTTGGTGACTTGATACGGTTTGAAAATTGGGTTTTTTAGTTTGAAGTCTGTAAATTTTTTAGTCTCAACAAGGTTGGCAATTGTCTTTTGGATCTATTTTTTGATGTTGGTTAGCTGTTTGCTTATGGTATTGAGGTTGGTATTGGTGAAGTTGTTTTGCTGGATAATATGTTTGGTGTTTATGGTAACATCTTCACTGAGAATTTTATAAGGAGCAGCTTCAACTGTTTGGTCTTTATGAGGGATTTTGAATTTCCTTAAATTTATTTAGGATTGATGAAAGTACCATATCGCAAGTGGTGTGTATGGAAAATGCGAAAACTAGTAGCTGCTGGGGTGGCTATTTGACAATGTTAACTAATGCTTGTTCATCAAAAAAGTTGTGCTAGTTTAGATATTCAGAGAATTTAACTTTATTAAATGCTTTTAAGATAGATGATGTTGCGTGCTGAATTGGAACAAATGCTTTAGAACGCTCTACAAAAGAAGGAGGAATTGCTCTTTGCATATGATTCATAGATTTACCTCTAACTTGTTATTTGTATCCATTTCTTCTAACTGGTTATTATTTTATTATGGAGTTCTTAGTAGCACACCATCTTCTACTAGGAAAGTGTCATTACATGGTGGGAGTTCAATTGGAAGCTAAAATCCTCTTAAATATTTGCTTGTTAAGATTTCATAGACAACATTTAGAAACTGAAATTCTTTGTATCATGTTATGAGAGCTTTTTTATCTTATTGATTTGAAATTGATGAGAACTGCATGGACTAAATAATCAATAAAATGGAGTGGCTTCGGGATACTCTCATTTATTGATATTTCACTCGATCTAGAGTGACTATGATGTTGTGAATCTCATATTAATTCGGTGCTTGAACGTTAACCTTCTTTTTAATTCACTCATTGTACACATCTTGTTACCTCAGCATGCATGCAATTTATGTCACCATGAGCTTTGCCACTTCTGCTCTGAGATGGCTTGCATGTACTATTTCGTATGTTTCATCATATTTGTTCCTTTGCAGATATGACAAGGCACCGGAGCTGGTCTTGGTCTTGAAATAGTGAAAGTTACGAAATACATTCTTGTGAACAAGCACTTGTAATTGTCAGCATATTTAGTAGAGATTGTGTGATGAATACATTGATGGCTATGTGAACGAAGTGATAAATGCTCTTCTTCACTTCAATAACCCGTTTATTTTCCGATCTCCCATGTCTCAAATTGTATCGTTGACATGGCGAAGCATCCAAGATGGCATGGTGCTAGGTGGAGTTTGAACCTCAACATTCTCATTTCCGTTGAGGAATCCTATAATCTGGAAACTGTCACTGCATTATTTACAACAAATGAGTATTTTAAATCAACTAGCAAAGGATGGAATTATAAGCCTCATTAAATTAATCACACATCTTTCTTTCTATTTTTCTCACCACCTTAGAAATAATGTTTCTCAAGAGCAAGAAGGGAGAGAACACATACCCTATAGTCAAAGGAGCATGTGGTGGCATTGGTGGCTGCAGCGGAGGTTGTACTACCGGTGGCATAAAAGAGGATGAGTTTTGACCGAGGTTTCGCTGCTCCCATTGAGCTTGCTCAGTCAGCGACTTCTCATTTTCCTTTACCTTTTTGGTTGTCATGAAATTCACCATTATCAGTTGGTCGGTGCAAGGTTAAGTGCGAAGCACCATGTCTTACAATAAAAGATAAGGGACTTAATTTTACCTGTTCTGCCAGTATGTTGTTCTGCTCCTGCAGTTCCTTTTCCTGTGACAAGCTTGTGTCAGATGACAACGAAGATGAATTTATCACAATTCACATCCCACCCACAACTGACTGTACGTTTTTTTAGTGTATATGTTCATATCCTTCTAGAGTACTTTTGAAGACAAATATTTAACCGGATGTAGAAGTATTGATTAAAAAACAGAAGGAAATGCAAAATGCACCTTCGGGAAATGTCAAGAAGACTCTGTGATTGTTCAAAAACATCATAGAAATGTTTTCAAAATATTGCCTAACTGACATTAGAGAGGGCGTTTCAAGATCAAAATCCAAAGGCATTCTAGAATTTGTCAGGATTTGAATTAAATCCTTCATGTTGTAAGTGACAAATCTAATCACTGAACTGACGACACCTCGGGTAGAAAGGTGATTCTTCATATATAAACTGAGTCCAAAATCCAAGCTTTTTTATCATAGAAATTAGAGCCAAGAATCCAGGGCACTTAAGCTAGTGTTTTAGTAGAGCAGGCTAGTGCTATATTAGTGACTTCGTACGGCTACGCAAACATGAACAAATATAGCGTACAGAAGTGCAAGAATCTTACTTTTTTCCGCAGCTCATTAAGGGATTCATGGATGAGTTGGTTCTGCAAATTTGAGTTTAACTTACACCATGAGCAAGCATTACAACATGTATATCCAAACAAACACATTGAAAACATGCTAACGTAACCTTTCTTGATCGTATGCGCTTAAGAGCAGTATCTATTTGTTGCTCCAAATATTGAAGTTCTTTCAGACTTAAAGGATCCAATTCCTGTCCTGCATAGTTCCTATATAATCAAATGAGGAATATGTTATATAATTCTCTTGATTGTTAGCCAGTGCCAAGTGAGAAACAGTAGTACGAAAAGGAGGGTTTCAAGCATCCTGGATTTTGTTCAGATTTTCTTAAGGAAAAAGGAATCTCAAAACGTCAGTCACAGTAGTTCCCATACCTTCTGAAAAAAAACATAAAAAAACTGAACGTGTTTCTGTATAGTTGACATAGAGACTACGACTTCAGCATACTGCACGAATAGAAGTCAAGTACTGGAAAAATCAAAAGAAGTCTAGTAGTACCTTAGGTTTCTTTGCAAGATTTCAACCCTAGCCATGAGCTTGGGGTGCTCCAGAGACCAGCTTTCCTAAACAGGATTCACATAAATATTAAGAAATTGTGACACATACTGAAGATTTTCAGTTTGAAGATTGAAGCATGATTAATCACATACTATAGACTAATACTAGTAGACCATCTACATATAATACCTGATGTTCAGAACCATTTGGTACAAGCTGTTGCTCTAGATATGAGCATCTCTCGTATCTTTCAAGGATTGATTCCATGCTGCCAAGAAAATGGAAAATTTCGGAAGAATGCTCAACAAAGTTCTACGCAGATGAACTATATATACTTTAACATTAAGTAACGTCCATGAGTTCTAAACAAGAACGATTATCCATCAAATGAAAGCAGTATTTCTTCCAGAATAAGTATTACATGACATGAACATCTAGTGAGGACCATAACATGGGGTCAACTTATTCAATTTATGACCCTTATATGCTGTCAGCTTTGCAGTCAAATTTAATGGAAATTTTCTAGTGCACAAATGATTTCGAGATCCAAAGTTATTTTGAGCATTTTATCATGTAGATGTTTTCCTACACCACCTCAGCCTTGTTATATGCTTCTTGCAGCTTCTGAGTTCAATACCTCTTGCCACTAAAGACAATATTGGCTCCGATAAGCACTTTACCTACTTAATCATTTGAATTCGGTACGTAAATAAAACCTAAGATATCACCTTTTTTATATCATCACTTTCTTCTCTAAAGTTAATATTTGTGTGTCTCAATCCAATCTTTCAGTAATGCTGAACAGTAGAAACTTTCTAATTCCAACAAAGTACGTGCTCAATAATGTGCTTTATATTTTCTACGTGATTGATTGAAGGGAACCTGTCTTGTAAATTCTACTCCAATTATTCTTTATACCCATTGTCAAACAATTTGTGTCCAGCCAAACTATTAGTTTGGTGGACTCCTTCGCATTTTATCTTAACCTAAGGCTTCATGTTATAGTGTTGTTTAGGCGCTGAGTAGCTTGCAACGCCTGCAGAAGAACACTACCATTTCACATTACAATTTGACTCAAGTATTTTTTTCTTTAACAAAAAGTGGGAGTACTTCTCTTATCATGGCATGCGAGTATAAATATATATGTCAAGGAACTCGTATCCAAACCAAGACAACTTAATTTCAAAGATCAGCCTTCACTTCAATGTTTATTAGGGAAAAACATCATGCAAACCCTATCTTCTCCTAATCCTACACGTTCTAATAACAAGTTTTCTACTTGGATTCTCTTTCTATATTGCTTTTCAATCATTGAGAACTGCTTCACCATCAACTTATATTCATGCTTTTTCCCACAGATAAAACTCAGCCTCGGTGTTTTATATTCTCCACAGTTATTTTAATAGCTGAGTCTAGGTTCATAAAAATAATTAAGATTAATAGACGTTCTCATGTTTTTTTTTTTGTTTAATATTTATTTTATATAAGATAATGCTCACTCACTCACCTTCACCTAAAATATATCTTTTAGAGCTGTAAATGATTCGGGCTTCAAGATATCTGTTGGATCGATTCGAATGATTTTATTACTATATTAAAGTATAAGTTTTATTTAAAAAACTGAAGTTTTAAGGTGAGTGATGATTTTAAGTGCCTTATCCCCAGCCTTATATTGCTAATATTTTTTATTTATTTATTGATTCCATGTATACATATACTGTTTAACATAGACAAAAATCTTAAATTTATACTCATTCGTCTCTTTGTAGCTGTGATTTATTTAAGTATTCAAAATCACATAACTTGTATTCTCACGAGCTAGCATGCCACTCCTTAAATAAAAGATATAGCATATCTCGCAGGAGTTTATTAAAAATTATCTTAATTCAAAAGGTAAAACTATTAAATGAGTTTTTTTTAAAAAAAAAATTAATATTAACTTAATTTCTGTCATATTGTTTTAACTTAGCACATATTTGAAAATCCTTACATATAATTTTATTATTAATAAAAACTAATTGAGCAGAGGAAATCATTATTTTTCTCCTGACAAAGTATTGTTCTTTTTCTTTTTTGTAAAGCACTGTTCATTGAAATAGTATTTTGTTTTTTTAAATTTTTTTTATTTTTTTTAATTTTATCATTTAACATTAAATTTATTGGAGATTGAATTTCATAATTTATTTTACTTTTTTTTCTATGAGGTTATGCTAGTCTAATGACTCGAGTCATTGTTTGGATTGGTTGAGAATTCATCTTCATGATTTGTTTTGATTTGCTTTCTATTGGGATATTTTAATCTTATAATTTAGATTTGACAGGTTAACCTGAGTTGACTCAATTTTTTTTTATCTTTTTGTAATTAATTTTTCTCAATTTCATTTTATTACGGTATCATGACCTAAGTTGCGAGTTTTATATGTTATCATAGGTTGATAAGGGTCGATATATATTATCATCTCAATTTAAAAAACAAGTTATTTTGAAATTTTTTAATCAAGCTATATTTTTTTTCTAATTGTCTAGGTTGTCTTTGAACTTTCCAAGATGACTGGATCATATCAGATCAATCCCTACACAATTTAGATTTTTTTTCGTTCTTGAAAACATGTTAGCAATGCCTAAATATTTCTTTTAACTTTTTTTTTTTAAGAATTGATCCAACTTATAACATAGTGTAGATAAATGATCTAGTAGGATGCTAATGCCATTGCAAACTAATCCTGAAGGAAACAACTAAATGAAACTTAGGATTTCAAGTTCAGACTTTATGTAACAAGATATGGAATCAAGAAAATGACAATAAAAATTTTATTTTCATGTTATAGATGTTTAGTTACAAGGAGTGAGGTAAGAATGGGAATAAAAAACAAGAATGAGTATAAACATTAAATATAAGTTTCCTTGGTGAGAATAAAACAAAAAATATGAATATATTTTTTTAAGTGATATATTATTTTTATTCATCTTGTTCAACTACTTTTATCATTATTATTACCTCAATCACAACTATTACTTCCATCATCGATAGTGTAATGACATATTATTATTATTATTATTATTATTATTCCACTACCACCACTTTTTCATGACAACTACCACAATTATCGTTTTATCACTATTATCGCCACCATCATTAGTAGCGGCAATGACTTAAAAATTATTATTAGATCACCACCACTCTTTTTCTATCATCACTTATTATGATGGTGACATTAGTTTTTAAAAATATACTACTGCTATTACTACCATCACAAACACTATCTTGTCCCCCTTCTTTTTTCATCAGTACCATGATGACCGAAACAATCACTTTTATCATTATTAATATCATTATTATTGAAGAAATTATTTTTCTAATTATTATTTTATTTCATCTTAAAAATAAAATATTAAAAAATTTTATTTTTATTCCATTCTTTTAGGTTTTTAATTTTCGTTGTGATTCCTTCATTCTCATTATAGATCTTTCATTCTATATAATCAAATACTAGGAGTTCAGGAATTAGAGTAATACTACTCATTTTGTAGCCTCATACTTGTGGTACCTACTTGTGATACCTCCTACAGTGAAATTTAGAATTAAAAGGATCACCTACTATACAGTCTATACAGTTCGAGCAATGTTGTCAATACCGTTCCTACAATTACTCTAATTTTGCTATTGGTATGAAATTTTTCGATACTGAAACATCGCAGCATTTTATTCCAGGATCCTATGGATATTTATTCTTCATCAATCTTCTTGTATATGTCTTTCAAAGCTCATCATTTATTGTCATCCATACCGAGAAATGCCCCTCTTTAGGCCAAAAACCTATGACAAAAAAGGTACCAATCATAGTTATAATAGCTAGTAAATATGCTTTCTTTTCATTGCATCCATGCTCTCCAAAAAAAAAAAAAACTCTATTCTAGCTTTGCGAGCACTGTTCAACTCCTCAGTTGAACAGTCATTGCAACTGTTCAACTGCTCGCTACAGTTGGTGGGGCCGCAGCGGGAAACCAAGCTATTGTTTTTAGCTCTCCAATTTATAAAGCCCTCTTTTAAAATCCTAGAAGCCAGCCCTCTATCTTTTTCACTCCTCAAGAGAACGTACTTGCTGAAAAGAGGTAAGCAATTTCTCTCATTGTTTGTTTTGTTTTTTTCCCTCTCCATGATCTCTGCTATATTGGATGTCACAGAAATGCACTTCACTGAAGTGGTTGTCTTTTGTTTCTTCTTTTAGAGTTGATTTAGTGTTAAAAAGGTTGGTTTTTATGTCCTTTTAATTTTATTTTATTTTTGTGGAATTATGTTGTTTGAATGAACTAGGATGGTTAAGAAAGTGATGGGTTGGTGCTGATTTTTTAGGTGTTTTAGAGGTATTGAAACATGCATGCTTTTGCTATTTGTTGCAGGATTTGGAGTGGGAATTCTCAAGCCCAGACTCAGCAAGAGAGGTTCTTTCTTTCATGTAGTAGAGTAAAAATGGCATTTAGATTTGGAGTGGAAAGTTAGCATGACCTTGCTTCTTCCCCTCACCTGTGCTTGGGTTTAATGTTGCAGAACATGAAAATAAGAACTGCATATGTAATTCCCGGCATGTGTCCTGCTTTCCCATTCTACTTCATAATTAAATTATTGGATTCTTGCTTTTTCATTGATTCAAAAAATAATAATAAAATACTCATAATTCTTTTTTGTGAATAGCATGGATGTGATAATATTTTTTAGAGTCGGTTTAGTTAAAATGTAGCTAAAACAAAGTGGATCCAAAATTAACTTGAGATGATATTAACTATACTTTGTTCTCTTTTAGATATAGACTAAGAAATGCCAATGTAACTTAACTGATGCAAGATGTTTTTAAGAAAAAATATATTTTTTTTTTCTATATAGTTTAGAAAAATAAATAAGATGCTTAATAATTTTATTTTTCTAGTTTGTTCAGGATTTTTATTATTTTTCTATTTTCAGATTTTCTAATTTTGTTTAGGATGATTTTTTAATTTATTTAAAGAATTTTAAACCTCTTAAAAGGGCAGAATACTTAAAAAAAATTCAAAAATAAAAATTTTCAATTAGAGTTTTTGTGTAGCAAATTTGGCAGAATCACATGTTTAATTTTGCTTGTGCTTCTTTTCTTCTGTTGTTTATGTCTGTGTCAGTAGTTATGAAAACCTAATGATTCCTAATGATTAGCTGTTGTGTATTGTTGAATAATCATAGAAAAAAAAAGTGGTTACAGAATAAGACGTGCTCGTGTATAATAGGGGATGAGGAGGTCTCTTCTCGAAAAAGAGACATTCATGAAATGATAATAAAAGACATTCAGACAAAAATTACAAAATTAACTTGTTGATTGGAGATAATATACATGCAGAGACAAGTTGAAAAATCATCTCGTCGATTAGCAGAGATGAATAAGAGAGAATCGCAGGATCATGAGAAGAGCAATCACAGATCTATAGCCAGTTTTGAAAATCCATTTCAGAAACATGAGCAAAGGAGGAAACCTCTTAATTGAGACAAATATGATATTGAAATTCAAATATTTGTTGATTCTAGTTATTTTATGGATTGGAATCAACCATCAATTTATGATGTTTATTTTGATGAGGATAGAATAAAATAATAACAGTAAAGGCAATAACGTTATCATTAATATTCTTATTGATAAGTTAGAGGTTGAGTGCAAAGAGACTCAACAAAAAATAATTTTTTATTTAAGTTATAATGATCCATTTGATTAAAAATTTACTAATAAATCATAAGTAGGTTTTTTCAATGGTTATATGGATGAAGCACATGTTGATGAAGAAAATTTGAAATTTATAATTCATTACTCTAAAAGACAGCAGAAAAGAAATCATTTCTCCACTGATTTTTTTTTATGCAAACTTTAACATGAAAAAAATAGAGTGAATATCTAAATTTATTATACATCTAAAGCGAAGAAAGAAAATAAGTTCGAGAGTCTTGATTAGACATCTTTAAGATCAAGATAAGAGTAATTTAAATTTGAAGATGAATTTTTTTTCAACATAGGGAGACTAATGCAAGAGGTTTTCAAGAAAAATTATTATTTTTTAATTATTTTTATTTTATCCTATTTAGTTTAGGAAATTAAATGATATGCTTAATAAAAAAGATTTCCTAATTTATTTAGCATTTTTATCAATTTTCTTTTATTTTCAGGGTTTCTAGTTTATTCAGGTTAGTTTTACAATTTATTTGAGTTATAAATCTCTTAAAAAAATAAACTACTTAAAAAAAAATATTCAGTAATTAAATTTTTATATAATGACTGTACAATAAAATAAATTTTATATTGATTCTATGTTATCTTTCTTGTGTTATTACGGTCAATGTCAATAACAATATTAGCAACAGTTTTTCAATGTCTTCTCTGTTTACTCTCCCCGCACGTTATTTGTTTTGCTATGGAATTATACAAAGGTTTGACGAATGACATTTCTTTTTTAAGTAACTCACATTATTATTAATTATTATTATTATTATTATTATTATTATGTGATTTTGTATATGCAACGTCCTGCTGATCTTCGAGCATTGACATCATATGAAACAACATTTTTAGTCTTTAGATGTTTTCTCTATTACTATGATATAATTATGGGACGAGGAAAAACACATTTTTTTTTGCCAATGAGAAATTTGAGTTTTAATTTGTTTTTTTGTTAAAATTTTAAATTTATTTTATTTTAAATTATTTTGTAATAATTTTAAATCATTTTAATTTGCTAATGTTAAAATAAATTTTAAAAACTAAAAAATTATTATTTTAATACATTTATGAACAAAAAACACTTTAACAACAATCGTCATCACACTCTCAATTACAGCTAAAGCTGTACAAATACGGCTACTCACGTAAACAAAAATTCTAAAATTATTTTTAATATTAGTATATTAAAACAATCTAAAAATATAAAAAAATTCAAAATTACCCTAAAAACATAATACCCGACAGGGCTAACTCCACATATATAGTACTTATAAAATAAAATATAAATACTAGACTATGTACGATTTTTTCAACTACCAACATTTCATAGGAGTTATCTTAGCAAGATAAACGTAAGATCAAACAACAGAGACTTGTATCAGTCTCTTCTCTCCCCAAAAAAATCCTCAAACTCGAAGTTCAAACTAACTTCTCCTTTATCAACAATATATATATATATATATATATATATATATATATATATATGTATATATATATATGGAAAGGTGATATATAGCTAGAGTCAACATTGGTAACATTGTACTCAAATGTTTGTCATAAAAAATGTATTTTTGACCTAGTGGAAAAGATCTACAGATGATGCTTGAGATTAATTACATCTAAAACTCTAATAAAACCTCGCAATCTGGTAGAATATTCCAAGTCCATACATGCCCTATATATCTTCTCTTTTTTACAAGGAGGTGAAGGCTCTAAATCTGTACACCCTATGGTAGATATATAGGTTGACATTGTTATTACAAAGATCTGAAACCAATCCTGCTACTTTCGTTACCCTTGCTTAAACAAGTTCTTAAGGGAAAACAAGCATTCTTTAGCTAGCTAATCTTAATTACTGTCGACACAAATCCCTTATTACCAGAAAATCTGGGCAAAAAATACAGTAAGTCTTAGTCAACTTATTGTCCCCAACTATTACCATTGTAATTTGTTGAAGTAATAATAACCCCTAAGGTCTCTAATGGAAGTAACCCCCAAGGTCTCTAATGGAAGATCTTTGCAGAAATCTTAAATAACCACCTAGTATTGCTTTATATCATTGAGGGGGCAAATTCCTAGGTGCACCAACAACAGTATATATGTCCTAATATCCTAGGATACTAACCAGACGTTGAAACACAAAGCCCAATGACACAAAGCTCTATGACCTTTGCCTAGACCTGATTTGCTGAGCTCCACTTATATGATCTTCAGCTTATAATTTGGAAATCCATGTCCTTTCCTACCCCTAAAATACTGCTACTTTTATGGGTGTTTTTGCTATAGTACATTTGAGTAATGACAATTTTACAGGAGTTTTCAAAATGTACACAATTGAAACATCCCTTTCCCATCTCTTTTACTGATTGATTCGGTGTACTAACTCTCTATACAAAGAAAACAAAATTGACCAGCATGACAAAAGCGAACAAGTGTCGAAAAGTAAAGAAGACCTGTACTGCTGAACGTATATTTATATGCATAAGAACAGATAGAAATACCAAACTCTAGTTTTATTCTCTTACAGAGAAAAAAATCGTAACAGAGTTAGCAGTCAGTGATGACACAAAACGGTCACTCATTATGTACATCTATAGAAACATCAAGGTTCTATATGTTTAACACAAATAATACTATAGCATCATTTCCTGTTTAAACCTGAGTTCGTACAGAAAAGAAGGCTCAAAGATTGTTGCGAGAAAATGGGCAGTGGTGATGAATTTCAGTGTAATGCAGACTTTGGACAGCATAAAAAATAACAACAGGCAGAACCCAGATGAGATAGGGAAAAAAATCACACAAGTAGAAACTTTACTACAAAGCAAGAACAACATGCAAGAACAAAAATGAAGATAATTGGAGGAAAAAGAAAAACCTTGAGTCAGTGGAGTACTCAAAAAGCTTCCCTCTTGTTGAGAAAACAATCAAAGCCACATCAGCATCACAAAGAACAGAGATCTCATGAGCCTTCTTGAGTAAACCAGTTCTTCTCTTAGAGAACGTCACTTGCCTGTTAATCTTGTTCTCGATCCGTTTCAGCTGAACCCTGCCTCTCCCCATTTTTTTTTCTTGAATTTCTTTCGGAGTTTTATGAGTTAAAAGAAACCAAGAAAAATTCTAAGAAAACCCTAGCTGAGGATTTTATGGTTTCATCTAATCATTGTGAGAAAAACAAGAAAGCCAACATGAGAAAGAAATAGAGAGTCATTTATAGGAAGGTATTATGGGCAAGTTTCTATTTTTGTGATGATGGTGGAGAGAGGTCTTGTTATTGTTATTCTATGAAGCAAAAGCTTTCCTTGTGTATGAACACTGAATGTTCCTGTGTGTATGTATGTATACATGGGAAAAGAAAAAAAATATAGGAATTTTTATTTTTTTTAGTGTGATTTGGGTCTGGGACTTTGGCAAGGCGGTTTTGCAAAACAGGAGTGGTTTTAGAGTTACGTGCTTGTCGAGTTGTGATTGGTTGAGAGGGTCTGATGTTGGTTAATGTCTCTTATAGAGCCACAGGTTTATGGGAGAGACAGTCCGTACATAACGTATTTGTTTTGCTAGCATTTGTTGTGGTGACGGCACTTCTTCTCCTTCTGTTAAACTGGTACTCCCATTTGTTTTGGTGACGGCACTTCTTCTCCTTCTGTTAGGTCACCCTTGTTATGTCTCTGTCACCATTTATAACGTTCTCTAAGTTTTGGCTGTTATTGTTTAAAGCTGTGTTTTTGAGAAATTTTGATATTTTTTTTATGTGTTGATATATAGTTTTAGATATTATTTTTATGTCTTAATATTAAAATTAAATTTTTAAAAATAAAAATAAAATATTATTTTAATACATTTTTAAACCAAAAACACACTTTAAAAAAACAATATTTTTCGCTTTTATACAGCAAAATCACTTTTGTTTCATGCATTGCAAACTAAATCATAATGGGAAATTGAGGGTAGAAAAATATCTTTACATCATTACTCTCTCGTATCTCAATGAAAAAGTAAAAAAGTAATCAAATTCAATAATAATGGTATGAGCACTTAGACAACGGGTGTTTGTCAATGCTACCATTATAGCAATCTCTTAAAATTCATCATTTTTTTCTATTAAGCTTACAATCCATCACTTTGATGTGATTCTTTTTTCATTCACAATAATATTGGCTATCTCATTTCCAGATTTATTGATGTGTTGAGGAGTCTCTTAATTTTCGGGCACAATGTGGATATCTACCACTCTTGAGGTTGATGTATATGCTATCCCTTCCCTGCTAGAAATACTTTAATTTACAAATTAATTACTCTCCCTGCAGCATTCCCTAAACAGATTCCTTTATCTTGTTAAATAAAAAAAATAGATTCTTTTTTTGGTAGATAATATATATCCGGAAAATGGATTTACATACCCTTATGTATAACTTGTGAATAATAATAAGTATTAAATTTATGTTTATTAAACCCTAATTAGAATCTTAAATATCCTTCTTTTTTTTTACTATCTATTGTAACAAGGATTATTTTGAATATATAGTGTGGTTGCGGTTGCTTTTCAAAGTGTTTTTAACTCAGAAATGTATTAAAATAATATTTTTTTTATTTTTTTAAATTATCTTTGACATCAGCGCATTAAAATGATATAAAAACATCAAAAAATATTAATTTAAAACAAATAAAAAATAAAAAATTTTCAAATTTTTTCAAAAACGATTTTGAAACGCAAAAACAAACAGGGCTAATAAACTTGATATATGCAATTAACATGATTATTTTTTTAGTTTTGCTGGGAAAAATATGAAATTAATTGGTATACTAACTTGTGAATAATAATAAAAAAAAAATAGATTTTTTTTTACACATTCTGCCTTAACGTACAATATTGCCATCTCCCCAGCCAGTGCAGTATTGATTTAGTTCTTCACCTTCCCACGAAAGCTATAGAAACATACGGTCCAGTTTAGCTAGCATGTATAGTTTGGTAAGATTTGTCCTCCAATTTAATTGGAATTGTTCAGTCACATGTTCCTTCATTATTTAGCTTCGTTAGTTCACTTGCACTTCTTACTTTCAACATCCTTCTCATTGCTTCATTTTATAACATGGGCTAGAATTTGGTCAGCATGCAAATCTGACACATCCACATGCTACTACGATATGCTTGTCCTTTAAGAACTTGGTTTTATATATATATATATATATATCTTTCAATAAAATTATTATTTAATTGTACTATCTATATTAATTTCTTTGTATATCTAAGAAACTCACCATTTAAATGCTTTTTCTTTCTTTTATTTTAGTATCCTTGAAAAACCTTCCATGATGATTATTTTTTAATTTGTATAGTTTTTATCATGTGTAAGATTTTTCTATTTTTTCTTATATTACCATTATATCGAACAAAATTATGGTTATAAAAATAGAGAGTATAATTCTTTGTGAATTTTATTTTTTTAAATAAAATTTCTAATGAACATTAGCTCTGAAACTTTTCTAAGAATTATAGCAATTGATAAGAACATGTTTTTCCTGACTAATTTAGATTCTTCAGATTCCAACTGAGGCCAGAATTTTGCATAATACCAGCAGATTATTCCATTGGTATTTAAACACTAGTTCTGTTAGAAAATCATTTACTGACAAAACCATGGATGATAGATGGTCGTTGAAAAATCTATCGTTGGTGATTTATATTATATCGTTACATCCATTAGTAATATACTCACTAATGGATTTACATACTAAAAAACACGTCAAACAAAAAAAACTTATTGCTATCATTTCATCAAAACTTTTATCAGTGAGTATGACATATCACCTACAGAAAGAACCATTTGTAATTCTATCAGTGATTGCCCTCATATCTGATCTCCAATCACAAATCCAGATCGAGTTCTAGATGGGTCAATGGATCGCCCTCGTATCTATCCTGCAATTGGGTGGTATATGTTTCCTAAAAAAAGTAGTAAGCTAATTAATAAAAATAATAAATTAAGAAAAATCGTTGAAAACCAAATTATCACGAACTTCTAAGCTCGACTATCCATGAGTTGTTGCACAATTTTCTAAAGGTCATCATTTTAGATGTGAGTTTCTACAAAAAAAAGCTCTATCGGTCTTAGTTCGAGTCTAAGAACTGTAGCTTACAAAAGAGAGCTACTGTTAGTTAAATATTTTCATATAAAAAAACATTTTAAAAAAATATATGTAATAAAAAAGAATATTAACATCCATTTTGCATGCAAAATGAAAGGAATGAATCCGCGCTAGTGTGTGTTGTAATCGAACCATAAATCTCCATGTTTTGGTTCTTCACACCAGACCGTGATCACTGCACCAAAAACATAGACATCACATGCTAGACATAAACTTCCTAGATAGCCTTCAAGATGTGCGAAGGTCTAAAATCCCTTCACATGACAATGTTTCCACAACTTGGAAAACCCTTTTCTTGTGCATATTTATTTATTTTTTCTTGTGCCTCATACTAAAATCACGTAACCTATATGATAGAAATAAATTATTGGTTAAGATAATGAAAAATAAAATTTTAATATTAACAAAATACAACATTTTGAATTCAATCTTGCCTAATTGCATTGTGATTCTCCCAAACTCTCTTGGAAACACCGTCATCAGCCTTATTCCAATAAAAAATTTCCTTGGATGTCAATTTTGTAAAATAATTAGTTCATTAAATTAAAAAACTAACTGAAATAAAATAATAATAAATTAACTATTTACATATATACTAACCTTGAACTTTCTAAACCATGCATTAATCATAGAGTTCCTTTCAAGATTTTTTAAAACCTAACTCCACTGAAATAATGACATTTTTATCGACCATTTCATCACCGATGTTATTGTGTGAACAATCTTCACATTTATAAACCTGAAATTCCAATTGTTCATTGAAATTAATTATTCAAAAATTATCCATTGTTAATTATTCTTTAAACATACAGGCAATGAAAACAAACTTATATATTGTGGTCGAGCTTCTATTAATCAATTTAGTTCCCAATACATACATCTCGCTCAGAACGGACACCTTTTCTGTCAAGTGGCATTGCACTCGACGAGTCTGCATCGATAGAGGGTACTTGTACCTCAGGTGCTTGGTCATGGTCAGAACCTAGTGACTTATAGTCATTAGAAGTGTTGTTAGAAGAGTTAGCAGCACTCTTATCTGTATTACTCACTAATGAGCTTCTCCTCATCATCTAAACAAATTAAATCATAAAAAATATAATAACATTCTTAATATATCCTATTTAAAAAAAAATCGGTAGCACCTCCCTTATATGGAAGATTACCCAGAATTTTAGTACCTGCAAATATGCATCACCAAATAAAGTCACAATCCAATTGATTTTATTTATGACTACTATTCACCCATTTTTAATTTTTCAAAAACATTCATACAAGTTTAGCAACAAAACCTATTTTACCACCATTTTCCTTCCTCTCTTACCCGACAATACCAACGATATCACGTCATAATATTTTTCACCCGACGATACCAACGATGTAACATCCCTTTCAACTCTACCTACAATGAAGTCATTTATGTTATTTCTATACTTGTTATTGGTTGTCTAAAACCTCTAGTGGCAATTAAAAAAAGACTATTTACCATCATTTGTTAAAGTAAGGGTCTTGTTATTTTTCATATAGTATGAATATGCTAATTTTTTATACATGCTCCAACCAAAAACCATTTTATATGCAAGAAAATCATTGATAGTCAACATCAAAGCTGTCTTTATCTAAAAATTATATTTCCTCAAGACATCATACGTGAAAGTGTCAGATGACCATAATTACTTCAACTCATCAATCAACGATCGAAGACAAACATCTATATTCCTACCTAGACTATTAGGATTGAATATGGATATAGATAAGAACATGAAATCAAGCCTTATACACATTCTCGGTGGCAAGTTGTAAGATATGAGTATCACTGACCAACAAGAATATGGTGCAACAAATGACCCAAATGGATTGAACTTATTTGTATATAACCAAACACGTATGTCTTGTGGTTCCATTAAAAACTAAGGATACACACTATTAAACTGTTTATAAGCTTCATTATTAGAAGGATGCACCATGACTTTGTCACTGCATTATGTGAATGATGTCATATTATATGCTCACTAATCTTTAAAGATATGAATAACCTTTGTAGTTTAGGAGTAATTGGGAAATATCTTATTTTTCTATGTGCGATAAGAGTCCTTCACTTGCCACTTCTAGGCTTATACTAAGTATGATCATAGGTTCTACACTCGATCAAATCTGTATTTTCTAAGTAATATAACATGTAGAAGTTTGGACATATATAAATTTTCTACTATCTTAGGCTAAAGGGTTTCACCATGAATTTAACAACATAAAATTTTTACCTCATCCTATTCTATTAAGGTAAAATGCTTATCTCTCATTCAATGACTTTGTCATAATTGGCTTCGCTTAGCCCATGATCTAATTTGATGGTGAACACCTATGCAATGGTTGATAGTTTATTGTGACTTATTCACCCATCCCATAATGGTTTGTTATAATTTTTCAAAAGATAAAAAAAACTTGGTTATGTCTTTATTTAATTCTTCATCTATGATTGAACATTCACTTGTATCATCCTAATTCATTTTTATTTTATTCATAACCATACTCCTATAACGATTACTATTATCATCTATAACTTCATGCACGTTGCTAGAATTAGTAGTTGACCAAACTGTCATTTCTACCATAGTATTGTAAGGAACATATGGTTCTCCGTGTGTAAACCAACACAAGCATTTCTCCATGAACGCTTTTTGTAGAAGATGTATTGTAACAATATCTGGATTGAGAAGTTTTTCTATTTTTACACCTCTTACATGGACATCTACTATCACCTCCACTAATATTTCTCAAATTAGATAGTGTATAATTAATAAAACCCTCAACCATATTACAATCATCCATCCTGCACAACCTTTCAATAGAAACTCTATACATCCAAGAACAATCATTCATTACTTATATGAAACTTATATAGAATATTGATGAAATCATGTATTGATTAATAAAATTAACTATTATCGGTACCCAACTAATTTGCTGTCATTGGTTTTATTCAAACTTATTTAATCTATTTTAATATTACCCTTATTTTATTATCATCTTTGTTTAAAAAATCAAATTCCTTCAAATTTACCAAAATTCTTAACTTAACAATAAAATTGATAAAATATGAAATGTACCCATTAAATAAGCGATTATTTATTTCATTATAAAACACATAAGTTACAAAATCAAACTCAATTTTATCAAATGACAAACAAATATAATTTTTTAAAATCTCAAACAAACCCTAAATGTACAAATCATACATTCATAAACCCTTTGTTAATAAATTACAGTGAACTTTACTGACGACATAGTATCTCGCTATGTCACTCTATAAACATCGATAAACTAATGGAATTTCCGAGGAAATTAAAGTGGAAAAAGAAAGAATTAAAAAAAAACAAAAAGTTAAAATGACATATTACTTTTATAGATGGGATTACCGAACACTTAACCATTTTAGTAAAATTTGTTTGTAAATTCATCAGTAATATTTAAGTTATGACTTGACAAGCGACCCCTCCTCTCTCCCTCCCCCCATTTCTTTTTGCCCTTCATAAGCTCTCTGTAAAAAAAAAAAACAGAAACCCCCTATTTTATCATAAATTCAATTATTTTTAGGATTCCCCACTTCAAGTAAGCAAAACTATCCATTTTTTGTTTGAACTTAATTTTAAAATGTCAATTTTATTGCATATATTTGTAGTATATATAGTTTTTTGCATATTTTGTAGTATATTTTTAAACTATCCTTGTTTTATAGTTTTTTCCCATTGAAATATGTTGTATGAAAGTATAATTTGTACATGTTAGGGTTTGTTTGAGATTTTAAAAAATAGTATTTGTTTGTAATTTGATGAAATTTGTTCTGAATTTGTGACTTAAGTGTTTTGTAATTAAATAAATAATGACTTATTTAATGGCTACGTTTTATATATTGTTAATTTTATGGGTAAGTTGAAAATTTCAGTAATTATGTAGCAATTTGAATTTATGTACATAATTAATAATGATTTAAGAGCACTATTAAAATAAATTGAATAAGTTTGAGTTAAACCAATATTAGGTAGTTTATTTAGTTTACATAATTAATTAATACATGATGTCATCAATATTCTATATAGGTTTGACATAAGTAATGGATGATCGTTCATGGATATATCAAAATTTACTCAAAGGGTTGCGTAGGATGGGTTATTGTAATATGGTTGAGGGTTTTATGAATTACACACTATTTAATCCGAGAAATATTAGTAGAAGCGGTATTAGATGTTCATATAAGAAGTGAAAAAATAAAACATTTTTCGATCCAGATGTTGTAACGAGGCATCTTCTACAAAAAGAGTTCATGAAAAAATACTTGTGTTGGTTTGGACACTGAGAACCATATGTTCTTTATTAGACCATGGTAGAAATGATGGTTGGGTCATCTTCTAGTTCTAGCAACGTGCATGGAGTTGTAGATGACACTAATAATCTTTATGGGAATATGGTTATAGATTAGATGAGAATAAATCAGGGTTATACATATAAATGTTCAATCGTAGATGAAAAACCAAATATAGAAGTTGCCAGGTTTTTTTTATCTTTTGAAATATTATGACAAACCATTATGGGATAGGTGCACAAATTACAATAAATTATCATTAATTGTACAAGAGTTCACCATCAAGTCAGATCATAGGTTGAGTGAGGTAGGTTATAAAAGAATTATCGAATAAGAGATAAGCATTTTACTTGAAAGGAATAGGCTAAAACAGAACTTGTATGCTGCTAAATCAATGCCGAAACCCCTTGGCCTAGAATATCATAACATTGACATGTGTCCAAACTTCTGTATGTTATATTATTACCTTGAAACTGCAGAGTTGACCGAGTGTAGAACGTGTGGGCATACTCGTTAAAAACTCAAAACTAGTATGGAAATGACTCTTGCACACATAGAAAAATTTAGATACTTTCTAATCACTTCTAAACACTAAAGGTTATTCATATCTTCAAAGACTGTTAAACACATGACTTAGCATCATTCACATGATGCAGTGGATGGATTCATGGTGCCTTCATTTGATGGTGAAGCCTGAAAACATGTTAATAAGTGCATCCATAGTTTTCAATGGAATCATGGAACATAAATCTTGGGTTATGTACATGAGGATTCAATTCATTCAAGTCATTTACTGCTCCTTATTCTTGTTGGCATCATTCACATGATGCAGTGGATGGATTCATGGTGCCTTCATTTGATGGTGAAGCCTGAAAACATGTTAATAAGTGCATCCATAGTTTTCAATGGAATCATGGAACATAAATCTTGGGTTATGTACATGAGGATTCAATTCATTCAAGTCATTTACTGCTCCTTATTCTTGTTGGCTTGTGATACTCACGATTTACAACTTGCCACCAGGGATGTGTATGAGGCTAGAGTTCATGTTTTTATATACAATCATACCTAATCCTAATAGTCCGGGTCAAAATATAGATGTTTATTTTCGACAATTTATTGATGAGTTGAAGGAGTTATGGTCATCCAAGACTTTAACATATGATGTCTTGAGGAAAAAAAATTGTAAATGAAGACAACTATGATATGGACTATCAATGATTATCCTACATAAGAAATGGTTTTTGGTTGGAGCACATGTAAAATTATTATGTCCATAATGTATGAAAAATAACAAGGCATTCACATTAACAAATGGTGGTAAAGTGGCTCCTCTACCATAATCTTGATGTCATGTACATTGAAAAGAACATGTTCAAGTTGTTTGAGATGGTAATAATGAAATAACTATGAAAGATGATGTCTTTTAACTTGATGAGTTGGTTAATCTGATCCATATTGAGTTTCTTCATCTACCGACTTCAAAAAAAATTCAAATTTTCATGTTGTTGAGAAACTTTTGTTGATGTTGACGTTAAGGAATTAAATAATGTTTTGAGAACCAGTGAACATATAGAAGTCGATGAAGATGGGGACGAAATAATGTAGAAAATTGCAATGGAGATGACAACGACAAAATTGTTAAAAGAAAAAGAAGAAGACAATTCTGATTAATTTGTACAACATGATTGTCTAATGAAATTAACTATAATGTAATATTTCTATATAAAATTAACTTTAATGTAATGACAGTGACGTGAATTTATTATTACATAACACTGAAATGTTTATATTTTATGATTTTATTATTATACACAAAACATTTTTATACTAATGGAATTACTGATGGCATGTAAAATACCAACAGATATATCAAAGTCTAAATCCGTCAGAAAAATTCTAGAGAGTTGGGAAAAATTACATGCATTTCCACTAAGACTTATAGACGGAATCCTTAATGAACAATAAACATACAACTAGAATCACCGACAAATTAAGTATGTCGGTATATTCTAGAGAATTAAAAAAATTACACTCCAATGCCACTGGAACATACAAATGAAATCACCAACAAATTAAGTTCATTGGTATATTCCCAATAGGTTGGGAGCTATTCATTACAGATGGCAATGTTCAATATAGATGGAATCACCAATGAATTATGTTCATCAGTATATTCTTGAAACGTTAGGAACCATTCATTACATATGGAATTGTTCATTACAAATGGAATCACTGATAGACTGAAAAGTCTTGGTGAAATTTAGGGGGATTTCTAAAAACTTTTGATTAAATTCAAAATTTTAATTAAATATAAAAATGGAATCATTGGCGAATGTGCTTAAAATATTAATATTTAATCTTCTGTCAATAAATCCATTGGTAAAAAAGCTCAAAATTAAATAACTAGAATCCCTAGCTTTAGAACGCCAGTTTGTCTTCTTCTCTGTTCTTCTCTCTGCAAATTCTTTCTCTCTTTCTATCACCCATCTGTTCTTCTTATGATTCCCTATTATTCTCTTCCTCCCTGATTCCATCCTCTCACCAAGCTTCTTCCATACTAGGTAAATCTCCTTCTTTTTTCTTTTTTTTTTATGCCAAGTTTTGTTAAGTTTTTTTTTTTTCATTCTCAATCTATTCTAGAGACACTCTAGCAAGATAATTGTTGCCATACAAACAACAAGAAAAGTTAACAAGGTGAGTTTTGTTTTTGACAAAGTTCTGTTTATGTAAAATTTGGTTAATTGTTTAGATTTCTTATGATAGCAATTTGGGTTAATGTGTTTTGTTTTGAATTTCTTTCATTTTGATAGTTGATGTGTTTAGTTAATGATTCTTTTTGGGTTCTCTAAAAACAGGATGTTGGTATTTAAGATGATTTTTGAGTTTATGATTTTTGATAATGTTATTTATATGTTAATCTTGGTTACTTTTTTACTTCTCTTTGTATAAATGTGTGTGGTTTATTTTGGTTATTGTTTTATTATTCTTTTGATTAATATGTATGGGTATTACCTTAATCTTTATTAATTTGTTTGTTATCACGTGAATCTTGGATAATGTGTTTGGTTTTGCTAATTTATTATAGTTTTTATAACTCTTTTCTTGATTCTATGAATATTAAAAGAGGATTTCTTGATTAGGGGTTTTGGGTTTGTTTTCTTTTTAGATAATCTATTTTCTTTTTAGATAAAATTGGTATGTCAATATTGGTTGATATATTTGAATTTTGTTGTCTAGTTAATTTGTTGTCCTCTTTAACTTTTGTAGGGCTAAAAAAAAGAAAAGATTCTTAAAGGAATTTAATGGATGTTTTTGTTTTATAAGTGTACAAATGTGTCATAATGAGAATAATATATGCATAAATTACAACAATAAATACATGAAAACAAAAAATTGATACACAATGGGAATGATTGCAACAATATATAGTTGATGATTTCAAAGAATTGTGAAAAGAAGGATAGGTAGATGGTTTTGATTATAATGATTTTCTATTTCAAATTTTTTGTTATTAATTAATTATTTTTTAGTGATAATGATATATCTCATAAAGGTTTAAAGTTGATTTGGTATGTGGTAAGGTAGATTTCTAAAGGTTTACTGGTTTTAGTAATATGTTGGAAATATAGAAAGTAATAGAAATAAAATCAACTGTTTTGTGGCACTATATTATTGGTGTATATTTATAGGAAAACAATTTTTGGATAGTCTCTTGTATAAGAAAGGTGTTGCTAATTTGTTTTTAAATAGGAATGTTATCACCTTTCTCAATCTTTTAATTTGTATAGATGCCCAGGGGAAATTTAGTAACGCGTCATACAGACAGGATCGCTACTAGTTCTTCTAACAGCACTTCTAATGACCATGTGTCGTGAGGTGCTGACCATTAACAAGTACCTGAGGCATAGACAACCTCTTTCAATGCAAGCTTGTCAAGTGGGATGTTGTCATGTCGAGGAGGGGTCTTTTACGAGCAGGACCTATTTATTGGGAAGTACGTTGCCTAGTGGAAGCCCAACCACTTAATGTAAATTTGATTTTCTTTCATGGACTATTAAAAAATAAAAAACAAATAATAATTTTTGAAAACTTAATTTCAATTAACGAATGCAATTTCAAGTTTGCAAATGTTGAGGCTGCTCGAACAATAATATCGGCGATGAAATCATCGATAAGAGTGTCATTGGTTCAATGGAGTCATGTTTCCAGGTATTGTAAATGGAAATTAATAATTGATGCATGGTTCAAAAAGTTCAGGTTAATATATACTTAAACAATTTTTTATTATTATTATATTAATCCGGTTAGTTTATTAATATTAATGAACCAATTCTTTTATAAATTTGACGTGTAAGGGAAAATTTTACTAGAATAGGGCTAACAACGCTGTTGCCATGAGGGTTTGGTAGAATCACGACACAACTAGGTAAGATTGAAATTAAAATAAATACTTTTTGTTTAAATTTTAAAGTTTTATTTTTCATTTGTTAACCAATAATTCATTTCTATCATATAGTTGCGTGATTTTTGGTATGAGGCGTAGACAAAAACCAAAAAATATGCTAAAGAAAGAGCTTTTAGGCTGGAAAGACATGACGATTTAAAAGGATTTCAAATCTCCATACATGTTAAAGGCTATGCGGGCAGAATATATTCAACAAGTGATGTATGATCATTTCATGCGATGGTCACATTCCAGTATGGAGAACTGGAATAGGGAGATTCACGGTTCCATTACCATGCATACCAGCAAATCCATTCTATTCAGTTCGCATGTGAAGTGGATGGTGAAATTCTTTTTTATTACATCTATTTTTTAAAATGATTGTTTTACATGAATATGTTTAACTAACAATAATTTTCTCTTGTAGGCTTCGACTTGAATAAAGATCGATGGAGCTTTTTGTAGAAACTCACATGTGAAATGATGGTCGTTGAAAAAAGGTGCAACATCTTATGGATAGCCGAGCTCAAAAGTTCTTGGTATGTTTGATTTCAACAATTTCATTTCTTAAGTTATTATTTTCACATAATTATGACTTTTTTTAAGGAAACATATAACACGCAGTTGTAGGAGATATATGGGGCGATTCTTTTGACCAATCTAGAACTCAATTTGAAATTATGGTTGAAGACATGATTGTCTGGTGGACTCGATATAAATAAGGTTTTTGGTATCTCAAACTCTAACACTGAGTACTTGCGAACAAACTGAAGTGTTTCAACTGTTGGATGCTCGCAATCGATTCCAAGCACTTAAACTTTAGAGTTATAGGCAATTTTAAACCAATAAGTTGAAGTTTGAATGAACCATTTTACTGCTGTGACAAAACGACTTAGTATTAAGATGACTAAACTCTGATTATTGTACATGGAATTAAAATCACATATGAGTGGTACATGTGCTCCCCCTTATTACCCCCTTGATCCCGGAGAAGACTCGCCTCCTCTAACCCCTCTCTTCTATATGAATTATATTTGAACTGATAAAGTTTTTAATCTATAATAAATATTTGATTACTATTTTAATTTAATTTCTTTTAATTATTTTCTACTATGTTTATTAAACTAAAAACAACTATTTTAATAAAATTATCGACAGTCCTTACCGATGGATTAAGTCCGTTTATATATTTTAGAGAATTGAAAAATAATTACTGGAAATGTCACTAACACTATTTAATCACCGATGATTTAATTACGTTTGTAATGTTAAAAAAAATTACCGATAAGATTACAAACAATTTTTATGTCGGTGATATATCATATTTATTAAGGGATATACTGACAGAATAAAACGAATAAATTTTTTGATATGATGTTCTTTTTCTGTTTATAAATCCACTAATAATTATATTACCGACGTAATTTAAATCAATCACCGGAAATAAGTTTTTCAATGAACGGTAATTGTTTTTGAGTTTGTCGATAAAAGTTGTGCTAAGAAAATAAGTGTTTAACTACTAACAAAGTATTATTTTAGTAAATTATAAAATTCTGGTAATAACATGAACGGAGAAATTAAAGCCCCCAGGTCTTGCTACCCATAAATGACTCCGACCAATCTTCTTCTTCTGCAAACGTTTCTATTCAATTTTTTAATTTTATTTATTTTTCTTTGGCATGATGGATATTTAAGGATTTGAAATCATCATTTGTCATCGTCATCATGATGAGAGAGAATAAGAGGGAAAATGCTGAATTAAAAATCGTACTAGGGTTTTTGTTATTTTGTATGCGAGTTGTTTTTTCATTCATATTTAAAAATCACTTTAACCTAAAATATAAAAGAATGAATACAGGATTAGTATCCTCGTAATTTTTCAAAAATTAAAAAAATAAAAAAATCCAACCCTCTTTCTAATCCCAACCAAGAAAACATGTGCTTCAAATTCTTTAAATATTGTATCCCACTACTTTTGACATCCGGTCAAATCAAACCTTCTTCCTTAAACCCTCTCTACAATCAATTATAGGTGATTTGTGATTTTTAACCCTTACAAAACTTTTTTTTTTAATTGAGACTCAAATAAATACTGGTAGATATATTAAAGAATAATATAAATTATATCTTGGGATCTTATTTAATAGTTTAACCTATTATGTTGAATTGATTTTTTGACATGATATTAGAGTTTTGATGACTAAAAAATCACGAGTGTAAATTTCATCATTTCTATTTATTTGATAAAAATAAAGTATAAGGTAGTGTAAGTTTATACAAGTTTTAAGCTCTAAAGGTTTTCACTTGAGGAGATGTGTTAGAGAATAACATAAATTATATCTTGGAACTTCAACTAATAGTTTAAGCTATTGGGTTGAGATAATTCTTTAACAAGATAGTGCCCCATTTAAGTATACAAATTAAACATAATTAACTAGTGTAAAATAATTTAGAAATAAATTAAAACTAATTGTGATAATTTTTAATTTAAACTCAGAGTAAGCAAAAGAGTTAGAATAAACAAAATATAAATTTTGTCAGAAAATACCTTTTGATTTATAGCTTTTATTAAATAAAACTTAAGTAACTTCTATTCTATTTTATTACTAAATAAATCATTTCTTTTCATTTTTTTTATATTATAAACAACGTTATATGTATTTTAATCGATCTTCAAATTATTTTATGTCTCTTATTTATTTTTCATCCTCTTCATATAAGTGGCATTATTAATCACCCTTTATTTTAATCAACAAAATAAATATAAATTATTTTGGATCTAATAACTAAAGTTTTAAAACTCAGTCTGGCCCGGTGAATCGACTCGAGATCCAGAGCTAGAACCGGGCAAGGTTTATGAAAAAATAAGGGTAGTTAAAAACCTAGCCGAACTGCCGTGTTGACCCGGTAAGACCCGATCAAAAATCCAGTTGCAACTCATTGATTGTTTTTTTTTACCAAAACAATGTTATTTTTATTTATAAAAAAAATAAAATTAATCTAGGTGACCCAGTTAAAATCCAGTGATCCGATTAAAACTCATGACTTGAGTTTTGAACCTGATCGACCACGCCTCGGTTAAAAACACTACTAATAACACCTTTGGTTAATTGGTTGTAGTCGTGAAGGATTTAATTTAAGCCAATATTGATTAGGTGGTTGAGTTTGACTTGCAACAAGGAGAAGTGACCGATGGTAATTTTTAGCTAAAAAATAAAAATAAAAAGTACTAATTAGGTAACAATCATAAATAACAGCACTAAAATAAAAAGAAATAATTAAAAAAGCCAATATATTTATTTTTTGGAATTTAAAGAAGGCTAGATAAAAAAAATCATATCAATAACTCACTAAAAATAATAAACAATATTTTCATTTGTTCTGAATTTTTTTTTATATTCAATCTTTTTTTAAAAAAAATTAGGTTCCATGTTTCAGACTAAAGAGAATTTTTTTGTCACCGTTGAATGACAAAATTTAAGTTTTTGGTTGATCAAATACTCAAAATTTAAGTTTTTAGGAAGATATTAATTTGATTTTATGGCATTTGAATAATTTTGAGAGAGTAAAGTGTTCACTTATAAGACATATAACCCTTTTCATTTAAGATTCAAGAAATAAAATAGCATATCAATTTTATTATACTAAATAAAATAAAAATATATCATTATTTTCATACTACTTCTGGAGAAATTAGAATTTGATGTCTATTTATATATCACATAAAATCTTAAATATTGTAAAAATAAGCTTTTTAAATCACCCTTAACTTGTATACTACCTCATTGATATTTCATAGGTAATCAACTAAATATGTCCTTATATTTTAAATCTAGTCTCCAATCTATAATTCTTTCCTATAGTTTTAATTGCTTTCCATATATTCTTATTATATTTTATAAATTCTTTCTCCAATCTATAATCTTATTATGTGAAATTTAAATCACATAACGTATTAAAAACATGGCAATGAAAAAAAAGCAAGTCTTAACATCATTTGATAAAAAAAAATATTTTTGTAATAAATTAGGCGGGGGTTTTAATTTCTCGAGAGAGTATATTTTCTTGGTTCTCATGAAAATATCTATTAGAATGATAGATTGTAAAATAAACTAAAACATAAAAATTGATTAGAAGCACTTACACTTATAGGTATAGATTGAAGACTCTAAACTTAAAATATAAGAACATGTTGAGCTAATTCATCGGTATTTTATTTTGATTACTAAAACTTTATGAATAATTAAAAATAAATCAATAAAACACAATACTTAAAATAAATTAATAATTAAAATACATAAAAATCAATAAAAATCTTAACTAGAGCTTTATTATTTTTCTTACAGTAGATTTTTAGGCAGAATTTGGTTACCATGCTAGAACAGAATAGATGAAGATAATAGGAATAAAGGAGATAAGATAAAAAAACGAGATAAAGATAAAATTGTGTTTGATAGTGGTTTCTAAGACAAAATAATTATCTTTATATCATGTTTAGTTATGGTGGACAAGATAAAATAAAATATATAAAAAAATTATTTTACCCTTAATATTTAATAATATCAAACTTACTAATTTTAAAAAATAATTTTTTTCTTCAGTTTATATTGAGTTTTGAAATTAATAATTTTATAATAACATTGGTTATAAATCAAGATTGACCAGGTGGGTCGACTCATGACCGAGCAGACCAAGGGTCTTAACTGGTCTGAGTTAAAAAAAAACTAGAGGAAGGATTGACCCAATCTAGTTTAGTCAAAAACCTGGGTCAACTTGTGACCCATTTGACCCAAGATAAAACACGAGTCAAAAACTTTACTTTTCTTTTCAATTTTTTTTTTTGTCAAAGTAGATCTAGGACCTAAATTGGTCTGAGTTAAAAAAAAAAACTAGAGAAATGATTGACCCAATATAACCCGGTTAAAAACCTGGGTCGACTTGTGACATATTTGACCCGAAATAAAACACGAGTAACAAAACTTGTAGACTTTTTTTTTGAATTTTTTTGAGCCAAAGTAGACCTAAGGCCTGGACTAGTTAGAGTTAAAAAAAATTAGAGGAAGGATTAACCCAATCTATCCTAGTAAAAAATCTGGGTCGACTTGTGACCCATTTGACCCGAGATAAAACACGAGTCAGAAACTTATTTATTTTTTTAAAAAAAAAATTAAGGTTAAAGCAGACCTAGGCCCTGAACTGGTTTGAGTTAAAAAAAAACTAAATGAAAGATTGACCCAACTAGCCTAGTCAAAAACCTGGGTTGACTTATGACCCATTTGACCCAAGATAAAACACAAGTAAAAAACTTGTTGATTTTTTTTTAATTTTTTGGATCAAAACATGGTTTTTTTATTTTTTATTTTTAAATTGTTTTTGGTAAACCCGAATTGACACTTTTGACTTGTGACTCAGGCCTTGCCTTGAATATACTCTTGAGTCATGCTTAAAACTATGATAATAATTATTTTTATCCATACATTAACCTGGATCAACCGGTTTGACCCTCTCGACCTGTGATATAGGCCTTTCCACTAATTTAACCCCCAAGTTGAGTTTTAAAACTATGATAATAATCATTTTATATCCTTATGTTAACCTGATTAACCTAAGTTGACCCTCTTAGGTTGTGACCTAGACCTTGCCAAGGTCAAACCCCGAGTCTGGTTTTTAAACTATGATAATAACAACTTTTATCCTTATATTTACTTAGGTCAATGGTCAACCAAATTTGTGACTCGAGTCGACCTCCAAGTCTAGTTTTAAAACTATGAGAATAATCATTTTTATTCTTACATTGACTCGGGTCAACTCAAACTGACCTTCTTGGCTCATGATCTAGGCTTTACCTTAGATCAATCCTCGTGTTGGGTTTTAAAACTATGATAATAACTATTTTTATCCTTATATGCCTTAGTTTGACAAGTTTGGAATTAAGAGTTTCTTACAAAGATATTTTATGAATAAAAAAATAAATATTATTTCTAGAAACATGTTCCTTATGTACCTTCTGTGTTTGAAAGTATGTAAATTCACTCTGAAATTATCCCAGATATAAATTTATTATTATGTCTGTTTCTTTGTCTCTTTAATCAAATATATTTTTGTCTTCACTATCTCTATTTCTTCTGTCCTAAAACAACAAACAAACACTACCTTAGTTATCTTTTTATGTTATCTTTAACTCCTTAAGAAAAAATTATTTATAATTCTTGACAAGATTTATTAAATTAAAAAGGACTTCTTAGTTAAAAGGTAAAATAAAACTTATATTTGTATCTATATTTTTAATATTTATCTTGCTTATATTAAAAAGTATCTCTTTGAAAAAAAAGGATTCGTATAATTTACAATTCTAATATAATAACATTATATATATGTGTGTGTGTGTGTGTGTGTGTGTGTGTATATGTTTTATTGATTTTTATTTTATTATTAAATTAATTATAATAGTTTTATAAAACTTCTATTCGTATGTATATGCAACATATATGCTAAAAGTCACACACACATAAACATATTAATTGGCAATCCCCCATAATAAAATCGTGAAAAAGTTATACTTGATCAAGCTTTCCATGACCATGTCATAGGTCTAAGCATGTGAGCAACATAGACTTTGTCTTTAGGCTTAGTTATTCCTGCAAAAACAAGTCTTTTTATAAGAATAGGGGACCTTTAAATGCTTAAATCAATAAACACAGGAAAACAAATAATGAGCATGAAAGAGAAATATAATGAATGTCATAGGAAATGTATGATTGAATAAACTACTATTAAGCCCTTGAACGAGTTTGAATAACTTAACTTGCATGACTTGGCTTGAAGGTTTTACCTAGTGACCAGAAATATTTATAGACCTTGGTCATATCAACTTACCTTGTGGAGCATAAAGATCACAATAACTTACCTCGTGGAGCATGGAAAGTTGTGTTGTAGATACCTCGTGGTGCATAAAGTAATGATGGAGAGCGACCTCATGGTGGGGGAGAAAAATGAATACCGTTGGTAGAAAGGTTGATATTTGTTATTAGTTTGTGGTGTTGTTTATACCATTGGTGGAAAGGTTGATGCCTTTGCTCGGTATGGATAATTTATTTGCAGGGTGGTGTGCGGTTATATGTCATACCTGCACGAAGAATTTATATACACGAGGAGTGTATGCAATAATGGATGGTGTGAGTCTTCTTAAAACATAAACAATACATCGAAGTGTGTGTTGGGGTAGATATAGGATAGCCCGAGGTGAGTCAAAATGGGTGAGGGAAAGGTGAAGGCTTAGCCTGAATGACTAGTTTTTTTTTAATATATGCTCCATCATTTGCCTTTTAAATCTTTTAACAATCATGTTCAAAAGACTTAACTAGGAAGAATAGAGGGAAAGAAAGTACTTATTGTTTTATAAGGTGATGTTACCTTTTGTGACTTTGGTTAATGTGCTTGCAAGAGAGATGAGGGTTTAATCATTTTATTTATTTTTCTTCGAGTGAGAATGCTTTGTGTAAAAGTAGTGTTTAAATCATTGTGTAAGGTGATAATGCATAGATGGATATTTTTATTGGTGACTGGGAGAATTTGTCAAGAGACATAAAGATTTCAATGGAGGTATAAAGATCTCAACGTCAAGATTTTATTGGAGACATGGAAACCAATTTGGAGATAAGGAGAATACGTTTAGATATATGAGGATTTTATTGGAGAAACACTATTGATCTTATTGAAAAGTTTCAAAACATTTTCTCAAGTAAGTTGAAATGCAATTTTTAAAGATTATCTTATTTCGAGAATGCATTAAAGGGATTTTCCCCTATTTATTTGGACTACACTTCCTTTTTTAAAAACTAATGGAGGTGACCCTTGGTGATAAATATTCTATCACCTTTTTTATGGCATTGTATTCTTTAGTATCATTATTGTGGACGCACTCGACTTCATAACGACCATGATGAAAGTGACAAAACTTGTTACAATTTCTTATATTCATATCGTTGTTCATCAGAGGGGGTAGCCCATGAATTCCTTTTCTTTAATGAAAACCAATATCTCAACATGTGTAGTGGTTAAAGGTGTGGTCTTGAGTTTATAGAATGTTAGGTGGTTATCAATAGATCCTTTGGTAATTCTCTTGGATGCCCTAGTAGAAAATTGATGGTGATGGAAGATTCTGCTCTCCTTAGCTTAAAAAAAAAAGATTTCTTGTTTAGTTATTTTTATTTTCACTACCCAAAAGTAGTTTTTCATCACCTATTTCACATTGAGTGGAGTTTGATTAGGGAGAGCATACAATCATTTTATGAATAACAGTTGTAGACCTTACTAACCAGGGCTATAATGGTAATAGGTTCGAGTATATTCTCCACTTTAAGAATTTACTTGTTAATGTTCCAATGTTTTCATATTCTCATTGTGTGGTTGCAAAGAGATTAATAATGCTATTCTTAGCTGGTATACTTATATTGAAGCAAAATATAAGTTTAAGGCAGGGATCGTGAAGGTCGAGTATGGATTCAGGCTTAAAATTGTGATACAACACTTGAGTAGATCCACATAATATTATCGAGAAGATTTTACACGTAACATTACTCTTTTGAATAACAAACTATAGTGTTATAACCTGTTTTTGAACCCCTCTTGTTTTTTAATATATTTTAAAAAAAATTAAAAATATAAAATATAAAAAAAATACATTTTTGATACCATTTCATAATTTCTTACCTTTTTTTTATCCATAAATTTTTTAAAATAAGAAATTGAAAAAGAAATCCATAAAGAACAGAAAAACAAAAAAAAAATGTTTAGTTAGTGGAATGATAACCAAGTAAGAATTGAGGGACTAAAAAATAACGGGATAAGAATGAATAAGGAATACAAATAAAAATATTCTTGGAGAGGGTAGAATATAAGGTGTGTGAATGGTAGAGTTTAAGGCGGGTGGTTGAAAAAAAAACCCTAACCACTATGGAAGGAGAAAAAAATTAGAGATAAGAAAGTTGGAATGAAAAAACAATGAGAGATAATCAATAAAAAATTTTAGAGAGAAAATTTTTTTATGCAAGCAGAAGATTTTAAAATAATTGGCTAAATATGAATATCATGAAACGTCATAAGTCATTCTATTGATCTTTGTGAAGGATTAAAGAAGCAAATCAATAGCCTAATTAAGAATGATTGACTATCATTTGAAGATAAAAACGATGAATATGACATAAACACCAAAAGAACTCAAGCTAGTTGAAGAGGATGTTGTCTTAATGATAAACAAACTATACAGTTGATTGGTGAATAAAAAGATTCAACTGGTGAATAAAAAGGTTCAACTTGATTTTTAAATAAGTAGAAAAGATATCATGACTATCAAAGAATAGGTGCTTTAACTTTGCAAATGTAGTCACTATACAAATTATTGTTTTGAAATCAAAAGATATTTTTATAAAAGTAACATGTGGTAATTTATTTTTGTCCATAATGGATAAATATAATCACAAGTTCATTTTTTTTTGTCAAATTCCAAGATATATCATGAAAATGTTAAGAGATATTCTTTCTTTTATGAATCCCAAAACCTCTTTTTTCATCCTTAATGAAACTTGAAATACTAAAGCCTTGATGATCTCTCTTTTGGAACCCTAAAATTATTATTTTTCACTTCTAACGAACCTTAAAAAGAGAAATCTTACTTAAAAAAATGATTTGATAACATAAATGATGATAAAAGAGAACATTTAGATCATGATCCCACCACTTCTCTAAGGTTAACCTCATGGATTTCCTAGTCAATAATGATTTTAAATAAGGCTAAGAGTTATCAACGTAAACAAATTTGGTTTTAAGATGAAAATAATTCATCTTTGATAATCTCAAATATTGATAATCAATCATTCTTTGATATCTCACATGTAAATAAAACTTATCCTTTGTAATCCCCCTATTAGACCTTAAAATATTGTTCTTAGATGATAACCCAGACTAGGATCTCCCTTCACACTGGTGATAAATTTTTAAAATTCTTCAAGTAGACAAAACATCAAAGGAGACAAAAATATCACAAAAAAAGGAAAAAGAAAACATATGTAAAAAAAAGAGAAAAAAAATACAAAAATTGAGAATGAAGCTCTCTAAAGTTTCCCTAATTGAAGACAAAATATCAAATGAAAAGGCACAAAAAAAATTTGAAGAATTAAGGTTGCAGTAAGATCAATTGTTGAAATGTCAAAATCAAGATAGCAAGCCTAAAAAATCTCAACATGTAATAAGTGATCTTATGTCTTCACACCTTTAAGCACCATTTGAACCTTATGCATACCCTTCTTCTTTGTAGCAACAAACCATAACTTGTGTTACATCCTTTTAAAAACCCTATCTCATTAAAAATATTTTGTTAATGTTAATAAGTTTTAACCTCTAAAAGGAGAAGAAAAATCATTTTTCAAAAAAAAAATGACCTATTTCTTAAAGAAGATTTAAAAAAAAAAAGGTGTGTGTGGAAAAAATAAAGAGAAAAGAGAGAAGAAAGAAAGAAAGAAAAATATTCATCTCCATCTTACTCACTCTCCCATAAACCAAAACAAAACCCTATCCACCATCATCGGTGTCACCAACCCTCAGCCTCATCGACAATAGCCACCTTAAGACCCTCCATATTCTCTTGCAAATGAACTATAGCTTCACTATTCCATATAACAACAACCCCCTTTCCTTCTCTCTTTCATTTTTCAACCATAACAATCACCACCTATTTCCCTCATCTCTTTTAGCCTTTAAGCTACCAATCACCATTATCTTCTCTTTATCAATTACCTAACCACCTACCATAGTCATAAGTTAAATGACAACATCACCATAAAAAATAAAAACACAACATACTGAGAGAAATAAGAGAGAAAGGGAAGAAAATTGAATCTTTAGGCTCTCGATCTCCCTTCATAAGCAGCCATGGATGGCATCGTCAATAATAAGAAAAGAGGAAGAAGAGGCATACTAGGCGAGGTGGTTGACACACCCTCCTAACCTTACTAGCACATGTAACGACATGCCAATAACAGTTGTTACCCTCCAACACCTGCAGTCTATACACCACCATCGCCTCTTTTTTAAGGCAATTTTAACTGGTTTTGCCATTATAAAAGGTTGGTTTTGAACCCCCAAACATCTTTTGAATAATTATCTTTGCTTATTTTTTTTATTTTGATGTGTATTATGATGAGATTTTTAGGATTGAACAAATTTTAATACATTATTGTTTATTTTTTTTATTGTGTATCATTATGATTATTTAAAGTGTTAGGGTCCACACCATTGTGTGACAACCCTGAATGTATGATGCCACCAATGATTTACTTCTAGATGGAATAAGGTCAAAATCAATACCTTAAGCTGATATTGAGAGGATTGGATTACAACATGTTTATCTGAGGCATGATAATTTGGTCTCGGTTTAAAATTTATGTGTTGATATTGTTTTGAATTGTTATTTTATGTGTGAATATTTTTTTTAATTGTTTGATCTTAGTGTGAAATTTGATGTGTGAAGTTGTTTTTAAATCGTTAATTTACGTATGGATGTTTGATTTTCTTGTGTTTAATTTTCCAACATGATGTGTTTTCGTCGTGAGTGTGTTCAATATGTTCTCAAAAAATATAATAGGAGAGTTTTCATAAAAAAGAATAAAATATATAAAAATAATTAAGAGCTATTTTGATGAAATATTATGGTTTAGTTTTTCAAAATAAATGTTATTGTTAAACATGAACTTGAATTAGTGAGTTAAAGGGTGCTTTTTGAAATATCCTATTTATTCACCTTTCTATGTTATAGTAAACTGATATCCTATCCACCATAGTCACTTCAAAGTGAGAACATATGATTTAAAAGATAAAAAAATAACTATCATGTTCTTTTTATCATCTTTATTTATAAATATGTTTTTGACAATTTTTATGGGTTACGACATATTATCCTTATTGTTGTGAATGGAATTGGACTAGGTCAAAGTGACCCTAGATAGGGCCAATGAGTATGAGTAGCATCCTTTGGACCAATTTTGGATATATTCAAAAGAGTGGTGTCAAAGCCCAAATTCTACCATCCATACGAGTCCAACACTCATTTCATATACAACCAAATCGACGAGTCTTTTATTTTTAAGGACAACTATTAAATTTTCATGAATGACCTAATCGACGAGTCTTCTATTTTTTTTAAGGATGGACGCCAAATATCTCAAATAGTCTAATTGACAAGGCTCCTATTTTAGAGACTGGCGTGGAATGTTTTGTGAATGGTATGAGTATCTTACTCTTAGGGATAGACATTGATTTTTTTTCCAAATGACCTAATCGACGAGTCTTCTATTTTTATGGACAGACGATGCATTTTTTAAAAAACATTAGAAATAAATTAAAAACCACAACTCATCTTATAAAATAATTTAAACAGTTAATGGCATGCAATTTAAAAGAAAACACGTAGCAAATGTGACATTTTCTTTAAAAAGATGCGGTAAGGATGATGTTTATCTTTTCTTAAACGTAAACAACTCCTTACTTGAATCTTTAAAATGAATGCATATTTTAGGATTCTTAATTTTTTTAAAAAACTAGATGGCAACTCTATTTTTCTAATTTTCCTTTTTCTTTGGCTGCATCTTGGGCTGAGGTGTATAGGCAAGGATGTAGGCTTTGTTGTTCTTATAAGAACAAATCCCCTATAAGAACATAGGACCCTCCAATGCTCACATCAATAACATAGGAAATGAAATAATATGCAAGTAGAAACATAATGAATGTTTTAGGGAATGTGTGATTGAATAAATTGGTGTTAAATCCATGAATAACTTTGAACTGCCTTAACTTGTCTGGCTTGGCTTGAATGTTTTACCTGATGATCAAATATAGTAACAAACCTTGGTCATGTCAACTTACCTCATGGAGTGTGGAGAGTGGTGTTGTAGATATTTTATAGTGTGTAAAGTAATGATGGAGAGTTACCTGGTGGTAAATGGAGAAAAATAAATATTGTTAGTGGAGATGTTAAAGCTCGTCATTAGTTTCTGGTGCTCATTGCTCGTCATAAATATTAATGTTGTAAATATTTTTCAAGTGTTGTAGATATTTTCTGGTTCTCATTTTCAAAGACCTCGTTTGGGAACGCAATTGAAATTGTGTATCCCAAAAACTTGAATGTTTCTGTTTGAAATTATTTTTTTAATATTTTTGGATCGTTTTGATATTATAATATCTTAAATAATTTTTAAAAAATAAAATAAAAAATTATTTTAATATATTTCTAAGCAAAAAAAACTTAAAAAAAACTCGTTACTTCACTCACTCGAGAACTCCAAAATAAATTATTCCTGGTGAGCAAATCCCTCCTTGCGAATGTACCAAGTAGGAAGAAGTAATATTTATCTCTCGAATGCGAAGAGTAGAAAGGGTGTGGAAAACAAAATATTTATTTTTGATAATGCAAAATGCATAATTGATTGATTACGGGTTCAAGAGATGGCTATTTGAAAACCATTATATTACACATTTTTTCGAGTGGTCCATACTTTGTATTGGGAACCAAATTACGCTTAGATTATGATCTTTTGGGTTACAGGGATTATTTTTCTTTATTATTTTGGTTCCCATATTTGAGAATTTCATAAAAGTGGTCCCTTTAGCACTACTAGCAAATTTAATTGTTTATGTGGAAATTATGCAGCTTTTCTACTTCTTAAACAAGCTTCTCCTGGGACCATGATGCACAGCCAGCTCCTCTAGGATTAAAATAGTTGTGTAGAATTACCTCGTACAGAAACTTTTCCCATTTTCATGGCAACGGGGTCCATTTCGCAAGTTCATAAAAAAGCCAAAGAAAATTCAAAATTAAATAATTAGTAAATAATAAGGTAGCAGAAGGGAGGACAGATTTGTATATGTAAATTAAAGGATATCTAGTCTTTTTTATTCGACAATTTGCCATTAATAAATCCATAAATCACAACTTTAATGGACATATCTCGAAAACACATCGAACATAAAACCCTATGATCCGATCCTATTAATTCTGCCAGTGAAAGGGGGGATTTCTTCACGTATGCCACGGTTTGAAAGACAACTTCGCTTCCAAAGCCTAATAATAGCCTAATAGAGGTCATATAGGAGACATCATGGACTGCAAAAATGTAATCCCAAACTGTTCTACGTCTTTGAAAAACACCCCTTCTGCCTTAACATTCTCAGAGGTTGCTGTCATGCAATTGTAAGAATTGCACATAATAGAACACTTCAAGCTCTCATGTGGGTTATTGGTGTTTTGAAAGACTATTACATGAAGATAATGATGTTTTCTATATATAATTAAAAAACAGTAGTATATATTTAATATTTTCATGTACATGGATGTCATTTCTCAAATTATTGCACCCACAAAAGATAGATTCCAGACCTAGTTGCTCTCAATAGTAGGGTAGCAGTTTTTTTTTTTTTAAAAAAAAAATCAATAAATAAATAAGAACCAAGTGAGAAAGTAAGATTCTCAGCCTCTAATAAAGTGGTTCTATGAAACTTTAGGAATTGCAATTTCAGTGTGAAGAATCTTGATCAGGCATCCATTAATGTTGTGTCCTTAATTCTTGTAAACCCATGCTAATTTGTTACGACTTTTTACCTTAAAACCAAATCCATAAAGTTGGCATTATAAAAATAAAATAAAAAAAAAGAAATTCGATAAAGAAAGAAAGAGATTTAATAAATTTGTCAAGCATAGCATATTACTACTATCTTCTTTAATTAAAGGGTGATCTTATTCCCACTCTACTATTTACTGTAGAGATCATCAATATAACATTATTAATATTTGATGTGTTTCTTAAAACTATATAATTTAAATTATAAAAAAATAATAAAAGAAGACTATAATAAATTATTGCAGGTATTTTTGGTTAATCTATAGTATATGACTTTTGATACCCAAATAAATTGCTGTGCCATGATTTATTGATTGATTTCTCCATAAAGTTTCTACCAACTTAATCCTAGGTTTGCAAGAAGAAATAAAATATTTTAACTAACTTCATGTATAATTGAAAAATATATCCATAAATATCTGGAAATAGTCTCCTCTCTCTTTACAAAAATATAAAGAAATGATATTTTGAAATTTGATATTACATTGAAAACATATTGGCCTTTACACAAGAAATAATTAAGTGGGAAAAATTAAAAAAAAAAAGAAAAATACATTTAAGTTCTATGCTAATCTTCTAAAAAATTTCATATTTATTTGTTCTATCTATATTACCCTCTCTAAAAACTTCAGAATCACCTATTGATTAATTTGTCTTTCCATTTTTAATAAAAAAAATTATAAAGAAAATGATTTAGGAAAAATCCCCAACAAAATATGAATTAAGAGAAAGTTACATAATAAAACTTATTGTAAAGTATTTTCTAAGACATGTGTTGTAACAGTACCATCCCACAAGACATGTGTTGTAACAGTTCTCTGTTTGGTTTATGAAGATATCCCTTAATTTTCTATGGAGAACGATGCTTTTTTTTTCACCTTGACAAGGACAAGCAAGAGAGAATTCTCATGGTGGAAGTAAATTGTTAGTAAATATTCTAGGACAGAAAAAAGAGTTGAAAACAAAAGGCTCCACGGTGCTCCTTTCACACCAAAGAAGAAAGGTGATTGATTATACTTCATTGATTCGAGTTTCAAAAAGATGGTCCAAATGAGGCATGCATGGAATAGAAATTCGAAATCTTTATCTAATTATAGAATAAATTTGTCATCCTTTCCAATGTATAGAAAATTCAGGACCCCTCTTTAACTAAACACTTTATGCACTTATTGAGAGGGTTTTAGACTAGGCGTGACCTTCCTCGTATCTTTGCTATCAATGGCAAACCATGTTACTATGTGAGGAAACCTCTTTTGTTTTTCTCTGAACAAGTGAGGAAACCTGAAAACATGGCCATCTCCACTAGGTGGGTGAGGAATATCATTCCATATTAAATTAAAGACAAGTGGAACCGTGACTTCCATTCATATTACCTTCCATTCAAGTGAGTGAAGTATGAGGTTCTTTTTTTCCTTTTTATTTAACCACAAAATAAACTTTGAATATTGATGGAAGGTTAAATCCATCTTAAGCAGATTACACTACACAGCATATATAGCAGGGTTTCGACAACACAGTTTGCGTGGATAATTACTTCAATTAATGGATGAGAGTGAGTGGTATTCTTTTATTTTTTTTTGGAAGATACATAAAATATTTGAAAAATGCACTCAAACTAATTAAAGGATCTAAATCAAGGTTTGCAGGGGCGCAATTGCAAAAAAATAAGAAGTTTTAGAGTCAATTGAGGATGTATATACTGAAATTGAAAAGATAGATACTAACTTCAAATTTATCAAAATCCCAATTAAAAACTCTAATTTCTAGGGTTTAAATAGACGATGTGTCACTCGTTTTTAATAAAGAGACTGAATGACACATCGTTTCATCCTTGCTTATCATCTTCTTTAACAGATAAAGGCTGATCCAGATGCTATTTTAAGGCGAATGAATGTGACATCTATGACCATCTTAGGGGCTCCCACCACCACCACTCAACAAAGAAACATCTCCTTTATAAAGACTAAGTTCTCCCATCAAACATTTACATCTCATTTGCTACAATGATGTTGACAGCATCTTGTCTCCAGTTAGCCTCCCTTACATTGAAAGATGCAGGCTGATTGGGGTGTAGGCCGATTGGGGACCAAACTTCTAATGAATGAATTGGGAGTTCTCGATCTCCAAATCAAATGAGTTTTGTTCCTAATGATAGCTATACATCTCCTCTACATGATTTATGTTTACATATGATACGTTTAGAACTTATGTTTAACATATTCTTGTTATTAGATTTGATATGCATTTGTTAAGAAAGTAAGTTCAAAATAGTTTTGAATATATAATTTGATATTCTTTGATTGTTAAAAACCTGTAATTAGTAAGTGTGAATGCCATTTTTGATGTTTTAAAGTTTATATTCATCACCTTTTTTTTGGTTGAATACATTGGTGTTTGATTTGCTTAGACCTTGCTCTTAATTGTTTTCTTCATATAATACTAAATTTAGTTAGGTTGTTGTACATGGTAAAGATGATGAAAAACAAATGCGTAATGCACTGTTGGTTTTTGTTGATGATATATATGAATTCTTGTTTTGTTTATGTTACATGTATTCTTTTAGTTTTGGAAGTTTTAGCAGGTTAGCATAAGCATGTTTGAAATAGTTTTGATAGGTTTAGTTTTTTCTTTTAAGGTTTTAGCTCGTTTCTAGGCTTATGCCTTTGTTTGGGTTTTCTGGGTTTTCTTGGATTTTCTAGGTTCATGTTCTTGGTGTTTTTGAACCCAGATTTAGGTTTTCTTGTGTTTTGGCATTTTAGCCTCTTTGATAAGCTTTAGTTGAAGCTATAACTCATGCTTGATCTTTATATGCTAGCTTTTCTTTCTTTTATAACTTGTTTTGGATCAATCGATCTTTAGAGTCCTTGAATGTCTGGGTTAGGGTTTTTCATTGTCAGATCATTTTGGTGAAGATTAGAGCTTATCGTTACTATTTGATGGATGATTATGCATTAGATCTTGATGTTGCATCTTTTTATGCTTTATGTTTAATGAAATCTGGTATATTATTTCATCCACGTTTTTGGTTGTTTCAAATAAAATTTCTTATTTGATCTTTGTTTTTGAGTGTCTGTCATTAGACCCTGTTTAATGACCTTGTTATTTTCACCCACACCCGAGGATCTCGATCTGAGTGGATGATCGCCATAACACCGCACTCATGCGATAGAATGGCAACTCTAGTAGGGACTTTTCTATGGACGATGCTTTGTTATTCATCTCTTTATTATGTTTGAATTATTTGGTATATGTATTTATTTTTTAACATTCATTTTCTTTAAATTTTTCTTATATACTCTAATTTTTGCACTTTTTTCTCTTGCACTTTTATTTTTGATATGGATTAATATTTCCATGCATCACATGTTTTAATTTTTTAGAGCACACATAAACTTCTAGGTCAGGTAAGGGATTAATGGTCTGCCCTATGACTATCAATCAAAATTCAAGACTCGTGAAATACCCAACTCAGATTTTAGTGCTTGATTGGCAATGATGGGTATACGTGTCTTAACCATTCTTTGTAATGCCCCATACTATCCTTACGAGGGTTGTCACTAGACAGATTTGAGATCTTTTTGAGACCAGATATAAAACTTACTCATGTTCGCTTAACGAATAAAACCTATCCTTAAATTGTATATACCATCTATAAATTTTGCATCAAGCATGACCATATGTTCCTTGTAATGCAAGAATTTGAACCGAGAATCATGACTTCCTTTAAATACTCATCTTTTGAAAATTTTAGGAAAGAATCTGAGCTAACACAATTAACCGAGGGAAACAGTCCAAGAATCGATGCTAATGGATTGCTATAAATTACAAAGATAAATCATACTGGGAAACAGACCCATCATGGGATATGTAGATGAGCCTTTTTTTGAAATAGAATATAGGAAGATCCCACGGTTGATGAGGCTATCGGTACAAGCATCAACTATCAAAGCATTACTAGATTTTTAGGATCTTAATTATAGGTGTTTTACCTTCAGAAATATTGATATGGCACCCACATTAAAATAATATAATAGGATCTTACATTTTTCAAATTACAACCATAAGGTATACTTCATACAGAGGTTTGAAGATACTTCTTCAGAGATAAACATATTATTATGCTTGGGAAAGGTCGACCAGTGTAGGGTAGCTAATTGGGGATTTAGATGGAAAAGTATTGAAGCTAGAATGAAGAAAAACACGGAGGAGAGAAAATTAGGAAACAAATGATACAAGATAGTGTTTTTGCTATATTCGGGCTAGTCTTGTTTTCACTTCATCAGTGTAGAAGCTGCAAATGCAATCATGAAGTATGCACACTATAATTAACCCTTTCGTTGTGATTTTGGTTGAAACCATCCATTGTAGGATGCATGGAAAAGGGATCATGAGAAGTTATGTTCTAGTGTTATATCTATGGATCATCAGTCATATCAAAACACCGAGAGATATTTTCAATAAGTTTTGGTGGTTTGACCTTCGACCATTAAAGATTGTTATAGGTGAAACATGGAAGAATCTAGTTTAGAAAACATGGGTGGATAAATATATGGCATTACCAAAAAGAAATTTCAAATGGAAAAGACATTGGATGAACAAGACATCTTGAATAATGAGTTGTGGTAGTACATATGAGTCCTTTTGATCAGAATCATTGGTTACATTAGTTACGCTCTTGCATTGGTAATAAGACAACTAGGTGAAATACAATATGTACCATGAACCTTTGATTTACTAGATTTCATTAGATCATTCAGAAATCGGTTGTCATTGGAAGAGCTTGAACTTATTAGACAAAATTAGGGAAGACCTTATGTTAAAGAAAGATAAAGGAAATGAGGTTGAATCATCATTTAGCTAAAATTCCACCATTGGGAGAAACAACAAGCTTCCTAGAATAATTGAATCCATACCTCCTAGAAACCCAAAAATGGAGCAGTTACAAGTAACAAAAGAATGACCAAGAAAAAAGAGGATTGATAATGAAGAAGAGTTGAAGGAGCTGTTAGAAAAGTGAAGAATTGACCTCTGCAATAGCAAAGGGCAACAACAGCTCCAAAAAAACAATTGGAAGAAAAAGATAAGATGAGGAGTTTCTTGAATCAGCAAATAAAAAGAAATGATGAACAATTAGCAACCTTGGCAAAAGATCTTGAGATAGCAAAGGAATGGAAGAAAAGGGTTAAGGTGGCTGAAAAAATAGCTAAAGGGATACAAAATGAGCTGGGAATTTGAATAGCCAAGCATGATGAACTGGTCAACAAATGTGTGCAAATAAAAAAAAATAGATCGAGATCAAGAAATCAACTAAGAGAAGGATGAGTGTTGATAAAGAAATGATAGGTTCCTTAAGAAAGGAAAATAATAGTCTTAAAAAGAAATTATATGTTGAGAAAGACAAGAGTCAATTAGTTAAAATTATCATAAAAAAGAAAAAAGGATTCGAGCCCAATATATAGCACAGTCAGAGGAAGAGTTGATAGTGCTAAAAGACCAATACTTTAAAATGGAAAAAGAACTAAACAAATCCAAGCAAGAACATCAAGAATTTTGAGATTACATCTATGGTTTTGAGGTCTAGATTAACTCCAAAATAGCCGAGCTTAACATAGAAAAGGAAGAGTTGCAAAGAGCAATAGCTACAGTAATATATATGGAAAAAACAATATAAATGCTTCAAAGAAATAATAACGCTTTAGCTTCTAGTAATGGTGTCCTAGTCACTGATAACATTTTATTCCATAACGAGATAAGACAAATGACAAGGTAGGTTGAACAAGCAATACACCAAGCCGAGAGATTGCAACAACAGGCTACCCAAGTTGGAAATGATGCTATGAAGTACTAGGAGCACTTGGTTGCAACCATCGTTTTTATTAGAAATATAGCTAATAGAGGCAATGCTTTATATTAGTAGTGATATATAAGTTTTTCTGACTTTTCTAAGTTTGTTTTTATAAACAAAAATATACAAACTCTTTTATTATATGTTATGAAAGGGCCACAACTCAGATTCTATCTTATCTAATATGTTTGGAATTCAATCATGATAAGAACTTGGTGAAATACTCCTTTACAACTTCAGCCAAAATTAAAAAACTTGCCCAAAATCAAGAAAATAGAAGTTATGAATCAAGTTCAAAGAAGCTAATCCATATCCAACATAAGCATATATAAGCATTAACATGTAAACATTTTAAAATTTTACATGTCATGTATGCATATGCAGGAGAATATAGACCCACCCCTTTAATGCCACCCCTTGCCAAGAAGTAAATGGAAGACAAAAAGGACATTCAACCTGGATAAAAGTACAATAATTTTCTGAATAGGGAAATGACTCAATTAACTGATCTACTAAGATAAACTATTCACTCTAAAAGGAGGCCCCCACATATGGAAGCCAATATTGGGGAGTCTACTATGAATATGCCACCCCTTGCCCTTCCTTTCACCCTCATTAAAAAAATGTTTCAAATGATTATCTAGTCAATCAAAATTTGTAAGAACTTGCTTCCAATACCTCGAGTACATCAAAGATTCATGTTATCTTGTCTCTAAATTCACTATAAATTGTTGCATATCAGATGCATTAAACACCTTCACTTCTGTTCCATCTTAGATATCACGAATATCTAAAATGCAAAAGAAAATGTATGTTTTCTCCCCTTCCATATATATATAAGTCTCATAAATGGCCATCAAATAGTACCTTAACCACTTAAGCCTACCTAACCACCATTTTCTAAATTGTACAACAAGAATGCATAATGTAGATACCATGTAGAAGAAGCACATCATTCCATTAATGTTGTCACAATTTTAAAAGAAAGATTGATTAGCAAATTGAACATGGGTGACTATCCTTCCAGGAAGAAAAATGGTGCATTCAGTACAATAAAAAAAAATAAAGATTTGTATGATCCATTTCCAACTAGGAAAATATGTGTGAGCAAGATGTTGAGATTCCTAGAAAATTTAATTCTCCTAAAATTGTCAAGTATATAGAAGCACAATGCGTAGAGACTCACCTCAAAGTCTTGATATATAATGAGAAACTCTTGATCCATCATTTTCTCAATAGCTTTGTCGGACTTGCCCTTAACTGGTATATGGGTTTGAATGGTTCTAAAAAATAGAAATGGAAGTATTTGACTAATGCATTTCTACAATAATTTAGATTCAACTTAAATATGACTCCAACCAGGTTAGATTTTCAAAGAATAGGGATGAGAAATGATGAATTGGTCAAGAAATATGCAATGAGGCTGTGTGAAATGGCAACATAATTTTATCATTTACTACTTGAGAATGAGCTCAATTCTATCTTCATCAATACATTAAAGAATCCTTATTGTGATTACTTGATTGCTAAGTCATTAGTTTATTTTCTAGAGGTAACAATGACAGCTAAGAGGGTAGAGCAAAAATTGGAATTGAGAAGGTTCTAGAATCCAAAAGAGAGGTTAAATGTTATGTTAGTTGACAAATTAGAAGATAGCTCCCACATGAGAAGTATGAATCGAGATAATTATGTGCCTCAACATCCTAATAATTTTCCTCATATGACAAATTAGATTTGATCTAATAAGCAACCATATGAAAACTCACAAAAGCTAAAAAAAAACTTTACCATCCTTTCCTTTATCTTTTAAAAGATTTTTTAAAGATTGGTTAGTATTGGACAAATCATTTCAATTCTTTAAAAATCATTTTGACCCCTATATCCAAAGTGGTATGAGTCTAACAAAAAATGTGAGTATCATGGTTGTACTAGAGGGCATAATAGTGAAAATTGTCATACTTTTAAAGACAAGCTCTTCTAGCTTATCAAGGTAGGATGGATCATTTTCAAGAAAGCCCCAAATAAGAACTCAAACTCACCTCCAAATCATGCCTTTAGAATTGAAGTAGTCAATCCCATTGAAAAGGAAAAGGAGGTGAAATAGTCTTAAAAGCGACCATAGAGAATCTATATGGAATGTTGATGTAAGCAGGATACCTCAAAGCACCATCCAAGACATAAATAGTGAGGGATCTTGGCAAGTTTTGTAAATATCATTGCCAACATAGTCATGACATTGACTTTTGAAATGAATTCCATCATGAGGTTGAGAAGATGATGACTATTGAAAAATTAAGAGTTGAAGATATCAAGATTTATTCTGAAATTGGAATGATAGTATCCTAATAGTTGAAGAATGGGGTATGTTGATCACTTAGGGAAGGAACTTATTTTTAAGGATCAGTCTATATTTAAGTATAATCCACTGGTCACAAAAACATAATTCAAGACTTATGCTCAGATATCATTTTTTAGATCTTAACATGGTCATCAATGGAAACTATAGGGAGATATAAACTTCTTTCCAAAGAGAGCAATAAACTCAGATGTAAACCCATATGTCATACCCCAATTTTGGGTTTTCTTAAAATTATATTTTCCTTTTATACCAAAAAACTAAAGAAAAAAGGTTAAAACAAAAAGCATGAAGACAAGCAATTTGGTTAGAAAAAACAGGTTGAAGAAGGATCTACATGCATAAATGAGAGATAGAGGGACTAAATTGGATCTTAACATTTTTAATTATGAAAGGAAATTGTATCTTGAAGGACCTAAATGTGAAAGACAATGCAAATTCAAAATTAACTTAAATGAATATTGAATGAATTTGCATAAAAATTAAGTATGAAAATTCAATTGCACCCTGGAAGGACTTAATTAGATTTTATTAGGATGATTTGATTTAATCATAGGCTTAATTAAAGGTTTAATTAAGTTTTAAATTAATTTAGACCAAAATTAAAAGAATTAAATAAGTGTAGGACTTAATTAAACTTTTAATGAGTTAAATTAATTTTATTAAGGATTTAATTGGTTAGGAATTAAGTTTGGAAGCTTAATTTAGGATTAATTGAGAATATTGGAATTTTGAAGGACAAGATTTAATTTTTACAAGCTTAATTGGATGAAATCAGGTATGAAATTGCAAGAAAATCAAGGTTTAGAAGTCAATTAAGGGCTAAATTGAAGAATTTTCAAAACAAGAACCAAAGTGCAAAAGACGTGTAAGTTTGGGGATTGAAATCAATCAAAATCAGGAGTTAATTTGAAAGAAATTGAAAGTTTAATAGTTGATAGGGGTGAAATTGAACAAATTAAAACCAAGGACCAATTTCAAAAAAGTGCTCAAATCATAGGGAGTTAAATCAAAGTTTCCAAGATTGCAATTGCAAAGATTAAGAAGTTTCAAGGTCAATTGCGAGTGCACATGAAAAAATTAAAATTTACAGAATCCTAAATTAGAAAACCCTAATTTTTAGGGTTTACACATACGACATGTCACTTGTTTTTAATGAAGAAATAGAGTGACACGTTGTCTGTCTATGTTTTCTTATCTTCTTCAATTAAGAAGGTTGATCGAGTTGCCACCTTCAAGTGATTTAACGTGGCTCCAAGCACCATCATTCGACATAGGAGATCCCTTTCTATAAGTCTATGTCACCCTCTTCGATGTTTGTGCCCCACCAGTCACAAGAAAGCCCTCAATGTTTTGTATCATGACATTCTTGTCTGGTTCAATAAAATTTAACAGTGTTACACTTAACATCATATTATTGGTGGGAAAGCTACAGGCCACCAAATCAAGTATGGTTTGATCCTAGTTGAAGAATAACACCCCCCCTCTACAGGATATATATGGTTGGTTTCAATGATCTCCTATTTTCCATGATTAATTCATAAAAGGTGCACCCTCATTCAACCATTTTCATCCAAGTTTAAATTGTGAAGTTCTTAACTTTTTCTAGAAGTTCTTAACTTTTTCTAGACATTCCAAAAGTTTATTAGACATCCAGGGAAAGGGAAAACAAAAGAAGAAGAAGAAAGAATGGTGTTTTAATAGATCAGAGATAAGAATTAAAAAGAATACCCTATGATCTGGTTTTGGAAAAACCATCTTCAACACCATAAATGGTTTCACAACCACCTGCCATTTCAAGTTTAGATAAGGAGGATCCAAGGGAGAAAAGAAAACGGGGAAAATGGAAAGCCTAGAGAAGAGAAAACTATTAAAGTCTTTTGATAGAAAGCCTGTGAAATATTGATAAGAAGTAGAAAGAAAGAGGTAGAAGAATAAGCTCTTGAGTCCAAGATAGGAAACAAAAGTACCAAAAGATCTAAAGTTTAAATAAGGAGCAAGAAATTCAAAGTAAAGGAGACAATATTATTATTCAAAGTATTCCTCAAACTTTGATGAGAGGGTGGAGCTTAATGAGAACACGCCCTCTCCTTTTATTTTTCCTTTTAAATTGTTACTCATAATGTTTATTGTGCATCCTTTTAAGTTATTTGTTAGTTTAAAAGCCATAATTTTTGTTTTGAAATGTTTAAACATGCTTTGAAAATAGTTTGTATATGCTCAAGTTTGTTTCATTATCTTGATTTGATGTGTTAGAATGTGATATTAAAATGATAAATGATAGCATAATGTTGTTTTTCATGTGTGAATGTTTAGTTAATTATTTTTGAAATCATGACAAGATAAAGTATAGATATAGTTATGGTTTAAGATGTTTTAGGTTAGTTTGTTGGGTTTCTTGAAGTTGTAAGCATGATGTTTGAGCTTAAAAGCATTGAAATTAACCAATGAAACAATGTTTTTGTCTAAGAAAATGCTATTTTTGCTTGTTATCATTATGGACTTTGCTTGTTGTTTTGCTCTTGATTTTTTGTTTCTTGTTGTTCTAATAGTTCAAATAAGTTGTGTTGAGGCTGTTTAAGCTTGGGTTGCTAAGTTTAAATTATTTTCGAGGCTTTTTATGACTTTTTTTTTTGGTTTAGACTTACTACTCGGTTTCTAGTTTTTCATGCCTTTTGGGTTTAGTGTTCATATGTCGAAGATTGCATGAGGTCCTTGATTTACATGTCTTTTTATATCATTTATTGGTTCTTATATTTACGTGCATGCTTGTTGATCATTAATCTAGGGTCTTAATAACTTAAAAACACTAAGATCATGGCAATTAATCTTTAATTCTTTCATTTTAATTTTTGGATAAAATCAATTAATCGTGATGATTGGGTGTTCATTATGATGATACAACCTCAGATTCTTGGTTGAATAATATTTTGACATGTTTTTATGCCTTTAATTTAACATAATATGGTCTAAATTAAAATCCATGTTTTTGGGTTCTTTGCGTTGTTCTTCACTGCTTTTGATGAGATTCAAGCAAAAAAAACCTTGTTTGATTTTCAGTGTTTTATATCTATTTCTAAACTGTGTTTTTAGGCTTGGGCTTTGGGCCAATAAGCCTAGCCCACTTGGTTGGGCTAAGTCTATTAGCTTAAGGTCGAGTTTGGTGTGTTCAATTTTTATTAAAGGAAAAAACACAATATTTTATCCTTAAGACGTGTTTTTCAAACACGACCTTAAGGTATTTTTTAAGCCTGATTTTAGTTAAGGGCGTGTTTGAGACGTGTTTAGCAAACACGCTTTACTTATTTTCTAGTAATGTTTATTTTCTTATTTTTTTATGTTTTATCTAAACAAACCTTAAGTGATTTCAAATTTTTTTTGAAATAGTTCAAAGACCATTTGAAATTTATTTATGGTCCCTTCCATGTTATCCAACAATTTTATTTAATATTTGGGTTATAAACTTATACTGTAAGATACCGACTCAATATTAAATTTACATGTTTTTTTTTTCAAAATACAAAAAACAATTCCTTATTAAAAAAACAATACAAAAATATGTTTTATTTGTGTCCATATAGCCAAATTCTAAAATTTTTATGTATATTTTATTAAAAAAAATGCATTTGATCATACTTTGAAAAATACAAAAAAAATAATCAACTAGTGGGTATTACAAAAAGTTTGTGATTATCTATTAGGATTTGTCTAAAATCTCAAAACACCATAAAAATCATTTTGATTAAATTTGGGATATGTATTTTAAATAATTTTAGGGTTTTAAAATGGTTAGGTTTTAATCTCATAAGATAAAGACCTCCTTATTGAAGATGATCTTTTTTTGAACCTTGGACAAACTAACAAATAGAAACATGACTTAGAAAAAAAACAATCAATCAATAATGGTAGGGTGCATTGGGGATGATGTGTCTTCCCCATGCGTAACTAGTTCCCCTACCCAAATTCTCACAGACCATTAGGTTATCTAATGATCATAATACTAGTTGGCGACTCATAAACCATTCAAATCATATTTTTATGATTTATCCCAATACATCCAAAACCCCATTGACTTAGGAGCTAGATCTGTCATCCGATGTTGTGCACGCCATGACACCATATTTGCCAAGTTACATACCCAAAGAACAAATATCATCTTTGGGTTCTTCATACAAAGCATACTTAGAGGTAAATATTATACTACATTTGTGCCAAACCATAGGTCGTTCTTTGATTATTTACCTAATTGTGTAAAGATTGTAGCATTAACATACCAAGGTATTTTACTTTATTAGGTTTATAATAAACATCGATAATATGTGTGCGAGCCCACTACTAAGCAATGACATAAAATCCAGAACCCTAAAACACAGTACCATGCTCTAAGAGTTGGTATGATAGTGGTGAGATCAGATCCCTTGCATTACAAGATCGTATGGTTCTCAAAGCCCGAGTTTTGCTCTCACAAGGGATTCTATCTGTAAAATAGGATTTGATGTAAATTGTTTGATTCAAAAGCTTGTCTGTACAGGCAACTAAACAAAACCAAGTGACCACAAGATGAATCACTTCGTCACATGAACCTAGTGTTTATGAATGGTTTACTTCACTCGTTAACTTGGAAAAGAGACATTTATATTTGATAGGAACATGAAAAGTTATGAGTTTTGTCGAATTTCCCGATTAGTCTATAGATGTGATAAAGATACATAAATCATGATTGTCGAGTATGAAGATAAACTACATGAATGAGAAACACAGCTTCATAGAATTATAGGTCATGGAAAGTTATAATAAAAGAGAAGGGCACAGAAGGTACATGGTAAACATAAGTGCAACAAAAGGAAGGGGACCTTGCATGAGCCGTCTTGCATTTTATGATACCAACATTATAGTAATGAGAGGATAAATTTCTGATATACTTCTTTTCAACTTCAAAAACGAATTAACATGGAGCAACTATAGAATGGACTATTTCATTGATGTTTCCTGTCCCGGATCATTCCTAGCATAGCAAACAAATTGAAAAAATATTAGTGAATGCTGAGAAGACATTGGTGTTGTTGAGAAAGCTAATTTAACAAGGGGTGTTGCATTGTCAATCTTTTGCTATAGAACTTTCCTACTCTTGTTTTGTTGTTAGTATGTTTTCCATATGTATTGGGATCTTATTACATCTTTTAATGAAATATGAATTTCCTTTATTTATTTGTTGTTTTGAAATCAAGAGATGTCTTAGTATTTTAATGTCATCCATGATTGAATAAATATAATGATAAACATAATTGAACCATATTGTGTGCCATACAAATGTTAAGAGGCAATCATCACCCATTTCAAAACTTTTTTACCCTTATAATTGATTCCATAGATCTATTCAAAACATTGTGACCAATTCAATTTTGTAAAATTAAAAAACCCTTTTCCCAAAATATTTTTGAAAAATTGAATTTAATTTTTTATTTCAGAAATAATTCAATGTTTGCTTAAAACAACGTTTAAACACCTTTTGTAAGGTAGCAAACGAATCATTCAAACAATTTCTATTTTGAGGAGACCAAATAATTTGAACCAGGACATGAAAAAAAAAACTCACGTCCCATGTCTCTTAGGCCATATTTTAACTATATGTATTTGCATATAGTTCAATTTGCTAGTTGTTGATTCATAAAAATACAGTCCCGAACCATTGTAGTGGATGAGGACAAAACTTATTGTTCTCAACCACTTATATTTGAAATGATGAAATATCATCTTCACTGTCCCTTCATATTCTTATAGTATACCCCTTGTGGTTCCTATTTGAGTATGAATAAGTTTTTCTTTCATAAAATGCTAACTAGGATCACACTCAACACTAGAAAGCAAATAAAACTTTAAAGATTAAAACCAAAGAGAGGTTATGAAAAGCTAAAGAGCCCGAGAAATCCAAATACTGGGGGCATGCCCAAATAAAAAAAAAATAACTAAGTCAAGATAAAAAAAAAATAAAGATACCCCACCAAAGCAAATAAAAAGGGGTAAATAAAAAAAATACGATTGAAAGACACAATGATAGTGATTCTTTCATAGTTAAGAGTCATAGCCTGTATTATGTGCCTTTAAAATGCTCTTTTTTATTGTGCAAGCAAGTAACATAGACCAATAAATGTTGTTCTCAAAATCTGAAAGAACTTTCTTTTACAAGAATCATGACATTGCGAACAAAACTACTCGTTATTATTAATGCTGATAAAATAAGTGCGATAAATAAGATATTTTTTTCTCAACAAAACCTCGAGTTTTACGCAAGCCTCTTACTTCTTTTTTATTTTTAAAAGGTCATCTCATCATGTACCTTCACTAATTTCAATATTGCCTAAATAAATATCAGATTATCCTTTTTCTAAAAATTACACCTCCTAGGAATTACAAGAAATTCAAAACAAAATTAATTTAAGCTCACATTTGATAAATTTTTGCTTTCAAAATATAAGAGTTACAATTTCAAGATGTTTATTCAAGCCATGGATAGTCCAACTTTGAGCTAACACTTCTTTTTTAACCTTTACCCTATCAACCATCAACCAATAACCAAAAACACACAAAAGCTCCTAGGAATGACATGTCTTAAGTTTTTGATTAAATAAATACTTTTAAAATTATGTCTTAATGATTTCTTTGCAACAATAAGATCATAATGCATATAATCTATGAGATTTGTAATTTTATTCCAAAACAAGAAATATATTTTCAGAAAAATACATACAATCTATTTTTAATTTAAGATGATTTTTAATTTTTTTATTACAATTTCATCCTTGCGTTTTTTTTATAAAATAAAATATATATTGTTATTGCTGCTATTTTTTTACCTTGCAAGATTTTTTTAGATTGATTTTTTTTATTGTTTCATCTTACAACATTTAATTGGTCGAGTGTCTATCTTTTTAGTAGAATTTGAGTCTAAAATTTTAC